>UEXN01000796.1_pt1 | contig 28233 bp, 46 predicted proteins | sample 1796711 | NCBI WGS metagenome assembly UEXN01 (sample SAMEA4772470, study PRJEB27181) | metagenome | reverse complement strand
TCTAAAAAGTGTTTACCCCGGATAAATTGGTTACTATCTTTATAATATGTCCAGGGTCCTGACAGTGTTACCTCGCTACTTTCTTGTTCTGTAAAATTCTTATCATTAATAAATGTTCCAACAATAACTATAGTGTGTATATCTGATTTGTAAATATATTTTTCAAATGCTTCCCTAATGTTAGGTATCCAGGAACCTATAAAAATTGCAGTATCGTAACCCTGCATATCTATTTCTTCTAAACCCTGATCATATATATTATCATAATAATCCTGCATGTGAGTCTTTAGAAAATTATACTGTAATTTTCCTGGGTCAGTTGCATCTAATCGTTCCAAGTTATAATAATTTTTAATTAGTGCAAAATCGCCAAATCCTGCACCTACGTCAATAACACGTTTACTACGGCTTAAATCCGTGTGTCTTAGCAATTTAGAACACACATGCAATAGTGCAAAACGATTTGAATTTCTCGGTAGTGATGCATCAAACTTTCTGGGTATGCGATATCCTCTTTGTGCAAAAGTATTGCTTGGAGTGTACGTTGCATTGTCTAACCAGTATTCGATTTTATCTTTATTATCAGTGTAAAACTGTTTTACAGTCACCGTGTCCATGCATCATTCTCCGTGTGCTTAGACATAATCATTTTTGCGTGTTCAGGTGTGCTTGCTTTTGGCGCACATATTCCACACAAGCAAACTTGTTTTGCACAAGTCATTAGGGGTATTTCTTTTGCACTAAGTCTTTGTTGTGTTTCACGAAGTAATTGATCTGAATTTTTCAGTGTACCCAGAGGTTCTACTTTGCCGTTAAAGTTCATACGGCAATCTTTATTAACAAATATTCTACCATCATTTTGTTTAACAAAAAGAAAATAATGATTAACACTACAACTCCAGCCTTCAAAGTTAACACGGGGGATCCAATTTTGACGATCCTTTAGGTTATTATTGGTGCATAAACTTCTACCTCCACAACATCCTCTGCCGCGTTCGCTTAAATTTACGCCATCTTCATAGTCTAAATCCTGTTTGTATTCACTGGCAAACCAAGCAAGTTGTGCTAAATTATAAATTTTGCTTGGATGTTTGTTGTCCAACTGTTTGGCAAGGTAATCAATCTCGTTATCCTTGCACCATTGTATCATAGCAGTAAGTTCGTCCCACTTGCTATAGTCATTGGTCATCATTATAATAATTTTAGATGATTGGCCCTGGTTTTTAATTTCTAGTGCGTTTTGTTTAAACAATTCTTTCTGTTTAGGCAAACTGTCAGTGTGATAACTTAGTGTGAACTTGTCTATTAACGGGATAATCTCACGCATACGCTTGGCGCCAATAATAGCATTGGTAGTAGTTGTAACTGTTAAGGGCCAGTCATATGTGTGCATGTCTCTAGCATGTTGTAGTATCTCTACAATATTAGGATGTAGTAAACTTTCACCGCCATAGACATTTAACACCGCACGACGACTAAATTTTTGTTTAGTCTGCATATACAAGTCTGTGTATTTGTATAAAAAGTCAACGGTTTTTAAACATTCATCAACTGGAGGATGTTTTGCTAGTGTCCAATGCCCGCCATCCATGTCCCAACTATCCATGCAGTAACTACAATCCAAGTTACATTTTAGTGTAAGTTCCCAGTCGATTAAAAAATCTATACGATTTTTAGGATCTATTGCAGGTTCAACACTGTTAATCATTTAAATAATTCACAGGCTCGTTATGAAACATAACACTCAACATTACACGGGGAAAACGTGCTTGCTTGAGTGGCTGTACCCTATGTGCAATTTGACTATTGAAAACTATTGGAGTCATGGGTATAACGCTATCAAGTAATGTGCATTCCGCAATACTGAGATCTGTAAAATCATAGTATGCATTTCCGAATTGGTTTGTGTCTTTGTAATCTTCTCTAATATGATCTGGTACACTGTACCATTCATTTACAACATCGGCGTAGTTAAGTATTGGAATATTAATTTTTGCTATAACAGGTAGTTCATCAACGTGCAATGCTGCGCCTGCCCCTGTGTTTACAATGGTTGCACTTACTTCTCTAGGTACGAGACCAAGTTCTTTAAACCATGTTAATAGTGCTGAGTTTTTTTTAAGAAAATCTTTGGTGTCTATTTTTAACCACAAATCGGTTTTTAATTCTGTTTGATCAGACAAATTATAACGCTCTCGTAACCAAGTTAAACTCTGGGTTTGTATATTCTCGAGATAGTCACAACTAAGTTGATGATAACACTTCACCGGTATTTCCTTGATTGCGCATTGTTGTTAATGCGTGTGTAAAAAAGTCTTTATATATTTCGGTAGTAGCATAAGGTTCCCAACCTAACCTTACACTATTATAATCTTTAAGATGCATGGTTTCGTCAACTACTCCTGTATTTAAACACCGATCGCGGTATTGGCTACTATTTTCGATTGCAGTTGCTATACTGTCTTTTGTCAATCTAAAAAGTTTACGTCTACTAACATACCATTTAATACGGTCGGGCCAAATTATATATGCTTGGGGATAACCGCTGGCGTTCGCTGGATCTATAAAATCTATAAAGTTTTTATTGCCAGTTACACCCGTTGTCCATGCACTACAAATATACCTTGGACAATCCCCTAGTTGGGTATTTAGAATGTTTACTTCAAACTCCAGCAGTGAACGAAGATAATCATTCAAATCTACGTCCTGTGCTTTGTCTGGAAGTTGCCATTTACATTCCTCATGTAAACCTCTTCCTACTTCTGACAATCCAACCAATACCCAGGGTTTAATATTTAATTCTTTGAGTGCTTGAACATTACGGATTGTTCTGTTTATAATGTCATAGTTACTATTTGCATAAACGCTTGCATTAATTACTAGAAAGTCGTCAAATAGTTTATAGTTGGAATCCAAGAAGTGTATAATACCAGGTGCAGTTAACCAACTATCACCATCTATGTATAACACTTGCTTGGACATTGTTTCTCCTGGGCACCATCCATTCAATTATTTTATCTGTCGAATGAAAGACAGAACCGTGTTAGTTAAGGACGGTCCTTGGTAAATGGACCATCATCAAGACTGCTGATAGCCTCTGACTTGTTGTCTGCTTCAAACATAAGATTAAGGCTTTCAAATTTCTTTGTCTCCCAATCTTCATTGCTACGCAATTGTACATCTGTTGCACCACTGTCCAGTGCAAGTTTAAATGCTGCTAGTCCTGCTTCCGTGTCTGTTGTATAAACGTCTACTGATACTCTCATTTTCGATATTCCTTATATTAGTTAGTAATCATAACCCACTGTACGCCATTCTCACTTGAATTCGTACGAAAGTTACCTGCTTTGCTCCAGTCAATCTGTGCAAGACTAACATCATTAGTTCCAAAGTTTGCAATTTCAGTTGTGATTTGCGCACTGTCCACAGTTTGCGGTACAACTGGTTCTTCCTGAGTCAAATAATGATGACCCACTGCTAATGCAGCAATAACTGCTAGTACTTCCATAGTCCTACTCCTTTTTTAAAATTGGCGGACAGTGTAGGATTCGAACCCACGGAACGCTCACACGTTCAAGAGATTAGTAATCTCCCGCTTTCGACCACTCAGCCAACTGCCCTATAATTTTATGAAGTTACAAAGTTTGTCGCTTCATAGTGTGCCGACATGGCACTTTTATACTGTTGCATTTCTTGTTTTGCAACTTCTCTACTACAATTTGAGACACGCATAATGAACTTAATACCCTGTTCAGTGCTAAGATTCATTTCAAATGCTTCTCGAACTGCATACTCGATTTCTTTTGCCATTCACGTTCTCCCTTTAGTTTCATATATTATATGCTAAAAAAGAGATCGTGTCAACGTATTATTTGAAACTTTCTATGCCGCCGCCATAGGTATCAAAATCAAATTCTAACTGTGATTCATGTTTTTGTTGTTTGTTGTTAAACATGTCGATCTGCTGTGTTTCTTCTTCTGTAAGTTCGTATTCCTGCTTGCTTTCAATCATTTGATTCTCCTAATGGCATCCAATTCTGGAATGTAATCTCTAAGTTTCGATCCTCTAGTTTCGTCTATGGAATCCGTATATTTAACGAACAACTCCAATTGTTCTATGCTCTGTTTACTGGTGTATCTTTGATAATGATTAAGGTAAAAAGTCTTGTAAAGTTCATCAATTGCACTTCTTGTAAACACACTGGTTTTATACGCTAGTGTCTGCTTACATTTATCTAGCACCGCTAGTATTTGTTTCTTATCTGGAAAATTATATGGACTTAGTATGCCGGTGCTTATAGTAACTTTATCACTAAATTCTAATAGTTCGTCTAACCTAGCAATATTATATATACTAATCTGGTTGACAAAATTTACCCTGTGACCTCGCTGTTTTAGTTCGTCAACAGTACTAAGAACTTGGTTAAAATCTGTGCCCCAGTGTATATAATTGTTTGCTTTACCCACTGCATCTAACTGGATTTTGACAGTAACACTAGCAAAGTTATCTAACATATCTAGTAACTCCGTGTTGACGATCTTGGTATTCGTGCTAAATGTTAACCTAAATTCTGTAACACTGGCTTGCACACACTTTTTTAAAAAGTCCGCCAAACACCCCCGTGTACAATCTTCAACAATGTCTACATGAATGCAACTGTTTGCTAGTTTAGTAACATCGAGACTATCAAGTTCACTGCACTTTATCCTATAATAGTAAGTAGTGCTTAACTTCTGTAAATCGTCAGTTGTTTGTAAATCTAGTGTGCTAATCCAATGTAAACTTTCATTAATTCTAAAACTATTAAGTTCTCCCCACTTTGGTTTACGAGGTTGGTAATTTTCGGGTGACCCTTCTTCACTATAGCATACACTACACTGACTGTTTTTTATACCTGCAATCATGTTATGTTTCATAGTCTCTTGTTCTTGTGCTAGAACAGGAACACTGATTGCACCGCAAATATCCGGGCTGGATGCAAGGAACGGCACAGCACATATACTTGGATTTGTTTTAAACTGCTCATGCCAGTACGCTTGTTTACTGCTAAGATCGTCAAACATATCATCACGTTCGCACACTACACTTACTAGTGGTTCCAGTTCTTTGTAAAGTTTATATGTTTGGTCATTGATATCTTGTTGATCTAAAAAATGTACACAATCAAATTTTTGTGCAAGTTCTAGTATGCCTGTGTATCCAACGTCTGCAAGACTAGTGTGCCAATATCCATCGCCCGTAATGCTATCGTTAACACTACTCACTAGTCCTCGATTGAATCCACTACTATTTTGTTTGGCTAGATCGGTTGTACTGTTATCCGTATCGCTTGTACTATTACCAATGCAGAGAGTACGCACCATAAACTATTCCTTTATTTTAATTTGTTACAGACTATCTCTTTGCCACTGCGTGTTTTTATTGTTAGGGCTGGCAATTCCGGATTTACTTGTCTACAGTCAATACTGTGCCAGTCATGTGTGTGTATTTGTTCTGCTACTGTGTCAAAGAATTCTTTATTGTCAATGGCAAATAATCCTGCCATTAGTGCTACTACTATCATCGTGGTCTCCTCTCAGGAATATTTATAGAGTAACAAAGAATATAGCATGGAGTTTGCTTTTCAGTGTAGTATCAAAACTACTGCTTGTATGAAAGTAACTTCTATCCCAAACAATAGCACATCCTGGTGACCACGAATATACACCACTAACACTAAAGTTATCCAGCATGCTAGGATCATCCGTGTGTCTTAGGTGTTGTTCGTAAAAGTCCACTTCTACGCCAGCACTACTTTTATTTTCAATACGACTATCATCAGGACTTATGTGTTCCGCAACATTCCAACTAGCATCTTCTCGCTGCACACGCAGCGTCACAGTAGGGCCTGCACTGCGTTGATCGAATATTATAGTGCTACTTTGTGCATTTGCTGGATTAAGACGCAAGGGAACAAGAACAGCATATCCCATGTTGCGAGTTTGATCTTCCTGTGGTTGCCAACCGTCAGTGTGAATCTCTACTGGATTATGCCAGTCTGTAAAAGTGCAAGCACTGACTAATCCGCCTGGATACAGTTTTTGTAGTTTAGGTTCAAAGATATTTTTAAGAAAAGGCATGCTTGGATTATCATAGTGCATGAGCTTTCTACGATTTAAACTACTACTGTATTCTTCACTGTAGGGAAGTCTATCATAAAAAGCACAGACTGTGTTTACTTCTGACTCTGATAAAAAGTTTTCAATTTTATAATTCATAAAATGCTGGCTCAACTAAGTTTTTAAAGTCTCGAGTATTAGCAGGAAACCGCTCTAACCCATAGCCTTTTATTGTTGTACTGTGATCGGTTATAAGTTTATGTAGTATGTAACACTCATCCAACCAATTTAGTTCATATTGCGCTAGGTCATGATCCCAACTGTTTAGGATTGCACGGCATACATGTTCAATGTTTCTGGGCAATCTATTATTTTTAAGCCAGAGTTTTTGCCATTGTCTGTATATAGTACACCAGTGATCCCAGCGTGTGTAGTCAACGTCAACATCACAATACGCCATAATTTGTTTTATATAATATTCTAGATCATACCATAGTGCTCGTGCTTCTATTGTGTAGTTCGGCTGACTGAAGTCCCAGTCTGGACTTGCCTCACTGGTATCATATATAAAATTTAATGCAATTGTTTCTCTGCGATCCCAGATTTCTTGTTCCGCTGTTAGTTTACCTGGATAACTCCAGTTAAAAGTTCTTATATACTTTTCTTCCCAGGTAGTTGCAGTTGCGTCTTCTCTGAGAAAACCTTCTAATTGTCTTGGCATGTAACTATCATACTGCGTAGTATTTGCTACATGTATCCATTTTACACCGCGTTGTGTGCATATAGTTGCAATGTTTGCTGTAGTATCACCTCTATATTGCATTATATTATTAATTTGATCTGTTGTCAAGTCTTTTGTGGTTGTAGGAATTCCTGGATAAAGTTTTTCTGCAACAACATAAAATGGATATCCAGTTGGATATAAACAATAAAGCAAATCCGGACCTGCTTCTATTATGTCCAGTGTACGTTCTAAATTATCTGTGCCTGCTTTGTGTATTTTTTTATGCAGATGTGCATTTATCTTATCCATTGGATTACTTGTTAGTTCCCTTAACTCAAGTTCCCAGTCTGGCGTAATCCAAGGATTTACATTTGTACCACTTAGATAGTATATACTCCAGGTTAAAAAAGTATTCCCTATACTATCCTTGCTGGTGGCTGCAATAATCTTTTTCATATTAGCGAAATATCCGTGTGATCCAATAGTTCTAATTCTGTATCATGTAGTTTATAAATTGCACTGATCCGGCTTATTCTCTGAGGCATGCGAACTGTACCATATCCGTCTAACTTTTTTTCTGTTATTCTAATACCATGAGGTGCTGCACCGCACTCAGTAATTAGTCTTTCTCCTGCATCAATCCAATCATATATGATATCCTGTCTATCCAATTGTTCTAGTTCTTCGATTGTACGTTTATGTTTATAGTTTAAATGATGTTCAGCCCACCAGTCGTCTATTCTTTTAGTATATGGTTGTTTAGGTCTGCGTGTGTTGCGTCCCATGTTTGCTAACAGATCACACTGATCTGTTTCTTTCCAGTATAAAAATCCCTGTAGTTCAGGATAAACTCTTTCAAAATAATCTTTAAAACTATATACTTGTTTTACTGCTAGTTCAGGATAATAATCGTCAATAAAAAAGTCACATCTATTTGCACCAATTAGAACATCAGGTCCATCATTTATTAACCAGTAATAATCCGTGCCCGTTTTGTATAACAGTGGCTTTTCAAATCCAGTAACTTCTAATTCATATTCTTGTTCTTGTACAAGTGCATGCCCACTTACCCAACTAGGACTTACTCCATAGTACCAGCCCGCATGTGTGTATGGTGCAAGAGGATCCTTCCAAATACTAAAATCTTCTAGTGTAATGTATCTTATTTGTCTAGGTAAATCATGTTCCAGTAAATAATCATATCCAAACATGTATTCTTCATCAACATGCCTTACGTCAATTAAACCTCTGAGGTACATGTAGTGCATGGGCCAGTTTGTTTGGGTAATCAGTGTATGACTATCCATTCCACCACTGTAGTGAAACCTACACTGGTATGTGCTATTAAGATATTGTGCCTTAGCAGCGATAAGTTCAGCGTTACTGGGTAACTCCAGTGGATTAATATCTAAAAAACTTTCCTTGTTATCCACGCACCATTCTGCAAACTCACCAGTGTTTGCGCTCTGTTTAAGAGCAGCGTAAGGACTAACGTAAGTTTCTGTACCCACGCGATAATATGAATTCATTTTAGCCTGCCAGTAAGACTTACAGTATATTTTATATTGTATCCAAAATTTATGCTACCATGTGGAACACCCCAGGGTATGTTCCATACATCTCCAGCCTGCCAGTTGTATAACATACTACTACCTATTTGAAACACATGTCCGTTTGCGCCAGGCACTACGCTAAACCATAATCTTGTTAGATCATCTAGTCCGCCTTGGAACTCTGGAAACTTTGTAAAGTAACTGTTTGCAGCATCATGGTGCCATGCAACACCATGTCCAGGCATGTTTACAATTAATCTTATAAGCACACCCGCCTGTTGTATGCCCATACGATCTATATTTTCTTCGCCAAGCAGTTCAACTAGTTCATCATTGGTATTACCGTTTAACCCATAGTTTAGTTCGTGACTGTTGTGTTCGTTTCTGCCAAGTCTATTGTTAATACTTGCAATTGTATTTTCTTCTGTACCATAGTGTTCCTTGGGCTTTTCCCATTTTTGCTGTGCTAGTTCAAAATTATCCACAGTATATTGAACCCAATCATCACTGTTAATACTAACACGGGTAACATAGGGAGCCTGTACTTTGTCATCTGTGCCATAAAAAGCATCCACACGATCCCAGAGTTTCTGTTCTAATAAATCTATATAATGCGCTTTTTCCATACCTGCTCCACTGTGTCCACTACTTGTTCTACTTCATCATCTGTCATATGTGCGTTAACAGGAATTGATAAACTAGATTTTACAAAATATTCTGCTCCGGGCCAGTGACCTTGCTGTGGCAGTATATCCGGATAGTGTGGCTCTGTCTCAACACCTAGTTTTGCTAGTTGTGCTTGTGCTTTAAACTTGTCATCAAACATTATAGCATACTTGTGTGCATTCCATTCAGGACAATGTGGTCTTGTGACTATATTCATTGCTCCAAACTCTAAATCATAATAGTCTGCAATTTCCAATTTACGCTGTTGCCATGCATCAAAGCAATCCATTGTACACAATAACTGCACAGCAAGATCCTCATCTGGCACACCGCGCACTCCAAAATGTGTGTAAGGTAATCTTCTACCTGGCTTGCCATGATTGCGTAGGTGTAAAAACTTGTAATAAAATTCTGTGTCATCTGTAAGCACTGCTCCACCTGTTGCTAGACTAGGCAGTGGTTTGTTTTCTGCAAAACTCATACACACAACATCGCCTGTGCTTAAACTTGTGACACCATGTTGATGACTAAACATACTCTGTGCAGCATCATTTATATACAAGAGATCGTACTTTGTGCATAGTGCTTGTATAGTTGCGTGATCATGCATGTCGCCATATAATCCAGTAGCAACAATAGCCCGTGTGCGCTCAGTAATTGCTGGTTCAATATCATCGCTAATCATATTGCCAGTTTCGTCTACATCAACAAACACTGCAGTTGCGCCCACTAGATGCACAAAAGTCTCACTTGCAGGACAACTATAGGCAGTAATAATAACTTCATCACCTGCGCCTATGTCAGCCGCATACATGCTTATAAGCAGACTAACACTGCAACTGCTGGTAAGCACTGCATGTTTTCTACCTGTTAGTAATTGTAATTTGTGTTCTGCTACGCTCGTATAGTGTCCGTTAAAGACTTTTCCACGTTCCATGACATCTTCTATAAGTGTGTGATATTTGTCTTTGACTTGAGCATAACGCCTGTTGAGATTCTCACAGCGTATCATGTTTGCCTCTAAAAATAGCAAGTGACACAGGGCCACTTGCTAGTTAGTTTAATTAAGCAGCAATTACTTCTTCTTGCTTTGCTACGATTTCGTTAACGTCGATGAACTGCATTTTCTCTGCACCCACCAAATTATCTAACCACTCATTACGCTTTACTACAAGCATAAATGTGTTGCGTGGAATGTCAGTAATGTTTTCTGTGCCATGACCTGTGTGATCTGGATTAAAGATTAGAAACTGACCTTTTTGTAGGTTAACACTGATTTCACTGTCTGCTGTTTTACAACGGAACCATGCGCCACCTGGCATATCGTTAAGTTGTACAAAAATGCGCAGTGTTTCACCGTGCTCTGTACCACGCTGATTATCAAAGTCAGTGTGCATAGGCATTACATGCCCGGGCTTCTGCTGGAAGATACGGCAACGTGTTTTATCAACTTGAAACCAATCAATTATTGCTGCAAGTTTTGGACTTTTGTAGTATGAATCTGTGTATGAGAAGTTAGCAGGATTTTCTTCTGCCCAGAAATCTTTAATTTCTGTAGTTGTGCTTTTACCATCTTCACTAAGGAATGCATTGTAAAGATAATTTGAAACAATACCTTTATCTTCATCAAATGCAACGATGCTGTTATCACTTACTGCACGTTCACGAGCAGTATAATCTAATGCTGCTAGTTCATTTTCCCAGTCGCCTGTGAAAATCTGTGAACTAACATAGATACCAGTGCTAGGGTTGTAACCTTCTGGATTGAATTGTTTTAGTTCTTCTGACATTTAATTTCTCCTATAGGATATCAGTTTTTGTTGAGCTTTAATTTAGGATTCGTCAATCCGCGTCATATATGGCGCTGCCCTGTGTGTACGTTTGTATTTATCATGTCCCAAATTCTATAAATTGCATGGCTGCGCACAGTGCGTTTAATTATATCCTCTGCAGCCAGTTTTGTTTCCGCATATATACGATGCTCTTCGCCTAAGGGCGATAGGTCTACTGTGTGTTTTTGATTGTTAATATCAGGTAGATCTCTGGTACCCTGAAATTCACTGCAAATTACACGAGCAACATACTCTCTATGAGTATGCCTAATATCATTGTCTGTAAGTCCATACACACATTTTGTACTGGTATACACAACGTGGCAATTACTAAACACATCGCATATACGCTGTATGCCCGCTAGTTCAATTCGTTTTGTTTCTGCATCTCGTCTTGGACTTGTTTTGCGACACGCTCTTGCAACTAGCCATACTGTGTCTATTCCCTCGTACTGTTGCCAGTGATCAACAGGATCCTCAAATCTTGTTGTAGCAATTTGAGGACCTAGTGTTGCTAGGTACTGTCCTAAAAAACCAGTTGCGCCTATAAGCAAGACATTTTTCATTCCACTAATCCTGTAACAGTTAGTGTTACTTTTGGCACAACTCCGCCATTGCCACTGCAATGCAGAACTCTTGTAGGGATAACGTAACTATCACCTGGTGTCCAGTTTGTAATCATTGTGTTGTGGATTTGTAGATACTGTCCCCAACTGTATGGATTAATAAGCACACTAAAACGTGTGGGTGTTTTGTCAATACCAAATCTTTTACCCCAGCCTTCTAGCCCGTCCCAGTGTACAGGAAAGATATTGCCAGGTTGATAACACAGTAATCTTATTTGTGTAGTAGCAGGATCTAGTCCTAGTGGTGCTACATCTACAAACTCTTTAAACTGTGCATCATGCTTGGGATCTTTTCCCCAGTCACGTTTAATAGTGTTACCACTGTGGTATCCATGATGATTAGCAAGTAGCATTTGTTGATTGCTTAGTTCATCTAGGATAGGTCTGGGCTCATATGGTGCACAAAAGCAATCCATCCAGTTGTCCTGCATAAACTCAAACCAGTCTCTAGGATCTACTTTTAGTGTGCATAGTTTTTCAACACTCACACTGTCCCTAATAGCATAGCCCTGCTCATCTAGAAAGTCTGTAAAACTATTCTGAGTAAACTGTTCAATCTTCAAGTTCGCCACTCCAGTGAATGGTAATCTTAGGACTTACACCTGCATTAGCACTACCATGATAAACACCTGGTGTTAGATCCCAGCACTCTCCTGCACGCCATTGATTAAAGCAATGGTTGCCATAATGGAAGAAGTGTCCATAGTCCCAGTCTCTAACAAACACCATGTAGCGGCGCAGTCTGCTATAGTCAGGACGCTCATCACCTGTGCGTCTAATAAAACTACTGTATGTATCTACATGACTCCAAATAGTGTGACCAGGAGGTTGTACAAACATACTAATACCCATTTTATCTTGTTTGAGATTTGGGAACATTGCTTTTAGTGGTTCGTAAAAGTCACCAAACTCAGCGTTTGCAGTTTTAAAATATTGACTGTTATGTTCATTGTGACTGTTGTTTTTTAATGCTAACAGTGCTTGTTCTCTGATAGGCATGTTGTTAACATCATCGGTGCTGTGATACACTGTGTCTGTGTCTGTATCATAACTCCACCATTTTTCCGGTGTTTGATCAGTATTTGCACGTTGTATTGCAAACTTGCCCAATGCTGCCCAATCAAAATCGCCACCAATCTGTCCCATGTAACTATCTTCACGATCAGTGTGATCAGTTTTCATAGGATCCCAATGCCATGGATGCTGTTCTAGAATTGACTCCGGAACAGCGCCTTTCGGGTCAATACGATCTTGCGGAAAGGTAAATCCTATTGGTCCAGGTTTTTTCATTAGCGTTGGCTCTCTACCATTGGTTCCCAACGTGCGTTTATTTCCGCGTTGGAAAGGTCATATCGTGTGTTGTACACTGTGTTGCACTTGCTCCAAGTACCAATAGCACTGCTACAGTTTAAATGCTTCTGCATCATCTTTTGCTGTAGACGGTCTGCTTGTTCTTGTGACATGTTAAGTGCCATCCATGCCATATCCCAACCAAATGCTAGTTTAGGATTGCCTGTTTGCGCTGGTAAACTGTTTGGTCCACCGCTTGCAAGACTTTGGTCACATTTAATACTAGCATCTGCTTCTTGTACAACCAACACATGCTTTTTAGATAGCAGTGCATAGTCTACTTCACCGTTGATAAGTGCAAGACGTGCATCGCCTGAACCATCATATACAACTGGCTTGTGTGCTGTGCCAAATTCATTGTTAAACTCCTTGACTACACGAGCAAGTGGTCCATCCACTGGTACAGTGTGTGCTACACGACCAGTGTCTTTACTAATATCGCCGCCGCGTGTACACACAAACAAGGGTGCGCTGTCATAGCGTAGTGTAATTGCTGTGTTGATGTCAAACTTAACACAGCCGCCATCGCGCCCAACTGCTTCATAATCACTAGCCCAGGGCATAAGCACAGGACCATCAATCTTTGGAAGCAGGGAACCTAGTGCAACACAACGATCACCTGGATTTACCAGTGTTACATCGTAATCTTGCGCAAGATCAGCGGCATACGCAGTGCTCTGCATACTAAATCCGCCTGTTTTACTACCACTGTTGATGATAGTTAATTTTTCTGCAGCAAATGCTGGGGTACTTGCCAATGCAATTGTCATTGCTGTAGTAATAATCTTAATCAATTTGTATTCTCCTATGATAATTGATATAGTCTAAATAGTCCATCTACTAGTTTGTTATGGATGATAAACGCAAACACTAGTGGAAGCGTGTCTACATTTCTTAATAATACTCCCATGGGTGCTAGTATTGCAAAACATACTAGGTAGTATGCAGTGCTATAATTCATATATCCTGTATACAGTGTAACAAAGAATAGTGCAATAATCAATAAACTTATAATAATTTTAATATTGAATCTATAAAAACTTGGCACTATTTTACTCAAGGGCCAAGCCATCATAAACCCAACTAGATTTACTAGCACAAGTCCTAGTGCAAGTTCAGGCAAAACCTCGCTGAACTTGAACTGTACAAGATTAAATCCTTTTTGTTCCATGAGAAACAACAATATTGCTTCGCTGCCAATAAGAGGTACTCCGAATATTAACAGAGGAAGCAACATGCTAAATGCACCTGCATTGTTTGCTGTTTCACTTACAACAATCCGTTTTACTGGATCTTTGGTAAACAACACGCTGGCATTATAAGCCGCTGTACTACTAAACACAGTTGTAAGTCCTGGAATTAATCCACCGAAAAACCCTATTATAGTACTGCCAAGCAGTGCTATGGGATTTAGTATATAAAGGCGACCAATTTCATAGGTCTTGTTTATGCTCCGGGTTATTTCGGTATTCCAGTGATGCATCATCTGCGGAATAGCAAACAAACATATAAGCACAACTGGCATTGGAAGACCAGCATACAAATGCATGTTGCCAAATGTTGCAAAGTTGATGTTGAGATAACTGTTATAACCGATCATGCCCAGACCTATACCACTTAGTATAAGCATGAAGTTAACCCACCAACGATTGTTTACTGTAACAATCATTACAAGTGTAACTAACAGCAACAGACCTACAAGTATTTTTGTATTGTAAAAATGTTTGATTAAATCTGTGTATTCAACAAATGCATAGCATAATCCAACCACAGTCAAACTACCAACAACACTGCCAAAGGCACTGCCACTGATTGCTTGACTTACTTGTTGCACGGTTGTAAGGTTGCGACTTTCAGCGACAGCAGGATAACTACTGCTTTCGCCGGGTATACCATATACAATAGCAGGTATACTACCAATGTATTGACTGATTGCTGCCATACTAGCATACATTATAAGCAGTTCAACAATGCCAAACACACTTAAAAAGGGCCAGATTAACAGCATAAGCACAAAGTTCCCTACGCCGGGAATTAACCCAGAAACTAATCCAAGTCCAACTCCCACAAGATGTGGAACAAAATAATAGATGTCCAATTAAGACTCCGTTTGTTTTTTGTAAGTTGACTAGATTAACATAGAGCAGGGCCCACGCATTTAAGCATAGAGGTCCAGGATGTGCTCGCGCCTGAAGCGGCGCTGTCATTTTTATTTATGCGAAATACTTGTCCAGCATTTCTAACACATCATCGTATTTTGCAATTTCCATAATTTCTGCTTCCATTGCTTCTACAATGTCAGGATGTTCGCCAATACCTGTTGTTGAATTTAGGTATACTTCTACATTTGCTTTGTGCTTTGCTACATGACCTTCTGCATGTTTACGCAATGCATCTAATAATATTTCACGCATTTTTTTATCCTTTCCAAGTAATCAATATTATACACTTTTAACGGCGCTCATGCAACCTTTGTTTGTGTTTTGCCCAGTATAGATCGGCGTCTTTTGCCTTAGCACTCAAAGATTCTTCATCTGTTATATCTCCGCCAAGACCATTACTGAAGTTTTCTTCGTTTGGATAATCATGTGCCTTTAGGTATTCTACATTCCAGTTTTTGTAACCTGCATTTTTAAGATCAGGCACAGTGTTTATCCATGCTTGCACAAGCACTGGATCTACCAGTGGTTGTTTGTAATCACACCCTTTGTACAATGTTACCATGTTATTGGTTCCGCTCATTGATTCGATTCTAGTATTCCACCGCGGAAAGATATGATTCAAATCCTTTGGATAACATCCTCCAAAGTGACTCTCATAGGAATACTGTTTACCATGTAGCCCTTTATCATCGTAAAAAAATGCACCGTTGCCATTTAATAGGCAATTGCGACCTATTGTCTTAAGCCAGTCACAAACTCCCATGAGTAGTTCGCCATAGTATTCATCAATATTACGTTCCCATCTCATAGCATTAATGGGAGTTGTATCATGTTCATCGCCTTTAATTTTAATCACATGTCCTTTATGCCGCCTCAACCGCTGAGCAAGTATCTCTTGGTGTTCCTGCATATATACGGGTGCTCCTAGTCCAGTTACACTAAACTTTTCGTAGCCCTGTTTTTGTAAACTACAAGCAATAACGCCACTGTCATGTCCACTGGTCATCATAAGTTTATCATTGTTTGGATCCCAGCGCATTTTCACAGCGGCGTCTGCGGCATCAAATACTTTTGTATATGTGCGATCGGTTTGATCTAAATTCCAGATCATATTTTCTTGTTTACTAAATTTAAATGTGTGCAAATCCAGTGTTAGTATACAATTGCCGTCCATTATGTATGGATACAATCCCATTGCTTGTATTTCGCGCGGATCATGTGCAAAGACAAATGTACGATATTCAGGATCTATATGATAAAAAATACTCTTACTTCTAAATGCATCTGTAACTGCAATTAATTCACCGTCACGGCATAGTACACCACAGTAGTCTCCGTTAATGGCTTTTATTTCTTCTACACTGCGAGGTTGATCGTCCGTGTAAATAAATCCATAGTAATAAAACTGTTCTTCACTTGGATAGTTTTTATCGGTAACAAGCATGTTAAGATCCTAATAGAAATGGTGCTGGCAGCAAGATTCGAACTCGCGACCTGATGATTACAAATCAACTGCTCTACCAACTGAGCTATGCCAGCCTAAAGTTTTTCTTTTGCTTTAAGTTCGTCTATACGAATTTGAAACCAGTTCATTATAATGCTGGCTTCGTTGTCTGTGATATTCCATTTTAAATTGAAGTCTGAAACTTCGAGGTCATATAGTTCTCTTTGTAAGTGCACCATAAGTCCACTCTCTACGCTATCTAGTGCCATCGAAACCTCTTTAATAAAAAAATATTTATTACAGAAATAAAAAGAGCACCGAATTAACGATGCTCTTTTTTAAAGGTTTTACTTACCTGCTAGTGCGCGGTAACCTGCAGCAATTACTGCTTTTGATGGTGAACCCAAACGATACTTTGTCTTAGCACGACCTTTTGTGTCTGTGCGTGTGTTAGCATAGATTGAGTTGCCTTGCATGCGCAGTGCTGAAATTGTTGCACGGGCATTACCAACACCGAAGCGAGATTCGATTTGTTTTGCAGTCAGTTCCTGACCAGTTGAAAGTACTTCAAGTACACGTTCCATTTTTGACATAATAGTTCCCTTCTGTCATTTTTAAGTATGTGCATATTATACACAGGGTTGTAGTCAGTGTCAATAAAAAAAATAGCCTTCTATCATTTAAGTTTGTAAGGCTATATTTTTAAACTTGTGTTACAACCACTCTTGGTTGAGTATTTGACCCTGACTCCTTTCAAAGCGGACGAAGATTTCGCTTCTTCAATCCAATTACGCCGCAATCTTTAAGGTCCGACGCTGACCTTCCAAGTTGATCTCGTAGGGCTTATCCCACTTACCAACATGAATGTTTACATAGTAAGCACGATCGAAATAATCACTCATCGTATCGTCATTACAGTAGTAACTCTTACCACCAGCAAGACCAGGTGCAGTATGTGCAATCTCTGAAATCTTAGTAAACAGTTCTTCATACGCACCATAAAAGTGCAAGTGGTAATGATTAAGTTGTGTGTAACCATCAAACTCGTATAAACGACCATTGTACTTGTCAGTGTGGTCAAGTTCGCCGTCATAGAAGTTAGCAACACCACTCATAATAGCAATGCGCACACCGCTGTAATGATCGCGTGTTACACTAAATTTAAAGTCTTTACCAAACTCTGCTTTAAGTGCTACACGGATTGCTTTAACATCTTCTGAACTAATATACGCCATTTCGTCTCTCCTCAAAATTAACTTACTCTTTATAGTAACACGGTATTGGAATGTGTCAACCTTAATAATCTATTTTATTTTTATAAAGATTGTTACGACCTTTGTTAGTGTATATGTCAACACTAGCAGTAGCGGCAAGACTGCGAACATAGTCAACGTGCTGTTGCATATACTGCTCAGTACCGCGGAATGTTTCGGCTATTGTACCATCTACTCTTTTAATAACAATTTTAAACATTCTGTCTCTCCTCAAAATCAACTTACTCTTTACAATAGCACAGTATAGGTATCTGTCAACCTTTTTATTAATATAATTCGTGATCCTGCCAGGACCACTGTATAGGCTGTTCACGACCTTTGTCTCCCAATACAACTGTATCACTATCCCAGTCTATATCTCCCCAACTGCGCCAATCATGCCAACGGTGTACAAAGTCTGCACGACCAAATACACGTTCTGCGCTTGCAATCTGACTGTCGGTAATACCGATAAAATGTACTAAAGTCATACTTAAACATAGCATATAACTAGGATATGTCAACTGTTTTATAGTGTTATAGGTGTCTATATAAAATAAGGTATGTTAATGCTAGATATACTTGTTCTTAAATAAAACACGGTCCGCAATGGATTCGGAAAAAACTGCTTTACGAAAGGAGATCTATATTATGGATATCATTAAAAGCATGAAAGGGTGGACAAGCGCATTAACTGAGTTTGGCGTAAGTTTACTCGCACTAGGTATTGTCTTAGAAGTACTGTTTAGTGGACAGAACATTCCGTTCTGGCCCGACATTGCTATCATTGATAATATTACAGCAATTGTTACTGCGCTATCAGCACAGGGACTTGTTGGTCTAGTAGCAGTCTGGGTTTTATACAATATCTACACTAAAAAGTAATATTGTAATTTAAGATCACTGTTTAGTAATGAACGGTGAATCTTAGCGGAACTTGCCGTTCATTACTATTTAACTAACTCCTCACAAACATTTTGTTGATACATTTGATTGTAAAATCCTATGCTTGCCAGTTGTTTGTGTTTGCTTTCACACATAATATCAAAGTCTGTGTTGAAACTTGCCGCCCATTCATTCACTGCGGTGTTCCAATACATGTCACTGTGCGCACGAAGTTTGCCTTTTTTGTAACCAGACTCTAATAACTGTGCATAGTCAGGTTTTGTTTGTGTGCAATGATCCGTGAGATAGTCTTCCCTGCTCACGCTATAGTGAATCACAGGACGCACTCCACGCCAACTATCTTTTATGCGAGCAAGTCTATTGTCGCTGGGCGAAATGTACTCACCGGTTTTAACCCAGTGGTGGTGTATATCAAGAACGAGGGCGCAGTCTTGCCAAAGTTCAAGCGATGCGTCGATACCCCACGACATCTCGTCATTCTCAATAGTAATGCAGTTTCGTGATTCTGGAGATAGTCTTGGGAGGACTGATTTGATACCGGCTGGACCTTGCCTACCGCTGATATGGACGTTGCATTTTGCATCCTGGAAGGTACTGCCATATCCCATGTACCTGAGGACATCGGTGTGATATTCAAATTCTTCTATGCTCCTATCTACGACATCAGGGCGGTCGCTGGCAAGCACAGTAAACTGACCAGGATGCATAGAAATCCGTACATCGAGGTCGCGAGCCTGAATCCCAACCCGTGAGAGGTGAGTTTCCAGATACCTCCGTACATCAGGTAACTGCCAATAATAACTCCACATATACTCAGTATAGGCAGGCAGTATCGAACTGCCAAGTCTAACCATTCGTAATTCATTGGGTAATCCTCCTACATATTTAATTAGACGTTCAAAACTTTGAATATTATGTACCATAATATCCCACAAACGCTGTTCAGCAACTTCACGAGTCTGCCTATTAAGCCAGGTAATAGTTGTAGTACGTTCATTTAATGGACGCTCAATCTCTTCTAATAGTTTTTTAGTGAGACTGCGATCCGGATGCCAGTACTTGCAAGCAAAACCTATTCGATGTATTGAGTTGTTAAACATATACATATTGTATATGTTATTTAGGATGTGTCAACCTAATATTTGCCCTTGTAATTACTTAAAAAATGTTTTAAATCTTCTGGCGTACCAAGACCCCACATGCCATCTTCTTTAATAGTTTTGACGCGAATCTTGCCGCCATCTTCTACTAGTTCATTGTATGCTGGACAAACATAGAACTCATTATTGGTTCTAATGTCACGTTCAATCATACGTTCAGCACTATTAACGTATAAACTACCGCGTGACCAATAATAGATACCAACAGTGGCGTTAGTCGAGATGGGTTGTTTTTCAGCCACCTCGCTGACGAATCCATCGTCGTCCAACTTAGCATAACTCCACTTTGGATGAGTGCTGTTAAAGCACAAAATGCCGCCGTCCACTCCTTCGGTGGTAAAGGCATAGAGAACTTCGTTGCTGTTCCATTCGACAAATTGATCACTATTTGCAATGATGAGCGGTTCTTCATTGTCAATGTGCTCCTTTGCTAGTAGTGTTGTACAAGCGGCACCCTCAGTGATACCCTCTGTTTGAACAATAGTACACCCCGGTGCTACCATGTTTAGTACTGTTTCCAAATTGTACTTTTCATAGTGCGCTTTTTGTACAATAAAGATGTAGTTTGCTTGTATATTTAAGTTATCTACAACAACCTGTATCATTGGTTTATTGCCTACTTCAATCAGCGGTTTAGGAAATGTGTAGCCTTGTTCAGCAAAGCGAGATCCTGCACCCGCCATTGGTATTAGTATGTTCATTGATTTACTCTTCCATGGTATACGTTTTTTGGGTTGGTCATTGTATTGTTCAATTGCATCTAACACTATAGCAAGACTTACGTCATGTGTGTCTGCTACAGCCAAGAGATGTGCGCCTGCGTCAAGCACTGCTTGTCTGCCAATGTGACTGTCCTCTATAATTAGTGTCTCATTGGGCTTTGCATTGGCTTTGAGCATGCACTCAAAGTACATTTCAAAATGTGGTTTTGGTCTATGCACATCTTCATTGCTGTACCAAAAGTCAAAGTATTCTATAATACCTAACTGTAGTAGACTCATTTTAACAGTGTCGCGAACAGCGTTGCTTGCACATGCAAGCGTGTAACCTCTGTCTTTTATTTCTCTGCACATATCAACAAAGTCCTGGCGAGGTTGCACAGTTTCTTTTAGTATTTCGACGGTGTGCTTTTGCTTTGCCCTTGCGATTTCAGCATGACAATCTGTTGGCAACCCTTTACGCTCGGACAACATGTTTAGTTTGGACCTGGTCGGCAACCCGTCATAAGTGCTTAAATGTTCTTCAATTGTAATTGCATACTCACTACCCAGCGCACGATTAAGTGCTTCATAGTGTGTCTGCTTGCTGTCAATAAGCACACCGTCTAAATCAAATACTACAAGTTTAATCATCGAAAATTTGCAATAAAGTCACTGCATACTCCATCAAAATCAGTCATATCTGTGCGATAGTTTTCTGGCAACACTGCAATACAAGGATGTACAAGTGTGCCAGGCTTGCCAGGAAACGCCCATATCCAATTACGGCTAGTAAGTGTGTAGTTGTCCGTGTGATGATAAAAACAATGAATGTTTGCTTGCAACAAGTGTGCCAGCGCATCTAAATTTTTTGCATGAGCAATGACGCCATCCTGTTGTAGATACTGTACACTTGTTTCAGTTTGTGCATCATCATGCCCAAGGTACAGTTTGCCATCATGTGCAAACACATCTACTTCACATTTAAACCCTGCATCCAGTGCAGCATCAATGTAATCAGGAGTGTTTTCTAGTTCAGGCTGTTTGCCTGTTAGATTTCCCCTATGACTGATCAAGTGCATTTAGTAATCCTCCTAGTTCTTCATATTGTAGATTAGGAACTTCGTTCCATTCCTCTGGCTTGCGCCATTGTTTTACATTTCGTTGAACAAATACAAATTGTTTTTTAGGATATAGTTCAAAAAACATTTTAAATTGTTTAATCCAAAAACTAGGATCAATTGCTTGATGATCTGCTGCCCAGTAATTTTCAGTGCCCTTGTATAAATTGTTATGCTTTCCATTGGTGTCCCATAAGTCATGACCTATAAGCACCACAATATCTGCACCATTAACTGTTGCTAAATTTACTGCATGTAGTCCACTGCCCATGTGAAAACTCTGTGTCCACTTTTGTTTTTCTTCCCAGGGCAGGGGAGGCAAACATTTAAAATTATCATAGGGGAAAAAACTATACCAGTCCTTGCGTGTGTATACAAGTCCAGTGTAATTATTCTTAGTACATTCCATCGCCATTTGTCTATCACAACAAACTAAATGGTCTACTGCGTAGTCTCTAAAAATTGCATTTGCACCATAGACTGTGCCGTAACTACTCAATTTACTGATGTCAAAACCCGTGCGGCTTTCGCCGTTGCCTATGCAAAAAGCAAACTTCATTGAAATATTCCTTGAATTATATGCTAATATTACTTATGTTTAGAATTTAATGCACACAACATATTCGAATGTTTTACTAAACGCAGGCTTATACATGTTCTGCTTTTCAACACTGAAACTAGTTGCCCCCAAATCACTTGTAAACTTTGCTAGTTGTTTAAAGTACATTGTGCGACGTCTATAAACATCACAAATATAAAGTTCTTCATTGTGTATAATATAATTGTGTTGATCCCAGGCTTGTCTATCCTGATTGTCCCACTCACGTTTGCGTATTGTAATAGCATCGCCAGTGTTTGTACGCAATACAAAAGGTTCTTCAAAAAATCTTTGATTAGCGTACATGTTCTTGTAGTCTTTGATAGTTGTAAAAAAGCCTTTGCGGGCAATTTTACTTACCAAACTTAGCATTTGTTTTTGTTGCTCTTCGTTTTCTGCATAGGTAATCCACTCATCAGGTGCTATTACCCAATCAAATTGAATACCCTGCCCAACAAAGTCTGCAAGTTCACCATCATGTTCCTTGCATGCACAGGGCTCAGTGCCCCAGTAATGCAGTCCATCTAGTTTTGTAGTATCAGCATTTAATGCATTTAATCCAAACGGAATAATATTAGGACCTATGCATAGAAATGTATCCCTAGTAATATCGGGTTTTTCACCACATGCATTGATTATACTACGAGTTTTAATTTCACAAAGACTACTAAAGTTTTTTCCAACATCAATTAAATTTGCGAGGAATGTGTTACATCCTTGGATTCTTTTCATATTATTTTTTTTATCTCTCTGTCCTAGACTATGCTGTATTTATTGGTTTGCCTAATAATATTGCGCACAGTTCTTAACTACTAAATATGCGTATATAATTCCATGCAACCTTATACACTTATAAATCATCTATTAAATGATATGATATACGATAGTCTGCAAACAGAGTTTATTAGATTAAACTTTGCTGACAACATTCGTTTTAATCACGCTGAATATGCTCAGGGATGTCATGGCATACCCTGGAACGATCCCATGGATACTGTGCGTCGCAACAGTAATTCACCAGTTCAAGTTTACCACATGGACGCCTGGCGCAAAACTAATTGGAATAAAGATGCAGAAAGACAGGGTGTACCAGTTTATTTGGAACATTCCTGGGAACCTGTTTGTGTTAATCACGATAGTGTGTTCTGGGATATATTCACTGAATGGAAGCACAGATTTGATGCACCCTACACTGTACTGCATAGTGAACATGGAAGCAAGGACATAGCACAACTTGAAGCACAGGGTTTGCAAACTGTGCATTGGTTTGCTCATGCATATCTTTGCAGTGAATTTTATTTTAAACATTACCCCAAGATAAAAATGGTTACTGATTATCGAAGTAGACCTATAAATTATCCATGGTTGTGTGCAAATAGATTGCTACGAAAACATCGTACAAATTTTTTAGAACTGCTTGACTTAGATCGAGGATGCTATAGTTTACAAAATCCAGACCCCAATGGATTAGAATACACAGGCACAGTACCAGCTCATAGTTTTGATAGCCATATCAATAGCAGTGCGGAAATAGATGTTGAGGAACTTAATCCATGGAACACAAGTTTTCTTCATGTTGTAAGTGAGACTGTGTGGCAGGATAAAATACATTTTACTGAAAAGGTATTCAAACCAATTGTTATGCATCAACCTTTTGTTGTGCTACAAGCACCGGGCAGTTTAGAGTATCTGCGCAGTTATGGATTTAAAACATTTGGTGATTTTTGGGATGAAAGTTATGACGCAATTAGTGATCCTGTATTGCGCATGCAGGCTATAGCAGACATTGTAAACACTATACCACATCAAAATTTGTATGCACTACGCGAAGATATGGCAGGAGTTCTCGAGCATAACTTTCGTCACTTTTACGAGAAACTTCCTGCCATTTGTTTAAATGAACTTAGTGTTGGATTATCGCTTATTCCATAAGCATTTTACGACTTGCTTTACGTTCAGCATCTTGTGCTGCCCAACGTGCTTCACGCTCTTTATTTTCTACATCGCTTTTTGCCATTGAGTATAAAAAGGTTAACATAAACGCTGTCATAATTGCAATAATACCATAACTGGGATCACCCAAGTATTTTTGGCTTAGTAGCACAATCATATATACACTCATCATTGCTACCGCTGTAGCGCCAACATATTGTCCAAAACGACCTAAGACTGTGTTATTTTTCATCTTTTCTATCCTTATACTAGATGTTGTGTTATTTATGCTGTTTTAATGCCTTTATTATACTACATCCTGTATGTAAAAGCAACCATTTTATTTTAGACGTTATATACGTCACTGTGTACACATGGACATTAATTCACTATATGTAATACGTTCTTCGGTTTTAACACCATATTTTTTGCCATGAAATTCTGTAAGCATATCTGGCTGTATATTGAAAATTTGAGTCCAATCCTCAATGTCTATTCGCTCGCCAAACTTTATTTCAATCATCAATCGTTGTTGCGGTGTCATTACAACTACGTCATTAAAACTCATGTCCTGCGCTACTACGCAATAACAACGGCGACCTTGTGAATCTGGCACAGCACTATGAACATAAAATTGTTCGTTGCCATTGGGCTGAACTTTAGTAAGTCCTGCATCACGCCATTTTTTTAAGCCTTTACTAGCCACGGCGCATCCTTGCTATTTCTTTTGCATCATTGCTGTCCTTGCGAATAGGCACCATGTTACTCTTATGTAGTGTCCCAATACCAGCAAGTTCATTACCAGTATACTGGTTCTCACGCCTGCGTGTTTGCGTAGCCATAATACGATCACTAGTGGGTGCAGTTTCTTGTCTTGTGCTGTAATCAGGCTTTTCGCCCACACCCAAACGTCTACCCTTTGCATCATGCGGAAGTTTTGTTTTTAGTTGTGAGGGATGCAGTCCACGCTCACGCAACCATTTATCATGTGCGACTTTTGCGTCTCTGTCTCGCTGTGTAAGACCCTGTTGCTTGTGCTTGCTTGTCCTAATTGAGGACATGCCTCTTACTAAATGCATGGTCATCTAATATTCCTTTGCTGTTCCATATTTTAATTGTAACATAAAGTAGTCTTGTTGTCTACCCAATCTCACACGAATGCCGTTATGTAGTACATCAAGGTCATCACTTTGCCAAGGACCAGTGCATACCATATCAACATACTCAAGTATATCTTTGCGATATGCAGCAATGGTTTCTTTATTATCTGATGCTTGCGCTACAGATATAAATTTTTCATCATTTGGATAAGGAATTACTATGAGCATTGCGCCTCTTGTTGCATTGCAATCATGTTACCAGCGGCTTCGATCTCCGCCTCAAGTTCCTCGTCAGTGAAAACACTTAAACGAAGGTTGCGAGCATAGCTCTTGCTGTATGCATCGCACAGCATGTAGTATGCTGTTTCCTCGAGTTCAATACGCTTGTACTCACTAAGTGTACCTGTAGGCACACGCTCTGCCCAGTACACAAGCTCTGTTGCCTCAGGCATCATGCCCATCCAGCAACCAGGCTGCTTGCTGAACTCTTCAGCCTCAGCACGTTGAGCATTAATCAAATCCACTAAACCTTGTTCTAATGCATACATTGTGTCTCTCCTCAAAACAACTTATACATTTAATATAACATAGTTTAAGGAGTTGTCAACCTTTTTGTTGATGTTTAATTGCGGCTTTTGCTACACGGTAACTAATTCGTGCTGCATTTCTTAGTGCGCCACGATATTCTGTGCCAGGTCGTGCGCCTCTCTTGCCGTCTGCATAGTAGCGATCCATTAGGTCGCTGATATTGTCGAATTTATTGTCAAATTGATGTCCGTTACCTTGGTACATTTAAGCCTCTTTCTCTATAACGTAATCCCATGGATCCGCTTTTTCTTGCTGTGTCCTTGCATAAAGTTCTGTGTAGTAACTATCCAAGTTGCCACCAAACTTGCCTTTAAGATGTTCTACCATCTGCTCAACAAAGTTTAAGTCGCCCTTTTTATAGTTGCGAATAAGATTCTCATGCTGCTCTTTGTAGTGTGCAAGTTCAGTCATATCAGCCAAGCCAATATCACCTGCATCAACTACACACCAACTTGGAATAACTTTACCTTGAATGCGGAAAGTATCTAGTTCTAATACTAGGTATCTTTCTGCAACAGGCTTAATATCTTCTTCTGTGCTTAATACTATTTTCATAATGACTCTATGTGTTTGATAGTTTCAATTCTAAGACTAATCTGGGTGTGTAGATCATCAACGATACTATGCACTTCCTTGTCTTTGCCTGGACCTGCTTTGATTAACGCTATTTTTTGATCTGAAATTAGACTAAGTATTTCTTTTCTAATTGCTTCAATTGCAATTACTTGCCAAGTTTCCATGTAAACTCCTATTGTTAGTGTAGTATATAATATTTTAGATAAGAATGTCAAATAAATTTAGGGTGCGCTATTTTAACGCATCCTTGAATATTGCGTAACGCTACTTATCTGTGTAATAATTATAAAGTAGAAAACGTGGCTGTAAACAATTATTACACAACCTATTGGCTAATACATGTAAAATATGTAAGCACTACTGTACTATTTTATAAATAAACATGAAGAATCAATAGAGCGACCTCAGCTCAGAAAAAATGAGTGGCACTGGGAAAGACTAGGGCGGCTCGCGCCTTAAAAGCAGATGACGGTAGCAAAGACTACTGACGGCGGAAAAGACCGCGGTATTGCTTTCCTCAAGCAAAAACAACATGATAGGAGAATACAATGACTGAAAAGTTATTTGAAGGGCTGCGTGTGGTTTTTGGATCACGCAGTAGACAACAATATGACCAGCAGATGTTATGCTGGGCAAAAACTGAATACGGCGATGACTGGGAATGGGCATACCAACACCTAATGTCAACAGGCAAATCACCAATTAAAGGAATTAATTACTAATGGCACACGCACTAACACAAACATATTGCTACTTCTGTGATGCAGTAGCACAAACATTTACAAAATTTATGGGAATCACTGAAAGCATCAGCAAAGCAAGAGCAGCAAGCGCACTTGCACAGATGGGCAATTACGAACAAGCAAGAAACGTAATGATGGAGAACAAAAATGAATCCTAAAACAATTAGCAGATTGAAAAAAATAATGATGGAGCAACTCAATGACTAAACTACTAAAGAGTATTTTTAGCATGCGTTTTAGTGACGCTAAAACTGGCGGATGGCCCGGAACATACATGCGCACACCACTAAGATATCGTGAAGCAAGTTACACAGTAGCAGAACTTGAAAAACGTATTATATCAGAAATAAACAAGGTATAATTAGATGACTAAAGTTATTCGAGCAACAACAGGCTTTGCAATTATGTTTACTCTTCTCGGAGGATATTTTACACTGGTAGCAGCATTTTGGGGAGGCTTATTCTAATGTTAGATCCAGATCACAGTTACTTAAAACCAAAGACACCAGTTAAGACTAGAGGAAAATAATATGTGGCCCTACACTGAAGAAGAAAACCAAAAACTTAGTTAATTAAAGCACCCTAGGGTGCTTTTTTTATACTCGTATCATCCACCTAGGCGGATCACCAAATGCCATTCCAGCAAACACAAGCATTACAACCAACATAATTGTGAGATATACAATGTTTTCGTTTAGTGTTTTTGTTCTTTGAGCATTTGCAAAAGCAGCGAGTAGGTCTGGTCCCATTAATTTAAACACCATTACTACACCCATAAACTTTACCCACAGTATTAGCATTGTGCCCATTGAACTCTCCTCACGAATATTTAGTCACAAAAATAGGCAGTTTTTACACTGCCTATCATTATTTTATAGTCCGTTTGGAACAATAACATAGTGTATACTTAACACTACGCCTACACTTGCGCCTAGTCCAATCATCATTTTAATAAAGTCTTTTGTAACTAGTGGAAACACAGTGCGGAACTTTCCTTTGCCAGTGATAGTTGCCATAGCAAGTTCTCTACCACATAGTAGTCCAACGAACACCCATGTTGTACTCATTGGTATGTCATTTAGTTCTTTAAAGAACCACAAGA
>UEXN01000791.1_pt1 | contig 28318 bp, 43 predicted proteins | sample 1796711 | NCBI WGS metagenome assembly UEXN01 (sample SAMEA4772470, study PRJEB27181) | metagenome | reverse complement strand
AAGAGAAACTACTGGAAAGAGTAGTGTATCTAGTACAGATCTTGCGGCTCGGATGCCTCGTAAAGAAGACGTTCGGTCTGCCGATAAGAAAGCCGAAAAATATAGAAAGCCAGATGGTACAATGGGTACTCGAATGGTACCAATGGATAAAACTGTTATGACATCTGAGCTTAACAAATCAACTCTTGGTTCATATGTAAAGAAAGCTACGGATCAACTTGAAAAAGGTAAGATAAAGAACGTAAACAAAATAGGTAGCAGGGCTGTTGGTATTGATACAGCTACTGATAAAATGCGTAAAAAATCAAAAGTTACTAACACTATTAAAGCAAGTAAAGATCAAGAGGTTGAAACTCAAACACAAGAATCAAACCTTAATGAGCTTTCACCAAAAACAATGGGAAGATATGTTGGAGCAGCATCCACTTCTTTAAAAACTGCTGCACAGAAAAGCGGTTCTGGAAGCTATGCAACACAAGCAGCAAGGAAAGATCGATATAAAGATCTTAAGACTGCTACTAAAAGAAAACAAGGCATTGACATGGCTGCTAAGAAATTAAGTAAAGAGTCTGTGCAAGAAGCAAGTAAAGAAGGCGCTATTAAAATTATCAAAAATAAAGATAATATGGCTCAAGTGCAACGTATGACTAAAGGAAAGTTTGTAAACCACGGTAAACCCTACAAGTCAGCAAAAGATGCAGAAAAGGTTAGAAGCAGTGGACAACATTCTATGCAGTTTTCACATACCGAAGGTGCTATGAAACGTCTGTCTACTGGCGATGGTATGGATACGTTTAAAAAGAAACCATCGCGTAGTTTCGATGCTAGAGCAATTATGAAAAAAGCAAAAGCGCAAGGCGCCAAACCCGATCAAACAAGCGGAATATTAAGGAGAAATAGTCCTGCACATAAAGCTGCTGTCAAACAACACATTGCCAGAATGAAGAGCAATAGACCAGCAAGTAGGCCTACATCAGAAATGTCTGATATGGAAAAGACACGTCAGATGGCAACAACTGGGGATAAACCAAAACCGAAAACATCTACGAATAAAAAGCCACCGACTGAAATGATGCCAGAGGCAAAAGATCCAGCAATCGATCGTTTGAAGATTCTTGTTCGCCAAGGTATGATGGACAAGAAAGACTTACCAAAGATTGTTCGTTCTTTAGAAAAAGTCAAAGCTGGTAAAGAAGTAGCACCAGCAGATCGTAAGATCCTTTTCTCACTCATGGGTGAACTACTTGGTATGATCACTGGCGATGAGCAAATGTTCCAGAAGGCTCGAAAGAAAGTAAGAGAAGATGCTGAACCAGTTAATGAACTAGTTCAATTGGCACCAGCAGCAATGGCTGTTGGTAATGCTGCTGTACGTATGGCACCTGCAGCAGGTGCTGCAGTACAAACTGTTAAAAAAGCCGTTAAAAAAGTTATGGGTAAAGAAGGTAAAGCTTATGGTCCAACCGGAGTTTCTTATTCAGATGAACCAAACTTACAGGTCAAAAGTGTAGGAGATGGCATAAAGAAGGGTAAAACTATCAAAGGTACAATCCAACCTCCTAAGAAAGTTGGCATGAAAAAGAAACCGTTTGATGCTCCTGTTCCTATGAACCCAGCGAAGAACGAAGCAATGGGTGCAAGAATGCACAGAATGAAAATGGTTGATAGGATTAACAAATCACTTGCTAAGCAGCGTAACAACCCAGACGAAAAAGATAGAGACATCCAAAAGATTAACAAGTCTCTGGAAAAACAAAGACAGCAAAAGTCATGAAGAAGTTTAAGGCATTCCTAGAGGAAAAAGATCCTCGGCTAAAATCAGCTGGTGTTCAGGGTTTTAACAAACCGAAGGGAACGCCAAGTCATCCTACTAAGAGCCACATCGTGGTTGCAAAAGATGGCGACAAAGTAAAAACGATTCGTTTTGGTCAAGCAGGTGTTACTACTGCTGGTGCCCCAAAAAAGAATGAGTCTGATAAACAAAAATCACGTCGTAAATCTTTTAAAGCTCGACACGCAAAGAATATTGCAAAGGGCAAGATGAGTGCGGCCTATTGGGCAGATAAGGTGAAGTGGTAATGGCAAAAGCAGTTGAAGACGCAAGATTAGACCGAATCGAAGAAAAGATAGATAAGATGTCTGAGGCTATTATACAGATGGCTCGGCTTGAGGCAAAGATCGATAACTACGAGAAATACAGGGACGAGTCCTGGAAAAGAATGAATAAGTTTTCAGAGAAGCTAGACAGCATCGAGAAAACGGTAGATGATAATCATAGAACAGTTTCAACAATAAACAAACTGTTCTGGATCGTATTAATAGCGGCAGCCGGCGCTATAGCAACAAACTTATGGATGTAGGAGTATCCAATGAAAACTGAAGATATAAAACAATTGGCCGCTGCTTGGGCAGAAGTTCAAGAGAAAGCCGCAAAAGAAAGACAGGAACAAGCAGAAGCAATGCTTGCTCAAGAAGGTAAACTTCCACCTGCACTTCAAGCCTATATGGACAAGAAGAAGGGTAAGAAATCCGACGATAAAGAAGATGACGATGGCGAAGATAAAAAATCTGATGCTAAGCCAGACTTCTTGGACTTGGATAAAGATGGCGATAAGAAAGAGCCAATGAAGAAAGCTGCAGCAGATAAAAAAGTAAAAAAAGAATCTACTGAAGTAAATGAGCTTTCCAAGAAAACTCTTGGTTCATATGTAAAGAGAGCTTCAAGTGATAACGCTGTGAATAATATGGTAAAGGGTATAGCCATGGCTACCCCTAACAGTGACAGCCCCGCTTCCAAAGCATTGGGTACGGATGTAGGTACTATGTCGAAATTAAGCAGAAAAAGAAAAGCAGGCATTAGTAGAGCTGTAGATAAAATGACCAAAGAAGATCTTGATCTTGAAGAAAAGTCAAAGCAAGGTTCTGATGATGCAACTCGTGACACATACGAGAAACAACTGAAGACACGCAAAGGCGAAAAAGATTTTATGGATGCCCATAAGTCTGAAGTTGGTGCTGATGCCAAAAAAGCAAATGATCTGAACTTTGCATCATTTAAGACTATGGTAAAGAAATCACCAATGAGAGGCAACGATAATGCTTCTGGTGATAAATCTGCACCAAAAGGTAAGTAATGGCAATTAAGTTCATTAATCGTGGACCCAAAGACAGTATCCTAACCTCTAGAGGTTGGGTGCATGAGAGGACCGGGGAGATGCTAGTGTCTTTGAAGGTAACGCCAGAGCAACTCGAAGAGTACTATGGCATGCCTTCAGAGGTACCAGTACTTCTAACTGCTGCAACTTGCAATAAGTGTGGCGATCCGAATTGTGATTGCGGTGGAAACTGCGACTGCGAAAAGATGGACCTAGGCAAAAAGACAAAGAAGGAACTACTTGAGCTTGCAAAGCTCAATGACGTAGTTATAGATAGTAAAGATACAAAGAAAACTTTGATAGCAAAACTATCACCCCTTTTTGAATAGGAAGCCATAGTGATTGAATATGATGAACTACCAGAAGAAGAACTGGTAGTATTTGCAGCGAAACATTATTACACTCCGAAAGGATATATTGATCCTGAAGAGTTTTATGATGATCTAAAGCGAATAAAGTATATTAAGCGTTTAGTAAATCGCTATCTTGAAACTGGTAGGCTTACTGAACGTTTGTTAATGAATCACGTGATTGTTATATTCAATGTGTTTGGTAATTATGCAGCACTCAGAATATTGGCAAGTAAATTAGATGATAAGCATTGGCCGATAGTAAAGCCTTTTCTAGAGTACCTACATTATTTAAGTCCTGGTCAATTGGGTAAGTTTAAATCGAATAAAGAAGTAAAGAAGAAGTTAGAGGAAATATAATGGGATTTTTAAAACGTACTGGTGATCTAATATACACCTTCCGGTTCCTTACTCTTCTTGTAACACCGTTCGAAAAAACTGAGGCTTATAAGGCTGGTATTATAGATGAAAAAGGTAAAAGACTCAAATCATTTAATTTGGATAGAATGGAAGATCGTGAAAAGTACAAGAATGCTTACACACCATTCCATCGTCTTGTATTCAATGTAAAGAAACTTATGGGAAAAGCACCTGGTGGTAGATCACGATTGGCATCGTACGCTGCTGCTCTATACCTTATAAAAGAAAAATTCTCTGTATCAGAAAAGAAACTCCTATCTGGACTGAAAGAGATTGGTGTAGATCCTACAGATATGATGGTTGAAGAAAGCCAATGGTTTCTACTTGAAGATGGTAGACTTTCGCCTGGCGTCTACAGGACAACCTTTGCAAAAGTATTGAACAAAACTTGTGACGAACTAGTTTATTCCGGCGATAAAGTACTAGTTGGGGAAGACGCATACCCCATTGGTAATGTTTTTGGTATTAACATTTATGAGGCAACACACAAGCCTACCCGCCAAAAAATATACATAACAGCTAACGAGATTGTTCGATGATACGAGAAAAAGATCGGAGTCTAAGATGACAAAGTGGATCATAATTGGAATAGCATTATTCATTTTCTTTGCTATTATATTTATGGGTGTTGACGCTCTAAAGTGCGCGCCACCCTGCATATGAAAAACTTAACACCCCAGCAAAAGGCTACTATGTCCTGGCGATGGGCTGCATTAAGTTTGTACTTACTTATATGCTTCTATGACTTTTTGTTCGTCCCGGTCTGGTACGGCCTGAACAGACCAGATATATCAGAGTTTATGGTAATTATTAATGCTACAAAAGAACCAATGGTTCAAATGGAGTTGATGAAAAAATTGACAGGACAACATAATCCCTTTACTCTTATGGGTGGCGGATTGTTTCACTTAGCGTTTGGTGCTATACTTACAGGATCAGCTATAGGCATGGGAAATAAGGATTAAAAAAATGATACAAGAAAAAGAAATGACCCCAGCCCAGATGAAGAAGCGTGAAGAATACGTTTTGAAATTAAAGGCAAAGACCGACGAATTCAAGAAAAACTACGGGGATCGTTGGAAATCTGTTATGTATGCAACAGCCACTAAGATGGCAATGAAAGAAGATGCACCTGCGGTAAGTACTGGATCTATTCCAAACCCAACAGTGACATCTATGGGACCAAGACTTAAATCTATTAATGTAACCGATCGTCGACGGAAGAAAGATAAGATCCCAGTTCTTCTAAAACGATTTAGAACTCATATGGATCAAAATGGCTAAATTATACTTAATGATTATTGTCCTCGGTGTGCTCGGGGGTGCAGGATATGGCGCATATGCTTACTACACCAGTACTCAGCAGATCATTGGACAACTACGGGAAAACAATGCAAGACTTGAAATAGCATTGGAAACAGCAACGGAAAGCCTTGAGGCTGTAACAGCACAGGCAGAAAAAGCTGCGAAATTAAATAAACAACTTCAGAGTGATCTACAAGCAGCGGAGGCCTACAGTGATGAACTGAGGTCTAAGTTTTCAAGATTGAATCTTGTACAAGAAGCTCTAAGAGACAGTGAAATTTTAGAAGGAAAAATGAATGGCGCAACAGCAAATCTTTGGCGTGAGTTTATGGCCGAGTCTGGCAATAGTAATGATGTCCCTCTTCCTAGTTGGTTGCAACGGCCTGAGGCCGGAGCAGGAGATCAAGATAGTGACGAAGATCAAAGCCCTGACGATTCCAACAGTATCGCCACCGAAACCAATAGTACTGAATGACACAAGAGTCTGGGTAGTTACTGCAGATAATCTTGAAGCTTTCATAGCAGACTTTAAAGAACAGTATGGTGAAGTTGCGTTTGTTGCATTGTCTATGAGAGACTATGAAAACCTAGCACTGAACATCGGAGATCTGAAAAGATACATCGGCCAACAAAAAGAGATTATATTATACTATGAAAAGGCAGTGACTGAAGAACCGGCTGACGAAGATGCAGCAGTGGAATAAATGGTGGGTACCTGATCACGAAGAATCTGGGTCTCTCAAACGATGGGGACCTGCAGGTTGGCAAGATGGCTTCTGTCAATTTACTGTAGATTTCTTTGTTCCTGGTAAAAGAAGAATCTGTATTGATGGCGGTGCAAACCTAGGGCAAACATCTATAGGCTTTTCCCCATACTTTCATGAAATAATATCCTTTGAACCAAATCCACATGTGTTTGAATGTATTCAGGCAAATCTGGACAAGTATGAAGTCAAAAACGTTACTGCTCACATGGTTGGGTTAGGTGCTAAAAGTGAAACAAGAGGCTTTAAGTATTACCAAAACAGTTCCGGAGTAAGCAGATTCGAAGCTGCCAAAGAAGTAGAAAAATCGTACAGGGTCGATCCAAGATTTGAAATTATAAAAGTACCGAATCTTGAAATCAAAACACTTGATAGCTATAATCTTCTTGAAGTTGATCTTATAAAACTCGATGTAGAAGGATACGAACTTCTAACCGTTATGGGCGCAAAAGATACAATAATACATAACAGACCAACAATAGTATTAGAGATCGCAAAAAACCGGGTAGAGATGCAGGAGCAGATTCACAGAGCAATGATCAATATAGGCTATGTGTTTATGCATCAAAGGAGACAAGACCTATTCTTCGTACACGAAGAAAGAGTACACGAGGTCATGGATAAGATGTTGGCTGCAAACCCCAACGTGAGACCAATTAGCCAATATTATTTCCAAAAAAAATAGTAAAAATACCATATATGGGGATTTACAAACTGTTAGATACCATATATAATACTACCAACAAATCAAAACATTAGAAGCAGAAACGCTGAATGCGATATTTGGCGCAGGAGAACTTTATGCTAGACACAAGACAATTTCTATCAGAGACTAAATTTTATGAAGGCTATTCCCGCTATATTGAAGATGAAGGCCGCTACGAATCGTGGGACGAAGCAGTGGACAGGGTGATCTCAATGCATGAGAAAACTTATAGTCACAAAGACAACGAACTCAGACCATTCTATGAAAAGGCACGCGAGGCTTACAAAGAACAACGAGTTCTTGGTGCGCAACGAGCTCTTCAGTTTGGCGGTGAACAATTAATGAAACATCAGATGCGAATGTACAACTGTACATCATCTTATGCTGATAGACCTGAATTTTTTGGTGAAGTATTCTATATTCTTCTTTGTGGTGCTGGCGCTGGCTTTTCAGTACAGAAACATCACATTGCGAAACTACCACAGATTGCACAAAGAACAAAACAAGCCAAAGGTTATGTTGTAGAAGATTCTATTGAAGGCTGGGCATCTGCTGTTGATATCCTTATGTCATCGTACTTTATAGATGGTGGCAAATATCCAGAGTTTGCTGGTCGGCGAGTATATTTTGATTTGTCGTTGGTAAGACCAAAAGGATCTAAGATCTCTGGTGGATTTAAAGCACCAGGACCAGATGGGCTACGTCGTTCTCTTGATAAGATCGAACACCTACTCCAATCACTGGTAATTGACACAAAGGAACCTGTTGATCTAAAACCAATTAATGTTTATGATACAGTTATGCATACTGCTGATGCAGTTCTTTCTGGCGGCGTACGTCGTTCTGCTACAATCTGTTTGTTCTCTGCAGACGATTATGATATGATGACTGCTAAGACTGGTAACTGGTTTAAAGACAATCCTCAGAGGGGTAGATCAAACAACTCTGCAGTGATCGTTCGGGATAAGACAAGCCCAGAAGAATTTGGCAAGATTATGAAATCTGTAAAAGAGTTCGGTGAGCCAGGTTTTGTTTTTGTTGAAAGCAGTGAGCATACAACAAACCCCTGTGTTGAGATTGGTATGTTTCCACAGATCAATGGCACATCAGGTTGGCAAGGTTGTAACCTAACAGAAATTAATGGCGGTATGTGCTACACCTCAGAAGACTTCTATAAAGCTTGTGAAGCTGGTGCTATCCTTGGTACGCTTCAAGCTGGTTACACAGACTTTAAATTCCTTGGTGAAACATCGAAAAAGATCTTTGATCGTGAAGCACTATTGGGTGTGTCGATTACTGGTTGGATGAATAATCCTGGCATTCTTTTTAATGATAAGATCCTAGAAAAAGGTGCGCAGATTGTAAAAGAAACAAATCGTAAAGTTGCAGCCATTATGGGTATTAATCCCGCTGCAAGAACTACGTGTGTTAAACCAAGTGGTAATGCTTCTGTTCTACTACAAACTGCTTCTGGTATCCACGCAGAACATTCAAGCATGTATATCCGAAACGTTCAGTTAAATAAAGAATCTGAAATTACCCAAGCAATCATGCGAGCGAATCCTTACATGGTAGAAGAATCCGTATGGTCTTCTGGCAGTACAGACGTAGTGGTTTCTTTCCCTATTCTACCACCCAAAGATTCATTGCTGAAGGATGATCTAATTGGTGTTAAGCATCTTGAGCTTGTAAAGAAAGCACAGAAGCATTGGGTAGATGCTGGTACAAACGTAGAACTATGTGCAGACAAAGGTGTACGCCACAATGTGTCGAATACTATTATTGTTGATGACTGGGACGAAGTAGAAAAATATGTCTTTGAGAACCGCCATTCTTTTGCTGGCATTTCTTTCCTATCAATGATGGGTGATAAAGACTTTAACCAGGCACCAAACACCGGCGTGATTAACGCAAAGGAAATGGTAAAGAAATATGACACAGCAGCAATCTTTGCATCAGGTATGGTTGTAGACGGTTTAAAAGCTTTTACTAATTTGTGGGACGCATGTTCAACGGCACAAGGATTTGGTGAAGATCTTACTCTTGATGATTCCGAAACAAATGCAAAGAAAGACTGGGTCCGGCGATTCGAACGCTTTGCCGATAACTATCTCGATAGTGATTTAAAGAAAGCAGAATACTGTTTGAAAGATTCTTATCTCCTACATAAATGGAATAAGATCCAATCAAACCTCAAACCAATTAATTGGAAAGAAGATCTTACCGCTAAGAAATATACGGACGTTGATACAATGGCCGCTGCAGCATGTGCAGGCGGTGCTTGTGAGATAGACTTTTGAGGTTAAAGACCTATGAAATAGAGTGTGACTTCTGTGGAGAATCTTCCAGAATCACACTCTTAACCCGTCCGATAGAAAGCCCAGAGTATTGCCCTATGTGTGGCAATCCTTCTCATGTAATTTTTGTCGACGCACTCGAGGAAGATAGCGATGGCTAAGAACTATATTATTCTAAGTGACTTTCCTAAACCCCTGATTAAATCGATAAGAGAAGAATACCTTGGGGCTAATACCAATAACGAGAAGCTTTTTACAAAAGTAATTTTAGACGAGTTTCAGACATATATTTTAGTTCATCGGCCACATAATCTCTATAACATGATGGATAAAGTAATAAAGTTACCATATCAAAGCATAATGTTTCTATATAGTGCTCCAAATGCTGGTATGGGACCAATTCACATTGATTCTTCAAGAAGCTCCAGTATAAACATCCCCGTTGATCTAGATTATAACAACACTTGCTTCTTTATAGCCCATTCACCGTGTACAGAAATACCTCCTGATGAAAATACAAACGAGGGATCAAAGAGATATGCTTATGAACCTGAGAACTATGATTTCTATAATGTTCGCGAACCAATCCTATTAAATACAAAAGCACCACATTCTTTCTTTGTCCATAGCGACCAACCAAGAATCTTAATGAGTATTTCGTTTGATCAGCATTATGAGGATCTTAGACACAACTGTGAGTTATCGCCTAACTATATCAAAAGCCGTGGTCGCGTGGCAACTCTAGGCAAAGAGCATAGATAGATGCATGTGGTATTACAACAACGAAGAATATAATCCATCTGAAGAAGAGATGAAGAAATGGCAAGGGTTTGTGTATGTTATTACCGATCTCACCAATAACAAGAAGTATGTGGGCAAAAAGGGATTCTGGTCAAAGAAGACACAGCCCCCGCTCAAAGGCAAAACCAGGAAAAGACGAAGCATCGTTGAATCGGACTGGAAGAAGTATTATGGATCAAGTGAGCTTGTCAAGCAACTGCTCCTTGAACACGGAGAAGCAGGATTTCGTCGTGAGATATTATATTTCGGCAGATCGAAAGGTGAGCTTGGTTACCTCGAAGCAAAAGAACAATTCAATCGAAATGTATTGCTAGACGACGAATACTATAATGGTATTATTAATTGTCGTATCCATAGATCACACGTCCAAGGATTAAAGGATGATAGGGCATAACGGTGGACCACCATTAGACGATCGTGGCAGAACCTACAGAACATTTTTATGGAAGAAAGCTCAAGCAGAGCTCAAAAGAGTACCAGTTGAAATTATAAGATTCCGTATGAAACAAGCCGAAAGAGAAGGCTTAACATACACAGAATATTGTACAAAGTATAGACTGCATAAATCAGTGTCCTCCGTATAAATACCAACAGGTATAACGGGAGGAAAATATGCCAACAGAATATAACGCGGAGCTTGTAAGAGTTGTAGACGGCGATACGGTCTACGTAGATATAGATCTTGGCTTTGGTATTTGGCTCAGAAACGAAAGCGTTCGGATAATGGGTATAGATACACCCGAATCACGTACGTCAGATAAAGTAGAAAAGGTATTCGGTACTGCAGCGAAGAACAGATTAAAAGAAATACTTGAAGCAGACTGTATCCTTGTAACTACAGATGACAATAAAGGCGAAGACGAACGTGGTAAATTTGGCCGTGTACTTGGTGACTTTAAATGTTCAGATGGTAGATTAGTTACTCAGGTTATGATGGACGAAGGCCATGCAGTTGACTACTATGGTGGATCCAAAGAAGACATCCAGAGAAAGCATATGGAAAATAGAGCAAGGTTAATCTCTGAAGGGATTATATCTCAGGCTGATGTAGATGAGGCGCAAGCCGAAATGGAGTAAAGTGAAAAGATCGAGATCGATTAATTTAGACATTACTAACCGCTGCACACTTGAGTGTCCAAAGTGTCTAAGAATATATTATAGGAAAAACGGATTACGTATCCCTGGGCATGATATGTCGTTTACAGAATATAAGACTGTTGCAGACTACTTTGATGAAATACATTTCTGTGGGAACGTATCCGATCCAACCATGCACAACCAATTTCCCATGTTCCTTCGATTAAACTACGAACGTGGAATCAAAACATACGTAGACAATGCCGCCTCGCATAGAACCGAGGCTTGGTACTTTGAAGCATTTAATTCGAATCCGAAAGCTCACTGGACCTTTGGCATAGACGGAATCCCAGAAGAAAGCCATCTCTATAGAAAGAATCAGGATGGTGACAAATTATTCAAAATGATGTTCTTTGCCAAGCACAAGGGTATGAGCGTATTGTGGAACTATATCATTTTTCGATATAACGAAGACTCAATAAAAGATGCCAAGGATATAGCAGACTATTATAAAATACCCATTAACTTTATTCGATCAAGTCGATTCAATGAAGACGATGAGCTGAAGCCTACGAATCCGAAATATTATATAGAAAGAGATTATGAGAAGTTTAAAACCAAAATGTCTTTCAGGTAAGCCTTACGGCCATACTGCACGAGGATACATACTCCCGTGCTGCCATTGGGATATACCAAACCTCTTTGAAAGCGATATAGCAGACCTAGTTGATGAAAAATTCAAATTAGGGGATTTACAAGCTATTGAAGATGTGGTACTATCTAAAGAATGGAAAAGCTTTTATAGTGATCTATTGGAGGATAAAGCCCCCGATCTTTGCTATGAATACTGTTCCAGGAGAAACGTAAAGGATACACTATGATAATCATTGACTATAATGGCATCGCTATCGGCAATATTATTGCTCAGAAGCTAGCCCCTCAAGAAGATATTATCCGACATATGATATTGAATTCGATTCGGATGTATCGCCAGAAGTTCAAAGAGTATGGCGATGTTGTCATCGTAGCAGATGCTGGTGGTAACTGGCGCAAAGACTACTATCCTGAATATAAAGCAAAGCGCAAGTCAACTCGTGACAATAGTGCAATTGACTGGAATGAGGTCTTTCGTATTACAAATCTTGTACGTGAAGAGCTTGCAGAGAACTTCCCTTATAAGGTCGTTCATGTATGGGGATGCGAAGCAGATGATTCCATTGCCCAAATCGTTATGAACACGCAAGAGTTTGGTCAGTATGAACAGGTCATGATTATATCTGCAGACCATGACTTCAAGCAATTGCAGAAGTTTGATAATGTCAAACAGTTCTCCCCTATGACAAAGAAATTTGTTAAGGAAGAAAATCCTCGCCTGGGCCTACAAGAAAAGATCTTGAAAGGCGACTCAGGTGATGGTGTACCGAACGTCCTATCGGATGATAAGGTATTCGTCGAAGGCAGAAAGCAAAATGTTCTTTCTGCTAAAAAGAAACAAACACTTCTAGATGATCCCAAAGCAATGGGTGAAGAAGTATATAGAAACTACATGCGAAATAAAAAATTAATAGATTTATCGAAAACCCCTGAAAACGTCTCGAAAGATATTATAAATAATTTCATGGGTCAAGATCCTTGGACGAATAAAGGAAAGGTTTTTCCTTACCTTGTTGAAAAAAGATGTAGATTATTAGTCGAAGTAGTTGAGGAGTTTTTCTAATGAAAAAACAGTTTATATATGAAGTCCTAGAGGATTTCACAAAAGCGAAAGACCGCAAATTAAAGATTCAGGTACTCAAGGAAAACAGTCACCTTGGCCTGAAATCAATTCTAGCAGGCTGCATGGATCCAAAGGTAGAATGGCTACTACCAGCTGGTCCGGTTCCTTATACCGCATCAGAAGAGCATAATGCACCTTCTAACCTATTATCAAAATACAGAGATTTCCAGTACGTCTTAAAAGGCGGACCTGGAGAGAAGGTTGCATCATACAAAAGGGAAAGTATCTTCCTTGGTATTTTGGAATCTATACACCCACGAGATGCCGAATTGGTTGTGAAAATGATCAACAAGGAAAAGCCTTGTGAAGGAATGACTATGAAAATTGTGAAAGAGGCCTTCCCCGATATTATTAGGAAATAGAATGGACCCAAATCCAATCATCTCTTCTTTTAACTTAGTAAGCGTGCTGCTCTTCTGCGGTACGCTTTTTTTCTGGAGAACAACAATATATGATTTCAGCGCAAATCGAACGACTCAAAAAAGATTCCCGTCACTTAGAATGGGCGATAGCTCGATATCGAAAAGAGGGAAGAACTGATCGAATGGCTAAGGTACTAATGAAAAAACTATTCTTAGATGAACACATCGCTGATTTAAGAGAAAAAGCCGCATAGGGGGGTTTACAAACTGTTCCCGTTCTGGTATAATAAGAAGACATTTATTAGAACGGGAATACATACATCATGAACATCTTCATCTTGGATAAGAATCCAATCAAAGCTGCACAGCTACAGTGCGATAAACATGTAGTCAAAATGGTGCTAGAATCTGCACAAATGCTATCTACTGCACATCGTGTACTCGATGGCGAGCTTACTAAGATTCCTTCTAAGTCTGGTAAGACTATGGTTAAGCACTGGAAGCTTCCCAATAGTAACCTTGACGAAGTCCTATATAAATCAGTACACGTCGGTCACCCATGCACTGTATGGACTATGGAATCTCTTGCTAACTATGCATGGCACTATGAACACTTCCAAGCTCTTGCAATAGAATTCGAATACCGTTACCACAAGAAACATAAGTCCTTTGAACTTCTAGAGGACGCTTTATCTATACCACCTAAAAACATTCCTCAGGACGTAGGTCTTACCCCATTCCGTCTTGCTATGGGTGCTGCACCAGAATGTATAGATAGTTCAGATCCCGTCGGATCTTATCACAAATTTTATATGACCAAACAACATCGCTTCTCTATGGATTGGACAGCACGCGATGTACCAGAATGGTTTGAAAGGAAAGCAGCATAATGGATAGTTTTATTCGTATATTTGATGAAGTAATCACTGAAGAGTATTGTCGTCATTTGATTGATAAATTTAAAGCACATAAAGATCTATGGGTAGGTCGTAACACTCTAACCTATAATTTTAACGAAATTAATCTTATTGAGCAGAGAGAAACCTTTTCACAAGAGTTTGAAAAACTAGGGAATTTATTCACTCAAGCGACAGATCATTATGCACAGACTTGTAAACTAAATGAATTTCAATGGCCTATGAAATATGGGCTAGAAGAAATCCGAATGAAACATTACGTTGCTGATGAAGGTCAATTTAAGCCTCACGTTGATGCTGGCGATTACCTTTCCTGTACACGATTCCTTGTTATGTTTCTGTATCTCAACGATGGTGAAGGTGGTGAAACAGAATTCCTACCTCCACACACAGGCACGGTAGAAAGAAAGGCTGGACGTCTTCTTTGTTTCCCTCCTCACTGGACATATCCACATGCAGGTAAAATGCCGATAGGAACCGACAAATATATCATTGGTTCTTATATGAGATACGTTTCCCCACAAGAAGAAGTCGATCATGGTATATCGTAACTTTTTTATCACACAATTCGTTTAATTCGAAAAAAGATGAAATAGGGGGTTACATTTCCTTTTAAAATGTATTATATTAGTACTATCAAAAGGAGATACAATATGTTTAGAATACCTTCATACCTAAAAATGGACTCAATCGATACAGATTGGGCTATGAACCTAATCAAATCACGTACTAAGTCTGGCTCAGTACTTGATGGCTTAGAGAATATGAACAATATGTGGGAAGAGCACATCTTCAATGAAGATGACGATGATGAGTTCTTCGACAATTGGCAGTATGAAGTAAATGCTTTTAACCATTGCTTTCAAAAATTCGCCCCACTTTTCGCATAAGGAGACTTAATATGACTTACACTTTCAACGAAGATATCTTCTCTGACTTTCACAAGGATGCGTATGGATCTCGTCCAGGAGGCTACCATCCTTTCTACAATGCCTCAGATGATGAAAAGCAAAGCATCTGGGACCAAACCGCTAACGCATTCGATGCTGCGCAAGAAATGGAAAAGGAGCAACTCAGGGTTGATCTGAAAGAGTTCCAAACACGCGTGCAGGAAGTAATCGACCTTGGTGCAGGTGATATGAAAACTGCTATTCGTTGGATGTGTCAGGATGAAACATTCCATGACCTCCAGTGTATCGAACATTGGGTTTGGCAGCAAGGCATTTTGTTCTGCGATTACGGCCGCCAGCTGGTAAAGATGGTATATGATATATTTCTCCGGCCATAGGATATCTAAGAAACAACAAAAAAATATATTAAGGGCAGCAGAGCTTGCCCTTGAATACTTGTGCCCCAGACTCTGGATGAGCTTAGTAATAGAATTCCATATCATACATAAATTAACTGAAAAAGAAAATAGACATGGTGATGTTGTATGTCTAGAGGATAGGAGATATCCGAAGTTCTTTGACGTACGATTAAACTGGACTGGGGTCAAAGATCTAGAACATACACTGTCTACTGTATGTCATGAGATGATACATGTTGCACAATATGGCCAGAATAGACTACGGCAAATGTCAGAATCCTATAAGGTTGCTTGGGGAAAAGATCATTACTATACAAATCAAATGGACTATCTCGAACAACCATGGGAAAAAGAAGCTTACGAACGTGAGCATGAAGTCTATGAGCATGTTCGTGCGGAAATGAAGAATAGATACTATATAACATTAAGAGAGGTAACATGCCCACCTATACATTAAAAAATTCAAAAACATCTGAGATGCTCGACGTGTTTTGTACTTGGGACGAACTCCAAGAAAAATTAAAAGATCCAGACATGATTCTCCAACTTGCAGTACCAAAGATTGTTTCTGGTATTGATGGTGGTGAAGGTAAAAGGGTTTCATCTGGCTTCAACGATCTAAAGAAAAGAATTAAATCAAACTCTGGCAAAGGGAACACAATCAACGTTGACTAAATCATATGCTCCAAACACAGTAAAGCTGGAACACCTTCAGCCTTTCGAGGCAATTACTGACATACAACAAAAAGCTTGCGATCATTGGGAAAAGGGACAAAACCTTGTCCTTTCCGGTTCAGCTGGTACTGGTAAGACATACATTGCTATGAGCCTTGCACTGGAAGAAGTGCTTGATAGAGAAACTGTTTATGAAAAGGTTGTGATCGTACGCTCGATCGTGCCCACGCGAGACATTGGGTTTTTACCTGGCGACGAAGAAGAAAAGAAGCAAGTGTATACATTACCATATGTAGGTATTTGTTCTGAGCTCTTTGGTAACCAAGAGGCCTGGCATCGATTAGTAATGCAAAAGCGTATTGCCTTTGAATCGACTTCTTTTATTCGTGGTATGACATTCAATAATTGTATTATTGTAGTTGACGAGATGCAGAACCTAAACTTCCATGAGCTTGACTCTGTTGTTACCCGTGTTGGTAGGAACTGTAAACTTATTCTTGCCGGTGATTATTACCAATCGGACTTTAAGAAGGAAGATGAAAAGAAAGGTGTAATGGACTTTCTACACATTGTAGATAGCCTACAGCAGTTTGAGCTAATTGAGTTTACCTGGAAGGATATTGTGCGATCTGACTTTGTCCGTGACTATATAATGACTAAAGAAATGTTAGGAATTAGATAGTGTATCTAGAGCCCGGAAAGATCCCTTCTGTTAATAATTGGGCAGTCGATTATGTACATGCATATTATAAGGATCATATTCAGAAGCAGCTGATTACGCATAATAGTAAATCCCATCAATTGTTTGAGGATCTAGATCACTGGAAACAATTTATGTTTTCACGTACCGAACTTATGGCTTATTTCGAAAAAAATACATATCCCTTTGGCGCACCAGTAAAAGCTTTATGGATGAAGTACTATTCTGCGGACATGAAAGATAAGAATGGCTTTGGTGGATTTCTAGGACTTCATCAAGATCATTTTAATTTCCCCGATAAAGCACATCAAATTATGTTTGTGAATTCTGTTCTTATAGATCAAAGTGAGGATATAGATGGCGGCGAAGTGGTGCTAGCAGGGGATTCATATGACACTCATGATCCGAAAAAAAGACAGAGGGATACTCGTGACATAATGCATAGACTCAAAGTAGTTCGACAAGAAAAGCCCGGTGAAGTAATATGGTGGAATGGATTTACCCTCCATGGTATTGGTCAAATAAAGAAAGGGAATCGACTTACGCTTATGGTTGTAAAACTTGTTGATTGGGATGAAAGATATTTTGATAGGAGAAAATTTAGTGATCCATACAACGAATGAATGGGATCCACTCAAAAAGGTAATCCTTGGAACAGCAAAGAATATGAACTGGCCCTTTCGTGGTAAGGAATACAGTCATATACCATTCCCACCTGGGGCAATTGACAAAAAGATCTTAGAGGAATCTGAGATTGCTATGGACGCGTTCCAGTCCGTTTTGGAAGATCTTGGGGTTGAAGTTCTAAGACCAATCGATCAGGATTATACAAAACTTAATGGCTTTGGCGCTTATTCTACCCGTGATTGTATATTAATTGTAGGCAATAAAGTGATCTTTACCCCAACCCGTTTTAGACAAAGAAGGGTAGAATGGGACGCACTTCGGTCACACATTGATGTGGATATAATCAAACCGCCTATGACTGCAGTACATTCAGGGGAGCTAGATCCTATCTTCTTTGATGCAGCAAATGTTATTCGGTGTAACGATGATCTGTTATATCTTGTGTCGGCCACAGGTAATATGGAAGGCGCAAAATGGCTAGAAAAAGTATTACCAGATCATAATATACACCCTATCCAAAACCTTTACAGTGGGGCACATCTTGATTCAACAATTGTTCCTCTACGTGAAGGTCTTGTTATGTTGAATGCAGGTAGGGCAAATAAAACCCATATCCCAAAGTTTATGAGAAGCTGGGATAAGATCTGGATTCAAGATGAAGATATAGGCGAAATAGAGGAAGACCAGCATCCGCACAACCAGGCAACAAAATGGATTATGATGAACGCTCTCAGTATAGATCCAAATACAATTATTCTGAATAGTTATCAGAAAGAAATTCGTAAGAAACTTGCTCGGTATAATATTGAGGTTGTACCTGTTGATCTACCACATACCAGATACCTACAAGGGGGTCACCATTGTGTCACACTCGACCTTTTACGTGAATAAAGGGTTTACATCTTATCAGAATTATGGTATAATGTTTACATAACAATAGGAGACTAATATGCAATTATGTAATTTAACAGAAAAAATGATTCGCCAGATGTATGATTCGCTTCGGGAGAACGACAAGATCGAGTACTTCGATAAAGAAGATACTTTGGTTTGGTTGAATCTGCAATTGAAAGAACAGCAAAAAGGCGGAGCTTGGAAAAAGCGCATTCGTGAAGAACATGGGATGGTAATATGAGTACAATTTATCTTGATATGGATGGGGTTATCGCAGACTTCTTTGCACAGCTTGCAGCAGTAGAAGGCGTTAACCATTGGAAATCTATTACAGATAAAGAAATTGCCCTTGCGAAACTACGGAATACAGATTTCTTTTACAACATTCCGATGTTTAAAAACACTGGGGAATTACTACATGGCGTAAGTAAGTTAGCAAAAGAGAATGGTATGCCATGGGGCATATGTTCCTCCCCGCTAAAGAATGATACTCACAACTCTGCATATCACAAACGTAGGTGGTTGGAACTACATGGCATTGCTCAACAGATTCGAACAGAGGATATAATTTTCACTTCGAATAAATACAAGTATGCCATAAGCCCAATAACGCATCGTCCAAACATTCTTGTCGATGATAGACCGCAGAATATACGATCATGGGAAAAGGCTGGTGGAATTGGTATTCGCTACCAAGCCGACGAAGATGACCTGGAGGAATACCTTTTTGAACGACTGGAGCAAGCAATCGATGCAGTATGGCGTAGCTGAATACCTGAATCTTCGTAGTGAGTTCGAAGAAATTGTATCAAGAAATGGATACGTAATGGATGACTATAATAGTAGTATAGATAGTCTGTATACATTTATAAGTCTGGGGCACGCGAGTAACCGTTTTCGAACGGGGTTCGAACGTGCCATGGATATTGCAGAAACTATAGTGGAAAACTATGAGTCATCAATACCAAAAAAATCAAGGCGCAGTAAATCTTCTAGTTAAGTCTTGGAAGCCAGAAAACCTTCAACATAGTACCGTTGATGCCAAGTGTACACCTGGCGTCGGTGATTTTATGTATGTACTGAACACTGCTTATCTCAGATCGTTTGTTTTAGATCGTCCTGTGATTTTAAATCTACATTGGTATCACACTCGCGATTTCCTATACCATTTTGAAGATCCAGAAACCATTGTCGAACGGTTTGAGTATGTACACAATTTTTATTTAAAGTATGGTGCAAAAGTTAAGGCCCATCACATATTTGATTCCAATGATCTGGAGCTTTACTATAAGCGTCATCGTTACTATGAAAGAGGATCAGAAAAACTTCTAAGCGAACGGAGGTTCCCCAGAGTTAAATACAATGATTGGGAATTCAGAAAGACTGGTCTTGAAACAATCCCTGGTAAGATTCTAATATGGACACAAGTACATAATGCAGAACAACCCAGACTATTCAAAAGACCATTTACACTCGAACAATGGAATCACGTAAAAGAAATAATTGAACTACAAGGATATCATACAGTTGAGGTTGACTATAGAACACCAATCAGTGAAGTATTCTACCATGCAGCGACATGCGAATGTACAGTTTCCTATGAGGGTATGTGGCACTACGTTGCAAAGAACTTCCATAAACCAATGATAGTGTTGACGCAAGACAACATTACAAAACTACATACACCAAATGCTTTGATATACCAAGTACGAAAAGTAGATCAGCACAGCTTTAGATATTTTCACAATTTTGACCGTAGGCTACAAAGAGCAAAGGAAATACATCAAGAATTTCTAGTACAGTGGAGGAAGATACTATCATATGAAAGTCGATAGAGCAGTCATAGAGATTAATGGCGGATGTAACTACACCTGTCAGATGTGTCCACAGACGGATCCAGTAACAGGTAAACATGGCGCCAGGGGTAAGAACTGGTTAAAGAAAATGCCACTTGATCAGTTCGAGGATATTGTTGCAGAGTGCACAGAAGCAGGACTGAATGTTGTTAACCTTGAAGGATCTGGCGAACCGTCACTGAATCGTAATCTAGCAGAGTATATCGCAATCGTAAAAAAGTATGGTGCAAAAGCATTCTGCTTCTCAAATGGTATGCGTATGAAAGACGACTTTATGCGAGAGGTCGTAGATGCCGGTGTTGACTTCTATAGATTCTCTATTATTGGATACACTGATGAACTATACAAGAAGTGGATGAACAGTCCTTTCTTTAATCTTGCAATTAGTAATATGAAAGCAATGAACGAATATGTTGCAGAGTCTGGTTCTGACGCAACAATCGCATCATACCATCTTGTTCTTGATAATGATAATATTGAATACGAGGTAGAGCAATATAAAAAGATAGTTGAAGATGCTGGTGTTTCTACCGAGATATGGAAGATGCACAACTGGGCAGGCGTATATGAACCAGAGTACGAACGCGCAGGTAAGATCAAAACCTGTGGTAGACCATTCTCACCTGATCTCGTTATTCGAGCTGGTGGATTGGACGGTAAGACCGGTGCAGTTCACCCATGTTGTCAAGTACTAGGACGTGACGACGAAGCAGTTCTAGGCCACTTTCAAGACAATACATTATCAGAGATTGTATCTGGAGATCTATATTCCCAGTTACGAGAACAACATAGAACTGGGAACTATCCAGACTTTTGTAAATCCTGTGATTTCCTTATTGACGATCCAGAGACTTTAGTGTATACTAACCATAAACGAGATCTATATAAAATGCACGGGACAAACTTTGACCTCAACGACTATCGATAAGAATATACCGATCTATCAAATCGTAATATCAGGCAATGAAATATCTGAATTTTATTCGAAAAAAAGTGTTTACTCTTTTGCAAAATTAGGGTATAATAACATTATAAGAGTGGAAGCTACCACCCCAAAAGATCAGTTTTATTTAAAGTTTGCGGATAAGAGATATTACACCGCGGACAATTATAGGGAATGGCGGCAAGAGGAATTAGCAATATGGCATTCACATTACGACTGTTGGAAACGAATAAAAGAACCATCAATAGTAATCGAGCACGATTGTATGCTTTATCGGAAGCTCCCGATACATTTTATGAAAAGGAATCTATGGTCATTCGGTGTACATCGTAGGCCAAGTCCCGTCGGCTTTCGTTATGTGAACCTTGCAGGTCTTTGTTATTATATTAAAAGATCTGGTGCACACGAACTAATGAAAAGAATGCCAAAGCTAATACATAAGCCTGTTGATGCGTATCTACACCGTAGGCAGAAATGGTATCCCCATGGCATTCTTCCGCCAGAATATATAGAAGAAAGTGTATGTGCAACTCACTATATTGATAAAAAGGTTGGCACAACAAAGCCAACTATTAGAAAAAAGGCAAAAGGCAAATGAGAAGATTAATTTATCAAGTTTATGTAGGAGGAAGAAAGCTTAAACTATACGATCGTTGTATCGAGAGTGTGGAAAAATACTGCCACAAATATGATATTGATCATGTAGTCCTGAAAGAACCAAAGCTTCGAATTAAGCCAGACGTCTTTATGACGAATCGAAGTACTGAATCATATGAAAAGTATGGCGGCTATCTTCCGATCTACGAGAAAGAAAACGCATTTGAATACTTTGACAAGTATGATCAGATTGCTATTATTGATGCTGATATCTTAATTCGAGATAGCGCACCAGACATCTTTGAAGCATTCGGTACTGAACACGACTTTGGTGGTGTGGTAGAAAGAGATATGCCACTGACCGAAGCATACAAGAAAAAGATCCACAATTATTCTCGTATGCAATACAGTGCACTGAGAGAAGACTGGGACTGGCGAAAAGATACAGGTGGGGAGTTTATGAATATGGGTATGATGATCATGAACAAATCATTTGCAAAGTATTTGAAAGGTCAAAGCCCAAGACAATTCCTAGAACGAAGAGAATTTAAACAATTCATTGATGGCATGGGTCCATGGAAATGGTCTACAGATCAGACACTTTTGAACTACTGGATTAAACATGAAAAGATGAATGTGCACAAAATGGACTGGAAATGGAATGGTCTATATACTGCAAATACCAAAATTAAGGAATGTCACTTTGTGCATTTCTTTTTGAAAGATAAACTGCCAAAGGGCGGTGAAAACATAGAGGAGCTAATAAGGCAAATATGAAACAGTTTATAAATGATAGTTGGTCTGGAATAATGATAAGGGATAACACCCCCTTAAAACATATTCCAAATCTAATGGTGAGACATATGATATTTCAAATATTAGCGTGGATGTGGTGTATTATATTCAGTGCAGCAGTTGGTAGCTTTGTAGTATTTGGTATTAGTTTAGTAGCACATGTTCTTTTGATATCTGGTATTGTTATTACTATGAGTACATTTTCAGTAGCAAAGCGTGCTACTCGAGGTAATACGGAATATAGAGGTTCAGAGTAATGGCTGGGCGTGAAGGAAGACCAAAGGGTAAGAAGGTCGAGTTCGGTATGGATCTATTTGAATATGATGACTATGAGCATTATGTTCGGGCACAGACCCAAGGCAATAAAGACAAGATTAGTATGTCTGGTATTGGTCTTGAAATCATTGGCGAAATTCAGAAACGTATTCCTTACGCAACCCATATCCTATGCCACGGTACAAGAGGTGGATGGGAACAAGAATTCTTTCAGCAAGCTTATGGCGAACACGCATTCGTCTGGGGCACAGAGATTTCAAGTACTGTAAAGGAACGAAAGATCCCTCGAACAACACAGTGGGACTTTACTCTTCCAATGAAACGATGGATTGGTAAGTTTGATATTGTATTCTCAAACTCACTTGACCATAGTATTAATCCAAGGGAAACCTTGACCACATGGGTAGATCAGCTAAGACCAACAGGAAGCCTGATCTTAGAAATGCACTTACCAAAAGAAGCAAACGACGATTGGGTTCCTACAAAAACGGATCCTCTTGCTTACACAAGTAAAGAAATGATCGCACTTCTTAAAGATATGAATCTTAAGATTGTAGATCAATGGCTATCGCCAAAGTTTACTGACTATCGTGGTGCGTATGGTGTATATGCTTCTGGGAGGCCGACCCTCCGGATTCAAAAATAATGGAACTGTATGAATATAAAAATTACAAGGATTATGTGAAGCAGCAGACCATAGGTAATATGCAAAAGCTAAGGTCACACTCTGGTGTTGGGCCAGAGGTCATTGCAAAAATTCAAGAATATATTCCATCTGCAACAAACATTATATGTCATGGTACACGGGCAGGTCATGAACAAAGGCTTTTCAAAGAAGCTTATAATCCTAAATTTATAATCGGTACTGAGATTAGTGAAACAGCTACAGAATTTCCATACACACTGCAATGGGATTTCCAAAAGCAAAAGGGTGAGTGGATCGGTAAGTTTGATATTGTATTCTCGAATTCATTTGATCATAGCATTACACCCGAAGAAACATTTAAGAACTGGCTAGATCAGCTATCCTCTAGTGGTAGTTTGATTATGGAATTACACATTGCACAACCAGACTGGAAGCCAAACAAGGTAGATCCATTAGGATATAAACGTGCGGATATTGTAAGATTAGTACATTCAAATGGATATAGAGTTACCGATGAATGGCTTTCCCCAAATTTTACAAATCACAGAGGAAAGTTTGGGAAGTATAGAGCCGGAAGGCCAACATTAAGGATACAGAAATGAAAAATTTAATCTATCAATATTGGCTAGGTAATCCTGGTATTGCTGTTGAGGCTGGAATAGAAAACATGAAAGCCTATGCAAAACGCATTGGTGCTGAATATCAGTTTGTAAAAGATCCAAAATGGGCAAAAGGCTATTGTGATATCCCACAATATTATAATGCGTTTGAGCCAATTTATAACCAAGACTACTGGGTCTACGACAATATTATGTTTGTGGATACAGATGTATTTGCTGTTAAAGATCTTGAGGAAAACGTCTTTGATCAAGATATAGAATATATTGGCATCTGTGACGAACCACATAAAGAGATTTCTCATCTTACAACAAAAGGCCAGATCAACTCACGGAATGATGAAATCTGGGCAACCCTAATGAAAGACCAGTATGGGTTTGATATGCCTCGCAATGAAGCAGGCAATCTTAAAATCTACAATTCTGGTGTGGTAGTCTATACCAATAAAGGCCTAAAGCAAGCGAAAGATACCTTCCAAGGGTTTCAGGGGTATATTAATAGTGTTCGGTATAAAGGTCTTCCAAAATTCTATACAATTGATCAGAACTATCTTCACGCTATGATATTTAATGGTGAGATGAATCCTACTCTAATGCACAGTGGTTGGAACAGTTACGTGCACTTCGATGGTGAATCAAAGACCACTCCACGTGCGGTAATAGATACTAGGACAGACGAAACAAAACTTGTACATGTTCAGCTCAGAGGTGCAGATGATCAAGATGCTGCATGGCACGATGTTGTAGTGAATCGTCCTGCCAGTGAATGGAAACTAAAATAATGTTTGATGCTTATATTATAACAACACAGAACGCATTTGAATCCCATAAAGTACGCGCGCTCACGAAAAGATGTGTAGAAACCTGTAAAGCTTATAATATAAAACCTATTCTATTTGATGCTGTTGTTCCTGCAACGCTTGAACAATACTATCCAGGCTGGCCGGTACGCGAAGACTATCGTGGACGATTGCTTGAGAACTACCGTAAGAAAGCTGGTAAAGAACCTACAAAAGAGATTGAGAATCGTATGATTGTTATGCAGCAATGTATGACAATGAGCCATTATGAAGTTCGTAAGAAGATTATTAAAAGTGGTTATCCAGCAATTGTACTTGAGCATGATGCGATCGTACAAAGGAGTCTAGAATTAGCACAACCATATGAACGGTTCGCAGTGAACCTTTGTAGAAGGAATCAGTCTACACATGGTTACGCTCTTGGTCCAGTGCCAGCACAGAAATACAATGACATCTATGAAACCCTGGGCTTTGCAGGGCACGATAATATGAACCGATATATAAATGAAAATACAGTAATTAAAATATCCCCATACGAAAAATCAGGTATTCCAGTCGTAGTCGGAAATGCCCTACATGAAAGTCAATGGGACACACATAGAGGCGCAGTCAAAACGCACCTCGACTACGTACCAACTACAACGTCAGGAACTTATAAATGAACGTATTCATTACAGGCATTGCGGGATTCATTGGATTCCATACAGCACAATATTACTTAAAGAAAGGGTATACTGTTCAGGGTCTTGATAACTTTAATAGCTATTATGATGTAAGACTGAAAAAACGTCGGGCAGGTATTCTAGAAGAATTAGGCATTGTGGTACATGATTGTGATATTCGGGACTATGTTTCTTTTGGTACTCTTCTTTGGTCCAGATGGAAACCAGATGTTGTAATACATCTTGCTGCTATGGCAGGTGTAAGATATTCTATGGATCATCCCCAGGAATACATTGATACGAATATTACAGGAACCCAGAATATGATTCGGCTCTGTAGTGAGTGGGAAGTTGAAAATGTAATCTACGCATCAACCTCTTGTACAATGCATGACAATCCATTACCATGGAAAGAAGATGTAAAACTTGGTAATCACCTCAGTCCGTATGGTTGGTCAAAGGCAACAAACGAACAGCAATTTATGACTTCTCGAATACCGAATGCAGTGGGTCTTCGATTCTTTACAGTCTATGGTCCGTGGGGTAGGCCAGACATGGCATTGTTTGATTTTACAAAGAAGATTGTAAACGGTAAACCAATTACTGTATTTAATAATGGTGACATGAAACGTGACTTCACGTATGTTGACGATATTGTACAAGGCATCTACTTGGTGTCACAGAATATGACAGAACGTGATATCTACTGTATTGGATATGGTGAACAAGTAGACCTAATGCACTTTGTCGATCGTATTCAGGAAGAGCTTGGCATCAAAGCACAGATAGAGTTTGCACCGAAACATCCAGCGGATGCAAAAGAAACTTGGTCAGACACCACCAAGATTCAACAGTTAGGATACAATCCTACTACAGGTATAGATAAAGGTGTTCACGAATTTATAAAATGGTATAGGAGTTACTATAATGATTAATGCAGAACTCGGTCATTGTAAGACCGTAAGTGAATTCCATACTTCAATTGTTGAACAGCAGGAAGAAGCCCACGGTAAAGATTACTGTGCAATGCATAAGGCAATTGCAAAGTTTTGGAAAGAAGGTAACTGTAAGAGATATATGGAGCTTGGTACACACCAAGGCGGATCAGCGTCAGCTGCACTACTTCTTGCACCACCTCCACGTAAAATCACTTTGGTTGATATTGACTTTGGTAAATACAATAAGTTTCTAAAACCTCTTGCAGCAGAACATGCAGAACAGAACAATATTATTCTTGATATTCGCGAAACATCATCGCACTCATTAGCATCAATTGATGGATGTGATATGCTTGTAATCGACTCGGTACACAAAGCTGGATGGATGGCGAGAGAGCTTATGATCCACGGACCAAATGTTCGAAAGTATATTATTGCACATGATACAAAAGAACTACTGGGCCGTCAAGACGAACAACTTCATAGAACCCTACAAGAGTGGGGTAAAGGAAATGGATTCAAAGTGGTAGAGCGTGGCGAAACAAGTGTAGGATATACAGTAATTCAAAAAGTGATCTAAAATGACTTTGAATATTATTCATGATTTGTTTCCTGACGAAAGCCCGAAACTTGATACAGTTCTGGAAAGGACCAAACATACAATGAAAGCTTATATTATATCTCTGATAAATGACCACGAATCTACCGTGGCAACGCGAAAACTACTTATGAGCATTGTTAACAGTAAGGCAAATGTTGATCCATTTGTCTTTAATGCTGTTACGCCCAAGAGTCTACCACATTATCAAAAAAGATTGTTTGGTCAGACAGCTATCCCTAATATTAAATATACATATCCTCTTGCAGGCGAAAAGAGATATGATATGCGAACTGGCCTGCAGCTAAGTGGTTATCCCACAAAAGATATTAACAAACGCATCTCTTGCTTTGTATCTCACTACAATTTGTGGAAGCTTTGTATTGAATATGATGAGCCAATTATGATATTAGAACAAGATGCGATGTTTACATCTGGCTTTGACTATGGTACAATTAAAGATAAATTTACTGGAGATATTCTTGGACTGAACAACGCTATCGGGGCAACACGACTTGCAGGAGCATATGATAGCACACTGAAAGAGGCACACAAGATTCGAAGTAAAGATCCGAAAAAGCCCGGTGTATATGAAGCACCCTGGGTCGATAAGAATAGAATGGTACCACAGGGCATTGCTGGCAACTCCGCATATATTATAAAACCAACAGGTGCAGAGAAACTAATTACTCTTACAGCTGAAAATGGTATTTGGCCAAATGATGCTATTATGTGTAAACAGTTAATGCCAGGGAAACTACAACACATTTATCCGTACGTTACAAAGGTGCAAGGCGGAAGATCTACTACAAGCGAATAATATGAAATTATCCAAAACAGAGAAAATGGCCCAACTTGTTCCGTGGATGAGCCCATATAAAATGGGATACACGCCCTGGATGTTTTGTGATCAGCGCAGAAATAGATTTTATGATAGAATATTAAGAGCCTGCCGAAATAAAGTTTGTGCTGAGGTTGGCTTTGGCACAGGCATACTCAGTTTCATTGCCTGTCACCGCGGTGCAAAACACGTTTATTCGTTTGAAAGAGAAAAGTCGACATATGAACTGGGAAAATATATTATAGAAGACATTGGTCTGAAAGATAGAGTAACTCTCATTCATGGAGATCCTCTATTAGACGGACCAGTGAATGATTACTATAAATCACTCAATGTTGATATTACTCTTCATGAATTAATAAACAGAAATCTTTGGGGAGAAAGTTTAAAAGAACTTGCGGATTTTGGGCAAGGAAAAATTCTACCGGAAAAAATGGAATGTATTATAAACTTTTCGAAAGATCCTGAACCATATATTATGCAAAGAGATCCTCTGAATTTAACAGGATTAAAATATCTAGATGAAACACTCTCAAAGTCCATTAATAAATTTATTAGTAATGATGAGTATAAACAATACGATAGTCATGAAAAGAAAGATGAAGCATTTAAA
>UEXN01000790.1_pt1 | contig 28371 bp, 40 predicted proteins | sample 1796711 | NCBI WGS metagenome assembly UEXN01 (sample SAMEA4772470, study PRJEB27181) | metagenome | reverse complement strand
CGACGTTTACCCTTGGCTGCAGTCTTATCTTGGTGCTTATTGTCTTGGAGGTTCTGGCTCTTATCAAGTTCGTATGGTGAGGGGTTGAGATGTCACTTGTAGACAGCACTTTTAAGTCAATCCCCAAGGATCTATTGGACGAATGGGGCCAAGACATCACGCTTGTCAAAACGACAACACCACGCACTTACGACCCAGCAACAGGTGCTGTGACTGGTGCGGATACATCTGTTGTGCTGAAAGGTCTGATTTCTAATGTTTCAGCAAGGGAAAGCGAAGGGCTTTACCAAACAACTGACATTAAGGTGATCCTTGGTGGTGACGAGTTGGGTTCTTACTATCCAACTGAAGCTGACCGTATTCAGTATTCGCAAGCTGGCGTAACAAGAGAAGCGAAGATTTTAAATGTGTTGAGTCTTCGGGGTGAGGATCCTTTGCTCCACACAATTATCGCGAGGCCGCAGTGATATTCAAGAAAACCAAGGATCTAATTCAACGACTGGACCAAGACGTGTCTTCACTGGCGTTGCTTAGCACTATCAAGGCTGCTGAGCGCACTGTGAAAGAGTTGCAACAGGAAGGCCCAAGCTGGACCGGACGGTTTTCTAACTCCTGGGAGATAAACGGACCTCAAGGGCAACAAGTAAAAGGCAACGGGCAGCCTGGCGAGCCTCGTCGAGTCAGTTTTCCAAAGGCTCCTTTTACGGGGCAACAAGCGCTTCAAATTCTGGGCCGAACAAGTTTTACCACTAACAAGGTGGTATTTAAGATCGACAACTTTAGCCCTTGGGCTGCTTATGCCAGTGATTTAGCTGATGGTAAATTTGCTCCTCGTTCTCCAGAACCTCAGACGCAGTTAGGGAGAAGCAAGTGGGAAAGGTCAGGTCAGGCTCGACCTAAAGGGGCGCATCGTAGATACCAGATTAGTGGAGGAGGACCTGGAAATGCTTCTCGTACAGCAAAGGAAAACTGGCTTACTGATTACATCAATGGCGGTAGGCTGGACAAAGCTATCCAGATTGAAGTGGACAAAATGCTTCGCAGACTATGAGATACCAAACTATTCGCGCTGCAGTTGAGTCCCCCATCCAGACAGCGTTTGGAGCATTAAGCCCTGCAGTGCCTGTTTTCTTCGACAACATTACTGCCACTCCAGAAAGCTCAACAACGGAATATATCAAAGTATCTTTGAGCTTTGGCTTAACTACAGAGCAAGGATTAACTACTAACCTTGACCGAATTAGAGGCTCTATTGTCATTCGTGTTTACACCGAAAAGGGCAAAGGCCCTGCAAGAAACCAAACGTTGGTAGACACAGCAGTTACAACGCTGCTCAGTTTAAGTGCGTCAACTAGAGCGGCCACAGGTATTTATCTTCGCCCCGGAGTAGTTAATGGGCCTACTTTTTCAACGACTGAACAATCTCCCCACATGATGGGACGTATTGACGCAGGGTTTATTGCTGAAGATCACGGTTAGTTGTTTCGCTGACAGCACGCTAAGCTGTATGAGTCCGGGTTTCGCCCGTAAGTCCACCATTCTCAGTACCACGAATGGCTACCGTCCTTTCGGGCACCTCTGGAGCCCTTTATTACAAGCCAGCTGGCACATCTGGAACCTTTAAGGCTGCAGATGTCACCAACGCTAGCGATTCCATCAAAGTCGGAACGTTTCTGAACTTCAAAGTAAACGACAAAGTTTCGTTTACTGCTGGCGGAGGCACTCTTCCCGGCGGTTTAGCCGCAGGAACTCCTGTTTTTATCAAGACCTACACCGCTTCTACTGGCGCAGCAACGTTTTCTGCAACAGCAGGCGGTTCCGTACTTGCCCTGTCAAACGACGGGACTGACGGTACCAGCGCCTTCACGATTAAGTTCACTGAGTTCCAAGCAGTTGCAAACGTGCGCTCCTGGAACTTTGAAGTAACCCGAGATGAAATCGATGTGACAAGCATCGGCGGCACTTTGGGTCAAAGCGCACCATTCCGAACCTTTATCTCTGGGTTTGCGGATGGTACAGGTTCAGCTGAGGTTTACTTCACTGATGACGACACCGGCATTTCGGCTCGTTTGATTGAAGACGTTACGCAGCGCAATCAAGCTGGTGCAACGTTCAAGTTGTATATGGATGCAGTTGTTTCAGCTGGTACGCCAGATGATGCAGCCAGCCGTTCCATCTCAATGGAAGCAGTGCTGACTTCTGCGAGTTTCTCAGTAACGCCAGACGATGCTCAGGCGATTTCTATTAACTTCCGCCCAACGTCAGCTCCTACATTCGACTTTGCTAAGAGCTAATAGTCGATTGATGATAAAGAGGCCCCTGACATTGTTAGGGGCTTTTTTAGTGCTAGTGTAGTAAGACAATTAGTTGTAACTCATGGCATTACGCGCCATTGACCGTCTCAAGAAAGCCGCAAATCTAGAAGCAACAAAAAGAGTCGTTACTCTTTCAGACGACAGCAAGTTTGAGATGTGGGTTACGCCATTGACGATGGCAGAACGTGAGCGTGCTCAAAAACGTGCTGGATCGGATGACGCCAATGCGTTTGCGTTGCAGCTTTTAATTACGAAAGCTAAGGACGAGGTGGGAGAGTCGTTGTTCTTAGCTGGCGAAGTTGATGTGCTTAAGAACGAGGTGAAAGATAAGGATTTGCAGGCTTTGATGCTGGCAATTTTGACTGACGACGAAGAAGAAGAGGCAATCGACCCAAAATCCTAGGAGCCGAGCTTCGGAAGGATAACTGGCTCATGCTGCAATTTGGCATTGCCAAAGAGCTTGGCATGAGCTTGTCGGAGCTACGGTCAACGATGACAGCAGAAGAGGTTTTGGGTTGGAGCGCGTATTTTAAAATTTTGAACGAAGAGCAGGAGAAGGAATTAGCAAAGGCCCGTAGGCGCAGGTAGAGTGTTACGACAGGTCGTGAGTTTTGCCGCGTGACTTCCTCGTATAGCGCAAATATTGTTGTAAACGTCCAGAATCAGAAAAGTCTTGAAAGAACGGTTGCGACTGTAGGCAGGCTTAACAGTTTAATTAAACAATTAAAACCAATCAATCTTCTTGCTCCAGGCTCTGGTTCTGGGGCGGATGCGGTCAGGACCGCAATGACGGAGGTTATCAAGAAAGCGAAGTTAGCAAATAATTCTATAGCCGGAATTTCAGCAACTTTTGCTGGCGCATCAAGCCAAGCGTCTGCTTTTAGCGAAATTCTTGCAAACGTTAAAATTGACAAATTAAAAGCAGGAAAGACTCTTTTAGAGTCTCAAAATGCAGAAGTTCGGGAACTAGCTTCAGCGTTTGCAAAAGCCGAAGGGAAGGCCGGAGAGTTACAAAAAAGATATCAAGGGCTGCTTCAGGCTGCGCGACAAGCAGAAGGTCTTGCTATTGGCCCTGCAACAGAGTTAGGAACTTTGGAGGCAGAGCTACAAAAAAGAACATACTATGAAAAACAAATAACAGAAGAAAAGAGAAAACAAGAGCGTTTAGATAAAGAAGCTATCGCCTCGGCAAGAAGCAGGAGGCGAGACGCTGCAAGAAGAAGTGAGACCAGAAGACGAGACATCCTTACAGGCGCTGGCTTCCCACTGTTGTTTGGCGGAGGCCCGCTCCAGGCATTAGCAGGTGGTATTGGTGGAGCGGCAGGTGGCTTAGGCGGATCAATCGCTGCCAGCGCAATTACTGCACAGGTCGAAGCATTCGCGAAAGAAGCGGCAAAGGTTGGCCAAGCGTTGAACTCAACCAGTGGTGCGTTGGAGTTAATGCGTGAAAAATCTTTGTTTAGCACCGATGCAGCAAAAGAGCGTGCTGTTGAATTGGAGAATCTGGGGCAAGTAGAGGAGTTAGCGGCACATCTTGGCAAGGAAATGGCAAATGCAATTGGTAATGAAGGCGTCAAGGCATTGCAGGACTTAGGCGATACAACAAAAGAAACAACAAGGCTTTGGAACTTACTGACTGTGCAGTTATTTAGGTTGATTTCTGGCCCACTTAATGCCTTCTTAGAAGTTGTCAATGAAGCTCTTGGTGGCATTACGGTACAACAACAAGTTGAGGCTCGAAAGGCAGACCTTGGAGCGGATGGCGCAGCGGCGCTGGACGCTCGAATTGCTGAGTTAGTGGCGGGTGACGACTCCGGAATAACCGAGAAAAGGAAACGTAGGGGATTCAAAGGTGCTGGAGGGTTAAGTAAGACTGAAGCCCGGACGCAAGCTTTGGGTGAAGCCCCATTCCAAGTTACTGCCAAGCCGCTCCCGATCACAAAACAAGACCAAAGAGACTTTTCAATCAGTGGCGGACGTACTAAAAAAGATCGTCTTCCAAGCCTGGACATTGAGCTTGGTCTAAAAGAAAAACTGCTCGTTCTTAATAAACAAATTGCACAAGCAGTGCTTGATGAGGACAAGGTAACTCAGACTCTTCTTGAAAAAGAAAAAGTTAGAGAAGTCCTTGCCGCTGATATAGATAAAATTAAAACAAAAGGCCTTAAGGCAGAAGTAGAGGCTAAAGAGATTGCTATCTCTAGAGTTGACGCAGCGCAAAAGATTCAAAACATCGACAGCAAAGCAGCGCAAGCTAAAGCCCAAGAAGCGAAAAAAGTAGAAGAGCTTGTTGGAAACTTAGAGAATGAAGGAGCTTTGATACAGGCCAAGTTAGATGGCAGGGAGGATGAAGTTAGGTTGACGCAAGAGATTGCTGAAAAAACCGAAGGGCTAGAAAAGGGAGACGCAGCAAGAGTTGAAAGTCTAATTAGAGGCAACGCTCAACTAAAAGAGCAAGCTGCTATTGCAGACAAAATGCAAAAAATTTATGACCAAATTGGTCAAAGCATTGCTAGCGGTGTTGTTGATACCCTCAGTGCTGCAGTAGACCAAACTAAATCTCTTGCGGACGCTGCCGCAAACACGCTTCGTAACGTTGCAAGCATCCTTTTGCAACTTGGTGTCAATACTGCTCTCAAGGGCACCGGGTCTAGCCTGTTTAGCGGTCTTACAGGATTTGCAGATGGAGGCCGCCCGCCAGTTGGCAAGCCTTCAATCGTGGGTGAGCGCGGGCCTGAGCTATTCGTTCCAAACACTTCTGGCACAATCGTTCCAAACAACAAACTTGGCGGTGGTGGTGCGACAAACGTTGTCGTCAACGTCGATGCCAAAGGCAGTTCCGCTTCAGGTGACAGTGGTGCCGGTAAACAGCTCGGAGGGTTGATTGGAGCGGCTGTGCAGGCAGAATTGATCAAGCAACAACGACCTGGAGGCTTATTGTCTAGCTAATGAGTACCTTCCCCGATTTTGATCCCGCACCAGGGATGACAAAGCAAAGTGCGCCAGCGGTGCGCTCAATTCAGTTTGGGAGTGGTTATAGCCAGCGAGCAACGTTTGGCATTAACCAGAATCCCAAGATCTATAACCTGACGTTCCGAATATCTGAGACGGAAGCCGACACCATCGAAGCATTCCTAGATGCGCGTGGTGGCGTCGAAAGTTTTAGCTACACGCCACCAGGCGAAGCATCCAGCAGTAAATTCGTTTGCCAGGAATGGACAAAGACGATTTCCTTCGTTGATCGAGCTGAAGTCATCGCTACTTTCGTTCAGGTATTTGAAACCTAATGGCTTATCGGTACGACTTACATAAATGGGAAGCTGCAAAAGCTTACGCGTTTGGCGATGTTGTTCGTGCCAACCCCAACAGGGGTAACACGCTTGCGTTTAAGTGCATTGTTGCTGGAACGACAGACACCCTTGATACTTACTCAGAGTTTGAGTACGACGAGCCTGCTTTTCCATTCAAAATTACGCAGACGTTAGTTGATGGAACGTGTACTTGGGAAGCGTTTGAGCCATTAGCAGAAGAGCTACTTCGCCTTGCCCCAACAGCAGTTATTGATCTTTATGAGATTGTTTTAACGACAGCAGTAAACGGTACTGACGCCATAATAAGGTATCACCCCGGCAAAAATGGATTAACTGAAGAGATTAAATTTGACGGCAACTCTTACCCCGCAGTACCTGTTGAAATTGATGGGTTTGAGTTTGCGTCAAACGGAACATTACCTCGTCCTAGGCTGAAAGTAGCCAACGTCAACAATGCTATTACGGCGTTAATACTCTTATATAATCCTTTAGCGGCTAAGGTCCAAAGAATTCGCACATTTGCCAAGTTTATTGATACGGTAAACTTTAATCAGCAAGTCCCGTTTGCCCCAGAAGAAGATATTGAAGATTTTTTGGTAGCAGAAAACAATAACCGTTTGATCGCACAAACCTTTAACGATACTTCCGACCCTAATGCAAAAATGGTCGAAACTTGGTACATCGATCGTGTGTCAGCTGAAAACCCGCAATTTGTTGAATTTGAGCTAGCACCAAAGATTGACCTTGTTAATGTTGGGCTGCCCCGGCGAACAATCGAAGAGTTTTGCCCGTGGAAGTACCGAGGCGAGAGGTGCGGTTACAAAGGAAGATCTTGCTTCACTGTTAACGATTCGACCCTTTCCGATTCAGAAAAGGTGATAGTAAATGGTGTCGTTATTAACGATATTTGCGGCAAACGTGTGTCCAGTTGCCAGGCAAGATTTGGCAGGGCAGACACTCTCCCTTTCGGTGGGTTTTATGGGGCAAGACTTCAGGCTTAACGCGGTAAAGCACGCCAAGACTGTCTGTCCTGAAGAGGCTTGCGGTTTGGTTGTTAATGGACGGTACTTTCCTTGTCGCAACATCGCGCTAGACCCCAGTACAGATTTTGCAATCAATCCTGCTGACTATGCCCGTGCGATGTTTGCTGGAACGATTGAAGCCGTGGTGCATTCACACCCAGCTGGAACACCTGTAAGCGAAGAAGATCGCAAAGCCTGCACGCAAACCAAGGTTCCTTGGTACGTTTACTCTGTGCCAGATGATCAATGGTTAACTATCGAGCCTTGCTAGGCCGTCAATGGGATTACGGCAAGACTGATTGCTACTCCTTGCTTCGCGAGTATTACGGGTTGCTTGGAATCGACTTGCCAGACTTTCCGCGTCCTGAGTCTTTGGAGCGTACCCACAGCATCTTTTTAAAGTATGCACGGGCTATTGGCTTTGAGCTGGTGCCTTTTGATGAGCGGTGTGAGCATGATGTTTTGATCATGCGGCTTGGCACTAAGAACCCAATGCACGCAGCAATTTATGTGGGAGACGATAAGATTTTGCACCAGCGAATGAACAGCATCAGTGCTTTAGAGCCTTTAGGGCGTTACTATAGGCAAAGCGTTGCGGCAGTTTTTCGCCATGCAGCTAGTTCTGTTGGCGGGTGAGCTGGGCGAAAAGTATGGCCAGCAACACGAGTATTACAACCTTCAAACGCCTGCTGATGCAATAAAGCTGCTTTGCATCAACTATCCAGCGTTAAAAGGCGAGTTAATTGAAGCGCACCAAAACGGCGTTGGGTACAAGGTAATCCAGGGCGGTGCGGCAATGGGATATGACGAGTTGCAATTACCGTTTGGCAGCAAGCCATTGCTGGTAGTGCCTGTCATCTCAGGTTCTGGTGGCCAAGGTACAGGACAAATTTTGCTTGGCATTGGCTTGGTTGCAGCTTCGTTCTTGCTGCCAGGTGCGGGCCTGTTTGGGGCGACCAGTGCTTTTGGCGTAGGTGCGTTAACCACTGCAGCGGGTACAGCCACTCTTGCAACAACGCTTGGCACAGCATTAAGTGCAGTCGGCGCAAGCTTGATTCTTTCTGGAACGGCAAGTCTTATTTCGCCACAGCCGCAACTTCCTACCCTTGGCAAAGGAAGAATTAAAGGCGAGGGCACCAGCGTAAGAGGCGTAGGGCCAAGTGGAATTACTAGAGGTGCTTCAGGTATTCAGTCTTATGCGTTTACCGGGCCTGCAAATACGGTTGGGACAGGCGCAACATTGCCTGTTATCTATGGCCGTGTGATCACCGGAAGTCATTTATTAGCAGCTAATTTAGAAGTTTCTGACACGTCCGACCCGCTGCTAATGGCTACGCAAACGCCAGGTGTGGGCACTGTAACAATTAATGGGGAAAAACTTACAAGAAGGTTTCACTCGCTGGGAGGTTTGGAAAGCAAGTTAGGCGTAAGAGACGTGCAAAGCAGCAATGAAGATAAAAGAATAAGAGTTGAAGAAACCTTTGGCGATTTTAGTAGTGATAAGTTGTTGCAACCTGGAGAAATCATCTCAGCAAACGGTCTTGACTACAAGGGCGGTTCAAGTAAAAGAAAAAACATTGACGTGCTTTTTGAAGTCATTCGAGGCTTGTACGACAATGCTGGAGCGCCAGGCACGACAAAAATTGATGGTTTTATTACTTACGAAATGACATTGACTGTCTCTGTAAGTGGAGAGGACATTCAAGCGGCGGTTGCTCGCGGCACATTGCAAGGCTTAGTCAACGAGACCCAAGAATTTAGCTTTGGTCATAGGCTTGAGATTCCTAAAATTAAGGGAGGCAAGCGAGTTAAGCTTGCGGTTGAAATTATTGATGTCCAGGCTAGTGAAAGGACAAAACTCAAAGTTCAAGGCTACGGCTACAACCTGATTTAAAAAACTATGGCCCTCAACTCAAAAACCAACCTTAAAATAATTGACGCAATTTGCGAGGGTCCAATTGAAGGACTTGCTGAATGGCGTAAAAGCGTTTTGTTGAATGAAACTTTAGTTACAGGTCGGCAAATTGGGCAGACAGTTAGTTTTGCAACAAGGGAAGGAACTCAAGATCAAAAACGTTTTGACGAAAGTTCTTTGCTAGGCAATGACCAGACAACAATTATTGACGTTAATGAACAGCTTGGTAGTAATTATTCTGAAGAGCTTAATGACAACAATCAGGTCGTAAAACGTGATTATGGTACGGGGCAGATAACTCGCGCAATAAACGACAGCGAGGCTGACTTTGTTGTACTTGTGTTTACGATTCCAAAGCTGTACTGCACTGCCAGGGAAGGGCTGGCGCGGGGTCAATTGTTCTTTGCTCAAATTAAATTAGACATTGCACTTAGCGAAGACGGCGGTGCTTTTGAAGACAAATGGTTCAGGGTTGAAGGGCAAGCACAGAGAAATATCATCAAAGGTGTTTCTACGTCCCAATATCAATTTAAGACTAAACCATTTAATCTTTCACGGAACAAAGCCCCGTATAAAATTCGCGTTAGAAAAGTAGAATTTGACAGCGCAGAAGACGCTTTTGAGATCAAGTACACCGATTTTCAGGATCTGCCTAGGACGACACCGTTAGCTAACAACAGGGCAGACACTATTATCTGGAACAGCATTATTGTTGGCAAAAGAATAAAGGTCAGTTACCCTCACACTGCTCTTGTCCATTTAAGTATTGACTCTGAAGAATACAACACCTTGCCTGCGAGGGCGTATGACATCAAGGGTTTAAAAGTACAGATCCCATCAAATGCAACTGTTAGGAGAGACGGTAGCCTTAGATTCGACACTAGTATTCCTTTCGACGGCAGTCTTACCACCAACTTACATTGGACCACCTGCCCGATTTGTTGCTTCTATGACTTGCTTACAAATGATCGTTATGGGGCAGGCGATTTTGTAGACAAGGCCAAAGTTAACTGGGTTGACTTAATTGACCTTGCAAAATACTGCAACGAGGAAATTGATACGCCTGAGGGGAGGCAGCCAAGATTTGCGATTAACACAGTGCTTGGCTCGCAGGCTGAGGCGTATAACGTCTTGCAAGACATGGCAAGCGTCTTCCGTGGAATGATCTTTTGGAAGGCAGACAATGTTCAGATTGCTGCTGACCATGGCAATCTTGGCGAACACAATGCAGAACCACTAGCAGCTATTCATGTTTTTAGTAACTCCAATGTTGTTAATGGAAGTTTCTCTTACAACGGCTCTTCGTTAAAAGCCAGAAGCACTAGGGTTCGCGTAAGGTATAACGATCCTGACAATTTTTATAAACCTAATTTTCTAATTATTGAAGATCAGGCTGCGATTGAAAAGTATGGGGTACAAGAGAAAAGTGTTGTGGCTTTTGGCTGCACTTCAAAATATCAAGCGCAACGTATGGCTCGTTGGGTTTTGCATTCAGAAACGGTGCATGACGACACAGTTAATTTCTCAGTTGGGCTTGAAGGATTAAACGTATTGCCAGGCCAAATATTTGAAGTGTCCGACGAGATGCGCCTATCAACTCGTTTGGCTGGGCGCATTGTTGGTGCGCGAAGAGGGTTTGTGGATTTAGACCAACCTCCAGTGATGCCATCTGGAGCGAATGACAAGATAAGTGTTGTCATGAAAGATGGCACAATTGAAACCCGTCCAATTTTTAGCGATCAAATTAGCGGGAATAGGGTCACGCTTGTTTCTCCTTTTACCCAAGTACCTCCTGATGACGCTCTGTATTCAATCACCAATGATTCGGCAGTTCTTAGAAAATATCGGTGTCTATCAGTAGCGGAAGGAGACGGTGGCGTTTATTCCGTCATTGGCGTTCGTCACGTTGACGGCCTTTACAAATTTGTCGAGGGCGATAGCGCAACTTTAGATCTACCTAAACCATTTATCTACGGTCGGCAACCTGATTCAGTAAGCGATGTAAACATTACATTCCAGCAAATTGATAACGGCACCAGCACAACAAATCGTGCCACTATCTCATGGTCTAGAGGCTTGACTGGGCCAGTCGCAGACTTTGAGGTTAGATGGAGAATAGGGAACGCAGGTAACTGGAATATTGTATTTACCGCCAACACTTCTGTTGATATAGATACAAACATACTTCCTGGCGAAATATTGTACGCAGAAGTTACGGCAAGAGGCCCACAGCCAGATAGGAAAAGATCTGAGATTGGCAGCCAATCGCGAGAAATGCCTGTTCCTGGAACGAGCGACGGGGTTGATGGTGTCTCGAAAATTGTCATTCCGCCTGACCCGGAAGAAGTAACTATTGAAGCTTCTGGTGTTGATCAAGTTATTTTGCGTTGGTCTCCAACAGCTAGCGGCCAAAACGTTGCAAACTTTGTTGCTGTTATTAGGCATTCAAGCAAGCTTGATGGAACAGGTATATGGCCTAACAGCACTTTGCTTAGGAAGGTATCGGCAAGAACGACATCAGTTTTATTGCCATTAATGAATGGTGAGTATTTAGTCAAGTTTGAGAATGCACAGAAACAACGCAGCAGAAATGCAGTTAGCGCCCTTATTAATTTGCCTGATGCTATCCCTAGGTTTAACTTTGAAGTCTTCAGGGAAGACGCAGATTATGGAGCGTTTCCAGGCCAGTCAAGCAATGTTTACTACAACGACACCTACGATGGGTTAATGCTAAGTGGTAACGGTGACTTTGATGCGGTTTTAAACGTTGATCAATTTGATTCAGTAAACACTTTGGCTGCTACGGCTTTAGTAGACGGCGAACAATACGCCATACTGTCTGCAGGCACGACCGACTTTACTGTTATTGGTGCTAGCGATAATAATATAGGAACTATTTTTACAGCTACAGGGCCAGGTTCAGGTACAGGAACGGTCTATGGGTACTTTGACTTTATTGGAGAGCAAGTCCTTAAGGGTGAATACTTCTTTTACAACATTGTCGATTTAGGGGCTAGATACAGCGTCAAGATGCGACGTGTCCTAACGGCGCGAGGTCTTTATTTAAGCGACTTAATTGATGACCGAACAGAAAATATTGACATCTGGTCTGATTTCGATGGCGAAATCCCTGACGGCACAGACGTTCAAGTCTATTTCAGGAGAGAAAACCAAGTAAAAATGACAGCTAACCCTTCTGTAGCCGATCCAGAAATCCTGTACGAAGATGGATCAAAAATTCAGTTTGAAGGCAGCACAGTTACTTTGGCTGTAACAGTTGTTAGTTCCGGGGGGAACAAGTATCGAATTGATGGCTCTAGCACTGACAATGAAACTTTAACCTTGAAAGAAGGCAATATTTATGTTTTTGACCAATCAGATGCAAGCAATTCTGGGCATCCGCTAAAGATAAGCGAAGTAAGTGACGGAACGCATAACGGGGGCTCTGCCTACACAACAGGAGTGACAACGGTTGGAACGCCAGGGACCGCAGGCGCATACACGCAAATTGTTTTAAATGCCGGTGCTCCGACTCTTTATTACTACTGCTCAGCCCATTCAGGCATGGGAGGGCAGTTGAACACAGACGTTGGTGCTTCGTATATACGGCAGGAATCAGATATTTTCTTTGAAGAGTGGATACCGCTTGAAAACAATTCGTATGTGGGACGTTATTTCCAATTCAAGGCTGAACTTATAACAGAGCGAAACGACCAAACTCCGCTTGTTGACGAGCTGGGCGTAACGTTCCAGCTTGAACGCCGCTCTGAAAACAGCAAGTACATAGATTCTGGCCTTGGTCCTAAGAGCGTGACTTTTGACAAAGCCTTTTACGTTGACGGTAATACAAGCGTTTCGGTTGGTATAACTGCTTTAGATTTTGATTCGCAAGATTATTACGTAATGCCGGAACCGACCGCAGAAGGTTTCACGATCACGTTTAAGGGCACTTCAGGCAGTAACACTTTTGTGAATCGACGCTTCAGCTATACTGCGGTGGGATACGGCACACGCGAGGACTAATGGCTCAAGCAGATGGCGTTGTCGCTAACGGAAGCGGCGCAGCAGTAAGAGCTGACATTAATTCGCAGATAGCTGCAGCTTTTACAAATCACAGCGGGGAAACGCCACCAGCGACGACTTTTGCCTACCAATTTTGGGCTGACACAAGCGCAAATCAGTTAAAGATCCGTAATTCTGACAACACCGCTTATTCCTTATTTGGAACCTTAGACGGAAGAACATCCCTTCCAGACGGAACAGACGCTGCACCTTCATTGTTCTTCAGCTCTGACACTAACGTGGGTATTAGGTACGACAGTGCCTATACCTCCTTGGCGTTTATCCGAGGTGGAGTTAAGCAATCTGTTTTTGGCAGAACGTTGGACGGTCAAACCAACGCAATTACGTTTGGCCCTTGTGCCAGACAGACAACAACTGTCAATCCAACCAACGGTACTAATTCAAATAAGGACACTGTTAAAGGACTGTCAATTCAGGATGATGGGCCTCTTCATATTGGAACGGCTGATTCCAAGCGCCCCTTAACCCTCAACATGATGGGTAGCTATGGCACTAACGATGCAAGTGTTGGCAAACACCTGAACTTCAACACAAATGGAATTTTTAGGTTTGGTATTATATGGAATGGCACTGCCGGTGATTTTACTCTTTCTTCTGACTATCGAATTAAAGAAAACGTAGTCAGCCTGACTAGCGCCATCGATAGAATTAAACAAGCGCGACCTGTAAGGTTTAACTTTATTGATAACCCTGGCACGACTTTAGACGGATTTATTGCACACGAAATTGGCGAAGTAGTCCCTGAAAGCATTTGCGGGGCAAAAGATGCTGTTGACGAAAACGGCGATATCGAACCTCAAAGCGTTTTTCTAAAAATGCTTGTTCCGCTCTTAACTGCAGCATTACAAGAATCAATTACAAAGATTGAAGCTCTTGAAACCCGTGTTGCAACCTTGGAGGCTGCCTAATGGCTGATCGAGCTATTTCGACCTTAGTGGCGCTAACCGCGCCAGCTAGCAACGATGTTTTCGTTGTAGTTGACGCTAGTGAGCCCGCTAGCGCCGACAAAAACAAACAATTATCTTTCAGTACGCTGCACAAAACAGCGCCTGATGGATCGGTTACTTCACCATCAATTGGTTTTCTTAGCGACGTAAATCTGACCGGGTTTTATCGCAGTGGTGCGAATGAGATTGGGATTAGTGCTAATGATGCTTTTGTCGCTAAATTCACGACTACCGGGTTTCAAATAGGTGCTGGAACGGCGGCAGCGCAGCTACATCTGTTCAGCACTGACACTACTGATCAAGTCATTATTGAGAACGCTGACACTGGGCTTGATACAGCACCAGATGTTGTGTTGTTCCGCAATTCAGCGACACCTACCGCAGGCGACAACTTAGGCAACCTTGAGTTTCGCGGTAAAAATGATGCAAGCGAATATGTTGCCTACGCGCAAATTACGACGCAGATTGCAGATACAACTGATGCCAGTGAAGACGGCACGCTGCAGTTGATGTCGATGGCGGCTGGTTCGCTTGCTGCTCGCCTTACGTTAAAAAGCAACAGGGTTGGCGTAAACGAGGCTAACCCTGAGCACCCGCTCCACATCACTGAGTCTGTTGCTAACACTGGTCTTTTTATTGAATCAGCGGAAGCCGTTTCAGTAAGCGCAGCTGACATCACTTTGTATCACCATCGTGGTGATGCTGTTGCCGGTCAAGACGCTGACGTTTTAAGCAGTATCAATTTCCAGGGCAATAACGACGCAACGACACCAGAGCTTGTGTTGTTTGGAACGATTGAGTCGTCAATTGTTGATGCGACTGACACGTCAGAAGACGGCAAGCTTGATTTCAAGGTTCAGGCAGCTGGAACGTTGACGAGCATGGCTGCGATTACAGCAGCAAACGTAACGCTTGGAAGCCGCCCAATTTTGCCGACCCTGACGCCTGCTTCTGCAACTGCTACTGGTATTGCTGGTGAGGTGGCATGGGACGCAAACTACATTTACGTTTGCACTGCGGCTAACACCTGGAAACGGGTTGCTATTTCAACTTGGTCGTGATGCCAGTAATATCAGGAAAAGTCTGAGGCGCTATGGCAAATACCAAGATTTCAGAACTAACCGAACTGGTATCTGTTCAAGGTTCAGACGTTGTGCCAATTGTTGACACGCTCAACAACCAAACGAAAAAAGCTACTGTTGTCAATCTGGTCACGACCGGCTTATCAGACACTGCTGTTACTGCCGGGAGCTACACGCTAAGCAGTATTACTGTTGATGCTAAAGGTCGAATTACGGCAGCTTCAAACGGAACTGCTGCAGACACCGACAAGATTGTTGAAGGCGATACGGAAGCTGAGGTTGTTGACACTGGTTCGGATGGCCACTTTAAAGTTACGACCGAAAACGCTGAAAGGTTTCGTGTTGGGCCTGCTGGTCAAATTGGTGTTGGTGGAGCGAATTACGGTACAAGCGGTCAAGTTTTAACAAGTGGTGGGCCATCAGGTGCGATTACTTGGGCAACAGCAGCTGGCGGTGGGGCTACTGGTGGTGGATCAGACGAATGGGCTTTAGAGCATGACAACACGGTCACAACGACTTATACGATTGCTACTGGAAAGAATGTGATTTCTGCTGGCCCGCTTAGTATTAATGCAGCGGCAACCATTACAGTGCCTGCAAATAGTTTTTGGGTGGTTGTCTAATGGCACTGCGACTAAAAGGACAGACCACAGGCTATGTAGAGCTTGCGGCACCTGCTACAGCAGCTGACAACACACTGACGCTGCCAAACGGGAACGGAACGAATGGCCAAGTTTTGACGACTGACGGGTCAGGCGGCTTGTCGTTTACGACAATATCGGTTCCAGCTGCTGGGGTGAGCCTTGGACTTGCTATTGCGTTAGGTTGATCTCATGGCTGAAACTTTTAACAACGCATCCGTCAAACTAACGACGACAAATGCGACAGATTTATACCAAGCACCAACCGGTGCGGCAACAGACCGAGCAATCGTATTGAGTTGTCTAGTCGCTAACGTTGATGGCAGTTCCAATGCAGGAATTACAATTACGTTGACAGACGGCAGTGATGCAGTTCTAAGCACTTTAGTCAGTACAGTTTCTGTTCCAGCCGATGCCTCTTTGGAGATAGTCGCGAACAAAGTTATTATGAAACAATCGCAAAAGTTGAGAGCAACTGCTTCTGCTGCAAACGACCTTGAAGTAACAGTCAGTGCATTGGAGATTACATAATGTCAAATGGTGGTGTTATTGGCAAAAGCAACGTTACAACCTTAACGTTGGCTGGGGGAGTTTGGAGCGTCAATCAGGTATTTAATAGTCGTTTTGATAATATTTGGCCGACGCATAAAGCAATCACTGTTTTAACAGATTTTTTAATTATTGCAGGCGGTGGAGGCGGCGGAGATGATGGGTCCAATCAGTCTAACAATTTTACTGCTGAATCAGGTGGTGGCGCTGGAGGATACTTAAATTCTTATGGGTCAGAGAATAGCGGCAGAAACTCTACTTCCTTGAACGCACTTTCATTAGGAACACTACTTAACTATTCGGTGACTGTCGGGGCAGGTGGCGCAGAGGCTACAAACGGAAGCAACAGCTCTTTAACCGGTACTGCTATCGATGGCGCAAGCATATCTTTAATTGCTATAGGCGGCGGTCGTGGTGGTGACGAAGACAACACCAGTGCAGCCGATGGTGGAGGTGGCGATGGTGGCTCAGGGGGTGGTGGCGGATATGATGGCCCTACTGGTAGCAACGTTTGGCCCCAAGGCGACGGCACGCTTCTCCAAGGTCATGATGGAGGTCAGGTTTACGCTGTTGTCGGCAACCCAAGCATGTGTAGTGCATTTGGCGGTTCATGGTGTTATCCCGAGAGGATTAGAGGCGCTGGTGGTGGTGGCGCTGGGGCTATCGGCCAACATGGCAGTAGTAGTACCTCCGGCGTGGGCGGTGCTGGATTGGCATCATCAATTACCGGAACTAGCGTAATAAGAGCGGCAGGGGGTTCAGGGCGAGGGATTGGAAGTGGAACATTACCAGCTATGCCTACAGGGTCAGGCAGCTCCTCTATTGGCGGCGGCGGTGAAGGTGGAAATAGCTCAAACGCTGGAGGCAATGGCATTGTAATTTTGCGTTATCCAAATACATTTTCATTGACAAACCCAGGCGGCGGTTTGACAATTTCCACGACCACAGACGGAACTGACAAAGTCAGCTCAATTACTGCTGGTTCGGGAACTCTCTCATTCACATCCCCATGAAGTATTACGCAATTATCTCAGCTGAGAATTTAGTAGAGCAAGTCGTTACTGCTTCTGGTAATTCTGAAGAAAGTAAAGCGCACTATGAGTCAGTATTTGGCAAGCGATGTGTTGAAACGTTCCGTGACGGGTCGCAACGCAAAAGATTTGCAGGTGTGGGAATGACGTATTCAGAGACTTTAGACGCATTCATTTATGCCAAACCATTTGCTAGCTGGATTTTAAATAGCGAAACTGCAGCATGGGAGGCTCCAATAGCTAAGCCTGTGGATACAGCTACTCAGGTTCATGGGTGGGACGAAAGCAGTACGTCTTGGCAGGTATCAACACGCTTTAATTTGTCGCAAGCTGATGCTGACCTTATAGCGACTGTTTCGACAGCAGAAGAGCTTGAAGCCATTAAGGGTCAACTTTCTGACGATGGACGTGCCCAGCTAGGACTGGTCAGCTAATGTTGGTGTAATTGCCCTACGGCTGGCCTAGCAATGGCGTTTGGAACGGTAAAGGTCGATTCGATTACGACCAGCACCAAGACGGTCACAGTTGACAACGTCTTGGATTCAACTGCTATTGGCAGCACTGTTCAGGGGTTTGACGCTGACACTGCAAAGACTGATGTAGCGCAGACGTTTACCGCTAGCCAACGCGGTGAGATTACAACGCTGACAAGTGGTTCGACGGTAACGCCTGATTTTGCGGCAAGTAATAATTTCACGTTGACGTTGGGCGAAAACTTGACGCTTGCTAACCCAACAAACCTTGTAGCTGGTCAATCCGGATCAATCTTTTTAGTGCAAGACGGCACTGGATCGCGGACTATTACTTGGGAAAGTTACTGGGACTGGGCTGGTGGAACGCCGCCAACGTTAAGCACTGCTGCCAGTTCGGTGGATCGTTTGGATTACATTGTTCGCACCACAGGCTCAATTCATTCTGTTGTAACTCTGGCTTACTCATGAGCGTTATTGGAAGCAGCATTCTTGCTGGAGCGTCTGGCGCAGCAGGTGGCGGAAGCAAGGTTTACGTTGATGATGTTTTTAGTACGTTTGTATATACTGGCAATGGAACAGCCCGTAGTATAAATAATGGAATTGATTTAGCAGGCGAAGGTGGTTTAGTTTGGATAAAAAATAGAGATAATGGTTATCAAGATCACGTACTTAACGATACTGAAAGAGGTGCTGGTCAGACGCTTAGATCTGATTCCGCAAATGCTCAGTTTCTTAGCACTGCTAGATTTAGTGCCTTTAATTCAAATGGATTTTCAGTTGGAACTGATAGTGGAACTAATAATAATAATGAAGACATTGTCTCCTGGACATTCCGCAAAGCGCCTGGTTTCTTTGATGTAGTTACTTGGGTGGGAAATGATGTAGTTGGTAGACAAATTCCTCATTCACTCGGCAGTGTTCCGGGTATGATTATCGTAAAAGCCTATAACACTTCTAGTGAAAGTTGGCATGTTTATCATAGGTCTCTTGGTAGCACCAAATACTTACTTTTAAATAGTACCAATGCAGAAAATACTGGAGTTACTGTCTGGAACAGTACAACACCAACATCCACTCATTTTACTCTTGCTAATAATAATGGCACGAATGGATTCTATAATTACGTCGCCTACGTCTTTGCTCATGACGACGCACAGTTTGGCACGGATGAGGATGAAAGTATTATTAAATGTGGGAGTTATACGGGAAGTTCTTCGGGCGTAAATATTAATTTAGGATTTGAACCTCAGTGGGTAATGGTAAAACGAACCAATGGCTCAGGCTCATGGTACATGATGGATACTATGAGAGGTTTTACAGCATCTAATGATCCTCGAAGTTTAAAGGCTGACTCAGCTGATGCAGAAGGTGGTATATCCAAATATAGAATTACTAGCACAGGTTTTGACTGGAATAGTGATTCCGGGGACAGTGGTCAACAATACGTCTACATGGCAATCCGCCGTCCTAATAAGCCGCCTGAAACTGGGGCGGAAGTGTTTGCTATAGATTACGGGGATGACTCTTCTACTATTCCATGTTTTAACAGTGTATTTCCTGTTGATTTTGCGATTCGCTGCTCGCCTGCCCTGAATGGAAACGATCACCGAGCACTCTCAAGACTACAAGGAAAGCGAGCTTTGTTTACGTCTTCAGCTGTTAACGAATCCACTGATAACGATACAGTTTGGGATTCTATGGCTGGCTACGGAAAGGGAATTAATAACAATTTTCTCTCTTACATGTTCAAACGTGCCCCTGGTTTCATGGATGTAGTTGCATATAGCGGGACAGTTACTGGCAACTCCGACTCTCAAACTGTTCCTCATAATTTAGGTGTAACCCCTGAGTTAATGCTTGTAAAGCGAAGAACTGGCAGTACTCAATGGTATGTTTATAGTGATGCTTTAACTAATCCTTTAACTCAAAAATTAGTATTAAATGATTCTGGTGATGCATCAGCTACAAGTAATGCTTGGGGGACAAGTTCATCCCCAACAGCCCCAAATGCCAATAACTTTACTGTTGGTTATGCTACTGGTACTGGTTGGGTGACAGCGGGAGATTTTGTTGCCTACCTATTCGCGACCCTACCCGGTATTAGTAAAGTAGGCAGTTACAGCGGTTATTCAAGCAACGCGGTTGACGTTAACTGTGGGTTTGCTGCAGGTGCAAGATTTATCTTGATTAAACGCACAAATAGCCCTGGTGGTAATTGGTACGTTTGGGATACAACGCGAGGCATTGTAAGTGGTAATGACCCTTACCTAGTTTTAGATGACGCTGTACCTCAAGTAACAAATACTGATTATATCGATCCGCTTACTACCGGCTTTACAGTTACTGCGTCAGCCCCTGCTGCTCTTAATGCAACTGGCGGCACTTACATTTTCCTCGCCATTGCCTAATCATGGAAATCCGCAACCGCTCCACAGGCGCTGTCACTACTGTCAGTCAGTTCAAAGCTGAGTACCCAAACACCAGCTTCCCAAAACAGATCACAACAGAGGTCTTAAACAGTTTTGGCTATGACGCTGTTTTGAATGGAGCGGCGGCAACTGTCACTGCTCCTTATGGCGTCAGCACCCGTAGTGGTGTTGAAGAGGTTAGTGGGCAATGGTTTACCAAGTTCATTGCCGGTCCTGTTTTTGCTGACACAACTGATGACGAGGGCAACGTAACGACAGCAGCCGACAACGAAGCGGCATATAGAGCAAGCGTTGATGCAAATGCTGCCAGATCTGTTCGTAAAGAGCGTGACAGGCTTATTGCTGAGACTGACTGGGTTGTTGTTATGGCAAAAGAGACTGGAACGAACATTGCCGCTGCAATGAAAACGTATAGGCAAGCGTTACGCGATTTACCGTCAGCAGATGGTTTTCCGCATACGATGACTTGGCCGACTAAGCCTTCATGACCTTTGCTTTTGGGGTGCTAGCTGGGGTTGTACTAACAACCCTTGTCTTAGCCTTTGATCCAGATGATGACCTTTATGAGGATGAGCGACGTGACTGCTAGACCTGATCCACTGATTCCTTGCAAGCCAGGGGCAGAAGATCTTGAAGCAATGAACAACCGCAATGTCTGGCTCGACATGCTTTACAAGCTTGAAGGTCGCGATAAAGCTGATCATCCAAGGCGTGGTCTTTACACCGGACTACACAAGAAGCACTTTTCAACGTTCCCTGGAACGGATGAGAACTGAAGAACACATTCAAAACCGTCCATTGACTGGGCCAGTTAATCTGGTGCAAGGAAACCTATCCTCTTCTAAAAATGATCAAGTCTTTTGTTCTTTCTGCAGCCGCTACGGCAGTTGCATTGGCACCAACGTCTGCCCTCGCTGGTCCTTACCTGAACCCAGAATTTAACGGTGCAACTGTTGGCGACGACTATTTAGGTGGTGCGCTGAATCTTGACGTTGGCTATGAAGGCGGTGAAGGCGCTTATTCCTGGTTTATCCAAGGCGGCCCTGCAATCCTGATGCCAAACGGTTCCGAGAACGAAGTTGAGTTTGCCGGTAAATTCGGTGGATCAGTAGAAGTTGCTGAAAACGTTAGTTTCTACGGAGAACTCAGCGGCGTAACTGGCGACGAATTTAGCTGGGGTTCCAAGCTTGGCCTCAAGTACTCATTCTGAGCTAGCATTTAGCCGGAAGAGCAACTGCACCTCCCTTGATCTCACACAGCAAGGGAGGTTTTTCTTTGGATCCTGATCATGCAAAAGGTTTTTAACCTGCTTGGCGTTCTAGGTTTTGTAATGTCTGGAACGATGGTTGTTGGGTCGTTGGTGCTTTACACCAGGATCCCATCGCTGACAAAGTATTACATGAGTGAATTAACGCTAGAGCTGACCAAGGTTGTAACTCAGATGGTGCCAGCCAAGCTTGATGATGTAATGCCTGAACTGCCATCAGCAACAGGGCCAGCAATCGAAACGCCTAAATTACCGTTCTGATTCGGTGCCTGAAATACCTGAGATTGGTGTGGGGCGTGTTTACGTCCCAGAAATACCAGCTTGGAGAGGCATCCCACCGCAAAGCATTCCGCAGGAGCCGCCAATTACGTTAATGCTGGGTTTCCCAGTCGCAGATATACCTGGCTGCGTTGAGACAAGAAATTCACAGCCCGGCAACGCAGACGCTTACACCAATGACCCAAAGGGCAACTTTGTTGTTTGCGATGGAACGATGCCAAGTTATGACGCGCTGGATTTTACGCCTGGCACGTTGACTTATGGGAGAGCTAAGCCGCCAGCTATTGAGGCACCAAAAGAAAAACCGGTTGAGTCGAAGCAACCGGCCAAGTCCCCTTCACCAGCAGCCTCCCAACTTGCTGGCGTTCCAAATGTAGACACGGAGTTGCCATGTCCGCCACCAGACGCAATACCTATCGGAGCTAAAAATAAGCTTCAGACTGCTGTGATCATTGGCTATGAGCGGATTGATGGAGAATGCAAAGCACAGCTCGACCCGTTGGACATACCAGCGATCCTCGGCAACCACTTACCTGGCACACCTGTTGTGGTCACGACTGCAACGATTGCGGCAGTGGCAACAACAGCGGCAATCTTTGCCAAACCATTAGGAGACATCCTGCTGAAGGTGATCAAGCCTCTTATCAAAAAGACGATCAAAAAAATTAAGGAGAAGCTGGGGAAGAAGGTTGTTGTTGAGTCGGCTTGGCAACGCCGGAAGTTTCAGAGGTCTCTAAAGAAGTAGGGATTGAATGTATGTGGGGCGGCAGGACGCCTGGCGGGTTAGTCAGGACAACATCAGCGCAGATTGACGCATAGGGGCTTTTGGGATGAAACATGATGCCTTCTTTCATTAAACCAGCGCAATTTTTAAGCCTTGCAATTTCGTAGTTCAACCTTTTGTCTGCAAGTGTTGCATCTAGAAGTGCCACTTGTTTTTCGGCGGCTTTGCGACAAGTTCGTACGTGATGACGATCCAGCGGTATCGAAATTGTGGCAGTGATGCCGCCGTTAATCGATAGGTTAGTTTTTTGTCCTGTTCTAATTGGCTTGTAAAAGAGGATATCGCCCGGATTGTCTGGTCTGCCATCTGGGACAGGATTGCCTTCAGGGTCAAACGCACCAATAACATCGATCGTGTCATATACAGGTTCGTTGTAATGGCTTTCGTACGGTTGTGCCCAACCTGTTGTTGTACTGATGAAAGGGTTGATGCTTAGCGTTGCACCTTGGCAGCTAATCCCACCGCCGTAAGTATTAGTGAACTGTCTTGCTGGTACGACCTGAACAGCTTGGTTGGTAACTGAGCCAGAGCTGTTTGCTACTGGAGCGGCAGTGCTTGAGACCTGTGCTTGTGCTGGAGCGGTTAGCAGCAAAAGCGTTGCGATAACTCGCTTCATTGACTAAAGGTGCTTGTCGTCTCTGTTAAAGATTCAATGTCTGTTTCTCTGTTAATGAGAGCGTGGGAAGTAAGCCCTGGCCCTTGGAGCGTTTCGACGAACTGAAATGATGCACCTTGGTTGATGATGTTCCAAGTAGGTTTGCTAGCAGGGTCAAGACCAGTCCAACGACTAGAAACACCATTGAGAGTGTTTGTTGTTGTCGTCAGACTAGCCGGAGCAATGCTGCCACCAATCGGAGCAATATTAGTTCCGCTTGCGCTGTACTCATATCCTGTTCTGTACTCGTAAGAGTTGATCACTTCAGTCACTTTTGTTTTGGTGCGTGTCGTGGAAGACAGAACACCTTGCTGAAAATTTGGCACTACAGGAATTGCTGCAGCTGGAGCAGCCAAAAGCAACAGCAGCAGGATTCTCATTTAATAGTCAGCTCCTGAATAACTTGTCCGATTGCAGTCGTACCAGCACCACCTGCTGTAATTGTCATTGCACCATCTGTAGCAAGCGTTCCAGCCAAAGTGCCAGCTACACCGCCTGCAGTTGTCGTTGTATTTCCGAATGTAGGTAGTGCTGGGACGACGCCTGCAGTAACAGTTGTTGAAAGAGCAGCTGGGGTGTTATCGCCGCCTATAAACGTTTCTGAATATGAAAAGCTGTCACCAGCAGTAGTAATAGTAAACTCGCCAGGAGTGTAACCAAGAGCGGTCCCTGCGCTATAGCTCCCGAACTTAGGCACAGTACCCAAAGTGACGTTAGAGCCAGATACAGATAGTGAAGAGCCGATGCGATTTGCTTGGGACGCTGCTCCATCAACAGTTAGCGAAATTGAAGATTTAATAGCGTGCGTAATGTCTGCCGAAGCAGGACTTATCGCAAAGAATGTTAGGCACGATACAAAAAGAAAACGCCTCATTTTGGCTTGGAGGTAGGGGTTTCTTCCTTAAGTGTAGGCTGCTCTTTCTTCTTTTTATTGTTGCCAACAGCTAGACCAAAAGACGCTGCCGTGCCAGACAAAATGGAAGCTGGGTAGGTGGGGTCAAGCGATTGTTTGAAGACGCCAAGGTAATTAGCAGTCAGGATCGCCATTGCCCAAGCAAGCAGGACAACCTTGATTACATCGCCTAGGCGTGAGTTGTCGCTCTCTTGTTCTTGCTTTGCTTGTTCTTCTGCCATGATGAGTTCACGCTAGAGGTCGAATGGTGGTTGAAATCTGGGCTGCTGTAGCTGGAGCGTCAATAGGCGTGGCCGCTTCTGGTATCAAAGGTGCCAACCGTGAGACACAGCATGGAAGGGATTCTTTGGTGCGTCTCACTTCAGCTGTCGATAATTTAGCGTCAAGAATGGATGTGCTCCATGCCGACTTGCGAGTAAGGGATCAGGAGCTATTCGCTCGAATCTCAGACCTAGAGCAGAATGTTGCAAGGCTTGAGGGACATCAAAACCGCGTTTAGACTTTCGGCACACACAGTGCTGTCATGGTTTTACTTCTAAAGCCAATCCTGTTTAGCTTCATCAAATCAAAGGCCGTAAAACAACTGCTACTTGACTGTCTGATCAAGATCAGCGAGCAGACAGACAACCAGCTAGACGATGTGGCTTGCAAGTATGTCCAGGATTTACTGTTCCCTGGAGAGCGCGTTGAGAAGTAAATGTGGGTTTGGGTCGTAGTTGTGGTTTTATCGTTGCTCCCCTTCTTTCAGTTCTTTAAAAAAGGTGATCCCCATCAGCTAGCTGCGATTGCGGAGCTAGAGAAGTCGATCGATCAAGATCTACTTGACGATGAGTCTGAGTGGTTTGAGATGTGGAAGGCTAGTGGCATCCATCAAGAGGTTTACGGCGTCCCGTATTACAACCAAATGGATAGCCTTACCGGCTATGGCTACCGGGAATGCTTTGATGCAGCGGCTGCAATGGTTGTAGCGTTCCACCATGGCGTAAGAAGCCAAGATGCTTATCGTCATGTACGCCGAAAGTTTGGTGATACGACAGCAGTCCACGCTCAGGTTTCTGCGTTGAGATCACTTGGCTTGGATGCTGATTTTCGCAGGGATGCCAGGGTTGAAGACATTGAGATTGAGATCGATGCTGGCAGGCCAATCATGGTTGGCTGGTTGCATAAAGGCGATCTAACCAAAGGCAATCCAGCAGTATGCGACAGCGAAGGCTGTGGTCATTGGAGCGTAATCATTGGCTACGACAAGGATGATTTCATTGCCATGGATCCAATGGGTAAGCCAGATATGGATCATGGCGGCCATGACATTACAAAGTCAGGTGAGTTGATAAGGATGTCGCGTCCTGCTTTTTATCAACGCTGGTCTATCGAAGGAGAAGCCTCGGGCTGGGCTGTATTTGTTGATCGATGAATTGGGGTTATGTCAGTGCGTTTTGGACAACAGTCGTGATGAACTGTGTCCAACCCGTGAATTGGCAGGCTTGTTTACCAGTGCAGGACTGGTTATTTCCAGCTATAGGTGATTACATACGGTTCAAGACGGAGGAACCTTATGCTTCCGAAAAGCGGGCCTTACGATCCATCAATGGAATGGATGGTCGTTGAACAGAGTCTTGAAGAGGAGTTGACACTCGAACGCAGCATTAGGGAGATTGAGGATTGCGAGAACATAGATGTGCTGTCACAGCTTTGTGTTGCTATGGCGCGTCAACAGTGGCATCAGGGCAAGTTGCTAAAACAAGCTGTTGGACATATCGCTGGACTGGAACAGGTTTAGGGCTCTTCCTTGAGGCCAGCACGTTCACGTCGCTTGGCAGCACGTCCAGCAATTCTTGCTTCTACAGAGTTCTGCCACTCTTGCTTGTCTTGGATTAGGGCTTGTTCGTACGTTTCCAGGTTGTTTTCACTGGCGATGTGGTCATAAATAATTTCACGCATTAAGGACGAGGGTTTAATGCTTTTTTCTGCGGCTTCAAGTAAGAACAACGCTCCACGATTTGGATCTAGGAGAACTTGGATGTAAACACGCTTGCCGTGATTGCTTGCCATCAAACGGCACAATAGTACAGTAATGTTACCATGTTACTGAGTTGTCAACCTTCTTCTCCCAAGCATTGGCCTGTGCTTTTCGAGCGGAAGATCGTTGACGGCTTGAACCTGCTCTAATCTTTTTGGCTCCTTCTAGGAGCATTGCAGCTCGTTGGATGTCAGCAGTCGCGGCTGATCTAACTGCTGCATATAGACGATCCAGCATCAGTTGACGCCCTGATTTTGGTAGAGGCATCAGCCATCGCTCCAGCAAGCGTTTGATGGAACGTTATCTCATTATTCTCTGTTAGCACAATCCATGTGCTGTCATTGCGAAAGATTTTAAGTTTCAAGCTTGTTGCGAGAGTTGTTTAATCCAGGCAAAGTCTTCCATTGGTGAAGCGGTGATGACACTTACATCAACCCCGCATGAAAGAGCAGCAGAGACCTGGGCTTGAAAGTAATTGGGGTCACTTTCGTAAGTTACCTGCTCTACAGACAAGGGTTTGTGGTCTTCGTCGTAGGCAGTAAATCGAGCAATGGCTAGCGGGAAGTGCTCGTCATCATCATCAACCTGGCAGTAATACAGATTAATTTTTTGCTGCACGAAGACTGGCTCCTGAGAACTCTGTAAAGACTGATGCCACAACGCTTTCAGCCTGATGACGACCAATAAGATGGCCACAACGCTTACGAACCCTAACAACAGCTTTGTTGTAATCATCGGGCGTAATATCAAAGCTTGTTTGAGAGTTAAGGATGAGGTCACGGATCAATTCTGATCTTCCAACGCCAATGCTTTCTGCTTGATCAGAAAGACGTTTGGCGACTTCCTCGGGGAGGTAGGTTTCGACTCTTTTCATTCCGTGATTTTACGGGTTTCTTTTTGGATTTCTTGGATTTGTTGGACGATTTAACTCTGGGTTTGGAGCGTACCAAAGCAACGGTTTCAAGGTAGCCCGGAGGTTCGGGAACACCAGCCTTGCTAAGGATTTCGCTCCAATTCATCGAAAGGCTTCTCGCGCGTATAGATGCCGTAGGTGTCCCAACCGCCCCAAATGCTAGTGATAGCAATGGAAGAAGGTTGGGACAGGGGGTTGGGACAGTTAGATGTGTCCCAGCTCATCCGCACCAATATCAACAACAACAGAACCCTCAGAAAGGTTGGGACAGGATAGGGGTGTCCCAACCTTGTGTCCCACCTCAGATACCGTTCCAGCACTAGCATCTACCCCTAGTTGGGACACTTTCTTACCCTCTCCACGCGCGAGTATTGCTTTATAGGAGTTGACTTGTTGTTTGGAACGGGACTTGTCTGAGGCGTTTGAGACTACTAAGCCTCGTTTTTCTAATCGTTGGAGCGATTTGCGTATAGCGGCTGTTTTGCCATTGATGAGTGGGTCGTAAAACAGATCCTCGATAGTGCGTGATTCAGGGTGAACGACTCTGAGTTTTTGAAGGACACGATCAGCAACGGAAGCTGGTGACGTGTTGTTTTCATCCACTTCGGGCGTGAAGTCACTGATGGTGAAGGACAGGTCATCTTGCATTTGCATGACGAGCTGGGTGTCCATGCGACCTGAGCGTGACTTTTCGATTGTGATCAGACGGCTATGACCGCCTACACGGCCTTTCTCCTCGTCAGTTGGCTTGCGTAACGCCCAAGTCTCGTCAACTGCATCACGGATGGCTGAGGTGCCTCTGAAGCCACCGTTCTTGTTGGCGTGATGAACGATGAGGATTGTGGTGGCGGGGAAGAGGTCGCCATTGTTTTTGGTAAGCCAATACAAGGGCTGAGCAAATTCAGATTTGTTCTCATCAAAGGCTCGACCACCAGAGCAACCAATAAGCGAGTCAATGACAACGAGCTTGGGGCGGTGCTTCTCCATGAGCTTGATGAACTGTGCATAGCGTTGAAGCTGCCAGTCGGTCTGGATCAGGGTCTGATCAGTGATAGGGAAGTCCATCTCTTCCAGTTGTTCTTTGAGTTGAACCAAAGGCTGATCACCATTAAGCAGGAGAACAGGGCCTTGTTCGACTGGGACGTGATTGCCACGAACCAAGAAGGGTTGACCAGTTGCAATGTGCTTTGCAAGAGCCCAAGCGGACATGGATTTACCGTCACCACCAGCGCCATAGATCAAGACGACAGAAGGATGAGGCAGGACATCAGGGATCAAGTAATCACGTTTGGCGTCCAGCTTCATTAGCTCCTTAACGGTCATGAGGTCTTGAGCTTTTTCGTACGACAGTTGATCGACGATTAATTTCTCAAGGGCTGATTGATCTCTGTAACCAGCCTGCAGGGCAAGGGTATTGAGCTTGTAATTAACCTCAGCCGGGTTATCCAGATCAAGGATGTGTTTGGCGCGGCGGATGACTTCATCGAAATCCAGGGTTGCTTGGCGCGTTTCCTGGACTACTTTTTCTTCTGCTGATTTGACGACTTTGGCCAGATCGTCTGAAAACCTACGGCGTTCTGGATCCTCCCTGTCAGCCAAGAAAATTAAAGTACCGATGCCAATGCCGTTGCCTTTGAAGGTGTTCCAGGCGTCAGCACAAGGGTTGGAGTCTTCCCATTCAGAGGCGTAATCAGGATCCTCTGCTGACCATGCTGACCAAAGCATGAAGCCCATTTCATTGG
>UEXN01000765.1_pt1 | contig 29040 bp, 32 predicted proteins | sample 1796711 | NCBI WGS metagenome assembly UEXN01 (sample SAMEA4772470, study PRJEB27181) | metagenome | reverse complement strand
GCGACTGTCTACTGGTTGCAGTAGTGTTATCGTCTGCAGTAAATGTGCTTGTGTTATTAATAAATCCATCCATTTGTGTTGAGCCTGAGCCCGGTGTAAGTTTACTACGCACATCATCTTCTACTTTAATCCAACGTGATCCGCTGTATCTAAACAGTCTGTTTGGTAGGAAGTCCAAGCGTAATATAAAGTCGCCTTCTTGACTGTCACTTGGGAAACTAGTACCCATACTAATAGGTTCACCATTAGGAGCAAGTCCATCACCGATCAAATAACCACTATAAGCATTGGTGTTAGTAGGCGTAATGCGTCTAGCATCTGCACTTGCATCTGTACTGTCTGCATTTTGCACAGTATTATCAGCATTAACACCTTTGGATTCTAGTGGTCTGCCAGTAACTGGATCAGTAGGAACAATATAGAATTGACTTGTATCATAGCCACTCTCTGGTACCTCTGCTTCTGCAGCAGCAACAACCTTGTTTGAAATCTCAAGTTCTTTGTTGTATGTACTAAGCAAGTCACGAAGCGTATTGTCTGTGGTGTTACCATCACTATCTTCCTGCAGTACATTAAGAATATCGTTGTATTCTTGTGCATCTACTAGTGGTGTACACTTAATGCGCCACAAATGACTCCACCAAGTTGGGCTAAATCCTTCACTTGGGCGACTACCTTCTTGTACAACATAGTAGCGTTTGAGGCTTAGTTCTACACTTTCGTCCAGTGCGCTAAAGTCTGTTAGGTGTGGCAATTCAATAACATCACCTGACATAAGTTTGCGTCCAAGATTGTTTAGCATATCATTTTCGTGGAGTGTAATAAACAATGTATCATTTGCTAGAAACAAACCAAACTGACTTAAATCAAAGTCTGTATCGCTTACGCTGTATATACCACGCAAACTATAGATGTCTTGATCGTATACTCTGTCTCTGTTCTCTAAGAATAAGAAATCTTGTATGCCCAATGGATCAGGTTCTTGATAGTTAGGTTGGCTAGGATCACTTCCGCCTTGACCTGCTACACCCAAATATTTGTGTACATTGATACCAGTCCCACCAATCGTAAACATCTCCTTCATTCGTCTGTCGAAGAAGCGATAATCGTTGGTATGAGCACCGTCTTTCCATAGTGAAATTCTTGGCATATCTATTCCTTATTGCGTAGTATTTATCGCTTATAAATAACCTCGATGAAACTTGACTTACATGGACATAATATACACTCTGCTTGGAATCTATTTAATAGTAGGATAACAGATGCATACTATAATAAGCAACGCACTGTGGTTGTTGTTACAGGGCAAGGTGCTATTATGCATGAGTTTCAGAGCTGGTGTGCGCAACATCCCCACGTTATAGCATGGACAAACGCAAATAATCCAGGAAGTTACAAGATATCTCTTAAAAAAGGTTGACACATCCTCAAAAGGTGCTATATTAATATAGTAAGTTGAAATTGAGGAGAGATACATTATGGTTAGTAACGCAAAGTTTAAGGATTTCGTTGTAGCACTTAGCACAGAAGATCAGCAAACAGTTGTTGATAGGCAGTTGCGTTTGCTTCCTGCATTTATTATGCAAGAAGTTGCAGGTACTAATAATGCAAAAGTTATTCGTAAGTTAGAGAGCCGCTTAAAGCAGGTTCGCTTGATGTTGTCCTCTATTATTGCTAACGGAAAGGTTGTGTAATGAATGAATTATTGAAAGATATCGAAGACCTTGAGTGTATTGCACATGGTGTTCGTAATGGTGTAAGTAAGAATCTAACACTTAGTTTGATTGAAAAGATGATTGAGATTAAGCAAGTGGATATAAGTATTTTTGAAACACAAATGGAATTGGAGTTTATGAACGATGGCATTAACCGCTCTTAAAGGTAAACCAGTCAAGCGTAAAAAAGCAGCCAAGGCTCGCCGTAAAACAACTGGCGCTGGTGCTGCACCCCTGGACAACTACAAAGTTGCCAAGGACTTCTTTCACTTTGATGTAGATAAGAAGGAATATGTGCCTATTATCAGACTGTATGTAAAAAAGTTTTACGATAAAAAAACTGCAACATACATTCTGAAAAATAGTGATGCTAGTATGGCATTCAGTCATATTGCTTGTTACTGTCATTATATGGTTAATGACAAGGCAGATCAAGTTCCTGAGGACAGTCACAACTGGATGTCAGGTAGATTTGGTGCTCTTGCAGAAAAAGGCGAATCTATTGTTGAAGAAGTCAAAGCAGTGGAAGCAGAAAAGCCTAAAAATGTTTATGTGCCTAGCATCCAAGATCGTATTAAGGAAGCAAGCGGCAATATTATTGCAGAGATTGAAGAAGCAGTTGATGACTTTATTAACAATCCGGACAAGTTTAAAGGATTGGACGCTGTCAAACTATTCCGTAAACTAAATGTTAATCAAGCACATGCTAGACATATCCGTGCGTTCTACGAAGGTCCACTAGCAGAGTATATTATGCTACAGCAACCTGCTCGTGAACAAGACGAAGATTTGCGTGAAGGATATGCACACTTGGACAAAGCAGCCATTAAGCGTGGCGTGACATTGTTTAGTGGCATATTAGGTGCTTGTGATCTTATTACAGCAGAAAGCAAAGCAACTCGTAAGACACGCACACCCAAGCCTAAGAGTGCTGATAAGTTGGTAGCAAAAATGAAGTATTGCAAAACCGACGAAAAGTATAAAGTAGCCAGCATAAATCCTGTTGAGATTATTGATGCTAGTGAAGTTTGGGTGTTTAATGTAAAGACACGCAAGATTGGCAAGTATGTCGCCGAAGAACATGCTACACTACAAGTCAAAGGTACTACGCTACAGTTTTTTGACGAGAAGCAAAGTATTGCAAAAACACTGCGCAAGCCAGAGCAACAACTATCAGACTTTAACAAAAGTGGTAAAGTGCAACTGCGTAAGTTCTTAGACAATATTAAAGGTGTTGAGACAAAACTCAACGGACGTATCAACGCTGATACTGTTATCCTTAAGGCAGTAAAGTAATAAATAGTGTGTAAGAACAGGAACACACTATGGCAACACTAGCAAGTTTAAGAGCAGACACAACTGATTACATTCGCTATCGCTTAGGCGATGGTATGGTTGATGTTGAACTAGATCCAGAACACTATGACAATAGCATTGATAAGGCAGTAAAACGTTTTCGTCAGCGCAGTCAAAATGCTTATGAAAGTTCATATGTATTTCTTAGTATTGTAACAGAACAGCAAGAATACACACTGCCAGACGAGATAGAAGAAGTTCGTCAGGTGTATAGACGCAGTGTTGGTAGCGGCAGTAGTGATACTGGTACACAGTTTGAACCGTTTGAAGCAGCATTTCAGAACACTTACTTGTTACAAAGTGGACGCATAGGCGGCATGGCAACATATGAAATGTACTATCAGTATCAGGAACTAAGTGCTAGATTGTTTGGTGGGTTTGTAAATTTTGAATTTAACCCTGTTACTAAAGTTGTTACACTGCTTCGTAAATTTGGCGCAAGCGGAGAACAAGTTGTGCTATGGACTTACAACCTACGTCCAGAAGCAAGATTACTACAGGACAGACATGCTGGACCATGGATTCAGGACTACGCACTAGCACTTGCAAAGTATACACTGGGCGAGGCACGTTCAAAGTTTAGTACAATTGCAGGACCACAAGGCGGCACAAGTCTAAACGGTGATGCACTTAAAGCAGAAGCACAAGTTGAAATAGACAAACTCGATGAAGAACTACGCAACTATGTTGATGGTAGTGATCCACTCTCATTTATTATTGGCTAATAAGAGGTTTATATGATTATTGGTATTTGCGGACTAATAGGTTCTGGTAAAGGGACTGTTGCCGATATTCTTGTGGAACAAGGATTTAAAAAAGTAAGTTTTGCTGACAGGCTCAAGGATGGCGTAAGCACAATTTTTGGCTGGGATAGAGCAATGCTTGAAGGAGACACAGATGAATCAAGACAGTGGCGTGAGCAGCGAGACGACTTTTGGAGTAATGAAACGAAAATGGAAGTCACTCCTCGTTTGGTGCTTCAGTTATTTGGTACTGATTGCATGCGTAATGGCTTTGATGAAGGAATCTGGGTAAGCACACTAAAGAAACACTTGCTAGACAATCCAGGTAACTATGTTATACCTGATGTACGTTTTCGTAATGAACAAGATATGATCCGTGAAATAAACGGAGAAGTATGGATGATAAAGCGAGGAGATAATCCTGATTGGTGGGCAAAAGCAGTTTTAGACAATGCTACTGGTAGTAACTTTATGGCTGATGAGGACACTCATACCAGTGAATGGAAGTGGATCGATACTAACGATCAGTTCAATGAAATTGTATACAACGATGCATCAATCAGCGAACTTAGGCATCAGGTGTTAAGTCACCTCGGTGCCATCCCGTACTAATAAGTTCAGCGTTGCAGTTTAAGCAGACTGTTTTAAGATTACGGTTGCTTACGTTTTTGAGATTTCCATCTATATAAAATACAACAACTTGCGCTCTTAGCACAGGCTTAAATCCACAAGCCTCACAGTTTCGTTTGACTTTGTATCCACTGTCAACCCATAATGGCTTCACAGGCTTGTGCAACTTTAAGCACTGTTCACACTTCTTCCTAAAATAAGGTTGCTTATCCTTATAGTAGTTTATTGCTCTAGGACGCTGTCCACATGTCTCACAAATAGGGCGTTGCATATGTTTATTTAACCATACCTTTAAAGGGATTCGCCAAATAAGGTGTTTTTATGGGTGTTCTTATAAATAGTTATAACGAATACAAAACCTTGATTGAGGAAGAAAAACATGGCACTAATATCACCAGGCGTAGAAGTTACAGTTATTGACGAAAGTAACTATGCTCCATCAGCAGCAGGAACAGTAGCAGCGATTGTTGTTGCAACTGCACAAGATAAGACAAGTGGTACCGGCACAGGCACAGCGGCAGGAACAACCGCAGCAAATGCTGGTAAGACATACTTGATCGGAAGCCAGAGAGAACTAACAAGTACTTTCGGTAATCCAACATTTTACAACACTGCATCAGGCACACCGATTAACGGTTACGAACTTAATGAATATGGCTTGATGGCAGCATACAGTTTACTCGGCGTAAGCAACAGAGCATACGTTATTCGTGCAGATGTTGACCTTGCAGAACTAGCAAGCAGTACAAGCCGTCCACTAGGAAATCCTACAGCAGGCACAGTTTGGTGGGACATGAGCACAGATACACGCTGGGGTATTTTTGAATGGAACCAGAGCACAGGCGTGTTTACTAACAAAGTTCCAACAGTAATTACAAGCACAACAGATTTAACAGGCGGTGTTCCGAAAACATCAATTGGCGCAATTGGCGATTATGCACTAGTTGCTACAAACACTAGTAATCCTGTGTACTACAAAAATCGTAGTAATGCTTGGGTACTAGTAGGAAGTAGTAACTGGATGATTGCACATCCAACAATTGCTGGCACACTAGCAAACGGCACTCTTGTAAATGGTAACACAATTACTATTAACTCAGCCACAGTTACACTAAGTGGAACAACTGTAGCAGCTCTTGCAACTAGTATTAACAACGCAAGTATTGATGGTGTTACTGCAGCCGCAGTTGACGGAAAGATTGAAATTTATGCAACAAACCTTGCAGAATCAAATGGTAGTGTTGCAGATGGAAAAATTATTCTTGCAAATGCAAGTGGAACAATCCTAACTGTAACTGGACTAACAGCAGGCACATATGCAAGACCACTTATTGCACAGGATCCACACTATACAGTTCCAGCATGGAAGTCAACAGACACTGTTCCACGTCCAGCAGGAAGTGTATGGGTTAAAACAACCTCAAGCAATAGTGGATTCCTAGCAGACGTAAGTTCATATGATAGTGCTACTGCAGCATTTGTTGGCGGTAATGCACCTGCATATACAAACGATCAGACTGCACTTAAGAACCTAGACGTCACAGGCGGTAGTGCTATTACAGCAGGCAGTTTTTATGTACAGTATGACGTAACTGAAAATGATACAGTAACTTACAAATTGTTCAAGCGTTATAGTTCAGGTGCATTGACTGTTACTGGATTGATTAATGCAGCAACACCAATGACATCGTCTGAGACTTTCACTATCCAAGCAAGTGCAGCAAATAGTGCAACATTGACAACTGCAGTCACAGCCACACTGGGTGGTACAGGCATTGCAGACATGGCAAGTGCAATTAATGCTGCTAATGTAGCAAACGTAAGTGCAAGTGTTAACTCAAGCGGTTACTTGGTAATTACACATGCATTAGGTGGTGTGATTGTAATGAAAGACACAAGTGGTACTCCACTAGTAGACGCAGGTATTACAACAAGTATTACTACTAAGCAAGTCCGTGCAGGTAACAGTAGTGACATTATCCTAAGTAACTGGATTGCAGACACATATACTGCAAGTACAAGTTCACCTAGTGCAAATCCAACTGATCTTACATACTGGTATGCAGGTGGATTTGAAGCAGACATTATGGTTCACAATGGCACAACATGGCAGGGTTATCAAAATATAACTGACACACGCGGCTTTGCACTAGCAGATACAGATCCAGCTGGTGTTATTTTTAGTACTACAGCACCAACTGTACAAAGTGATAGCACTGTACTTGTTAACGGTGATTTGTGGATCGACACTAGTGATTTGGAAAACTATCCTGCACTTTACAGACGCGAAACTGTAAGTGGTGAAGCAACATGGGTATTAATTGATAAGACAGACAACACAACTGAAAATGGTATTATTTTCGGTGATGCACGTTTTATGGGCGATACTACAACTGATGTTGTAACTGGAGATATCCCAACAACTGCAAGTCTACTAACAAGTGATGTATTAGATATTGACAGACCTGATCCAACAATTTACCCACGTGGAATGCTACTGTTCAACACACGACGTAGTACATATGGTGTAAAGCGGTTTAGAAGTGATTACTTCTCACGCACTAACTTTAGTGACACAAGTGCATATCCAACGCTTCCTACAGAGAAGGATGCATGGGTAACATCAAGTGGAACTACATTTGGACGTAAAGCAGTTCGTAGTGTTGTTACTAATGCAATGAAATCTGCACTTGATGCAAGCACAGAGCTTCGTGAAGATGCAAGAATCTTTAACACTATTGCAGCACCAGGATATCCAGAGCTAATCAGCAACATGGTAAGCCTAAACAACGACAGACGACAAACAGCGTTTGTGGTAGGTGACAGTCCAATGAGACTAGCAGCAACAAGTACTGCTATTGAAAACTGGGCAACAAACACTGCGGCAGCAACTGACAACAATGAAGATGGACTAGTTACTAGCGATGCATACTTGGGTGTGTTTTATCCAAGTGCAACAACAAATGACCTAAGTGGTAACACAATTGTTGTTCCAGCAAGTCATATGATGTTACGCACAATTGCTAGAAGTGATGATATTAGTTTCCCATGGTTTGCACCAGCAGGTACACGTCGTGGACTAGTAGACAACGTTGCAAGTATTGGTTACGTCAACAGCGTAACAGGTGCATTTATTAATGATAACATTCGTGAGAGTGTAAGAGATACACTGTATACAAACAGAATTAATCCTATTGCATTCTTTAACGGAAGTGGCATTCTTAACTATGGTAACAAGAGTCGTGCAACAAGTTCTAGTGCGCTAGATCGTATTAACGTTGCAAGACTAGTTGGATATCTAAGACGTCAACTACAAACAATTGCTACAGGCTATGTGTTTGAACCAAACGATAAGATTACTAGAGACGAGCTAAAGCAGCAAGTTGAACAGACACTTAACGATTTGGTTGCAAAACGTGGCGTATTCGATTACTTGGTAGTTTGTGATGAAACAAACAACACACCAGCCAGAATTGATCGTAACGAACTATATGTTGATGTTGCTATTGAACCTACTAAGGCTGCGGAATTTATCTTTATTCCGATTAGACTTAAGAACACAGGTGAGATTGCAAGTGGAAACGTAGCGGCAGCAAGCACTGTTTAACAAAAACTAACAAATATGAGGGGTAAAAATACCCCTCATTTTTTATGACTGGAATTAGATAAATACTTTTATAATTAATTAGGAGCGAAACAAAATGTCAGTTTCATCATTAACAAAGTTTACAGTGCCGTTAGACGGTGATCAGAGTGCAGCAAGTCAAGGCTTGCTTATGCCAAAACTTAAATACCGCTTCCGTGCATCATTTGAGAACTTTGGTATTAGTAGTCCTCGTACAGAGATGACTAAGCAGGTTATGGATATTACACGCCCTAGTGTAACATTTGAAGAGTTTGAAATTCCTGTTTACAACAGTAGAGTGTACTTGGTTGGAAAACATCAGTGGGATTTGGTTACAGTTAATCTACGTGACGATGTTAACGGCGGTGTAACAAAGTTATGCGGAGAGCAAGTACAAAAGCAGTTTGATATGATGGAGCAGAGCAGTGCAAGTTCAGGCATTGACTACAAATTTATCACACGCTTTGAAATTCTAGATGGCGGCAATGGTGCAAACGCACCAAGTGTGCTTGAGACTTGGGAACTATACGGCTGCTTTATTCAGAACATCAACTACGGTGATCTTAACTATGCAAGTCAGGAACCTGCAACGGTTGCAATGAGTATTAGATTTGACAATGCTGTACAATCACCATTAGGTGATGGCGTTGGTGCTGCGGTAACGAGAACACTAGGTCAAACTATTACTGGCTAATAGGAGTTATTCCAAATGGCTAGTGTAAACCCACTACTATCACCCTTAACTCAAGGCGAAACAATGCGCGATTATAAACATGCGTCGCGCACTTTTGTTGACAACAACTTTGAATTACAGCCTAGACATGGGCATCTCTTTCATGTAGTATTTGAATTTACAGCAGAAGCACAAGGGCTATTCAATACAGTTGAAAAACTTGAGATGCCTATACTTGTGAAAACTATAGATTTACCTACATATACTATTGACGTACAAACACATAACCAGTATAACAGACAAGTACAAACGCATCATAAAATTAATTACAATCCAATTAATGTAACGTTCCATGATGATGTTAAAGAACTTATTCGTAATCTCTGGCACAAGTATTATGTATTTTACAGTGCTGACCCAACCTACAGTTTAGACAGTAACAGTTATAATACACAGGATAGATACGCAAACAGAACCCAACAACAGTGGGGATTGCAGCGCGGCAATAAGCGTTTCTTTAAAAATATTAAAATATACAGCATGCACAATCATAAGTTTGCAGAGTATACAATAATTAATCCTATTATTACAAGTTTTAATCATGACAGTCATGCATACGCAAGCGCAGGATTAATGCAGCACAGTATGCAATTACAGTATGAATCTGTAAAATATGCTACAGGATTTGTAAATGATGTAGGGCCAACTGGCTTTGGTGAAATACATTATGACGTTGAAACTAGTGATCTTAGCAATGGTAATCAGTTTGGACAAGCATTTATTGATGGGCAACTAGTCAATACAAATGGACAACGCTCACAGGATTTATTTAACGGCAATACGCAAGCAACTATAGGAAGTCAAGGTATACTGTTTGACAACCTATCAAATTTAACATTTGGGAATGTAATTAGTACAGCGTTTGGAAAAGTTGCAAGTAACATTTTGACAGGGCAAAAACCTACAAGTAATATACTAGTACCATTTATTGGTAAAGCAAGTGTACGAGATCTTAATGCAAACGATATTGCAAGCATTGTAGTTAATAATCAAACTAATAGTGGAACAAATGATAGTATAAGTAGTCAAGGACAAAGTATTGGAAATGCGCTGTTTACAGCCACACAATCTAGTTCGCAGTTACCTAGTATAGGTTATGCTAATACTATTCCTAATACAACTGGTACAGTGGGCGCACCTAATAAAATAAGTAGTGTAACAACTTATAACAAATCAAGCACTAGCGCAGGCACTAGACAGCAAGCCGCTGACTTTGCACAAAAGAGATTGCAAGATCCTAATATAAGTGCGGAACAGCGAGCATACTATCAAGACAAAGTAAGGTTAAGTAATCAATAATGGCACAAGAAACCAATCTACCAATAGTAAATCCTGCAGATAATTTTGACCAACGTGTACAAGATTATTTCACTAACTATTTTACTGCTCCTATTAAAATGACAGATCAGGAATATGAAGCAGCAAAAAGTTTTTTTGTAGCAAGAACTAATAATCAACAAGCCGCCGCAGCATTAACAGCGGCTACTATACAAGCAGCAAACGAACTAGACTTGTTTATACTGGATGTTATTGAAGAATTTAAAACCACTGGTGACTTAAAAAGTGCTATCCCTACATTTTTAAACATGAGTCGCAGTGGTAGAAGTCTACTGGGATATGAAGCAAACATTACCCCAAACGAGAATATAGCACGCCAAGTGGAGGCGTAAATGTTTAGTCGTAACAAATATGCTAATGGCATATACACCATAACAAATCCTAGCAAATATAACGGCAATAAAGAACCTAGATATCGTAGTGGATGGGAACATGCATTTATGCGCTTTTGTGATAACAATCCAAGTGTAATAAGTTGGGCTAGTGAAGCAATTTCAATACCTTATCGTAATCCACTTACTGGCAAAGGTACAATATATGTGCCAGACTTTATTGTAATGTATCAAGACAAACGCGGCAACAAGCATGCTGAACTTATAGAAATCAAACCCAAAGCACAGACCATGCTCACCGAAAAGACTCGCGAAAAGGAAAAACTTACTATTGCTATTAATCACGCAAAGTGGGAAGCGGCTGCAAAGTGGGCAAAGCATAATGGACTACGCTTTAGAGTAGTAACAGAAGATGATATTTTTCACAACGGCAAACGCTAGGGATAACTATTAGTATGACAAAAAAACTAGAAGAATTATTTGATGTAGCACCTGCAGATGAACTAAACATCACAGCAGAAGAAAATAGTGCAGTCGTAGAGGCTGTAACTGCTAAAGATTTGCCGCAAATACAGACAGCTCTTACTAATGTAGATAAGATTGATGCTGCATTACCCAGCGTAAGCGAACTTGGTACTAGTGATAAAGAGATGGATGACATTGCTGTATTAGCACAGGATACATTCAAAGACTTGATGGATTTAGGCATGAACGTAGAAGCACGTTTTAGTGGTGAGATTTTCAGCAATGCTGCTCGTATGTTGGACACAGCACTGAGTGCAAAGAACGCAAAAATTAATAAAAAATTGCGCATGGTTGATTTACAACTGAAAAAAGCAACATTAGATGCTAGACTTGCTAAAGAAGCAAAAGCCAATGGTGAAGAAATTGAAGATGGTGACGGACAGACAGTTGATCGTAACCAACTTCTAATGGAAATACTAGGCAGAAACTCTGAACAAAAGTAATAAATACACTAGTATATAAGGAACACTGTAATGAAAAGTTTAAAGAGTTATCTCGTTGAAAGCGAACACACATACAAGTTTCGTATTAAAATGGCTGAAAAATGCGATGACGAAACAATGAACGCACTGGAATCTGCACTTGAAAAGTACGAAGTTGCAAGTATCAGCAAGCCAAAGAAAACTCCAATTCAAGAACATCCCATGGATTTTCAAACACTGCAAAACGCAGAAGTGTTTATTATGGACGCAGAACTAAAGTATCCTGTAACTGCACATCAACTATATGAATATATTAGTCAAACAGTTGGTGTTCCTGCAAGTCACTTAGTAGTCATTAACAGTGATCATCCTGAAGAAATTGCTCGCGAAGAAGCACTAAAAGAAGAAGATAAAGAATACGAAGCAAAGTTAGACACTGACTATGAAGATGCAAACAATGCTAAAGATAGTTTTGGTGATGAGTATAATGAAAACATGCTTAAGACTATAGAAACACGCAAACACGAGTTTGCAAAAAAAGGAGAATAGCAATGGATATTGCATCACTAAGAGCGAAACTAGATAATATCGCAGAAGAACTAGCCCAGCTACCTGAGCAAGACACTGTTGCGATTGAAGAAGAAGAAATTGAAGAAGTAGAACAGCCTGTAGAAGAAGATCATCACGAAAAAGATGAGGACGGAAACGTCATTCCTCACGATGAGATTGAAGAAGAAGCAGTTGAAGAAGGCTTTGCAGTAGGTGCAAGTGTTGCTCCATCAGAAGAAGGTCCTGATCAAGCACCAGGAAAAGTTATTGCAGTAGATGGCGATAAAGTAACTGTTAAGTTTATGGATGGTTCAACAGAAGTATTTGCACAAGATGAATTATTTGCACTGCCAGCTGGCATGAAAATGGGTGAAGAAGTTGAAGAAGAAGCAGTTGAGGAAGCAATGGTAGAAATTCCTGTCCAAGAACTTGCAGACATCATGCAACTAGCAGGCTATACTGACTATGCACAACGCATTGAAGAGTATGCTAATGAGCCTGAAGAGCAGTACATGGATGCAGAAGAGCAAATGATTGGTCTAAGCGGTGGACTAAATGGTCCTAAGACTATGCATACTCCTGCAGCAGGCGGCGACAATCCAATGGATAAAGAAGCACTTAAAACTGTAGAAGAAAATCTATACAAAAGTTATAAAGATTTTTTAGAAGAAGCAGAAATTAAAGAAGACTAATTATTTACACTCTAAAAAAGCGGCTATATACATGTAGTCGCTTTTTTTATGGATGAATTATGTACTCAACACTATACACATTTGGATGTAGTTTTACTCAATACAAATGGCCTACATGGGCTGATTATCTACATGCGGGAGGATTAGCAAAGCATTATGAAAACTGGGGACTACCTGGAGGAAGCAACGATTTTATATTCCACAGTGTAATGGAATGTTTAAATAAAATTACAAATAAGGATATAGTATGCGTGATGTGGAGTCAACCTCACCGCATAAGCGACTATAATGACGAACAAGGATGGGATATGCCTGGCAACGCATATCTATACCAGCCAAAAGAACGTACAAAATATTTGCATGAAGATAAAATTGCTCTTGAAAATCACAGTTATTTTCGGGCAGTTGCAACACTATTAGAATCACGTGATGTAAATTTTTACTTTACTAGTATGGAACGTATAGAACTAAAGTATGACGAAGTATTTGATACACAAAAGTACTTTAAGCCTAGTATGGCAGAGTTTTTAGGATATACAAGTGCAGCAGATGATACTTGGAGAGAAACAATGCCTGGAGACAGACACCCTAGTCCAAGTGAACATGCTAAGTTTGCAAAATCTATGTTTGACATAGATAACAGCAAAGTTGACACACTATGTTTAGATGCAGAGAAACATATTTTTGAAGATGAAAAACCCTGGCATAGGCATTATATCTATATGCCAGAAAAAATACCCAATAGACTGCCTCTTACACCAGGCAAATACAACACAGGAAGTGGCGTTTTAGCAAATGTGGCCGGATTACGAACTAAGTCCTAGTAACCTACACTGGGGAAAACAAACTCCACAGGGTAAATTTTTACACACACTTGTGGATAGAATAGGACAAGTACCGGGCATATGGTATTGTGATACTATGGATATGCCTCACTTGCATCATCTAAAAAAGTATTTTTCAGGTACTCTAATACTTTACTGTTGGTGGGATCCAGCAAGAGATTTACTAGCGCAACATCTAGACGATATGGATTTGCGTGTCATACTTGTTACACCCGATGTAGACTATGCAGGAGTACATGCTAAACAAACTGTAATACCCTGGCAGTATCAGTATGGGTTGCACATGGATCTTATACAACCCAGTCGTCCTGCTAGGTTTACTAGGGGCGATCGCTTTCTATGTATGATGCGTAATCACAAAAGTGAACGAATACAATTCCTGCAACACCTGTGGCGTAATGGATGGCTGAATAACCACATAAGTTATTTAGGACAAGTTAACACACTGGATAATGGTAGAGAGGCAAGAACTATTGACAGTATACTACGTCCACAATATTTTATTGACAGTGAGTTTACACAGCATCTTAAACCAAAGTTTGAGCAATGGTGCGCACGAAACTTGCCTCTAACTTTGCCTGACGATAATACACAAAATGAAGAACGTAACACAGATTTTTACACAGTAGGGAATATAGATTGGTATGATAAAACAGATTACAGTGTTGTTTTAGAAACTTACTGGGCTAAGACACAGTTTTTAACAGAAAAAAGTTTTAAGCCTATTATTGCACAACATCCATTTATTAACTTGGGAAACAATACAGCACAATTACTTAAACAACTGGGATTCGATATTTTTGATGATCTAGTTAACTACACTGCAACAAGCACACCTAATCGTATAGATCTATTTAAACCAGTAACATTTGACATAGATCCACGTAGGCTTGCTAATAATTTAATTAACATGTGTGAACTTAGGCAGAGTGCGCTAGAGGAGCAGCATCAACTAGTTGCCCGTTTGGAAGATAGTCTAACCAACTAGCATGTTTTACATGAAACGGAAAACGGCTCCTAAGAGCCGCCATGTGATAGTATGTTGGAGTCTTGGGCTCCAGCCGCGGATTCCAGAGCTTGCTGCCTTTTGCAACATTGCACTGCTTGCAAGCAATTACAGTATTAGTCCATGTAGTTCGTCCACCTTTACTACGAGGTATAACATGATCAATAGTTAAGTCAGGAAAGTTGTGTTCTTGTCCACAATATCCGCAGCGATACTCATCTCGAATTGCAAGATTGTGTCTGTTGAAACAAACATTGTGATCAATCTTTTGGAACTGCTTGATCATTACTGTGGCAGGTACTTGCATTGTAGTTGTTGGACTGCTTATACGCCAGTCATCATACCATTCTAGTACAGTTACTTTGTCTAAGAAAAACAACTTGACTGCACGTTGCCAATTGATAGTGCTTACAGGAAAACTACTAATAGGTTGTCCACTAGTGTTTAGTAGGAGTGTATCGCTCATTGTATTATTATTTACCTAGTAAGTTTTAATTTATAAATATTACTATGATTAAACGCTTTGATAGAGACAAATTAGTCTCAATTCAAGTTTATTACCATATGCCAGATCATGTACACCTGATCAACGAATTTGTCTGGCAAACAAATGATATTATACCTGAATTCCCCCGTAGTGTCAAGTTTATTCGTTACTGGCATAAGAATATAGATGCAGTAATACAAGAAGCATATTTGTATCATACAAACTACTGGGGCGGTACAGACTATGTAGATTTACGAGGCGTATACGAAGTATAATATGGCAAAAACACTAGACGGTGTGCTTATAAAAAAGCCACATCAAAAAGAAAATTTCACTAAAGAAGAATTTACAGAGTTTGCAAAATGCGCAGACCCTGTTAATGGTGCTCAGTATTTTATGAACAACTTCTTTAACATTCAGCATCCTACCAAAGGGCGCATGGTGTATAAAGCGTTTGAGTATCAAACAAAACTACTGGATGTATATCACAACTATCGCTTTAACATTAATATGCTACCTAGACAAACAGGCAAATCAACAACTGCAGCAGGGTACTTGTTGTGGTATGCAATGTTTGTACCAGACAGTGTAATTCTCATTGCAGCACACAAGTATGCTGGTGCGCAGGAGATTATGCAACGTATACGTTATGCATACGAATTATGTCCTAATCATATTCGTGCTGGTGTAACAAGTTATAACAAAGGCAGTATAGACTTTGACAATGGTAGTCGTATTGTAGCACAAGCAACTACGGACAACACAGGACGCGGTATGAGTATTACACTACTGTACTGTGATGAGTTTGCATTTGTGCGTCCTAGCATTGCCCGTGAGTTTTGGACAAGTATTTCTCCTACACTAGCAACAGGTGGTAAGGCCATAATCACAAGCACACCCAACAGTGATGAGGATCAGTTTGCTACTATTTGGCGTGATGCTAACAAACAGTTTGATGCGGAAGGCAATGAAACAGACATTGGTATAAATGGATTTAAGAGCTATCAAAGTTACTGGTGGGAACATCCAGACAGAGACGAAACTTGGAAAGCAGAAGAATTAGGTCGTATTGGGGAAGAACGCTTTAGACGAGAACATGACTGTGAGTTTATTATCTATGACGAAACACTTATAGACAGTATGATACTTACTAATATGCGTGGCGAAGATCCACAATTTAGACACGGTGCTGTGCGTTGGTACAAACAACCAAGTCATGGTATGGCTTATCTAGTAGGGCTAGATCCGAGTTTAGGCACAGGCGGTGATCCTGCCGCTATACAAATATTTGAAGTTCCTAGCATGGAGCAAGTAGGTGAATGGAGTCATAATAAAACTCCAATCCCTCAGCAAATTCGTATACTTGTAGAAATAAACAAGTACCTAGTGGAGAAGTGTGGCGATAACAATAGCGTGTATTTTAGTGTTGAAAACAATACGATTGGTGAGGCAGCACTACAAAGTATCAATGAAATAGGCGAAGAAAACATCCCTGGCTACTTTTTAAGTGAACCTCGAGGACACGGCAATAGCAAAGTATTTAGAAGAGGATTTAATACTACACATCGCAGTAAACTTGCAGTGTGCGCCAAGTTTAAAACACTGGTAGAGACAGAAAAAGTAAAGATCAAAAGCAAGATGCTTATAAGTGAACTAAAAAGTTTTATTGCTAGTGGTAACAGTTACGCTGCAAAAGTAGGTGACACTGATGATCTTGTTATGAGTACAATGCTAGTAATGCGCATGGCACAAACGCTGAAAAGTTACAATCCAGAACTTGAAAATCATATCCGAGACGGTGATGATTACGATCAAGCCCCGATGCCATTCATAATGGTTTAATGCTTACCAAGCATAAATACACATATGAGAAGCGTAGAAAATATATCACAAGAACTTTTTGACAAGATTCGTAGTCGTGTTAGTAGCATCAAGTTGGGGAACGAAGATGGCACTGTAACTACAGATCCTGCACAGGCTCGTTTTTTCGAGTTTAATTTTAAGCACAGAGATTTGCCAGTTGGTGCAGTCACTATTAGCCTCAACGAAGAAGGGGTATTACAAGTATACTTTCCTAACAGTATGGTTGAAGATGCAGATAGTGGAACAGCAGATGCTTGGTATGGATTTTTAAAAGAACTGAGCAGATTCAGTGCAAGAAATATGTTAAACTATGAATCTCATAATGTAACAAAAGAGAGACTTGATAAGAAAGATTATCAGTTTTTAACACAACGTAACCAGGACGAAGTGATGGAAAACAGACTACACGGAACAAGCCAAAAAAGTTTCCTTGAAACAGGAACAGCAAAACTTATTATTAAACATAAGGGCACAGTAGATGAAACAAAGCAGGGTGCAAGAAGCCGCAACATCAGTGCTATCTACATTGAGAACAGTGAAGGCGAACGCTTTAAGTTTGCTAACAACTATCTTCCAGGTGCAAGAGCAATGGCAAGACATGTGTCAAATGAAGGACACACCCGTGATGATCGTGGTACACACATTGTAGAGATTATGAAAGAAATGCAGGATCTAAAGCATTTTGTGCGTAGTGTAAAGCGTGAAGAGTATGTAAATGAGGATGCACAAGAAGTAATTGATGCTGCAACCGACAGATACTATGGATTAAAAGACACACTGAAAGCAATCAGTAGTGCAAAAGGATATGCTGACTACTTTGAAAACTGGGTACCTGGCGCAGTTGAAGTAGAAGAAAACGATATCGAAGACTTAAAACAAAAACTTACCCGTGAAGTGTATGATGATAGACTTACAGATAGTTTAGCAAGTGTGAGACGAGCAATGGATTATAAAGCAAACATGGAAGCAAAAGGCAGTGACGAAGAAGATATGGATGCTCCAATCAAACCTTATTTTGACAGATCAATTGATCCACAAGAGCCAAAAAACTTGGATGCAAAAGCAGATGCTAATACTGCTAAAGGTGCTGAATCATTGGCAGACATTGCAGACAATGATGATGACATTGAAGTCTATAATAACGAAGCAGACATTGCTGAACTTAAAAATTATATGCAGTTTATGAAGAACAGCGACATGGAAGTAGGCAAAAAGAATCGCAGTATTCTGGTTGCTATTATGAAATACTTGTCAAATAATATGACCAATGATGCGGCAGCAAACACAGCAAGTGACATTGATCTTGGTGATGCAGCAAGTCAAGCAATAGCATTAAAACTTGCAAAGAAGTATTTACAGGGCAAAATAAAGATTCAACAGCCTAAGGCTAAGAAAGATCTATACGGCAAAGACAAAACTGAAGATACTAAATTTGAAGCATATGCACAACGTATGGATATGGTTGCAGAAGGTACCTGGAGTTTGCCAGAAAATGAAGCAGAAGCAATGAAACTTGCAGCAATTATGGCTAACCCTATTGCACTAGGCGATGGCGGCGATGATGCCGCTAATGCACTTGGCGGCTTACTAGGGGATGATGAACTATTTGATGACCTAGGTGTTGCCGGCGACAAAGATCCAGAAGGTGATGCTCGTCCAATCATTATTGGATGGCTAATGGATCACGTTGATGACTATGGGCAGAAGTACCAAGAAATAATGGGAGCAGCACTTGACAAGATTCGTGCAGACGGCAATGACAGCGAAATGGTTATCCCAAGAATGTTTGGCAACCCACGCATGCCAGCAAACACAAGTGCTACACAGGGCGAGCGTATGGGCAGTAATGCAGACGACATGAAAGAAGATCCAAACGAAGGTAACGAATTCTCAGGCGCACTAGCACAGGCTAAAAAAGACGGCAAAGAAGAATTTGAAGTTGACGGCAAAAAGTACAAAGTAAAAGAAGAAGCAGTTGCAGAAGGCATGTGTTCACTACAGTGTAAGCATTGCGGTGATATGCTAGGACAACCTACTACAGATTGTGAATGCGATAGCATGGATCCAAAAGGTGATAATTGGGAAATGGTAGACATTGACGGTGATGGCGATGCTGACATTGCAGTAGCAAGTGAAGGTCGTATGAGTGATCTAGCACAAGAGATTGACGAAGTAATTGCAGACATGGAAGCAGACATGGAACTATATCCATTTACTAATGAATTCCGCAATGAAGTAATGAAGTCATATAATATTAAAGCAGCACTTGAAAAAGTACTACCAGACTATGTTTCAGGATCTAAGATTAGAAAACTAGTAGGCGAAACAGTTGAAGAAGTTCAGGAAGTAGACGAAGTGGCGGAAAGCATTGCAAAGATGGCAGCAATGGCAGGCGTAGGGTCAACAGCGAAGAGCAACCACGGCATACACGAAGGCGAAGCAGGCTACCAATTAACACCAAGAAGTATAGTAGCAAGAGAACTGCGTAAACTACAAGACATAGAACGAGGCTCATAATATAAAGAATAGGGAGGAAAGCAGTGCTGCGGCACTGCTTTTTCTTTGACTTCTCTATCACAAACATATATAATACACAGATGTTCTTTTACTTAGGAAACACTTTTAAGGATAACTATACCAAACACATTGCGTTGCCAAACGGCCTGTGTTTAAGTATGGATGAAGGATGGAATGTACGCAGTAATATTATTACAAAAGGTTACAAACTAACTAATAGTAAAGGAAACTATTGCAGTTTTATTTGTGATGCAGATACAGTAAAAATAACGCATGACGATTCCAGAGGATTTCCTGTGTACTATGATAACGATGGAATCAGCAATCTAGAAGATTTATCAGACCGTATATGGGCAGATAGTAAAAATATCACTGTAGATAAGAATATGAAAATTACTTACGATGTGCAAAAGTTAATCTTTCGTAAACAAAATTATACAGACGAACAGGTAGTTGACTTTATAGATCAACATCTACATAAACAATTTCAAGAATTTATTGCTACAAATACACTTCCAATTAAAATTTTTCTATCTGGAGGTATTGATAGTCTTTTGGTGTGGGCATATTTAGATCATTATACAAAAGACTATGAGATAGTAGATTATGAATATTTGAAATACACAAGATTTTGGATTCAAAATGCACAGCAGATAAAAACAAAATATTGGGCATATAAACAAATACATTTATGGGATGAGCCATGTGTGCTTGTAACTGGTAGCCACGGTGATGAGTATATGATGCGCGGCCCATGGACTAGTAGCAAACTATTAAAATCTTTAGGCTATGATATTTTAAATGAAGTTACACCAGAACATTACATGTATGCTTATCTAACAAGGCCTTATAACATAGATGATATATCTGAAAGCATAAAAAACATTAAAAAAGATTGTTTTACTCAATGTTTAGATTGGTTAGCAAATGATCATCAACACTGGCATCTAGGCGAAACACTTACTTTTACTCCATTTAAGAATTTAGAAATTTTACAACTAATGATGCAAAGTAGTGCTGAACAAATCCTAGCACAAGCAATTGATGCTGGTGTATCAAAGCAACTTGTGCAGAAATTAGATAGCAGTAAATTAGACTATCTAAGCCAGTATAAAAATATTGGAAAAAAACCAATAATTTCACAAAAAGTTATTGACTAGATAAATAAAAGCGCATATACTGTATAAACATTACAGTATGTGAATAGGCACATACAATACTAACAAAGGCACATATAGGAGAAAACAATGGCATCTTTGGCAGAAATTAGAGCAAAACTTAAATCTCAAGAATCACGCAGTGAGCGTACAGGCGGCGGCGACAACGCAATCTTCCCACATTGGAATATCCCAGAAGGCACAACGACAGCAGTTCGTTTCTTGCCAGATGGCGATCCTAACAACACATTTTTCTGGGCTGAAAGGCTTATGATTCGTTTACCCTTTAATGGTATTAAGAATGATATGAACAGCAAGCCAGTAGTGGTGCAAGTACCATGTGTTGAGATGTGGAGTGAGACTTGTCCGGTACTAAGCGAAGTGCGTGGTTGGTTCAAAGACTCGTCACTAGAAGAAATGGGACGCAAATATTGGAAGAAGCGTTCATACATCTTCCAGGGATTTGTAAATGAAAACCCACTTCAAGAGGATACACCTGAGAATCCAATTCGCAGGTTTGTTATCTCACCAAGCATCTTTAACTTGATTAAGGATGCACTTATGGATCCGGACATTCAGGAAATGCCAACAGATTATACTGCTGGGTTGGACTTCCGTATCACAAAGACCACTAAGGGACAGTATGCAGATTACAGCACCAGTAAATGGGCTCGTAAAGAAACTGCAATTACTGAAGCACAAATGGCTGCTATTGAAACACATGGCTTACATACACTTAGTGACTTCCTTCCTAAACGACCTACTGAAGTAGAATTACAGTGCATCAAAGAGATGTTCGAAGCAAGTGTAGATGGACAGCCCTATGACGTTGAACGTTTTGGGCAATACTATCGTCCATATGGAGTTGACGCTCCTGCAGGATCCTCATCCTCAAGTACGTCTACTGCAACAGCGGCAACGCCAGCAACACCTGCTCCGGCAGCAACTCCAACACCTGTAGCAGAGGCTCCTGTTCCTGCACCACAAACTGAAACTGTGGCAGCACCAGCGGCAGCACCTGAAGGTGAAAGCAAGCGGGCAGAAGACATCCTAGCGATGATCCGTAACCGCCAATCATAAGGCACCGAGGGCGGCAGAGATGTCGCCCTCTATTCTCACATGATATATTACAATAACGAACTGATATATCCAAAACTCTGTGCGGTGCTTGAATTGCCTGCGCAGCGTTTTGTGTATCCTATTTTTAAAAATGCTAGTAGCAGTTTAGAAGAATTAAGTGTAGGCAAAGTATACAACAAAAAAATAAATGATCACACTCAAACAGTTGATGTATATTGGCGCGAAGCAAGCACTAGATTCCACAGTGGTGTAAATACATACCTACGCTTTAATCCACTACTAGAACCCAAAACTCTTATTCATCTAATAGAACGAGGTGAACTTGTTAATAGGCACTTTATGCCACAATACATGTGGTTGTGTCATTTGTACAAGCACTATACAGGTGCAATAAACATCTTAGATGTAAATAATTTAGATATATCTGTACACAAAAATAAGAGCGGATATATTGGAGAATACTGTGTTGCTCCAGAACATTGGATAGATTTAGACAATCTTATATTTGATAGATTTTCAGGTGAAACTACAGTAATAGAAGAAATAAATGAATACATAGAAAGCCAAAGTCGAGTATTATATAACAAATGTATTGCCCAAGAATAGGACATTATGCTAGGTTAAATAGCAACGGTACAATTGGATGCTGTGGGCATATGGTAAATGCACCGGAGTTTCCAACGTTTCGTGCTCTGGACAACAGTGCTTGGCAAGAATATTTACGCTATCAAATGCAGAACGACGAGTGGCCCAGTGAATGTGTACGTTGTAAGCAAACAGAAGAACACAATGGCACAAGTATAAGATTAGGAAGTATTGAAAGAGATAAAATATTAAGTAAGTTTAACAAAGATTACATACAACTTGGCGGCACATTAGATAACTACTGTAATAGTGCTTGTGTAACCTGCAATCCAAATCTAAGTACTAAAATTGGTAACTTAAAAAAATCTCTTGTAATCAAAGACAACTATGAACTATATAAAACACTTCCACTTGATCGTGTAGTAGAAATAGATATTAATGGCGGTGAGCCTAGTATAAGTGCTAACTATAATGATCTACTAGATAACTTGCCAGACAGTGTTAGAGTTGTGCGCATAAACACAAACGGTAACCGAAGAATTAAACAACTAAAGAAATTACTTGATAGTGAAATAGCGGTTATAGTTACAGTAAGTTTTGATGGCATTGGTGCTGTACACGACTATATTAGGTATCCAGTGAAGTGGAGTAATTTCAAAGTAAACTTGGACTATTATAATGAGTTGAGCAAACAATACAATAAATTAAAGTTGGATACCTGGACTACTGTTAGTGCGCTTAATGTAAATTATGTTAATGACATACAAGAGTATTGCAAACAGCGTGATATAAGACACAGTTATGCGTTTCTCTATACACCTGAGGTATTAAATGTAAAGTATAAGAATTGGTTTACTAACCAAAGCGAGTTAAGTAACGTAGCGACCCATAGAGATAACACAAAAGAACTGGCAGCTTTTTTGGAATTAGAGGAAGCATGCAGGCCAAATATAGAAAGATTTTGGATATGAAAATTGCAATTACGGGGCATAGCGAAGGCATAGGCAAGTGTTTTGCAGAAATACTTGCAGATCAAGGACATGAGATAGTTGGACTTAGTCGCAGGACGGGACACAATATTCGCAGTTTACAAAAAGTTGTAGGACCTATTGTTGAATGTGATTGGTTAATAAACAACGCACAAGTGGGCTTTGCACAAACAGAGTTATTGCATAAAGTATGGCATCAATGGCACGACACTAAAAAAATAATTTGGAATATTAGTAGCATAATGGCTACGCAAGATAATCCCGGTTTTGAAATGGAAGAATACAAATTACAAAAGCAAACTCTAGATCAAGCACACTATAATTTGAAACAACGTAGTAAATGCAGGTTAGTATTGATACGACCAGGCAAAGTTGACACTCAAGGCGAAGGCGGTGCTAATACTGAGGTATGGTGCAACGCAGTAATTGATACATGGAATCGCTGTGAGCAAGATAACCTTAAATTACAAGAGATAAGCATTAGTGATGGATCCTAAACGTGCAATAAAAGGAACATTTTGTCCTGTGCCATGGACTGGATTCATTAAGAATCCAAACGGTGATGTCAAGAACTGCGTGTTAAGCGACCAAGTTTTAGGTAATATAAACGATACTGACATAGAAGATATACTACATGGAACTATTAACACTGAAATAAAACAGTGTATGAACGCTGATCAACAACATCCTGGTTGTAGTAATTGTTACAGGTTAGAACAAAACACAACTGGAATAAAAAATATACGCAGTGATAGGTATTACTATCTTAAAGCACTAAGTAGTGTTCCTTACAGTGAGTATGATACCATGGAAACAAAGTTGAATACTGTGGATATGCGCTGGCGTAATACATGTAATCTTGCTTGTGTGTATTGTGATTCATCATTAAGCAGTACATGGGCAAAAGAGTTAAATGAACCTATTAGGGTTGATGAACAGCAACTTGCAAAAACAAAAGAATATGTATTAGCAAATGCACCCAATCTAAAAAATGTATACTTAGCAGGCGGTGAACCACTGCTAATGAAAGAAAATAGCGAATTACTGGACAGGCTAGATCCAAATTGTACAGTCCGCATCAATACTAACCTTACTAATATTAAAGGCCCAGTGTTCAAACGTGCAAGTAAGTTTAAAAATGTACATTGGACAGTTAGTTTTGAGACACTGGACGCCGAATTTGAATACATACGATATGGTGCTAATTGGAAAACGTTTTTAGAAAACCTTGACGCACTTAAACAATTGAATCACATAATTAGTTTTAACATGTTATGGTTTGTTTTAAATCCCTACAGTATATTTGACTGTGTGGATTACTTAATACAGTTAGGATATCAGGAAAATTCTTTTATTATTGGTCCTGTAACAGGCCCATCGGAACTTGATGTACGCAATCTTAGTGATAAAACACTGGATGATTTGAAAATTGAATTAAGAAAACATATACAAAGTACTGACAGTCGTTATTTGTTAAACAACAGTTATAGTAATATGCTAGAGCATTTAGAATTACCATTTACTAAAAACCAGAATAAGACATTACAATTTTTAGAAGAACTGGATAAACGTCGTGGACAAAACTATAAAAATGTGTTTGACATTGACAAATATCTATAGTATAATTATTAACATTAGGCACACAGGAGACATACATGGCAAAGCCGTTTGACGTAAGCAAATTTAGAAAAGACATTACAAAGAGCATTGATGGACTAAGCATTGGCTTTCATGACCCAACAGACTGGATCAGTACTGGCAGTTATGCACTTAACTATCTTGTAAGTGGAGACTTTTACAAGGGAGTGCCCATGGGCAAAGTTACAGTGTTTGCTGGTGAATCAGGTGCAGGCAAAAGTTATTTTGCAAGTGGTAATATTATTAGAGCTGCACAAGAACAAGGTATCTTTGTTGTAGTAATTGATAGTGAGAACGCACTGGATGAAAGTTGGCTACAAGCACTGGGTGTTGACACAGATGAAAGCAAACTGCTTAAACTAAGCATGAGCATGATTGATGACGTTGCTAAAACGTTTAGCACATTTATGGCAGACTACAAAGCAATGGCAGAGGAAGATCGTCCTAAGGTACTGTTTGTACTAGATAGTTTGGGCATGATGATGACACCTACTGATGTTGACCAGTTTAACAAAGGCGACATGAAAGGTGATATGGGACGTAAACCTAAGGCACTAACTAGTCTTGTGCGTAACACAGTAAACATGATTGGTAGTTACAATGTAGGTATGGTGTGTACTAACCACACATATGCAAGTCAGGACATGTTTGATCCAGATGACAAGATCAGTGGTGGACAAGGTTTTATTTACGCAAGTAGTATTGTAATTGCAATGCGTAAACTTAAACTTAAAGAAGATGCAGATGGCAACAAAGTAAGCACAGTACAAGGTATTCGTGCAGCGTGTAAAGTTATGAAAACACGTTATGCAAAGCCGTTTGAAGCAGTACAAGTAAAGATCCCATATGAAACAGGCATGGATCCATACAGCGGATTGCTTGACCTATTTGAAGCAAAGGGTATGCTTACTAAACAGGGCAACCGTTTAAAGTATACAACTACTGCAGGTGAAGAAATGCTGGAGTTCCGCAAAGGCTGGACAGGTGATAAACTGCAGGCAATTATGGATGATATTAGTAATGCAGATGGACTAAGTATTGACGACATTGTTGATGGCGCAGCGACAGAAGATGTAGTTGATCCAGAAACAGGTGAAGTGTTAGAGGAAAACAATGAGTGACGTTGAAGTTGTAATTGACGCCTATAAAATTTTAAAAGAATATATCCCGGCTAAGGATAGACAGTTAGCAAGCGATCATTTTGTAGAAGATATGCAAGAGATGCTTGATGAACAAGACTTATTTCAACTTGGCGGTGTAGACAAATACCTCAAAGCAAGTGTAAAAGACTTGCTTGGAGAAGAGGACTTCGAACTCGAAGATGAAGAGTATTGAGTCAATACTATAACAGAATCGTAAATGATTTAGGTGCTATTCCAAGTTTCATTAACTACTATGAAAGCGAGTTGGAAGAAGCAAAGCGTGAATGTAATGTTAAAGGCATTGTAGAAAAGAATATTACTGCACTGCCTGGCATCACTGAGCATCGTTTCAATCAACTACAAGAGATTGAAGCAGTGCTTAACTACCTCAACATACAGTTACGCAAGATAAGACGCAAGCATTTTCAAAAGTATTTGGAAGGATATGCCCGTGCGCTAACAAGTCGCGATGCAGAAAAGTATGTTGATGGAGAAGATGAAGTTATTGACTTTGAAACTATTATCAACGAAGTAGCATTGTTGCGTAATAGATGGCTAGGCATAATGAAAGGCTTGGACACAAAACAGTGGCAGATGGGACATGTTGTTAGACTTCGCACAGCAGGCATGGAAGATATTAGGATTGATTAATGGATAGTAGACCAGCATTGGAACTGCTCAATCAATTTGATGACTTTAAACTTAGTATTAAAAACATGGCTGATCTTGGCTGCGGAGATGGCAGCGATCTAGAGTACTGGGCAAACATGCGTGATACTAACATAGATGGCACACCTGGCAAATATTTGGATATAGGATGCTATGGTGTTGACTTAAATTGTAAACATATAGAACCACAACGACATAATATTAAATATAGGAATCATGATCTAAACGCTGATGTTGCTATGTTACCTGTTAGTGTTGACGTTGTTTGGTGTCACGATGTAATGCAATACATCTACAGTCCAGTGGAGTTTTTAGGTCGTGTCAATAGTTCAATGAATATGGGCGGTATGCTATACCTAAGTGTACCTAGTACAATCAATGTTGTGCATCATATGTTTAAAAACTATACACCACCTGGACACCTAAATACATTTACTATTACTCAATTACTTTATTTGCTTGGTTTAAATGGTTTTGATATCAAAGATTACTACTTACAAAAATTAAAGTATGATGACGTGATCCAAGTAGTAGTATACAAAGAACGAGATCCCTTGCCTTATGATACCTCATGGTATGCAATGACAGACATGGATATTGTAAGTGACAACATGCGAGAAATAATCATGCGTAACGGAATACTAGGAGATCAAGGACTTGTAACTACCTGGTTAGATGGTACAGTGCAAGATTATAGATGGCATACCTAAGGTGTTGCATATTTGCAACACTAAAACAAAGAAACAACAACCAGGACCAATAATATGATTTTTGTAATTAAATTACAATAAATAATCGCGTTATGTTTTCGCCAAACAATTCGTGTTAATTCACCTTTTTGCAAGCATGACACCCCAAAAAAAAGCCATAAGGCTACACACTAACCCCCCAGAAGGAAATAAAAGAAATGAATAGACTACTCGCAACTACTGCACTACTAGCAGTATTGACAACACCTGTTATGGCTGATGTAACTATCGGTGGCGACATGGAATGGTCATACCAGGATAATGACGGAACAACATCATCAGTGATGGATGGTGATATTAACTTTAAAGCAAGCACTAGCACAGACACAGGCTTAACTTTCGGTGCAGACATTAATTTGGATCACACAGGCGCCGATGATGGCGGCAACAGTATTACTGTTAGCAATGATGTATTTAAACTTGACCTAGGTGATGTAAACAGTGCGCTTGACGCAATTGACGACACAACAGACTTTACATATGTATTGGGCAATGGCTCACCAAGCACAGATCATTCAAGTATTTTAAGTCTATCACCAATTGGTGGACTTACACTGAATATCAGTAATGCAACTGGCAATGACTATGGCACAAGTGCAGGCGAAGGCTATGCTTACAGTGGCACATACGACTTAGGCCTTGGTACTGTTGGTGCAGGTATGATGAAAAATGCTGATGACTCAGAAGAAGTTCTTATGAATGTAACAGGTTCAATGGGTCCAATTGGTGTTGCTTTTGAAAAGCATACAGCAACAACTGCAGCAGACGTTGACACAGACACAACTACAATGGGCGCAACATACACAATGGGTGCAATGATGGTAGGTATTGAAACAATGAAAGCAGAATCAGCTGGCACAGTTTCAAGTGATGAAATTACACTAGGCGCACAGTATACACTTGCTCCAGGTGCAGTAGCATTTATTGAAAATACTGCCGATGACAAAACAGCAAGTGAAAAGACAACAGCAATGGGTATTGCTATTAAATTCTAATTTGTTTAAAATTAAAAAAGAGCAGCGGAAACGCTGCTCTTTTTATGACTATAATTTGTTTCGTATACGATTCCACTGAACACCTATTTCGTCAGCAAACCATTCAGTGTATGTCATACGGTTTAACCAGTTATGTCTATCAGGCTTGCTTAACCATCCGCCCATACTAGTTCCAACATCATATGCTAAACTACTTTCGCTTACTATTGCAGGCACACCATGTATAACGCTAGTAATGCCAGCATTGCTACTATGGCTTACAGTAAATTGTGTATGCTTTAGCATGTGTTCTAAATCAAAACTGTCATAGGTTTGTTGCACATGCTTGGGTATGTTCCAAGTAACACCTTGCTCAGTGTACCACTGCATATCGCAGTTCCAATGTAGAGATTCTCTGTAGCGAGGATGACTGCGAACAACTATAGGTTTGTCTGTAAACTTGCGTATTTGTTCTATGGTATCGCGATAGTAATAATCCATAACAGGCATATCACGCCATTGTTCACTGCACCCATGTTGACCACATATCAGTACATACTCTCCATCTTGTTTCCATGGTTGTAATACAATACCAAACTTTTGTACTCTATCGCCGGGCATGTAAGCATCCACAGCAAAGTCTGCATCTCTATTGATCCCGTTTATACCCAACTTCCAA
>UEXN01000757.1_pt1 | contig 29195 bp, 28 predicted proteins | sample 1796711 | NCBI WGS metagenome assembly UEXN01 (sample SAMEA4772470, study PRJEB27181) | metagenome | reverse complement strand
TATTAATTTGTGGTTTAAAACATATAATTATACTCACTTTGCTTAATTATATGCTTAATTTGCGGTTTAATCGGGGCAATATCTTCTTCTTGCCACAGCTTCGTTCTTTACATAGGGAGTATTGACATGATCATCTGCCATATTATAATTCTCTCCATAGTTGACAATAATTTCTCTCCCCCTTGGAATATTCTTTGTTGCCACAATCGCCACATAATTTCCATTGGGATCTCTTAGCATGTTTGCACCAATGTCTGGTAAATTGTTTCCATATGTTCGTTGCAAGTCTGCCGTGTTTCCAGCTAGTTTTGCATTCGTTATTCGATTTGTTCTAGCGGCATGGTTTGCATGCGCGCCTATACTTCTGTAACAATCCGCATTTACAACATAACTACGTCCTGGTAACAATACAGCATACGGTTGATTTATATCCTCAGGATTATACTCCTCAATCTCTCCATAGTATGGACATATCTTATCGCCTGTCCTAAAGTTCTTTTCTGCAAACAAACCGTTTTGTCCGGGTACAAGTGTACTTGGTTTAACCTTTACCCCAAACAATTTTAGAGTGTGTATCCAGCAAAAGGGATTTGTCATGACGACTTTGTTTTTACATTGGGATCCGTCTTCTTTTCTAAAAGCACATTGGTTACTTGCTAATTGACAAACATCACATCGATTCCCGTCTCCCGTAAATATGTAAAATCGTGGCATTATATCTTAATAATTTATTTTTTTTTTTAAAATATTAAGAGAAAATGGCCGGATTGGGGTGCCCCCCGATTTACTTTTTGGTTTTCTTTTTAAGTGCTTTTTTTAAACCAGCTCCCGAAACAGTAAATTGTCCGTTTCTGTTTTCAAATTTAAAAGGTTGTTGGCGAGCCCTTCTGTTTACTTGCCTGTGTAACTGTTGCATATTTTCATAAACTCCGTCTGTATTATTTCTTAAATAGTCAGTGTATAATGCACCAAGGTCATTGTTTATATTTGGATTTCTTCCAATGTTTCTTCTTACAAAACCAGCAATGTCATTAAACAAATTATCTATGACTACGGGTCTTTGTTCAGGTGCGTCTACTCTACTCGCCGGAGCTTCGTATCCAGTGTCCATTTGCCTTGGTTGAAAGGTGGGTTGTCCTGATATGGGAGAAGGTGATAATCCAAAGAGACGAGGTTGTTGTGGTGGAGTTGGTGGTGGATCGTCATCTAGTCTTCGTCGTATATTATCTTGATCATCCTCGTAAGGTACAACCGGTCTTCGTAGTTGATTAATTCGTTTAACTTCATTACTAACAAAATTTTCTTGTCTCATTGGATTTCTTCCATAAATTTCATTATCAATCTGCATAGGCTCTGGCTCTGGTTCCATTTGTGTTCCCATTTCCCTTTGTTCAGGCAATTCCCTTACTCTGTTCGGAGATTCAAAAAATTGTATATTTGAAAAACCACCCATATTCATTCTTCCATCTGCGGTTACATGAGGTGGTGTATAATCACCTGTATATTGATGAAGATCTAATTGATTTTGAATGTTATTTTTTGTTTCCATTAAATTTATAGCGTGTCGTGCAAATACTTCACTGTACGCCTTCGCCGTAGCAAGCTCTCCTTGCATCTTTTGTTCATGAGCTTGTATCTGCTGTTGCAGTTGTTGTCTGCCCTGTTCGTCTTCGTATTGCATTTGTTGTTGCAGTTGTTGTAATGTTCGTAAGCGTTGTTGGTATTGAGCGTTGTTTGATTGGGCTAATTCATTATAACGTCGTCTCATACCATCGATTGCTGCGTCTGATTCTGCCACTCCTTGTTGTAATCGTTGTTGTGACTCAGCAAGCTGTCTTCTAAAATCTTCTTGTACTCGCTGTGACTCTTGTTGTATTTGATTTATTTGATTTTCATAGTCCCTTCTTGCATGCTCTTGTTGTTCTGGTGTTACTGCATTTTGTACTTCTTCTTCTAATTCTTCTACTCGTCTTCTCATTTGCATACCTTGTTCTGTTGCATTTACGAGTCTATTTTCTAATCCAATTGCACGCTGTTCGTGTTCATCTGCTAAACGTTGAATTTCTTGTACTTGAGTATTTTCTTGTTCAAATTGATTACCTCTTTGTATTGCAGCATCTAATGATTCTGTTGTTCTGTCAAGCTGATTTTGAAGCTCTTGTCTTTGACCTTGTGTTATTCTATCGTATGCAATGATATCACCTTGAGTTACGTAATTAGGATTTTCAGGCTCAATCGTATACATTTCTAATAAATCTCTTGCATCTCTGCTCTGAGCATAGGGGTCAATCGGTTGAGCAGGTTGCATTGAAAAAATGTTTGCGGGTTGAGAAGTAAATGTTGGTTGTTGACGGGGTGGGGTAGATTGCATTGAAAAAATGTTTGCAGGTTGAGAAGTAAATGTTGGTTGTGGACGGGGTGTTGGACGGGGTGGTTGAGGCTGAGGCTGAGGTTGAATGTTGTCATTTAGTTGAATAGGCTGCCATGATGGGAGTGGGAGTGGATCTGGTATAATAGGATCTGTAGTTCTAATTCTTCTTGTTAAGTTGTTTTCTATGTCGTCAATAGTTTGATCTACTTCGTTTGTTAAATCAATTACTGGAAGTTGATCAATATGTCGTCGATAAACTTCATCTGGAGTTATCGTTCTTAAATGATGAACTTCATCATCTCGTCGTGGTTGAGGTTGTGGTTGTGGTTCTTGTCGCCTTGGTGGTTGTGTTTGTGTTGGAAAAGGTGGTAATAAATTACCAGGTGGGCCAAGCCCTCCAGGTGGTGGAGGAGGTGGCATTCCCCCGGGTCCTCCTCGAGGGCCTACTCCCGGTACACGACCTTGTGCAGTTTGTGGTTGTGTTCCTGCACAATTTACGTTCACAATTACATCACCATCTTTTTTACTTTTTCGTTGTTTTGGTTGACGTGGTGGTTGAGGGGGATCGCGAATCCCTTCGTTACACCGTCTTAGTTTTTCTTCGTGAAAAGCACATTTGACTCGTTCGTCTTTCATTGCTTGATGGAAAGTTAAGCCTAAATTTGGATGTGTTGCTAAATAATCTCTAACAAATTGAGTAAAGTTCATGATATAATATAAAATAAGAAAAAGTTTATTGTAAATGTATTAACTGACAATAAATATTTTCTTTAGAGAGTGTATAATAATGGAAACTCATCCAGTCAATCTTACAGGTCTTTCACCCGCACAAATGTCCAGACTTAGAAACGGCCATGCTTGCCGATGCTCAATGGGATCTAGAGGAGAAGGTATTTCAGCCTTTTTAGGAGAAGACAACATTAAAAAACTTATGAAGGCTGGCAGAAAAGGTGCCAAAGCCACAATCAGTTTAGCTAAACATGAACTTGAAAAAAATAGAATGGAAGGCTCTGGTCTTGTTTCAGGTGGTAGACATCATCACCATCATCATCATGGTCTGAAGAAACTTGGTCATGCTTTGAAAAAGATTGGTAAATCCCCTGTTGTACAAGCTTTAAAGAAAGAGGCTATCAACGAAGGATCCGCAATGGCAAAGACTGCACTTGAGGACGCTGGATTACCACCTTCTATCGCAAACAAAGTGGTCAATGCTGGCTCTAAAAAATTAGATAAGAGCACCGGGGGTCTTATTGAAGGTGGTAGACATCATCATCATCATCACGGTTTAAAGCATCTTGGTAAAAAGATTCTTCATTCCAAGCCTGTTCAAGACCTTAAGCGAAAGGGTATTGAGAGAGGTCGCAAAATGATTGAGGAAAGAGCTCAGGAAGAGCTTGAAAAGAGAGGTGTGCCTCCTGGATTGGCTCGTGCGGCTGCCAAGCAAGGATCAAAGGCTGGCGCTAAGCAATTAGATAAGAGCACCGGGGGTCTTATTGAAGGTGGTAGACATCATCATCATCATCACGGTTTGAAGCATCTTGGTAAAAAGATTCTTCATTCCAAGCCTGTTCAAGACCTTAAGAGAAAGGGCATTGAAAGAGGTCGCAAAATGATTGAGGAAAGAGCTCAGGAAGAACTTGAAAAGAGAGGTGTGCCTCCTGGATTGGCTCGTGCGGCTGCCAAGCAAGGATCAAAGGCTGGTGCTAAGCAATTAGATAAGAGCACTGGAGGTGGGTTATCTATGGGTGGTGCCATCGGCATGGCCCGTCGTGTTGAATCTGTAGGTGCCGGTGGTAACCTTCTTCACCGTCATCCTTCTCAAATGTCTCAGGCTGATTCAGCCAACTTTCACTATTCTACTCAATTCCCTCCAGGTTTAGCAGAAGTAAGAGGAAGTGGTTTATACGGTTCAGGTTTGTATGTTTAAAAAAATTTAAAAAACGATCAAATCGTGTTTTGTTACTTTAAATATGCTTTATAATTTTCATGTAAATCCATTCTCATTTCTGGTGCGTCTATAGTGTGCGAAAATTGATTACATTCGTAGCACAATGATTGTTGGAGATCGAATCGAAGTCCAGAGCAGTTGGCACATACGGAGTACGGGCACGTTTTACAAAGGGTAAGGTCTTTATAACATTCTGCTCCACACATGCTGCAATGATGCCACGGGCAGCTGACTTCTGTATCATTGAGGATGAAGGAGTAACGATCTCTGGCGTTTTGTAAACACTTTTTATGATAGACTTTGGGGCAATTTTCAACTCCGCAGAAAATGAATTCGTTATCAAATTCATGTTCATGTCCAGCTCCTGTTTGCAGCTTAGGATCTGCTTCTTCTTTGCAAATGAAACATTGCTTCTCAAATGTAGCCTTCGTGCAATCGGATCTTCCATAGCGATCCCAATATTCATATAACTTATCTTGTTTCGCTTCATTCTCAAGCGATTTTCCAAAATGGTTGAAAAGGAATTCTGCCGTCTTGCTAACGGAGGCTTGTATCCAAGGAGGCCCGTCTTGAATCTGATTAATCCTTGGTCTTTCATATTTGCGCTTTTTAGTCGGTCTTACAAGAATAGGACTTGGAATTAATCTTGTTGGTGCTCTCCTATTGCGTACAGGCATTATGGGGTTCGATAATGAGACTTGTGTGTTTTCAGAAAAAAAAATTTTTGTTTTTTTGTTTATCCTATCGCCCCCCATCTCTCTCTCCGGTTTTTTCACTCCGGATGACCCCCTTCTCTCTTATCCTATCGTGATTTTTGAATTTTTTTTTCGCTGAAATTTCTGTATGCTCACAATCTAAACCCATAGAGCCAACATGTCGACTTTTGCAAAATTGCTTGAAAACAATGTCTCGTGTGGTATCTTTAATCCACGTTGCAGTTTTTGTGACCTCAAGTTAACTGGAATTACTCCTGTGCTCAAATTTACCATTTTCAACAATGTGTTGCCCGAGTACACTGCCAACATGTTTTGGTGCTTCTTTAGCAATGACGACAATACAGTGATCCGTACAGATTGGAAGTATTGTGAAACTAACCAAAAGTGGTATTGTGATATTTGCAACCACGATCGCATGATCGTCAGTAAAGAAAATGTTTGTCAAAACCTTTTATGCAGTGCGTGTAACAAAAACTGTCACGACATGGACCTTTGTTTCATTACCAATTTCATTTGGAAGAACAAGCGAACCGTAGACATTGATGGTTACATGCCTATCTTATGTCGAATGCGTCAACGATTCTTCACTGTGAATGCCATTGACGAAGTTCCTTGTGGGGGATTGGACGATTACGAGAAATCCTATTTTCGATTTGTCGTATTGAAGCTTGGTGGGTTAGGGATCTATTTCAAAACTGTAATGAAGACAATTTGGATCCGTTCTTTTATAATCCGTTTACATAGGATGTTCGAACAGCTTGAAGATCTCAACGATTACGAGGCCGTAGCGATCCTCAATGCTGTTTGTAACGACACCTGTGTACCTGTCACGGAGGAAGAGTATATGCTCTTTCGGTTAATGCATTGTTGCGATCCCAATCACGATGGGATTTTTGCCGCAGAAGAGATATTGTATCAGACTGAAAAGAATACACGTGGGATTTATTTCAACAGGCTTACTAGAAACCGTTTGACATTGGGGTATCCTCCGCATGAACTAAAAAGAGACGCTTTGGTGCCTATCGATGCTCTTACGGAAATCGCTTCCAGAGGTACCAACTTAAGCAGTGCCACTTCACCATGCTTGTTTGTCGATCCCCGTATTCCCAGACCCTGGACAGTTTCCTTTATGCGTCAGACAGTTGAAGTCAAGAAACGATGCACGGAATGCCTTAGCTGGTTAAAAGCAAACGGGCATCTTACCATTGAACAATTTGTTAAAAGAACAGAAGATGATATTGTACTCCTATACAACGTGCCATTAGGATTGGATCTTATGGCCGATTATGTAATAGGTTTTTATTTTGAAGACGAAATGGTTGCCAGTCAGGAAATGGTGATTGATTTAGAAAAGGGTTCCATCTTCTTCTCCGATGTAATCGACAATAAGTTCTGTAATCTTGTTGAGGGCGAAGTGGATGTAATCCGCGTCAGTGGCCAGTACTTGACCATGGCGTGTCCTTGCGAACTCTATAAGGGCATACATAAGCGATTCGTATGTACGATTGATGATGTCTTGGAGGCGGAGCGTGAGAGCGATCCCAGTCTCATCGGCGACATGGTCTGGGACGACAGCAACATTGAAACGTTCCTCAGTATGAAGAACACCCGAGGCATCGATTTTTGGAGGTCCTTTACACATAATGACATTAAAGAACCAAAGCCTTTATCTATTTGTCTGTAGAAATTACTTCTGGTAAAGGTACAGCTTTTCGTATTTTGGGATCCGAACTTTGAAAGAAATGCGCAAGCACCCATTCATTACGTTTAAAATCATGATCTTTATTTAAATCTAAAAACATATCTTGAAATAAATCACTAATTTCTTTTAATGAACCATTCGCCATTCTTCTGTCATGTAATAAGTGTGCAAACGCGAGCTGATAATAGCCGCATGCATTATTCACTAATGACTGTATATCTTTTTTCGGATAGTACAAAGGGATTCCGTACTTTTGTTTTACAATCTTCTTAATATACTCGGGCGGTCCAAATCCGTAACTATCAAAATAAATTCCTTCCTTACGACCATTATGAGATTCTCTAATTTCAAACCCAGTCCAATGGCTCCCCTGATTAAGTTCCTTTGACTCAGGGCATTGAGCATCTTCTAAATTTATAATGTAATATTTATTGGATTTTAAATTCTTAATAGATAGCTCGTCCTTGAATCCGACATGCCCCAAAGGGATCTTCATCTTGGCGGCTAAACTTTCTATTTCTGTATTTGTAAGCATTATATTCTATCTAAATATAATGTTTATCTTAATTTGTCTTTAAAATATTTTTTGGGATCCTTAATTTAGACACGCGCGCCCGTTAACACGTCTAATGACACTTGGACTCCATACTGTATGAAGATTATGAAGGATATCTCAGGCATTGCTTCTTCCTGTTGAGTAGTACCTTGGATAGACACACTCATGGGCACGCTCTCATCAACCGGCAATTTTCTGCTGACGTTTACGTATTGATACCCATACAAAGAATTCCATTTCTGGAAATCTACAAGACCAGAGGTAAGGCCGTCCGTAAGGTTGCCGTTGATTGAGTTAACACCAACAAACTGGTTCAAAAACTCTTCATAACCGAAATTTTGAGTGTTGTAAAACATATTCTGTCCTGCTACAACAACCTGGAAGTTTTTAACTACAGAAGCAAGAGGAGAAGTTGTTCCGGCACCTGCAGAGTCAAAAGGGGATTGAACAGGTGGGAAATCATTACCTGTTTTAGTAATGGTTTTAAAGAAAGGCAGTACCAAAATCGATTTAATGTTTGAAATACCATTTGAAATAAGCTGGTTAAATGCCCCTCTAATTCCTGGAGTGGTGAATTGGTAAATATCTGTGTACTGAATTGTCTTTGTGGGACGAGAAAGGTAAGCTTCTTCGTACGAAGGGTTGAAGGTATATGCAGGGATATAAAGCTGGCATGATTGGTTAAGAGAAGTGGTTTCTCCAAGACCTGCATCTGATATAGCTGCTTTTTGGGTAGGATCGATAATTTTGTTACCAACATTAAGAGTAATTCTTGCTCTCGCAGTATCACTTTTGGTTAAAACAATACCATCTGAGGCAGGCATATTGGTAACTGCGGATGCTTTTAAGTCAGAGGCTTGACTTGCAACCATGATTGGTGAAACACCTCCAAGTGGACTAATAATAGAATCAATAAGCAATTTACCATCAGCACCACTTGCAGCATCTGGTTTAATTACAACAGTAGGCTGGTTTACGTTAAGTGTTAATCTAAAGAAAACACCCTTCATTAATGGGCAATTTGCAAAAAAGCTATGAATATGCTTTAAATAAATTTGTGCTTGGATTGCATACAAAATACCAGTAGTTGAACCACTTCCTGTTTTAGTTTCAACAATAGATCTGTAGTAAGATTTTAACTTTGTTCCACCAACAATATCTCCAATAGCAGAAACTGCAGCATTACTTTGAGCAACACCACCTGATTTTGCTTCTGGATCAATAACTGTAGTAGCCATACGAGCCCAAAAACCTTTGTTTCCAAACTCTGATCCACCAAGAGGTGCTGTAATAGACCCTTGACCTAATTGAAGTACATTATTGCATGTTCCTACACCACTTTGACCACCCGTTGAAAAGACAAAGTTGACATCATCTGGAAAGAAACCAAGGGTGGGTCCATTAAGATCAATGTCTGATTGCGATAGAGATGTCATAAGTGTAAATGTGTTCCAAAGACCACATAGACTAGTCTGTTGAACGATAGTAGTGCCCGCATAATCGAGAACCATCGAATTTATAATACTACCAAACCAGTTCTTAAGACCAAAACATCTTGATGATGATTTCATATCACCAGCATTAAGCATGTTTGCTGCTGTTACAGAAGTAACAGCCATAACAAGTGGTACACTCAAGTAAGCTTCTCTGTATGACATATATTTATTTGAGTTACTGAGTTGCGAGGTATCCAGTATTATCTGATTACCGTTATAGTTGCCACTGTTGCTGTCAAGAATATTGAGGTAATCTTTCTTCACGAACACACTTGGGGCAGCCTTATCCGTAGATTGTGCCATATCGTAAGTCAAAGTATCTCCTGAGCTCATGTTTTATATATATTCTCTTCAGAGAAAAAAAAATCCGTCTAAAGCGAGAATGTAATTGGCTTATTCTGCTTCTTTTTCTTTTCCAACGCTTCTTTGTCGATTATTTTCAATTTCTTTAACTTCTCTCCCAAAGCTCCGGCAAATTTGTTGTTCTTCGCAATCTGTTCATAACTTTTCGGGTCTACGACTAAAGATCCCCCTGCTGTCGGGTTAGGGAGAGCCAAATCCGCTTGTTTGACTTGTTGGCTTCCCATGGCTGCCCCAAAGGGACTTTGATGGAATGGTCTATAAATATATTGAGGCATTATATAAATTGTCTTAATATATTTTTAAATGTCTTGTTTCTCTTTTTCTGTTCTTAAAATTGTTCGGATTTGAAATAAAGCATCGTTAATTCTTTGTACCTGAGTCATTTTTTTTGTTAATGACCTCTCTTTTTGTATCTCTTTGCAGTCTTTCTTTTCCTTTCTCAATTCATCCAATTCGCGTCCAAATGTTTCTAAATGTCTGTTCAAATTGTCCTCCGTTAATCTGTCCATTTAATTATTAATACATTGTTTTTGAATGAGCCATTCGCATATGATTGTTGTGAGGTGTATCACTGTTGTGATGGGCAGGATGTCTCATCATACGTTGGGTTTCCATTGAGGCCGATTGGGCACCTGCCACAGAGGCTCCCATGCTGACCACCTTGTCTGAATGATCCCGAATGACTAAAGTAATCACTATGCTGGGATCCAAGATTTTTAAAGGTCTTCCATCTTTGTCTGTAAAAGTCATTACTATCTGGGAACTGACTCCTGGAGTTATTTTATTCCATGCAAAGTTCTGTGGAGCTACTTTAATAAGTGCCCCTACCGCTGCATCGTTTGTTATAGGATACATGAAAGAGGTTGGGTTACCATAGCCGTTGCTAATTAAGTTGCAGTTCAAGTAGATTACGGAATTGGGTTGTACATCTGGAGCTACGTCAGATAAAAAGGAACTGGATCCGGTTGGGAAGGCTGCAGTAGTCGTTGCCACCGCTACAGTTTTCACTTGTTTAAATCCAGCAAATTTATAAAAATCTGCAGGGAATGACCATCCGATTGCTTCATTAGCAGTAGCAGGATATCCTCCGTCACTTCCCACCCCTGGTACTAGGCCAAACAAAAATCCTGCAGTAGGTGTAGTATACCCAGTAAATGTTGCGGGTGTTGGTAAAGCATATGCATTAAATTGCAAAGCATATCTTGTTGGATTTACTTGCATTTGTAAAAAGTATTTGTATTCTCCTGTTGTGCTGTTAATTAAATAAAAATTGTTTTCGATGGACCATTGTTCAATAAAAGCCTGAATATCAGAGACCTCATAGAGACCGTCAGGGATTGTAATTGTTACAGTTGTTGATGGTATTGTGGTTATAGATCCATTATCATCTTGAGTAAGTGCTGGAATTACAATAGAAAAGGTATTGTTGGCCAATGTACTGCTAATGTTGTACCACGAATAGAACATGGCCAAATATTCCAATGCAATGTCCGCTCCTTCCATCCCTTTTGATCCAATTATATCATAGACCAATCGGTTGTTGTCGTTACCGACTATATTTGATCGACTCAATACAACTGTATGCATTTCTAATTATATAATTAAGAAACAAAAAAAAATTTAATATAGTCCTTTTCCTTTGGAAGCACCAGCTCCCCTAAAAGACCCTTCGATATTGGCATTGCGACTATAAAATCGTTGGTTCGCTCCGCCAAAATACCAAGGATTCGTAGCCGCGGTATCTGATGGCAACTTTCCACCTACTGTGGTTACACCAGATCGGTTATCTTGAATTCTACCGGCATCTACATCCGGGATCGTATGTAATCTTCTTCCAAACATATTGTTATATAATTCTAAAAGAAATTTTTTTAAAGATTTAAATGATGTCTGTGCTAGTTTCAGAAAGCATGTCAAATTCAGAAGTGGATTCCTGATCCGTTACTGGTTCATACTTCTTTCTAAAGTTGCGTATAAACTTTTGTTTGTGGTTTGTATACAATACATCCAATCTTTCTTCGCAATGCAACTCTAAACACTCCTTCATAGCATTTGGTTGACCATCCCGGGCATACCGTTTGACTGCCGGCTGTGAAAGAAAGTTCTCCGACGTGCGTATGTATTGCACTGCCCTTGCCACCGTTATGTCCTCGTCCCATCCTGTGTAAGGTGCCTCTTCTCCTTCTGCCGGAATGTAAAAGAGTTCGTGGAAAAGCTGGACGACCAAGATAGACGATTCACAATACTGCTTAGAGCGAACCTTTACATGCTCCGGGATAAATTTGGCAATGTTGTAATCGTTTTCATGGAGCACTTTTAAATTGTCCAATAGAATATGCAAAAAGGCATTGCGTCTTTTAATCCACCAAGACCGTTCTTTTAACTCTGTACGTAAAGGATAAACGTGTTTACCCTCTACAGCTGCCTTGGCTAGTTTGACAGGATCGCTTGTAAAGTGTGATTGGAAATGATAGTCCACGACACGCTCTGCCTCCGCCTCTTCACACGTTTCTGCAAAGGCCGGTTTGCTATTGCATTCCAAAGCAAATGTGCCGTCCATGCGTGCATTCTTTTGTTCTTTAAAAAGCTTTCGAGCAACCACTTCGCCACCACCAGTCAAATCTTTCATAGGTGCATTTTGCAAAGGAATGTTCTTAGGAGGTTCCCGAAAGACAATATAACGAATCTTGTCCAAAGCCGCAATGGCACTATTCGCTTCTGACGAAGACCGTTTTCTCATATCCTCTGTGAGAATGGATATGTTGGCAATTACAAAATAATCGCCCAAAAGGATCTTCAGTGCACTGTGCAAAAGGGATTTCCCGTTTCTACCACAACCATTAAAGACAAAGAACTTTTCAATTGCCCTGCCGGAGAGTCCACTTGCCATGATAAGCAAGTTCAGTTTAAGATCTTCTTCTACCGGGTGAATCTGTTTAAGCACCGTCATAACTTCCTCTTGGAGTTCAATGTCCTCTGAGTTTAAAGGAGCGTAGTCGTATCCAGTACTCATAGTAACAAAGTCCTCCATAGTCCGTTTGCGAAACTCTCCCGTCTCTATGTCGTAGATCCCATTGTTAAAATTAATCAGATCCGTATCGACATCAAATTCGACTTTTCCTCTGTACATGACAATGCGTGCCATTTTCTCTACTCCTGCCATGTAGCTAGAACTGCCACTTTTTGCCAAGAATTTTGTGTAGGTCGTTTTATACTTCTCGTCTTTCATGTACAAAGGGTGATTGAATAGGCTATCAACGATCTTGACAAAATCCCTTTGTAGAAAGAAGTCAGAAGCCTCCCATTTGTCTGTACCAGTGTCGTACGTGTACCATTGTTTGTCCCTAAGTTCGTAAATGTACTTGGTATCTGAATAGCGATGCTTGATTATCTCCGAAATGTGCCGGTGAGATACCATAGCCATTTCCATGTCTTGTTTGAATTGTAATCGTTCATTGACATCCGGTATTTCTACCGTCGAAAGATCGTAACCTTCATCCATGTCCTTGACTTTCCATTTCAATGGCAAATTGGTCATTTCCATGGTGATTTGTTCGATGAGGAGGCAAACCGCTTCTTTTCCACCTTCATAATTGTCTACATTCTCCCGTAAAAGTTTGAAACCATCGTATTCGTAGCTAGTATAAGTATACATCGGATACTCCTTTCGTTTCATCAGATCGGTGGTATTATGAAGGTGTTCCATAACCGATTCTACAACATTTCTTTCGGCTGTCTGGAGATAAAGTGCCATAAAGGTTTTGAGAATATGGTTGGGATTGCGATCGTTGGTTTCCTTTCTTTTGTTACAAGCTACCCGATATAAATCGGGGTTGGCCACTCGGATCTGTTTGGCGACATCCAATAGACAAGCTTGCAAAGAGGTCACGAATCCCGTTGCATAGGTTGGCAGGTTGTAATCATACTGCTTCATGTCTTCTCGGTAGCGATCGTATCCTCCCATGAAGAAAAGGCGAATGAACAATTGTTTGACTAACCACTTGTCCTCTGGCTTGATATTCCATGCCTCCATGTGCATCTTAATTATATCGTCCCGGTTGGCCACATAGTTTTCTAGTGCAGGAGGGCATGGTAGTCCAAAGGATACCAGTAAGTGCATCAGCAGCTCCGGTTGGCAGTTCTGGATATCGAAATCGTAATAGTAGTTGGCAACTGTATGGCGAACAGGGCGACGGAAGTTTGTAAACCCTTGGCTCTTTTTAACAAAGAGGCGGCCATAGAAATGCTTGGCGGAATTGTACGTAACAATCACACCGTCGCATTCCGGATTGTAGGCTTGTGTGTAATCACTGATTTGTTTCTTTTCATTTTGGTACGCTTGTTTTAACGTCTTGACAAACCAACAATCATTGCTGTTCCATTCCAATAGGAGGAAATCAGATGTTAATAAGGTTTCCAATAATTGGCAGTCGACGCGCTCGACAATAGTATTTCTTGTCAAGAAAGATGACTGTTCTGGTGCGGGTAAGGTTAGTGTTGCCATGTTGGTTATATTGTATAGACAAATTTTCTTAAATCGTTTGACCAAGGGTTTGATTGTGAGGAGAGGCCGGAAACGCCGGTGAAAGGTTCCTCTATTTTTCACTCGCTCGGTGGCCGAGCCAAAGGAGAGAGAGAGGTGGGGGTGTAGTAAGAGATTGGCTGGAGGTGAAAAGGGGAAATTTAAAGCAGTTCAGATAGCTTTTGTATATAGCATTTGGTATGTCACATTGCCATTTCTTTGTATACAAAGAATGTGACATCATGACATACTTTTTACTCTATATAATAATTATATAATACAATATTCCTTTTATTTTTCACTAAGACTATAATAGTAATAATATGATATTTTATACTAAAATTACAGTAATAAATAAGTAATAAAAAAAAGAGGGGAAAAGGGTGAAAAGCAGGGGAAAAAAAATCACCAAACATCTGGTATATCAACACAACCAACCTTTAATTGGGCACGGATCCACTAAATTATTATCTCCTGGCTATGTATACACACTATGGGAGAATCACTCACACCTACCCTGACTAGAGACCAGTACAGAAAAGGTTATTTATCCTATTTAGCCAAAGAAAACTCGATGAACTTAATGAATTTAGCAGCTAATCAGACCTTTGCAATGGAAGGTGAGACTATAGGCACATTGTATAGCCAGTCCAGTACAGTGGCAGCAATCCCACGTGAACAGAAACTAGCCTTACTAGCATTAAAGATGCAAGGCTATCTTAAACAACCTGATTTAACAATCCGACAGCTACCAAACAACCAGCTTGACTTCTTGTATGTAGGTATTGACACTATAAAACAACTTATGGGAGCTTCCGGAGTACAACTCCCCATGGAGGATTTGATGTTTAGACAGTATATGTCTCAATTACTTGCAGGTGCCAAGGATACAGCCAGCTTTAAAGCGGCTTACAATACACCTACACCACCAGTAGATGGTGAACCCAAACCGGAACCCTTTCAAGTAGAAGCATTGAATATAGATCCCGACCAATCGTTAGGTGGTCAAACTTCTGCGCTAAGTGGATATTCAGGCGATGTAGGTAGCGCACAAACAAACAGTTATGGCTCATTTGCTGGTTTAAATTCAGCAACATCAAGTTCTGCTGCAAGTCACGATCAAAGTGATGCTATGTCTACCGTAACTTCATTTACACAACCAGAAACTTCTGATGAATTTGATTCTACCAGTGCAACAGGATCGACTTCAACATACTTTTCCGGCACATCAGGCACATCTGGAACACCTTCATTTCAATCAACAAGAGCACCCCCAGGACTTTCGCGACCACTTCTTGGAATGAGCACAATTGATACATTGGGCAATTATATTCGACAACTGCCTGGAGGAACACAAGTACTACAAGGAATAGATTCACTTTTTGATGATTCTGAAGGTAGTGGTCTTAAAAGCGCACTAAAAAAGCAAAAACGAACTGGCAAACGTGGTCCTCGTGGAAGACTCATCTTAGGAGAAGGTCTTACGCCTCTTGGTAAGCATTTCCTCGACACCTATGATTTGGAAAACCACAATAAAGTTTCTATTCGTTACCAAGGAGGCAAACACGTGAAAGCAATCCCATCTAAAATCGTTGGAGGGAATGTTGCAGGGGCTTTAAAATCAATCGTAAAAGGCAAATCCCCTTCCGCCATGGATGTAGAGAAGATGACCGAAGACGAACGAAATTATCTTAACTTAATTAGTTCCAAAGCTCACGTAAAACAATTGCAAGTTCCTTCAAGGGATAAGACGGCAGAAGAAAAGCTATTACACAAATTTGACACGATGAAAGGTCAAATTATAGCCGGTAATGACAATAAAGATCTCATAAAAGAATTCAAACTTCTTTTGTTAAAGTTAAAACAAATGTCAAAAATATCAAAGGATGACGTTAATGAGATTTTGATGGACCTGGCGGCCTTAGGATATTAAAAAAACTTACAACATTTTAAAAACATCACTATCTAAACAATATTGCAATTTAGAATATAATCTTGACACTGCCAGCTTTTTGTTCTTGTCTGACAGTTCTTCCAGCTCTTCACAAAGCTTCAGTTTATGTAAAGCCTCTTCATACTTATCCTCCAAAGTAAAATAATCATCTTGAAGGCGAACGTAATTCTTTCTGCAATCTCTGTACAGCTTCTGATACTCCTCGCGAGTCTTAAGTTTTTTTTCTGGAGGTGGTACAGTATGATCCCTTACTGAACAATCAGATGCTTTCTTTACCGGTAATGGATAAGAATCTAGCACAAATTTTCTTTTAGTGCTTTTATTCATTGTGTTGATTGCTTCTGAGTCGGACATTTTTGTCTAAGTAAATTTTGGCAGCGTTTAAACCCTCTCAAGTACTGCCCCTTTACCCCTTCCCGTCTCTCTCGACACCAAAAAAACAGATTTTTGCTTGTACCGGCAGACGATGTCAAAAAAAAATGTACAGGACCCCGGATTTCTGAAAATTTGAAAAAAAAAAAGTTCGATCCCGTTCGCTGATTATCCTATCGTTTCATTATCGAACCCCATTGCATAAAATTTACACGATGAGCAAATTTGATGCGATCCGAGCACAACTGGCGGCCTTGGAGGCACAAGCCGCTACAAACACAGTCGATGCCTGTACACAAACAGAAGATCCCAATGCAGAAGATCTTAATTATATGTTTGACAAAGTAAAAGAAGATGTTAGCTTTCAAGTCTTTTGTTCACGCGGTAATGGGACTGTAGTCTTTACTGATATTTACGAACCGGACGAACCAGAAGAATACCCTTCCACACCTACTAGTGTACAACCACCTCCTACACCACCTAGTGAAGTGGCAACACCTGACATCGTGGCACCTCCTTCGCCTACTACACCAGACTACAATGAAGCCTGTGGCAGTCCTTTAAAGAAAATGCGAATTGCCGAAAAGCAGCCAAAGCAGACGGCTCGTTGCAATCGATGTGGCCTTACTTGTACCGACGATGAAATTGACAAAGTGTTTGGTTGGAAGAATGACAGAAATCGTAAGGTGAGACAATCGTGGTGCAGGACATGCCGGCACAGTTACCGCGCACCTCAATACCTTGATCGTGAAAAGGAACCAGGCAGTCCTCATAGTGTGATTATGGAAAGGGCCCAGAACATTTATTTAATTAATGACAATGGGAATGGAAACAATGCACCACCAAGCAGCCGAATTACTATGAAGCTCAAGGCATCTACTGAAACATGGGAAGATGCTGAAGTTCGTATGAAAAATGACAATCTGCCTATTATTCGGAAACGCGATAAGTTGTTAAAAATTATTGCAATTCAAGAAGGCATCAATGTCATGGAATGCATGATGAGGTATTCTGGTATTACTACGGCAGAACTGTTCTTTCGTGTCAAGAATTCTTCCCCTGAAATGATTACGAGCAAGGCAGAGGAAGACGACGAGCAGGCTTATTAATTGGCCGAAAGGATCTCATGATAACCTCTACGAAAGCGTTGGGACTGATCTTTGTCATAATCTACAATTAACGGACTGAACTTTTCATTTGTAGCATACTCATACATTTTTAGTAGCTGTTCTTTTTCAATACCGAGGCCACCCTCGCTTAATATTAATTTCAGTTCTCGTTCACCACTCAATTTAAGTAGAACAAGATAATTTGAATTCTGTCTTATAATTTTTGGAATAGCAAAATATGACTGCGATAAGTACGCTACACTAACATTTAACTTACGGCAACGTATATAGTAACTCGCTATTCTTTCCTGATTCTTCTGTAACACTAAATCGTCAAGTACAACCAAGTGCTGTAGTTCTTTGTCGTACGAATCCAAGTCAGGCAAGTTAGTAAGACCCTCTTTAATGACGATCCCATCGTCCTTTGTCTTTAAAAAGTTGTATAATGGCTCGTCTGCGTTTCTCGTAATAATTGTGATTGTATTAAACGTTCCCCTAGGCGGGGCACTAAACTTAGATATCAAGTCCACTATAAAATTAGTTTTGCCAGATCCAGATGGTGCTACTACGCACATACGAAAAGGCAATTGCAAGTTATGAAGATGGACATTGGGATTTTCTGATTTTAAAATCATATTTTTGGGAATCTTTTCATACACATTTTGAACTGAGCCTGTAGCCTTTTTGGGAGCGGCTTTCTTTTTCGGTTTCGATTCCTCTTCGATTTCTCTTTCTAGTCTTGCAAAAATATTACTCATGGGTTTATATAATCTAAAGCTGGAAAATATTTTATTTAGATATTATATAAATTAATAATGGAAGTGGAAGCACAAGACAATTTCGGTTACTCAGAGGAAGTAATGGATTTGTTGGAACGTTTACGAGTTAACTGTGTCAACTTGAATGCCCATTATAGAAACCGCTACTTTCACTTTAAAGCCTTTGGCAAATATTTCCGGATTCCCATTATCTGCCTAAGTATTTTTAGTGCATCTGCATCTGTCGGGTTGCAGTCTCTCGAAGTGGAGCAAAAAATTATTAGCGGGGTCACCTGTATAATTGCTCTTGCAATTGCTATGCTTAGTGCAATCGAATTACACCTTTCCATTTCCGATAAATTAGAAGATTCCTATAAATATTCAAAAAAATTCTATTCCCTTTCTACGGAGTTGTATCGTGTGATTAAGCTTCGTCCAGAGGATCGCAGTACACGAGGTCCAGACTTCCTCGGGGCTATGTACACCGAGTATACCAAATTGATGGAAAGTTCTGAAATGATGCGTCACTCAATGAAGAATGATGTATTGACACGAATTCCAAAGGCGTTAAGGGAGTATAAGAGAACACCTACTCTTACTCCAATCGGCTCATTGGAAGATAGTGCGGATGACAAAGAAATCTTTTCACATTTTCCCCACAGTGCTTCAATAATTTTTAGTCCCAAGTCACCAACCATACAGAAACAATATTACGAGAGTCCTTTTGACAAACAAGATGTAAATGTAACGGATATTGATATAGATGTAGAAAGCAATTTGAGCAAATAAAAAAGACAAATTATTTTGGTGATAATTTAGCAATTATTTTCTATTTTCATATTATATAATGAAATTTGAAGAGTTAACAGTTGGTGATTTAAAAAAGCATGCCAAAGGAAATGTAAAAGGCTACACAACAATGAAAAAAGATGAATTAGTTAAGCATCTTAAAAAGGGTTTTAAATTAATGAAAGGTGGTAATCTTGTGGCAAAGGAACCAAAAGGCAGAACGGCTACAGGAGGTCGCTGTTGGGATGGTTACGAACCTGTAGAGGACAAGAAACCTTATACAAAGGGATCCTGTAAAAAAGTAGAAGGATCCGGTTTAGAAGAAAGCCGCAAAAAATTAAAAGAGGCTTTAACATCGCATATGCAAATATTGAAAGGTATGCATGAGCATGCGAAGAAACTGCGTGGTGGAACATTGGGACAAGTAACACAGTCTGTTTATGACAAAAGTGGACAAATTCGATTACCATCTGACGTTGTCCGACATATAAGTTCATTTGATACAGGATTTCAAAATAGAGCAGAGAAACCGGGCAAACCAAGTTTGCCATTTGACGATAATTATGCGTGGAGGCACGAATGGCAACGTCGACCACAGGCTATACCTAGATTCGGTGATCCACCTTCTACATCCACTCCAAAACTTACAAACACAAAAAGTGTAGGGTCAAAAAGAAAAGCAGAAGGAGAAGCAGAAGGTGGTCAATTGCCCTGTCGTGTTACAGAAAAATTGAAGGATTTGCAAATGACTGGATCAGGAATAGCTCCACAACCATGGGAAGACGCACCTAACTTTAAAGGACAATTTGAAAAGCATAATGCTACACAAAAAAAGAAGTTTAAAGATTTAGCGTCTTTTGCAGATCATATTATGAACAATAAGGATAAATTTCAAGCCAAAACATTAAAACGAGCTCGTTTTTTTAAGAACGTATTGCAAAAGAAAAAATCTTCTTAGTAAGTATATAACCATGCATCCTATTAGTAGACGTATTAGTGGCGATATGACGATGAGAGGCCAAACGACTCATCATGGCCATCCGTCACATGTAAAATCAAACAGCACCGGTGCCGATCACCATGCCAGACACCACTTTTTTCGATATCACGCAAGATCTGGACCATCTATCCGCGACTCAAAAGGTCACTTTGGCAGTGGCGAGGAAGGGCACGCACACATGGGCCGTGGAAAAATGCGAGGAGGAATGCTAGAAGAGTATAGTACACAACCTACTGAAGTAGGCAGTAGACCTTCTTTTGGAACACCTAGTACAACACAACCTCTATTGCATGTAGGAAGAACAAAATCTCTTTTTGATCATGTAACAAATTACGGTCAAGATCGACCAATGAAACATGCACAAGAAAAACCAAAACGTAAAATGAAACAACAGACTTTAATTAAAGATGATGCCGATTGGACTGACACAGTTGGTCCTAATTGGAAAAAACATTTTGGTAATCATAGTCTATATAAGCAAGTAATTGATTATGAAAAAGCAAATCCTCTATACCGCTAATCTACAACACGATTAACTCGTTCTACAAAATCAGCCGCTTCTTTTACTAATTGCGTAAGGCACTGCGTTGGGATTGGCCGACTTCCTCTCATTTCATCCCTTTCAATACGTTGTATCATGATATCAATAGCAATGTCGCCAATCTTTTTCGTTTCCGCTTGTGCATTTACAAATAAGCCTTGAGGTTCAAAATATTTAAGATGTTCAATGTCATTTAAATATTTTGTGTAAGAGGCCTGGTCAACCACAAATGATTTGCGCCTTTCTGGAGTCTTGTACGTATGGCTCATCTTTGCCTTGTTAGATTCACCCATTTGATCAATTAGCTCCATGAGACGTGTACAGCTTGTGGATGGGTCAGTTGCCATGTTGGGTTTGATTGTGTGAGACTCTCGAAATCAGCGAAGAAAAAAAAATACACAAACAATAGGAGAGTGAAAGAGAGAAGAGGGGGCGTACCGGAGTGAAAGAGACAAGAAAGGGGGAGTGAAAAAAAAGAACATGAAAAAAAAATAGTTGAATGAAAATGTTCAGTTGTCATTATCGAACCCCATAAACCATGTCAAACGAAATTGTAAATATGACCGGTATTGTAGAAAGAATGAAAGACAAATTGTCGAAACCACAAGAAGTCATTGATTTGACAAATGATGATGAATTAGATTTATTAACACAACCTACAGAGATTGATGAAGACAATAATAGCCAAGTCAGCGAAATGTCGGAAGAAGGCGAAATTGTGACTAAAATATTAAGCTTTACCATTCGCATGTCGGACAAGGATTGGGCAAAGTACGATGTACAAGAGGATCTTTCAGAGGAAATTAATAATTATTTAGAGTTCTCAGAAGAAGGAGTAATTGTCGAGATGAAAAGCGAGACTGTAGACAGTCACGCAAAAGTGCATCCTATCGATTTGTCAAACGTTTATTGGGAGCGTCGCCTTTGTGAAGGAAAAGAAAAGGATTGGCAGACAGAGTTTTTAAAGAATACTTTGCCAGCGGATTGCCTTAAATATTAATCCTCCTTGACGTATGTGGTTAGCATCTCTGCGGAAGACCCTGCATTTTGCATGTACTGTTCAGCTTCACTTTTCTTTTTCATCATATCACCAAACTTTTCAGTCATGATAGAATGTCTTAAAATATTAACACCAACCTTTTTGTTGTCAAACAGTTTGTTTAGTCTTTGATTTAATTTTACACTTCCGTTTCCACTTCTATCTGCCCCGCCTAACGGAGCACCACTGCTATCAATTAACAAATACTCGGATGGATTGACAGCGATCCATTTGCGTAAAATGTTTCTCAAAGGTGTCTTTAAAGGGATCTTTTGTTCTCCATACGCCTTGGCAGTCTTGTAGCTATTAAATACCAAATGCTTACCGTTATCAGACATGTAATTGTCTTTGGCTTTGTCTACGTTACGTATTTTAAAGTCTACATAATCTTTGCTTCTACGAACTGGGATATGTATGCCTGACAACAGGCTAAGAATAATGTAATTCTGAATCTTTTGTAGCTCGGACATAGAATGACTTTCCTTTTTCATTAATGGTTTGGCAATTTTCTCCAGCATTTTATATTTCTGCATAATATCATCTTTAGTCACCCAATTCTCTTCCTGTGATGGTGTCTTTTGTTGTTTTTCTATTTCTTTCCTGTAGTCTTGTATGTCTTGCATCATGAGCTCGCGATAGGACTTATTATCTGTAATAACGACCAATGCAGATAAGATAGTCTTACGTTTGTTAGGAGTTAAATCTTTTAATGCAGCAATAACTTCTTTTGTCTTGTCAAAATTCTCAACAGAAATATCTGTTGATCCAAAAATCTGTTTGTGAAGGGATCGTAATATGGAGCTGTACGTATTAACGCTGCTCGTACTCAGGTTTGGTCTTTTTTCTTTTAAAAATTCTTTAAACTTTTTTGTATCCATTATATTATAAGTAAAGATAAGATATTTACTAAATAACTAATTTAGTATTTATTTTCGTATCTTAATTAAATATGGACGTATACGAAAAACTTAAAATCAATCCGTATGTGAATTGCTCTGACAATGTTCTGGTCGAAATGAAACGGGATCGGGAGATTATGCAGGTGGTATCTACAGGGGATCCCAATGTCTTTACGATTCGCAAAGGCTGTAATCGTGAAAGTGAAAAAGAAAAGACATTAAGTTTCCAATCTGTGTGTAGTGAAGTGTTTGATTACCACATTAACTTTTTCCAAATGAATACTAACTTGATGTTTCCAAAAGGAATGGATACAGTTCTTGCAGTCTGTAAAGATGTCTTTAAAACGGAAGTGGATAAAGATGGAAAGATTGCAGAAAGGATTAAGAAAGAATACGAAGAAGAAAAATCTAAAGAAGAAGTATAACAATGTTGGGGAGAATCTATGGAGGCAATATAGCAGCCCCTTCGTGGGAGGGAGCTCGCCCAGGCAATCAACCGGCCAAACCTAAACGACGAATACAATTAACAAGTGCGAATCTAGTAGAACAAACTCCTGTAGAAAAAGAAAAGTCTTTGTTGCAAAGAGAGCGACTTGATTTAGGCGATCAACACTTTGCCATGATTGACGATCCTGCTGTGCTTGGCAAAAACATGGGAAGAGCAAAAGGGTCAAAAGGTATGAAAAGTTATCAAGATGCAATTGATAACATGTCGGCTCAGATCCTTGCGGCACACCGTCAAGACGATGACTTGCAAAAATTGTATGCAGAGCAAAGAAAAGCGGCTCGCAAACCGAGCAAAAAGAAATGTGTGTTAGCTCCTTATTCCAAATTGAAAAAAGGTGAGTTGGTAGAAACGATTGCCGACAACTTGCCACTTGGCATGATGATTCGCAAATCCGAATTGCAAAGAATGACTGTAAAAGATCTCCGTAAATTAGCGACACGCTTTTGCAAAACGGGAAGTGTCAAAGGTGGAACACTCCCAGACGAAATAATAAGACACATAGAAACTTATCTACCAGAGGAGGGGATCGTCAAGAATGTTCCCAATGAATATACTACTATTAAACCATCAGAGAATAGACTATCTGCCATATTGAATAAACCTACATCGAGGTCTAAACCTACGAAGACAATTATTTCAACAGACGATTTTTTCCCTAATGCTTATACTGAGTTGGGACTTACCCATGAAGTTGCAAAGCTGGCGCGTTTAGGTGACAAAGAAGCAGGCGAAATGCTTGCGGCGGACCCTAGAATGGCACAAGACCCTAAGGTGTTAAAATATGGATCAGATGTTTATATTCAACAAAGAGAAGCACAAAGGCCAGATCGTAGAAGATTTAGTGAGCTACAGTCTAACCCGAAACCATCAAAAAAGCCCAAAAGGCCTAGAATCAATTAGAAAATATTTAGTAAAGTATATGGATCCCATACTTTACGAAAATGAATCCCACAGCCGACATGTCCTATTCCCAATCCAAAACGCCAAGGTCTGGGATTTATATAAAAAGGCTGTATCGTCATTTTGGAGGGCAGAGGAGCTTGATCTCAGTTCAGACATTAACGACTACCGATCATTATCTATTGATGAGAGACATTTCATCAACCATATCCTCGCCTTCTTTGCAGCATCTGATGGGATCGTACTTGAAAACCTTGCAGTACGATTTCTGGATGAGGTAAAGCTTCCCGAAGCACGTTGTTTCTATGGATTTCAAATTGCCATGGAGAACATTCACTCCGAAACCTATTCTTTGCTGATCGACACATATGTAACGGATAGAAAACAAAAGGACCTGTTGTTCAATGCAGTAAAAGAATTCCCAGCCATTCAAAGAAAAGCCGCTTGGGCCCAACGGTACATCAATAGCAAGCAACCCTTTCATACACGCCTTATTGCCTTTTGTGTAGTCGAAGGGATCTTTTTCTCCGGATCCTTTTGCGCGATCTTCTGGTTGAAGAAAAGGGGATTAATGCCGGGATTGACAATGAGCAATGAATTTATCAGTCGTGACGAAGCCATGCATACGGAGTTTGCAGTCCTTTTGCACAGTCTGCTACATGATAAGTGTCAGGAGACCATGATCATGTCGATTGTAATGGAGGCGGTGTTGATCGAAAAGGAATTTATAATAGAATCCTTGCCGTGTAGATTAATAGGGATGAATGAGAAATTAATGGGACAGTATATAGAATACGTAGCAGACTATCTCTTGCAACAGCTGGGGTGTGGGAAGATATACAGGACACAAAATCCCTTTGACTTTATGGAGATGATAAGCCTGGACGGGAAAACGAATTTCTTTGAACGTAGAGTGACGGAATATGCCCTGGCCAATACGGAAGTGAAGGGAGATTTGTTTGATGCGGATTTTTAATCTTTAGCTTAAATTTTCTTTTGTGTATATATAGTAAAAAATGAGTGAGACATCGCAACCCATTCAAGTACTCGATGTATTTAATAAACAAAATTTTCATACGGGAGTGGCGAGTGAATTTGTAAAATTCCCAAAAGCCCAATCTACTGTAACTATGCCGAATGGTGTCAAATTTGGGGATGGGTCCTTTCAAAATTCAGCGAGTGCAGGATCCTCATTGACTGTTCAAGAAGCAAGTGGAGCAAATCCAGAAATAGCAACGGAAGTAAGTACAATAAAGGTTTCAAATGGTACACTGACAGTAGATCCAAATGACAATTCAATCGTTACAATATCAACAAGTGGAGGCAGTGGCAGTGGCAGTCTTACAGTAACAGATAACAATGTAACATCCGCAAATGTTAGTACAATAAATGTAGAAGCATTAGGAACTGTTGTAAATGATTCAGCAACGAATACAGCATTTTTATTTCCAGGCGATTCAAAAGTAAGTAGTACCCAAACGTACACAACTACCGCACTTACAAATCACCAATTTTTAGTAGACCCCTTTAACACAACAAATGTGACCACATCAGGAATCACAAGTAGTGGATTAGTTTCAAATTATACAGGAACATATGAACGCGTAAATCCAAAGGCCACTGTCAAAACAAATTCTTCAGGTATTCGACATTTTCAATTTGATGGTAATGATGATTATATTGATTTTGCAACATCAAATAATTTGATCGATGCTGTTCCTTCGACAGGAAGCACAAGTTTATGGGCATGGTTTGATTTAGAGGATACTGCATTATCAGTCAACAGCCTTTTATCAACACGTACTAGAGTGTCCGGGAGTGATGATAAAATAGGTGCTGGTTTAGAACTAAAAACAAAAAGTGGTTTTTATTCTTTTAGAGTTGGTAAAACTTCTACCCAAGGTTTTCTGGAACACGAGAGTTCCGTGGCAGTAACTAAAGGATGGCATATGTTCGCTGCGACAATGACTTACAACAGTGCAACTGTAAATTATGATTATGTTCTTTATCTTGATGGTGTTTCAATTCATACATTTTCTGATGAGTATGCTGCTCCTGCTTCAGGAGTGCGAATAGGTGCAGCCATTGCAGACACAACTAATGTTCCTTCTGCATCTGTTACAACCGCTTTAATTGGACATTGTGGAATTACTGATAGTGCGCTTTCATCTACTGATATTACGTCAATTTACAACGAATTAAAACCGTATTATCTTACAAGCGGTCTTTTTGCCGGTGACTTGACAGGAAATGTAACTGGAAACCTTACGGGAAATGTAACTGGAGACCTTACGGGAAACGTCAGTGGTAATGCAGGTACAGTTACAAACGGAGTGTATACAAATGCAAGTTCAAATATAAATGGAACTGTTACTGCAACTGCATTTTCCGGTCCTTTGACAGGAGACGTTACTGGAAACGTCAGTGGTAATGCAGGTACAGTTACAAACGGAGTGTATACAAATGCAAGTTCAAGTATAGCTGGCACTGTTACTGCAACTGTATTTTCCGGTCCTTTGACAGGAGACGTGACAGGAGACGTGACTGGCGACATCAAAACAACCACGATTGTTTCCACTCCCACGTTTGCCAGTTCTACATTATCTTTAACACTAACAGGTAACACTTACGATACATTTTATTATCCTTATCCATCTGGAGGGAGTGCGAATTCAACCATTACTACAATTGAATTCACATCAAGTGGAAGTGCACCGAGAATAAATTCACAAATTGTCATTACAATTTACAATGATTCAGGATATGTTGTAGAAATACCTACAACAGTCGCTCTGAATGACCAAGGAACTTCAAGCAATATCAAAGTCAATTTTACTTCTCAAGTAGATATTCCTGACACCCAATGTGGTATCATTACAATTTATTATTTAAGCTCAACAAATATTTTTGCATCAGCCAGTGTATTTAGTTAAAAATAAATTAAGTCTATATATAAACAAATGAGCGAGTCACAAAAGCCTCTGCAAATACTAGACATATTTAACACAGAAAACTTTATAACCAACAAGGATTTTGTCACTTATAAAGCACAAGGAATAGTAACGGTTCCCAATGGCCTAAAATTCGGAGACGGATCGTATCTCAATGGGGATTTCTATTCTGTCAATGGGACTTTAGTGCTAGACGTGGGAACGGATGGTACGGATGCGACTTTTAATGGTGATGTAAATGGAGACGTGTATGGGGACATTTATAATTCTAGTTCAACAAAAGTATTTGACACGGATACACAAACATTTTCAGGAGATGTAACTATAAATAACGTGATCGGATCACTTACGGGTAATGCAGATACAGCGACAAAAATTGCGACAATAAATAACAATGATATAGTTCAAACAATTGGTGACCAAAGTATTTCTGGTATAAAAACGTTTACATCAAACTGTTTATTTACATCAGACAGGTTAAATGTATCACCTACTTTGCGATTTGATAGTTATCGTTCTGGTATATATAATGTTATTGAAGATGCAGAATCTAGAATTAGATTTGGATTGTATAATTCAACGAATGGTTCACCTGGACCAAATCGTAGCTATTATTACGGAGACACACATATTTTTAGAACACTGACTGGCACCAGTGCAAACGCTTACTTACAAGCTGGACGAACTGTTATAGAAGACATTCTAAATCAAGAAGATACAACTGCTGCTTTGACTGTAATAAAAGATGATTCAGGTGATGAAAATATAGTTGAAGTATTAAGACTAGAAAGAAAATGTGGTTACATTGACGCAGATAGTAGTACACCACCAAATACAGAAGGTGGATACATTGGTTTGTACGTAACTCAGACTGGGCTAAATCAAACAAATGAATTTGCTCGTATTTCTTGGAGACCATCTAATGATGATCTAAACCCTGCAATTCCTAATGACGGAAGATTAGCATTTTGGACTGACGACAATGGTACAATTACAGAGAGAATGACTATTACCGATCAAGGGTATGTAGGGCTTTCCAACACAACCCCTACATGTGCATTAGATGTGACAGGAGACATAAAAGGTTCTAATGATTTAGACGTGGCAGGAGCAATCAATGCAACAACAATCACTGGTTCGTTTACAGGAGCCCTTACGGGTAATGCAGATACAGCGACAAAAATTGCGACAATAAATAACAATAATATAGTTCAAACAAGTGGTGACCAAAGTATTGGCGGTACAAAAACGTTTACATCAAACTGTCTGTTTACTGGAAATGTTATTACAACACAAAACCAACCTTTTTCAGTTAATTACTCGACTAACTTTACTGGTGGTACATCATCAGGTCCAACTTTTACATTTTCATCAGGTATAGATCAACGAGCATGTGTAATGTTTCGAATAACGGCTCAAGTTGCAAGTGAAGAAATAAATGAAGTTTTGAATAATGTATCATACAACTACATGGAGAATACATGTTATGTAACTAATATTCTCACATGTTACCCAGGTCGTTTCCCTACTGGCACGTGGGCTCCATCCACAAGTAATCAATTATTTTATGCGGGTGTAGGAAGTGGTGGTGATACTACATTCTTAAATAACACGCCATGGACATATTTTTCAGCTCATGGACAACGAGCTTTATTTGGAATAAAGAAAAAATTTCAGGAAGGCACTTTTGCTGCTGATCAAGTTTTAACACTAACGGGTATTAACACAACTATTCAATTTATATGTCAAAAGCATAATAACCAAGAAACTAGTTATCAGATAACAGTTGAAGTATTGAATGTAAATGACTATTGGGGTGCAAATGATACTATCACATATTATGACACATTGATTGGTATACATAATCGTATGCCAATAGTAATAGGTTAAAAATTATTTTATACCTTAATATATAATAATGGTTTTTGCAGGATTATTTTCAGCTTTAGTAAAACAAGAGACAGAGACAGTGTCACGAACAGAAGTGATAGTTACCACAGAAGGTGATGCTCAAGTAAGTACGTCAGTAAAGAAATTTGGAACAGGAAGTGTATCACTAGATGGTTCAGGTGATTACCTAAAAATAAGTTCATCCCAGAACTCATTGTTTCGTTTTACTGGTGATTTTACAATTGAATTTTGGATATATGGAAATAGTTGGCAGACAAATAATGGCATGTTGAGTAATTGGTCCAATGCATTTATTATTTGGAAATCTGGTGTTAAACTTAAATTTAAATTTAATGGTAACTATTTAGGTAATGATATACAAGGTAATGGTGTATGGGATACAAATACGTGGTATCATATAGCAGTTGTGAGATCAAGTGGGTCAGTTGCATTATTTTTGGATGGTGTGCAGTTGGGATCCACTGTTACCGGTAAAACAGACACTGTTGATTGGGGTTCGCCAGATGATGGATTGGATGAATTTACTGGAATAGGTATAAATGTAAATAACAACAGTCCAACCTGGTACCATAACGGATATTTTGATGAAATTCGTTTTTCAAGTAGTGCTCGGTATTCACCTGGAACAAACTTTACGCCACCAACTGCCGCGTTTACAAATGACAGCAATACTGTTTTGTTGTTGCATTGTGACGGTACAAACGGGTCAACTTCTTTCCCAGACGATTACACATAGAAAGGTTTAAACCGCAAATTAAGCATATAATTAAGCAAAGTGAGTATAATTATA
>UEXN01000754.1_pt1 | contig 29240 bp, 25 predicted proteins | sample 1796711 | NCBI WGS metagenome assembly UEXN01 (sample SAMEA4772470, study PRJEB27181) | metagenome | reverse complement strand
AGCAGTAAGTTAAGCGTTCTTTGCCGAAGTGGTGGAATTGGTAGACACGCTATCTTGAGGGGGTAGTGAGCTTCGCTCGTGCCGGTTCAAGTCCGGCCTTCGGCACCAATTAGGGAACGTTTTGCTGACCATTGTTGTCAGTGAGGCGTAGGAAAAAGATCGGTGTATATTGATCGATGTTTTCCAAGGCCAGCCTTTGCGCTGGTTAGCATCAGGTTCTGTGGCTTTTCCTGATGCTAAGGCTTCGAAAAATAAATACTTTTTTCGATAATGCCTTGACAGAGTAAGCGCCTCTGAGTACTATTTGCGCTCGATTTTGATGCGGGGTGGAGCAGTCTGGTAGCTCGTCGGGCTCATAACCCGAAGGTCGTAGGTTCAAATCCTGCCCCCGCTACCAATTAGCAGAACCGGAAAAACACCTTCGGTTCGAAGCGAACAAAAAGCCCCTCTAGCAGGGGCTTTTTGTTATCCGTAAACCGACCCGGTTAGTGGAAGTGGGCGGTGGATACGCGGTCTTTGCGGGGAATGCTGCAAGTGCTGTGACATCCTCGGGCCCATTTTTTGTTTGTACCGTCGGAAAGTTGTATGTCGAAACGCACGGAACAGTTAACGGAGCTGCTGGCTCCGGTAGTGGAAGATCTGGGCTTTGTGCTTTGGGGTGTTGAATACATCCAGGGGCGCGGGGCCGTTTTGCGTGTGTTTATTGACCATGCAGACGGTATCTCGGTAGATAATTGCGCGGCCGTGAGTCACGAAGTCAGCGGCGTGCTGGATGTGGAAGATCCGATTTCCGGTGAGTTCAATCTTGAGGTGTCCTCGCCGGGCATGGATCGGCCCATGTTCGAAATTGCGCAGTATGTCGATTACATCGGTGAAGATGTGCAGCTCAAGCTGCTGGCACCGGTAAGCGGCAAGCGTAAAATGACGGCGGCCATTGTGGCCGTGGACGGCGATACGCTGGTGGTGGAGCTGGATGGCGAAACCTTGCGTGTTCCTTACAGTCAGGTAGATCGTGCCCGGTTGCAGCCCCGCTTCGACTGAGCACGCCCTGAAGAACTTTAGTCTTTGTAAAGGCCTGGCCATGAACAAAGAGATCCTGCTGGTAGCGGAAACAGTTTCAAACGAGAAAGGTGTAAGCCGAGACGTAATTTTCGAGGCCATTGAACTGGCGCTCGCGGCGGCCACCAAGAAACGTTTTAAGCAAGAAGACGTAGAAATTCGTGTGGATATTGACCGGGTGTCCGGCAATGCCAAGAGCTTTCGTGTTTGGCACGTGGTGCCTGACGAGGAGCTTTACGAGTTTGGCAAACAGCTGACACTGGATGAAGCGCACGAGCAGGATACGTCGCTGCAGATCGGTGATACCTGGGAAGAGGAAGTCGAATCCGAAGCCTTTGGTCGCATCGCTGCACAGACTGCCAAGCAGGTCATCGTACAGAAAGTACGTGAAGCCGAGCGCCGTCAGATTGTTGAAGAATACCGCGATCGTATCGGCGATCTGGTTAGCGGTACGGTGAAAAAAGCCAGCCGGGATTCCATTATTCTGGATCTCGGTGGCAACGCCGAGGCGCTGATTACCCGCGAGCACATGATTCCGCGTGAAGCCGTTCGCCAGAACGACCGCATTCGTGCCTATTTGCTGGGTGTGAATGAAGAAAATCGCGGTCCGCAGCTGTTCGCCAGTCGTGCCTGCCCGGACATGCTGATCGAGTTGTTCAAGATTGAAGTGCCGGAGATCGGTGAAGAGCTGATCGAGATCAAGGGTGCTGCCCGTGATCCTGGATCGCGCGCCAAGATAGCCGTGAAGAGCAATGATCAGCGTATCGACCCGGTGGGTGCTTGTGTGGGTATGCGCGGCGCGCGTGTTCAAGCGGTGTCCAATGAGTTGGCCGGCGAGCGTATTGATATCGTCCTGTGGGACGACAACCCGGCGCAGTTGGTGATTAACGCCATGCAGCCGGCAGAAGTGGCTTCCATCGTGATGGATGAAGAAAGCCATTCCATGGATATCGCCGTGGAAGACGAATCTGCACTGGCTCAGGCTATTGGCCGCAGTGGGCAGAACATTCGTCTGGCGTCCGAGCTGACCGGCTGGGAACTCAACGTCATGACCATTGATGACGCTGAGACCAAACAGGAAGAAGAAGCAGAGCAGGCCCTGCAGACGTTCATGAATGAGCTGGACGTGGACGAAGATGTGGCCGGCGTGCTGGTGGATGAAGGTTTCTCTACCCTCGAAGAAGTGGCCTATGTGCCTGAGGAAGAGATGCTGGCCATCGACGGATTTGATGAAGATATCGTGGAGCTGTTGCGCCAGCGGGCTAAAGACGCGCTGTTGACCAAGGCCCTGGTGTCTGAAGAGAAGTTTGACCAGGCCGAGCCTGCGGAAGACCTTCTGAACATGGAAGGTATGGACCGTGAGCTGGCTGTTGAATTGGCTTCCCGTGGCATTGTCACGATGGAAGACCTCGCCGAACAGGCGGTGGATGACCTGCTGGAAATTGAAGGCCTGAGCGAAGAGCGTGCAGCTGAGTTGATCATGACTGCGCGTGCGCCCTGGTTTGAAGGCGAAGACGAAGCCGGGGCATAACTGCCCCTTTTCAGGCTGATCAAGCAGGCACCATCAGAGACGGACAGGAGAGTGTTGCTGACATGGCAGAAACGACCGTAAAGAAACTGGCCGACATCGTAGGGACGCCCGTCGAAAAGCTGCTTACGCAGATGAAAGACGCAGGGTTGCCCCATGGCGATGCCAGCGAAGTGGTCTCCGATGAACAGAAGCAGCAGCTACTGGCGCATCTGCGCAAGTCTCATGGTGCCCAAGACGAAAGCAGTGGAAAGAAAATTACGCTGAAGCGTAAATCCACCAGCACCATCAAGACCACCGGCGCTGCCGGCAAGTCCAAGACCGTGAACGTGGAGGTGCGCAAGAAACGCACCTACATGAAGCGTGACGTGCTGGAAGCGGAAGAGCGCGAAGATGCAGAACGCCTGGCGGCGGAAGAAGCAGCGCGCATCGCGGAAGAAGAGAAACAAGCGGCAGAAGATGCCGCCAAACGTGCTGCGGACGATGAAGCTGCACGGTTGAAGGAAGACGAAGCCCGCGCCAAGGCTGAGAAGGAACGCAAAGCGGCTGGCGAGAAAGCGGCGGAAGAAAAGAGCAAGCGTGTTTCCGTGCCTAAGACGAGTGCAGCGAAGAAGCCGGCTAAAGAAGAGACGCCAGCGGAAAAAGCCAAGCGCGAAGAGGCCGAACGCAAGCAGCGTGAAGCCGATGATGCCAAGCGCAAGCAGGAAGCGGAAACTCGCAAGAAAGCGGAAGAAGAAGCTGCCCGTCGCACGGCTGAAGAAGCCGCCCGTATTGCGGCTGAATTGGAACAGCGTGGCGAGCAGGAAGAGAAGAAGCCTGCAGCGGAAGACGACAAGGACAAAGGCTCGTCCATTGTTAATGCCGCCCAGGAAGCCAGCTATCAGCGTGAAGAGCGTCAGTCTCGCCGTCGTCGTCGCAAGCCCAAGGTTGCGGGCGTTGTACACGGCAAGATGAAAAGCTCCATGAACAAGCAGCATGGCTTTAAAACGCCGACGGAGAAGAAAATCTACGAAGTCGAAGTTCCAGAAACCATTACCGTGACAGATCTGGCCCAGCGCATGAACGTTAAGGCCAAATCGTTGATTAAGTCCCTGATGAAAATGGGCGAAATGGTCACGGTCAATCAGCCTGTCGATCAGGAAACCGCTTTCTTGCTGGTAGAAGAAATGGGGCACACCCCTATTGCCAGCAAAGGTCAGGAAGAGTTGCTTGAAGATCACCTTGCGGCTGATCTGGTTACCCGTGATAGCGTGGATTCTGAGCACCGTGCGCCAGTCGTGACCATTATGGGTCACGTCGACCATGGTAAAACGTCTCTGCTTGATTACATCCGTAAGGCCAAGGTGGCCAGCGGTGAAGCCGGTGGTATTACTCAGCATATTGGTGCGTACCACGTCGAGCACGAGAAAGGCATGATCACCTTCCTCGACACTCCCGGTCACGCTGCCTTTACTGCCATGCGTGCGCGTGGTGCCAAGGCTACGGATATCGTGGTGATTGTGGTGGCCGCCGATGACGGCTTGATGCCGCAGACCGAAGAAGCGATCAACCATGCCAAGGCCTCCGGTGCGCCGATCATTATTGCGGTCAACAAGATCGATAAAGAGCAGGCGGATCCGGATCGTGTGCGTAACGAGATGGCTACCAAGGACGTGATCCCGGAAGAATGGGGCGGCGAATACCAGTTCATCAATGTGTCGGCCCATTCCGGTCAAGGTGTTGATGACCTGCTGGACGCTATCTTGCTGCAATCTGAATTGCTCGAGCTGCAGGCTCAGGCGTCAGGCTCGGCTACCGGTGTCGTCATTGAATCTCGCATTGAGAAAGGTCGCGGGACTGTTGCCTCCATTCTGGTTCAGGGTGGTGAGCTACAGATCGGTGACATGCTGCTGGCCGGTGCTCACTTCGGCCGTGTACGGGCGATGATTGATGAGAATGGCCAGCCGATCAAAAAAGCCGGCCCGTCTATTCCGTTGGAAGTGCTGGGTCTCAATGGCGCGCCGGAAGCCGGTGAACAGGTTCAGGTTGTGACAGACGAGCGTAAGGCGAGGGAAGTCGCCGAGTTCCGTCAAGAACGCGACCGTGACCTCAAGCTCAAGCGTCAACAGGCGTCCAAGCTGGAAAACCTGTTTGAGAACATGGGCAGCGCAGAAGTTAAGACCGTTAACATCGTATTGAAGACTGATGTGCGCGGTTCACTGGAAGCGTTGACCAGTGCCCTGAATGATCTGGGTACTGATGAAGTGAAAGTGAATCTGGTATCCAGCGGCGTCGGCGCGATCAACGAATCCGACGTTAACCTGGCGATGACCAGTGAAGGTGTATTGCTGGGCTTTAACGTTCGTGCCGATTCCAAAGCCAAGAAAATGTGCGAGCAGGAAGGCATTGATCTGCGCTACTACAGCGTGATCTACGAACTGATCGACGACGTGAAGCAGGCCATGAGTGGTTTGCTGGCACCGGAAAAACGCGAAGAAATTCTTGGCGTGGCTCAGGTGCGCGACGTGTTCCGTTCTTCCAAGTTCGGTGCTGTTGCCGGTTGTATGGTGGTGGAAGGTACGCTGTACCGAAACCGTCCGATCCGCGTTCTGCGCGACGATGTGGTGGTCTTCGAAGGCGAGCTGGAATCCCTGCGTCGCTTCAAGGACGATGTGCCGGAAGTGCGTAACGGCATGGAGTGTGGCATCGCGGTGAAGAGCTACAATGACGTGAAAGAAGGCGACAAGATTGAAGTCTTCGAAGTGAAGGAGGTGGCACGCTTCCTGTAAAGGAGTGTGCCTGAATCCTGTTATGAGTCGTCATCGCCGCCCTCAGGGCTTTAACCGCACAGACCGTATTGCTGACCAGATTCAGCGTGAATTGTCCCGGTTGCTGCAGTTTGAAATGAAAGACCCTCGGGTCAATCTGGCGACGATTCAGGATGTCACGGTTTCCCGCGATCTGTCCTATGCCGAGGTGTATTTCACCTTGCTGGGGCAGGGCGAGGAAGCCGGCGCAGAAGCCGAAGAAGTGCTGGTCAAGGCCAGCGGCTTCCTGCGCAGCAGCCTGGCCAAAAGTCTCAATACCCGCACCACCCCCAAATTGCGTTTCCATTACGACATGACCCCGGAGCGGGCCGCGCATCTGTCGCAGTTGATTGATGATGCCCGCGCCGAAGACCGGGAGTTGCGTCCGGAAGATGACGAAACCGGAAACAACGAGTAACTCGGAGCTGTCAGGTGGCAAAGCGTCGTCCCAGAGGCCGTGATCTCAACGGCATCCTGTTATTGGATAAATCCTCCGGCGTGAGCAGTAATGGCGCGCTGCAGATGGCCAAAAAAATGTTTGCCGCTGCTAAAGCGGGCCATACCGGTAGCCTGGACCCTCTGGCAACCGGCATGTTGCCGATCTGTTTCGGTGAGGCCACTAAGTTCAGCCAGTTTCTGCTGGAATCGGACAAGAGTTACCGGGTCACCGCCAAGTTGGGTGTGACTACGGAAACCGGCGACGCAGATGGTAATGTGGTGGAAACCACCGTGGTAAACGCCTCATCCGCTCAGATTGAAACTGCGTTGCTGTCGTTCAAGGGTGATATCGAGCAAATTCCGAGCATGTACTCGGCCATCAAGCACGAAGGTGTACCGCTGTACAAGCTGGCCCGTGAGGGAATCACCGTGGAGCGAAAGCCGCGCCCGGTGACCATTTACGACCTGCGGGTTCTGCGCATTGATGGCGATGAAGTGGAATTTGAGGTGGATTGTTCCAAGGGCACTTATGTCCGTTCTCTGGTGGAAGATACCGGCGCGATACTGGGTTGCGGTGGCCATGTGACGGCTCTGCATCGTCTGTCTGCCGGGCCTTATCCGGCGGAGCGCATGTTGACCCTGGAGCAACTGGGCAAGATCAAGGAAACCGGTGGATTTGAGGCAATCGACGAGCTGCTATTGCCTTTATCCACCAGCGTGGCAGACTGGCCGCGCGTTGAACTGGGTGACAATGCGGCTTATTACTTGCAGCAGGGCCAGCCAGTGATGGCATCAGACCGTCCATTGGATGGCTGGGTTAGCGTATATCAGGCATCCAGCGGTGAATTTCTGGGTGTCGGTGAAGTATTGGAAGACGGGCGGATTGCCCCTCGTCGTCTGATTGCCGGCGCAGCCTCTTAAGGCGACGCGGTTAACAATGACGGCAGCTATAAATATGCATGGCTGGCCGTGACCCTAACTGAGCATATTGGAGAAGCACCATGGCGTTAACTGTAGAACAGAAAGCTGAGATCCTGAAAGAGCATGGCCGCAAAGAGAACGATACCGGTTCACCGGAAGTTCAAGTGGCTCTGTTGAGTGCCAACATCAATGGCTTGCAGGATCACTTCAAGGGCCACAAGAAGGATCACCACAGCCGTCGTGGCCTGATCCGCATGGTAAACCAGCGTCGTAAGCTGTTGGACTACCTGGCCAAGAAAGACCGCACCCGTTACCTGCAGCTGATCGAAAAGCTGGGTCTGCGTCGCTAAGACATGGATTAAAGGTACAGCAACAGAAGCTCGGCATAGCCGGGCTTTTGTTGTTTTAGGGCACGGGAAAGGGCCGGTGCCCTGAGCGTGATACTGGGTGATGCATGGTGCGTTTCTCGTTATCATGCGTGAGCGAAAGAAGATTGTATGTCAGAGGCATGGGCCTCGAAGATTGTCGTGAAGAAGAGAGAAGAGACGAGATATGTTCAATAAAATTACCAAGCAAATTCAGTTTGGCCGTGACACGGTAACCCTGGAAACCGGGCAGATTGCTCGCCAGGCAACCGCTGCTGTCATGGTCCGTATCGGTGACACCGAAGTGTTGGTCACCGTGGTGGGCAGAAAAGAAGCTGATCCCAGCAAGAATTTCTTTCCCCTGACCGTTAACTATCAGGAAAAGACTTACGCAACCGGCCGTATCCCCGGTGGTTTTCTGAAGCGCGAAGGCCGCCCCAGCGAAAAAGAAACGCTGACCTGTCGTTTAATCGATCGCCCGATTCGTCCGCTGTTCCCCAAGGGCTTCATGAACGAAGTGCAGGTTGTGGCCACGGTGATGTCTTCCGACAAGAACCGTGACCCGGATATCGCCGCTCTGATCGGTACCTCTGCGGCGCTGTCCATTTCCGGTATCCCGTTCAGTGGTCCTATTGGTGCTGCCCGGGTGGGTTACAAGGATGGCATGTACATTCTTAACCCTAGCTACTCCGAGCTGGCCGAATCCGCGCTGGATCTGGTTGTTGCCGGTACCGAGCCTGCCGTACTGATGGTGGAATCCGAAGCGCAGGAGCTGTCTGAAGACCAGATGCTGGGTGCGGTATTGTTCGGTCACATGGAAATGCAGCCGCTGATCCAGGGCATCAAGGAATTCGCTGCCGAAGTGGGCACCGAGACCTGGGACTGGAAACCAGCTGAGCAGAATGAAACCCTGAAGGCCGCCATCAAAGACAAGTTTGCTGCGGCACTGGGTGAGGCTTACACCATCACCGAGAAAATGGCCCGTTACGCCAAAGTTGGCGAGCTGCGTGATGCTTGTGTGGCTGAGTTTGCCACCGGTGAAGAAGGCGCTCCGGAAGCTGGTGAAGTAAAAGACCTGTTCGGCAAGATCGAGAAGAACGTGGTGCGTGAAGCTGTCGTATCCGGCAAGCCGCGTATCGATGGCCGCGCCCTGGATGCGGTTCGTGCGATTGAGTGTCAGGTTGGCACGCTGTCCAAGACCCACGGTTCCGCCCTGTTCACCCGTGGTGAAACCCAGGCCATCGTGACGGCTACTCTGGGCGGCATGCGCGATGCTCAGTTCATCGACGCACTGGAAGGGTCCCGTCAGGATCACTTCATGCTGCAGTACAACTTCCCTCCGTACTGTGTGGGCGAGACGGGCTTTATCGGCTCTCCGAAACGTCGTGAAATCGGCCACGGCCGTTTGGCTCGCCGTGGTGTGGAAGCGGTTGTGCCGAGCGTGCAGGACTTCCCGTACACGGTACGTGTGGTATCCGAGATCACTGAGTCCAACGGTTCGTCTTCCATGGCGTCCGTGTGTGGCACCTCCATGGCGCTGATGGATGCGGGTGTACCGCTGACCGCGCCAGTGGCAGGTATTGCCATGGGTCTGGTGAAGGAAGAAGACGGCCGCTTCGCAGTATTGTCCGATATCCTCGGCGATGAAGATCACCTCGGCGACATGGACTTCAAGGTAGCTGGTACCGCTCGTGGTGTGACTGCTCTGCAGATGGACATCAAGATTGAGGGTATCACCGAAGAGATCATGGAGAAGGCGCTGAACCAGGCGAATGCAGGTCGTTTGCATATCCTGGGTGAAATGAACAAGGCGATCTCCGAGTCTCGCTCTGAGGTATCCGACAATGCACCGACTCTGCTGACCCTGAAGATCAACCCGGACAAGATCCGTGATGTGATCGGTAAAGGTGGCGCAACGATCCGTGCACTCACCGACGAAACCGGCTGTACTATCGATATCGAAGACGATGGCAGCGTGAAGATCTACGGCGAAACCCGTGAGAAAGCGGATGAAGCTGTACGTCGTGTGGAAGAGATCACCGCTGAAGCTGAAGTGGGTGTGATCTACGAAGGCAAGGTGACTCGCGTCGTTGATTTCGGTGCGTTTGTGGCGATCATGCCCGGGACCGAAGGCCTGCTGCACATCTCCCAAATCGCTGAAGAGCGCGTAGAGAAAGTAACTGACTACGTGAACGAAGGCGAAATCATCAAGGTGAAAGTCCTCGATGTGGATCAGCGCGGTCGTATCAAGCTGTCCATGAAGGAAGCCAAGGAAGATTAATCTCTTCCGTTATGCTTCTAAAAAAAGGGCCGGCATTTGCCGGCCCTTTTTTTATGTGCAGTTAAGGGGAAAACGGTTCAGGGGGCGATTAGCCCGCTGCGCCGTTTTTGTTGCTGTTGTTGGCTTATTTGTTCTGGCGGGTCTCAATAAGCTGATCCACCACGCCGGGATCGGCCAGGGTGGAGGTGTCACCCAGGCTATCCAGTTCGTCTGCGGCGATCTTGCGTAGAATGCGGCGCATGATTTTGCCAGAACGGGTCTTCGGCAGGCCCGGAGCAAAGTGAATCAGGTCGGGCTTGGCAATGGGGCCGATCTCCTGGGTGACCAGATCCCGCAGGGCTTTGACCAGTTCCTCGCTGCCTTCCTTGCCGGCCATCAGCGAGACATAGGCGTAGATGCCTTGGCCTTTGACGTCATGCTGGTAACCGACCACAGCGGCTTCAGATATGCTGGGGTGAAGCACCAGGGCCGATTCGATTTCGGCGGTGCCCAGGCGATGCCCGGACACGTTGAGCACGTCGTCCACCCGGCCGGTAATCCAGTAGTAGCCGTCTTCATCACGGCGGGCGCCGTCACCGGTGAAATAGCAGTCCTTGTAGGCACTGAAGTAGGTGTCGATCAGTCGCTGGTGATCGCCATACACCGTGCGGATCTGGCTGGGCCAGCTGGCCTTGATGACCAGGTTACCCGAGGCGGCGCCGTCGAGTTCCTTGCCGTCGGGATCCATCAGCCCCGGCTGCACGCCGAACATGGGCAGGGTCGCGGAACCGGCTTTCAGGTCCACGGCCCCGGGCAGGGGCGCAATCATGATGGCGCCGGTTTCCGTTTGCCACCAGGTGTCCACAATCGGGCAGCGGGAATCGCCTACCACTTTGTAGTACCACTCCCAGGCTTCCGGGTTAATCGGTTCGCCCACCGTGCCCAGCAGTTTCAGGCTGGCGCGAGAGGTCTGCTCCACGGGTGCATCGCCCAGCCCCATCAGGGCGCGAATGGCGGTGGGGGCGGTATAGAAGATGTTGACCTTGTGCTTGTCCACTACCTGCCAGCAGCGTGAGGCATCCGGGTAGGTGGGTACGCCTTCAAACATCAGGGTGGTGGCGCCGTTGGCCAGAGGGCCGTAGACGATGTAGCTATGCCCGGTGATCCAGCCCACATCGGCGGTGCACCAATAGATGTCGCCATCCTGATAATCGAACACGTATTTGTGGGTCAGGGCGCTGTTAAGCAGGTAGCCGGCGGTGGTATGGACGACACCTTTGGGTTTACCGGTGGAGCCGGAGGTGTACAGGGTGAACAGCGGGTCCTCGGCTTCGACCCATTCCGGTTCGCAATCGCTGGAGGCATCAGCCATGGCTTCGTGGTACCAGACATCACGGGGGGCCTGCCAGTCGACGTTACCGCCGGTGCGTTTCACCGTCAGGCAGGTGTGGACGCAGTCGACCCCGTCCAGTGCCTTGTCTGCATTCTCTTTCAGCGGAATTGCCTTGCCGCCACGCACCCCTTCGTCGGCGGTGATGACTGCGCAGGCCTCGGCATTGAGAATGCGATCTTTCAGAGCTTCCGGTGAGAAGCCGCCAAACACCACGGAATGAATGGCGCCGATACGGGCGCAGGCCAGCATGGCGTAGGCAGCTTCGGGAATCATGGGCATGTAGATGACGACGCGGTCGCCTTTTTTCACGCCCCGGTCCTTGAGCACGTTACCGAATTTACTCACTTCCTCGAACAGCTGTTGGTAGCTGATGTGCTTGTCCTGATCGGGCTCGTCGCCTTCCCAGATAATCGCGGTTTGATTGGCTCGCTCGGGCAGGTGGCGGTCGACGCAGTTATAGCAGGCGTTCAGGGTGGCACCCTTGAACCAGGCTGCCCGGCCTTCACTAAAGTCCCATTCGCTGACGGTGTCCCAGGGGGTCTTCCAGTCCAGAAACTGTTCCGCACGCTCGGCCCAAAAGGTGCCTGGGTCATTGATGGACTGGGCGTACCAGCGGTCGTAGGTGTCGCGGTCCATCAGGGTCTGTTTTTTATACTCGGCGGGAACAGGATGAATATGTACTTGGGACATTTGGGCCTCCTTGGGATACTGCCTGCCAGTTTCCATCATTATTATGGCTGCGCCTGCCCGGGGGTATTCCACCATGGTCTTATAGGGGCGCGAGCGGGTGTAAACGTTGTGTTCCAAGAGTAAACAAAGCGTTGCTTGATGACCAATGCCCAAGCGGACAAAAGAGGTGACGTATAAAGGGAGAGTATAGGGAGAGAGGTAAAAGCGGCAGGCAAAAAAAACGCCGGCAGGGCCGGCGTTTTATCAAACAATTCAGAGCAAATTCGGGGTCAGGCGACCTGAACCGGAATCGCATCGCTGGTGCCTTTCACTTCATTGCCCTCGGCCATGTAAATCAGGCTGGGCTTGAAGTTGATCAGCTCCGCGCTGGAGTAGCTAGCGTAGGCACAAATGATCACGCGGTCACCGGGCTGGGCTTTGTGAGCAGCCGCACCGTTGACAGAGATGATCTTGGAGCCCGCTTCGCCACGGATTGCGTAGGTTTCGAAACGCTCACCGTTATCGATGTTATAGATCTGGATCTGTTCGTATTCCAGGATACCCGCCATGTCCATCAAATCGCCATCAATGGCGCAGGAGCCTTCGTACTCGAGCTCCGCGTGGGTGACACGAGCCTGATGGAGTTTTGCTTTCAGCATGGTGCACTGCATGTTGGTTACCTCTCAAGCGACCCGAAACCTGCTGTAAACGCCGTATGGTGGGCATGCAGGCACTTCAAGGGGCCGGAAGTATGCATGAATCACCGGTCACGCACAACGGCCAGAGATATATTGTCGATCAATCGGGTTGACCCTAATTTCGCGGCCACGGCGGCAACCAGGTCCGTGTCTTGCGGGCCGGCAGGGGCAAGGGTTTTGGCGTTGACGATGGTCAAATAGTCCACGTTAAACCCGGCGGCATTGAGCGATTGGCTGATGCGGGTTTCCAGCGCCCGGTAGTCGTGTTCGCCGGCGTCGATATCCGCTTTCAGTTGTTGCAGGTGAGCATAGAGCGTGGGGGCAAGTGTGCGCTCACTGTCGCTCAGAAAGCCGTTACGTGAGCTGCGAGCCAGACCATCCGTTTCGCGGTTGGTGGCGGCGCCGACAATTTTTACCGGGAACAGCAATTCTTCACACATGCGCCGTAGAATCGCCAGCTGCTGGTAGTCCTTCTCGCCGAACACGGCCACGTCCGGCTGCACGATATTCAGCAGCTTGGAAACCACCGTGGTGACGCCGCGAAAGTGCCCTTCTCGGCTGGCGCCGCACAGGTGGTCGCCCAGCAGGTCCACGTCGACCCAGGTCTGGTTGTGACCCAGCGGGTACATTTCTTCGACGGAGGGCGCAAACAACAGGTCGGTGTCTGCCTCCACCAGGGCGGCGGCATCCGCGTCCAGAGTACGCGGGTAACGATCGAAATCTTCGTTGGGGCCGAACTGAGTGGGGTTCACAAAAATGGAAACCACCACCACGTCGCAGCGCGCGCGCGCCTCACGAATCAGGCTGATATGGCCGTCGTGCAGATTGCCCATGGTGGGGACAAAGCCCACGGTCTGGCCTTTGTTGTGCCAGCCGCGGACATATTCACGCACCTGGGCGACGGAATGAACGGTTTGCATCGGAAATCCTCGCAAGAGACGCTACACGCAACAGGCTTGCAGCGCGTCGCTTGGCTTGTCGCGTTATAAAGTGCCGGGGCCGCGTTGAGCTATGGGCGCGGCCTCGACCTTGCAGAACTAAAAGTCCGCTACGCCGTGTTGGGGCGTGAAGCGTGTCGCGTGCTGCGGTCTTTAAAAACAGTGTTCGTTGGCCGGGAAGCTGCCTTCTTTGACGGCGGCGTCATAGGCCTTGAAGGCGGCGCGCATATCACCAGTGTCGGCCATGAAGTCGCGGACGAAACGGGCCGGCTTGCCGGGGCTGATGCCGAGCATGTCGTGCATCACCAGCACTTGGCCGTCACATTCCGGGGCCGCGCCGATGCCGATCACGGGGGCGGCGATGTCCCGGGTGATCTGCGCGCTGAGCGCACGCGGCACACACTCCAGTACAAACAGGGCAGCGCCGGCCTGATCCAGTATTTTGGCGGCGTCGAGCAGTTCGACGGCGCCGTCATCGTCCTTGCCTTGCACCCGGTAGCCACCCAGTGAGTTCACCGCCTGGGGGGTCAGGCCCAAGTGGGCGCAAACTGGGATGCCATTACGGTTAAGGATCTCGATGGCGTCGGCCAGCCAAGCGCTCCCTTCCAGTTTGACCATGTTGGCGCCGGCCTGCATCAGCGCGGTGGCCGCTTCCAAGGTGCGCTCCAGGGTGGCGGCGCCCATGAAGGGGACATCGGCAATGATCAGGCTGCCCTGATTGCCTCGGGCCACGCATTCGGTGTGGTAAACCATCTGTTGCAGGGTCACCGGGACGGTGCTGGTCTGGCCCTGAATAACATTGCCCAGGGAGTCGCCGACCAGAATGGCTTCCACGCCGGCCTCGGAAATGAGGCGCGAAAAACAGGCGTCGTAGGCGGTGAGCACAGAAAACTTGCCACCGTCCTGTTTGCGTTTTTGCAGGGTGCGAATGGTTACGGACATGGGAAACCTCCCGGGGAAATTCAGTTGAAAGTTGAAAGTGTAAAGTTGAAACGCGGTCCAGTCTGTCTCTGCGGACAAGCTGTGTCCGCGGTCATGCCAACAGTTTCGCGGGCAGCGCGTCACTCGTGTGGCGATGCGTTTGTCCGCGCTCTTGAACTTTCAACTTTAAACTTTTAACTCAGCGCACTAATGGCCGGGGGTTAAAATAGTGGCGACCGGAGCGGATGTCCAGCAACTCGCTGATCAGTTGCTGGTAGTCGCGGTCGTGGTTGACCAGGTCAATTTCCGCTGCGTTGACGATGAGTAGCGGGGCGCGGTCGTAGAAATGGAAGAATTCGGTGTAAGCGTTGCTGAGTTTATCCAGATAATCGCTGGCGATGCCTTGTTCGAAATCGTTGCCACGGTGGCCGATACGCTGGCGCAGTACCTGCGGTGGTGCCTGCAGGTAAATCACCAGATCCGGTCGGGGAGCGTCCACGGTCAGGTGGTCGTCCACGTTGCGGTACAGCTCGAATTCGTCTTCGTCCAGGGTGACCTGGGCAAACAGCCGGTTCTTGTCGATCAGGAAGTCCGCGATTCGTGGGCCGGCAAACAGGTCCTGTTGCTGAACTTGACGCAGCTGATCGGCGCGCTGAAACAGGAAGAACAGCTCGGTTTGCAGGGCGTAGCGCGCTGGGTCCTGATAGAAACGGGTCAGGAACGGGTTGTCGTCGGCCTGTTCCAGCAGCAGGTCATACCCAAAGGTCATGGCCAGGCGCTTGGCAAGGCTGGTTTTGCCGGCGCCGATGGGGCCTTCCACGGCGATGAAACGGGGCAGGGTGCCGGCGGTACGGCGCTGTTCAATCCGTTCAGTGAGGGTCTTTTCGTTCAATGAGTGCATCGCGATCCAGTTCTGCCAGCGGTGAAAGCGTTTGTTCGGCTACCTGACTGAGAAAACTACCCAGTGCGGTGCCGTCGGGCAAGTGGCTGTGCGGCGCGATTTCCAGCAGGGGGTGCAGAACAAAGGCGCGGCAGCGCATCTGGGGGTGGGGTACCTGGAGATCGGAGGTGTCGATGTGTTGATTGTCGATCAGCAGTATATCCAGGTCCAGGGTGCGTTCACCCCAGTGGCGCAGGCGTTGCCGGCCGGCGGCCAGTTCCAGTGCTTGCAGTGTGTGTAGCAGGGCGTGGGGTGTCAGTGTGCCGTGCAGCTCGGCGACAGCGTTGACGTAATCGGGCTGGTCCTGGGGGCCGATGGGCGTGCTGGTGTAAAGGCGGGAATGGTGAACCAGGGTTAGGCCCGGTAGCCGGGCCATGGCCAGCAATGCACTGGTCAGCCGTTGTGCCGGCTGATCCAGATTGCTGCCCAGGCCAATAAACGCCTGCATTAACTGTCAGCGGATGGCTTTGGGCGGCGCCGACGGCGGCGGCGTTTGTTGCCGCCACCGCCCTGGTTGCCCAGGTCGCTAATCATGTCCCGGCGACCGCTTTCCTCTTCTTCCTGATAGCGTGTCCACCAATCACCCAGCCCGGCTTTAATTTCTCCACACTGCTCACGCAGCAGCAGGAAGTCGTAGGCAGCACGGAAGCGGGGGTGTTCCATCATGGCGTCGGCGCGGCGCCCGGCCCGTTTGTCCAGGCGCAACTGCAATTCCCACATCTCGCGCATCACGGTAGAGAAACGGCGGGGAATGGCGGTGTGTTTGATTTGCTGATTGAGGGCCCGGGTGGCGGACTTGTGCAGTGCCTGGGCCGGCGGTAGGCCGCTGGACAGGTAGCCAGCGAAGCGTTGTTGGATCACCGGCCACAGCAGGACCGCATAGATAAAGGCCGGCGTGACGGGCTTGTCCATTAACAAGCGGCGATCGGTGTTGTCCATGGCGGCAAGCAGCATGGCTTCCCAGGTTTCGCCCTGATCGCCTTCCAGTGCCTGCTGCGTTTCCGGGAACAAAAAGCGGAACAGCCCCAGTTTCTGCAACTGTTCATAGGAGGCGCGGGCGTGGCCGCTCAGGAACAGCTTAAGCACTTCATCAAACAGCCGGGCGGCGGGAACTTGCAGAAGCAGTTCAGCCATGTCCGGAATGCGATGGGCGGTGCTTTCTTCAATGTGAAAGCCCAGCTTGGCGGCAAAGCGGGCCGCACGCAGCATGCGGACAGGGTCTTCGCGGAAGCGCTTTTCCGGCTTGCCAATCAGGCGGATTACTTCGTCGTCGATGTCGTCCATGCTGCCGGCAAAGTCGTGCACGGAGAAGTCGGCGATATTGTAGTACAGCGCATTAATGGTGAAGTCCCGGCGCAGGGCATCTTCTTCGATGCTGCCCCAGGTGTTGTCGCGTAGTACCAGCCCGGTTTCTTCGTGGGCGTGATGTTTATTCTGGTCCTGGTTGTCGTCGCTGGCCTTGGCCCGGAAAGTAGAGACTTCGATGACTTCGCGGCCAAAGCGCACGTGCACGATCTGGAAGCGGCGGCCGATAATGCGGCTGCGCTTGAACAGGCGGTTGACCTGTTCCGGCGTCGCGTTGGTGCTAACGTCAAAATCCTTGGGCTCCCGGCCGCAGAGGATGTCGCGCAGGCAGCCGCCCACCAGATAGGCCTCGAATCCGCCTTTGTGCAGGCCATACAGGACATCCAGCGCGGCGCGGGACATCTGTTTGCGGGAAATGGGATGCTGGTCGCGGGGAATGATGCGCGGTTCGGGCGGTTCCTCTTCTTTCGGGGAACTCTTGGAGATCCAGCCGGTCAGATCTTGGCAGAAGGATCGCAACCAGTGGACAATGTGTTCCAGAAACTTGAAGGGCATGCGCAATAGGGAGCCTTTGAACGATAAAGCGGCGATGGTAGCACTTTACCGGAGCGTGGAATATACAGAGGTTCACTGGTGTGTTTTTTTGGGATGTCGCGTGAAGCGTACAGCGTGTTGCATCCCTTAAAGCAAAAAGGAGCCACAACCGAAGTTGTGACTCCCACATTTTGCGCTGATTCTGTTGTTATTATTGTTTGTGTTGTTTTCTGCCTTGTCGCTGCAATCATCAGTTGCAGCAGCACTGCATTGGCTCGTGAAATTATTGTTCTTCTTTCTTGTTGTTATTGTTTGAGCCTTTAACGCCGCTGTTTTTGTTGTTTGCTGGCGTGGGATTCATAGTGCCCGTCCACCCCTGCCAATGCAACATGCCTGAATTTCCTATTAAATCAGCATGTTGCGATGGATTTGCAAAAACACCCTTAGAATTGGCCTGATCCGGGTAACGCTTGTGTTACTTTCCTGTGTAGAGCGGTAACACTTGGCTCCCTTTTGGGTTATTTCGGGTCCTGTTCCTGATTCTGGTGTCCCGAATTAACGTTTTCCGTTTGGCCCTAATGACGCGCGGATTGGATTTCCGGGTCAATGGCAAACGGAGTGTCGTACTTATTCAACGACGTGCACTGGCCTTTTTACGGGGGATGCCCAGCCGCTGGCGCCGCTCCCACAGGCTTTTGCGGCTGATTCCCAGTTTCTGGGCCAGCTCGGTCTCGGTCATGCTGTCCTGGTTTTCCATCACGAAGCGGGTGAAATAATCTTCCAGTGATAGATCTTCGCTGGGGTCCAGGCTTGCCCGGCTGACGCGCTGGGGCGTGCGGTTGGGGTTCAGGCCCAGCTGGGCGGGGCCGATGCCGTCTTCTTCGGTGAGAATAATTGCCCGTTCAATCACGTTATCCAGCTCGCGCACGTTGCCGGGCCAGCTATAGCTGTGCATGGCCTGCAGGGCTTCCGGTGTGAAGTGCAGGTCTGGCCGGTTGAGTTTTTCGCAGCCCCGGGCCAGCAGGGCATTAGCCAGCGGCTCCAGGTCTTCCTGCCGGTCGTTGAGTGGCGGCAGGGTCAGCTCCATGACGTTTAGCCGATAATAGAGGTCCTGGCGGAAACTGCCGTCGGCGACCCGGCCGGGTAGATCCAGCTGGCTGCTGGCGAGAATGCGCACGTCCACCCGGCGCGGGGAGAGGGAGCCCTGGCGGTGGATTTCGTGATGGGTAAGCAGGGTCAGCAAGCGGCTTTGTACTTCGCTGGCCAGCTCACCGACTTCATCCAGAAACAGGGTGCCACCATCCGCTTCTTCAATGCGGCCGGGCTGGTCTTCATCGCCAAACAGTTCGGTGAGCTGCAAGGCTTTGGGTAGCGCTGCGCATTGCACTGAGACCAGTGGGCCGTGAGTACGCTCGCTGTGCTCATGCAAGGCACGGGCGGTGAGTTCCTTGCCGGTGCCGGCTTCGCCCATGATCAGCACCGGGGTGTTGGTCGGCCCCACCCGGCTGATGCGGTGTTTCAGATCTTCCATGGCCTCGCTGTTACCGATCATATTGCGAACCGGGAAGCTGCGTTCCAGGTCTCGGCGCAGGGCCCGGTTGCCCCGATTCAGGCGGCCTTCTTTTAATACCCGATCCACGGCGAGCAACATTTCGTCGTGGTCGAAGGGTTTGGGGATATAGTCCACGGCGCCCAGGCGCATGGCGTCCACCGCGGAGCGCAGGCTGGCATAGCTGGTCATGATCAGCACCGGCGTATTGCCGGCGGTTGCGATGAGGCTGGTGCCGGGGTCGCCGGGCAGGCGCAGGTCGCTGATGATCAGGTCGAACTGATTGAGGCTGTACTCGCGGGCCTGTTCTACGGACTCCGCTTCTTCAACCGAGTGCTCGTGGCGCACCAGCAACTTGCGCAGGGCGCCGCGAATAACCGGCTCATCTTCAACAATCAGAATGTGACTCATGAATGACTTGATCCTGTCCTGTCTTTCAGTGGCGCCTTACACACCGGAGGTGGGGGCGTGCATGGGAAGCCGAATAATAAACCGGGTGCCGCCCTGGTCGGTGATCGGGCTTTCTGCCCGAATCGCGCCCAAGTGTTCTTCGATAATACTGTAAACCAGCGCTAACCCAAGGCCTGTTCCTCGTCCCGGCGGTTTACTGGTGACAAAGGGTTCGAACAGGGCGTCACGCAGATCATCCGGAATGCCGTGGCCCTGATCCTCCACAATCACATCCAGCACCTCGTCGGCGGATTCGCAGCGAACCGTGACCGGCTGTTTATCGGTACTGGCGTCGGCGGCATTGCCCAACAGGTTGATGAAGACCTGCAGCAGGCGCTGGGGGTCGCCTTGCACCCAGTGTTCGGGTTCGCACTGGTTGGTGAAAGGTTGCTGGCGGTGGTCCGGGTCGAGCAACAGCAGGGAAATGGCCTCGTCTACGGTGTCGCGAATATTCACTGGTACATGCTGGCTATGCTTGATGCCGCCGGAATGGCTGAAGGTGACCAGTGATTCCACGATACGGGTGATGCGGCGAGTTTGTTCGAGGATTTGCTGGCTGGATTCCAGTTGTTCCTCGGCATCGGTTTCGCTGTCCAGATTTTGCGCCAGGCAGGCGATGGCGGTCACCGGGTTGCCAATTTCGTGGGCCACCCCGGCGGCCAGCCGGCCGATGGAGGCAAGGCGCTCGTTGTGCGCCAAGTGAGCTTCCATGTGACGTAGCTCGGTAATGTCTTCGATGACTACTACCTGGCCGCCAGCCTGTTCCGATGTGCCGGTGCCCAGCACTTCGGATTTATGCAGGCTCAGCCAGCGGGTCTGCCGCTCCACTTCCAGCGACTGTTGCGGCTGATGCGGGTTGTCGTCGTGACTGAACTGGGTCAGGAACTCCCCCCAGGGGGGATCCAGATCTGCCAGCCGGGAACCGATGGTGTCGGCGGCGCTGATGCCAGTGAGCTCTTCCATGGCCCGATTCCAGCCAATGATCTCCCTGTCAGCCCCCAGGGAAATCACGCCCATGGGCAGTTCCAGCAGGGTCTGGCGGTGGAAGCGTCGCAGGCCATCCAGTTCGGCGGCCAGCCCGGAGAGTCGGTCACGGTATTGCTCCAGCCGTGACTCGATGAACTGGATATCTTCGCTGGAGGTTTGTTCTTCCTCCGGCAGGTAAGGCAGGTGATCGTCCATTAACTGGTGAGAGACCGACGGCCCGAGCAGGCCGGACAGGTTGGTTTCCAGTTGGTCGCGCAGCCGTCGCAAGGCGTAAGGCCGGGTTTCGGTACGCGGCAAGCGTAAATCACGCAGCGCCATTTCCACTTCCCGGGTGGCGGTGATGGGCCCCAGCGGCTGGGTCAGTGCATCAATGAAATCGTCGACGCTTTTGGCTTCCAGTTCCCAGCGGTAAGGGCGGCGCAAGCTGTCCACCGCGCAGGCCTCCGCCGCGTTCTGCTCGGCCCGGGACATGGGCGTGACGATGGAGACGATGGCGTAGATCAAGGTGTTGGCCGTGACTGAGGCGATGGCCACGTGGTGCCATTGGCTGGCGCCGGTCTGGAAACGCATGCCCAGCAGTTCCATCAAACTTTGGAATTGCCATTGTGGGTAGGTGATGGGCAGTAGCAGCAATAGTAGCCACAACAGGAAACCCACGACGAGACCGGCGAACAGGCCGTTGCGGTTGCCGGAGGGCCAGAACAGGGCACCGATCAACCCGGGCACAAATTGCAGGGTGGCCACGAATGACAGCACGCCCAGCTCGACCAGGGTGTGTTCGGTGCCAGTGAAGCGGTAGAACAGGTAGGCCAGCGCGAGGATAGCGGCGATCAGAATGCGCCGGGTCCAGAGCAAATTGCGGTACAGGTTCCGGCCTTGATGCAGTGGGCTGGCGGGTAGCACCAGGTGATTCAGGCACATGCCGGACAGGGCCAGGGTGGCCACAATCAGCATGCCGCTGGCGCCTGCCAGGCCTGCGATATAGCCGAGAATGGCGCCGTGCCCACCGGTGACCATGCCGATGCCCAGGGCATAGTAATCCGGGGAGGTGGGGGCATTGCTGGCGGCGGCGGCCCACAGAATCACCGGCACGCACAGCGCCATGACCAGGAACATCAGGGGCAGTGCCCAGCTGGCGGTGATCAAGGCGCGGGGGTTCAGGTTTTCGGTGAATGCCATGTAGAACATGTGTGGCAGTACCACGGCGGATACGAAGAACGCCATGATCATGGAATGCCAGGTGCCATCCTGCAGCGGATAGTAGAGCCGCGACAGCATTTCGGGGTGCTCGTCCAGCCAATTTCCCAGGCTTTCCGGGCCGTCGAATACGCCGTACAGGCCCAGCAGGGCCACAGCGCCGAAGGCCACCAGCTTGATCAGTGACTCCATGGCGATGGCCACCACCAGCCCTTCGTGTTTTTCCCGGGCGGTGGCGTGGCGGGCGCCGAACAGGATGGCGAAGATCACCATCATTAGGCAGAAGCCAGCGGCCAGGTCGCGGGGGTCGGAGGTGCCGCTGAGAATCTGGATGGATTCCGCCACCGCTTTCAATTGCAGTGCCAGCAGCGGTAGCACCCCGATGAGCATGATGATGGTGGTCATGGCTCCGGCCAGACGGCTGCGATAACGAAACGCAAACAGATCGGCCAAGGAACTTAGCTGGTAGGTGGTGGTGAGTCGCAGTATCGGGGCAAGCAGAATCGGCGCCAGCAGGAACACGCCGGAGATGCCGAGAAAATAGGACAGGAAGTTATAGCCGTACTGGTAGGCATACCCGACCGAGCCGTATACCGCCCAGGCACTGGCATAGACCCCGAGTGAGAACACATATACTGCCGGGTGTCGCACCAGTCTCGCCGGTAACCATCCGCGCTCAGTGATCCAGGCCACCATGAAAAGAAAAAACAGGTAGCCACAGGCAATCAGGATGAGGTCGCTGACACTATAAACCATCGACATCCTTGCTCTTGGCAATCCAGTAGCTCAGCGCGATCAGGCCCAACCAGATCAGGTAGGGGCGATACCAGGCGCGGCCACCTTCGCTCCACCAGTCAATAATGGCCGGGGACAGCAAGTAGGTGCCGAGAATAAAAATAATAAGCAGGCGGTCGGTATACATAGGTGGTTAAGGCCCTCTGGTCGAAGAGCATACGTCAGCCCCGATTCACTGTAAAAGCTCGGGCTGGAATGGGAGCCTGGCGCTTCGGTCATAAACGTGTCCGCAGGGTGTAAACACCCTCTCGGTTCTACACAAGGATTGCCGGTAGCGATTGGGTCCGACCGGATGGCCAGCGGTGTTCGCTGTAATGAGCGACGCCCCATCTCAGCAGCTCTTCAACTGGGGCACCTGACAGGGTGTCAGGCACGGTTAGTCCCATGCCGGTGAACGCGGCAACAAGAAGGTGGCTTGCCCGATTGGGGTCGAGCGCATCGCTGCCTGTGGATTTCGATAGTTTGGTGGCTCGACCATCCATGATGACCGGAAGGTGAGCATAGTGGGGCGCTGGGCGTGTCAGGCATTCCAGTAGCCAGCGCTGACGCAGGGTGGAATCGAGTAGGTCGGCACCACGCAACACATGGGTGATGTTGTCATCGGCATCGTCCAGCGCACAGGCCAGCTGGTAACCAAACAAGCCGTCGCGGCGGCGAATCACGAAGGCGCCCCCGTCACGGTGAAGGTTATTGCAGATTTGCCCTTGAATACCGTCCGGGTAACAAAGTTGACGATTTGGTACATGGAGGCGAATGGCGGTGTCGGTGCTGGCGGACACGGCGGCGGTGATGCCTGGATGGCAGTGATCCAGGGTGGCCAGTTCCTTGCGGGTCATGCGGCAGTGGAAGGCGTGGCCAGTATCGAGTAACTGTGTCACAGCTGCCTGGTAGGCCTCGCTGCGCTGGCTCTGGTAGCGCACGGTTTCGTCCCAGTGCAGCCCGAACGCATCCAATTGCGCGAGGATGCAATCGGCGGCACCGGGTGCTTCCCGGGGCGGATCCAGATCATCAATGCGAACTAGCCAGACTCCGCCCCGCGAACGGGCGTCCAGCCAGCTGGCAAGGGCCGCCACCAGCGAGCCGAAGTGCAACGGGCCGGAGGGGGTAGGGGCGAAACGTCCTCGATAAACCATAGTTGAAAGTTTCAAGTTGAAAGTGAAAAGGCGCGGGCAAAGCCGTGTTGGTTTGCTATGCCGTGCCCGCCGCGCTCTAGCTCCTGGAGATAAAAGCAAAAAGGCCGCTCTCCCGGTTTGGGCGCGGCCTCTTCGGTTGAAAGTTGCAGCGCGCTAGTCCGCGTTGCAACTTTCAACTTTTCACTTTGAACTGCTCTATCCGGCCAGCTGCTTTTCCTTGATTTCAGCCAGCTCTTTGCAGTCGATGCACATTTCCGCAGTAGGGCGGGCTTCCAGGCGGCGGATGCCGATTTCTACGCCACAGGCTTCGCAGAAGCCATAGTCGTCCTTGCCTACCAGGTCGAGGGTCTTCTCGATTTTCTTGAGCAGCTTGCGCTCACGATCGCGGGTGCGCAGTTCCAGCGCGAACTCTTCTTCCTGGGTGGCGCGGTCGGCCGGATCGGGCAGGTTGGCTTGCTCGTCCTGCAGGTGGTGCATGGTGCGGTCCGCTTCTTCCATCAGCTCCTGGCGCCAGGCCAGCAGGATATTGCGGAAGTGGTCGCGTTGCGTTTCGTTCATGTATTCCTCGTCAGGGCCGGGCTGGTAAGGCTTAAAGCCGTGAACCTGGGCCTGTGATGCGGAGGAACTGGTGCTTTTCTTTTTCACTTTCGGATTTACCTGAGCAGAAGAGGGGGAACGGCTCGGCGAAGTCCTTTTGCCGGCAGTTGCAGTCCTTGCAGAACCTGCGTGTGCGGTTGCTTTTGCTGCGGCCGCGCGGGCCGCCGCGGTGGCCTTGCCTGATGTCGGTAATTTGGTTCTTGGTGCTGCGGGGGCGGCCTTTCTGGTGGCGGCTTTCTTCGCAGCAGTCTTGGGCGCTGGCTTGGCCTGGGGCTTGTTTGCCGCGGCTTTTGCTGGCGCCTTTGGCGCAGCGGCTTTCTTGGCGGTCGCTTTCTTTGGTGTTGTTGCTTTGGGCGTAGCGGTTGCCTTGCTGGCCGCTTTGCTGGCTGCGGGCTTCTTCGCTACGGCCTTTTTAGCCGCTGCTTTTTTAGGCGCGACTTTCGTCGCAGCTTTGGCAGCGGCCTTTTTGACTGGCGCTTTTTTCGCGGTGGGCTTGGTGGCAGCCGCTTTCTTTGCCGGCGCCTTCTTGATTGCGGCTTTCTTGGCTACCGCCTTTTTCGCCGGGGCTTTTGGGGTGGCGGCTTTCGCTGCCGGTTTGGCCGAGGTTTTCTTTGCAGCGGGCTTCTTCGCTACGGCTTTCTTGGCTGCCGGGGCGGCCTTTTTTGCGGCAGCTTTTTTGGCCGGCGCTTTTTTGGGCGCAGCCTTTACGGATGCTGAGCTTTTCTTGCTGCTGGAAGCAGAACCGGAGGTTTGTTTTTTAGCCGCCTTCTTGGGGGCTTTTTTCTTGCCGGTGGCCATGTTGATTAACTCCCTTAGCATCTTCGCGACTCTCTATCGGTAACCCGCAATCCTTGGGTGCCGGCCTGATATCGTCAGGCCCGGGCATAATGTAATCTTCGACCTTACCCCGTCTGGGCAAGGGTTGTCACCAATCAGCGGGCCGCTGAACATTTTCTGGCCACTGCTGGTGAAAATCTGGCCGATTATAGCCATGCGGGCGCAACAGAAAAGCGGAATCTTGTCACTGATCGCCTTTTCTTGTGTTTTTGCCCTGTTGTACGGGCTGCGTGCGGGGTAGCAGGGTGGCGTGGGCCTGCCCGTTCACCGGCCGGTTGTTGTACCGTTAGTGACGCATTTTCGAGGGAGCATGATCATGACACCTACTCTGTCCGATTTCGCCCGACGCATTCCGCCGTTTCATGTGATGGCGCTACTGGAGCGTGCACAGGCATTGTCTGCCCAGGGTCACGATGTGATTCACCTGGAGGTGGGCGAGCCGGATTTCGACACTCCCGAGCCGGTGCTCTCGGCCATTCAGGACGCCGTGACCCACGGCCATACCGGCTATACCCCAGCGGCGGGATTGCCGGCTCTGCGCGAGGCCATTGCCGATGATTACCGGGAGCGTTTCGGTGCTCAGGTCAGTCCTGCTCAGGTGGTGGTGACGCCGGGGGCTTCCGGAGCCTTGCAGTTGGCGCTGGCGGCGCTGCTCAATCCGGGCGATGGCGTGCTGCTGACCGACCCCGGTTACCCCTGTAATCGCCAGTTTGTCCGTTTGGTTGGTGGCGAGCCGCAGCCGGTGGTGCTTCAGGCGGATACCCATTTCAACGTGGATCCAGCGGCGTTTCTGGATGCCTGGCAAGCCAATACTCGGGTGGCCATGGTGGCCAGCCCGGATAACCCCACCGGCAATATGCTGTCGGCAGAGACTTTGCAGCAACTGGCCCGGGGTGCGCAGGACAAGGGTGGCATTCTGCTGGTGGACGAGATCTATCAAGGGCTGTGCTACACCCAACCAGCATCATCGGTGTTGGCGGGCCCGGCCCCGGCATTGGTGATCAACAGCTTCAGCAAGTATTTCTGCATGACCGGTTGGCGCCTGGGCTGGCTGGTGGCGCCAGAGCCGCTGGTGCCCGCCATTGAGCGGCTGGCCCAGAACCTGTTTCTGGCACCGTCCACGCCTGCTCAATATGGCGCGTTGGCGGCGTTACAGGAGCCGACCCTGACGATTCTTGAGCAGCGCCATCAGTTGTTGGCGCGGCGGCGCCAATGTCTGCTCAATGGTTTGGCGCACCTGAAGCTGCCCGTGGTGTCTCGGGCGGATGGTGCCTTTTATGTCTACGCGGATGTGAGTGATTACACTGACGACAGTTTTGCCTTTTGTGCCGACCTGCTGGAAAAAGCCAAGGTGGCCATGACGCCGGGACTGGATTTCGGGGAAGGGCATGATCACCGCCGTTTTGTGCGCATGGCCTATACCTGCAGTGAAGCGCGACTGACCGATGCCCTGCACCGCCTGGAACAGTATTTGGAGTCACTGTGAAGTTTGATCCTCCACTGGAAGCGGTGACGCTATTGCGGCGCTACAAGCGGTTCATGGCGGATGTGGTCCGCGCCGATGGCAGCGAGATTACCGTGCATTGCCCTAACACTGGCTCCATGAAAAATTGCGTGCTGGGCGAACCGCAGCAGGCGCTGATCTCTGACAGCGGCAATCCCAAACGTAAGTACCGCCATACCCTGGAAGCCCTGCAGGTGGCTCACGGCCACTGGGCCGGGGTCAATACTGCCCGCCCCAATGCGTTGGTAGAAGAGGCGGTGCGGGCCGGACAGATTCCCGCGCTGGATCCGGGCAGTGGTGTGGAACGGGAAGTGAAGTACGGCGATAGCCGCTTTGACCTGGCGCTGGGCGAGCGGGCTGACCCGCATACCTTTATTGAAGTGAAAAACGTCACCCTGGGTCCGGGGCCAGAGGATGCGGACGACGGCATCATCGCCTTCCCGGATTCGGTCACCGAGCGGGGGCAAAAGCATTTGCAGACGCTGATGGAGGTGGTCGCCTCAGGAAAACGCGCGGTGCTGGTCTTTTGCGTTCAACACAGCGGCGCCACTGCCGCGCGCCCCGCAGACGAAATCGATGTGCGCTATGGGCAGTTGCTGCGCGAGGCGATTGAGAAGGGCGTGGAGGTGCTGGCCTGGAAGGTGGGGTTATCCGCCCATGGCTTTCAGTTGGAGCACCCCTTGCCGATACGGCTGTAGGCGTCCCTCAAGAGGAGCGCCTACAGCGGCTTCGAAGAGGCACTGTACTGGCTTTTCTAGTCGTTCAGATTGCGCAATTGCTGTTGCAGCAGCGCCACCTGATTTCCCCAGTAATGCATGGATTCAAACCACGGAAAGGCCGGGGGGAAAGCCGGGTCATCCCAGCGTTTGGCCAGCCAGGCGTCGTAATTGATGATACGCCGCAGGCGTAGCGGTTCGATCAGGCTGGTCTGGTTCCAGGGGAACGGCAGGAAGGTGTCGTAGCCACGGGCGAGCACTCGTAGCTGGTGTTGCTGTTCGTCGTGTTCACCGGAGAGCAGCATCCAGATGTCCTGCATGGCGGGCGCGCGCAGGCTGTCATCCAGGTCCACGAAGTGGGGGCGTTCGTCGCGCCACAGGATGTTGCCGGTATGGCAGTCGCCGTGCACGTTCAATAAGGGGAAGCTGTGCTCGCCCAGTTGCTGCTCCACTTTTTCCAGTATCTGGCCGGTCACATCCCGGTATTGGCCTCGAAAGTTCAGGTCCACCACATCGTTGCAGAGAAAGGTGCTGGCGGCGCGAATGTCCTCGACGATCTGTAGCGTGGGTCGGGTTTGATAGGGGCGGTCGCTGCCGCAGGTGTGCCAGCGAGCCAGGGTGCGTCCCAGCTGTTCCAGGTGATCGTCGTTGGCCAGCTCCGGGGCGTGGCCGCCGGCGCGCCGAAACACGGCGAAAGCAAAATCGTCGCAATGAAACAGGCTGGTGCCGTTCTGTTCGATGGGCGCAACCACGGGCAGATCCCGCTCTGCCAGAAATAGACTGAAAGCATGCTCTTCGAGGATTTGTTCATCGCTCCAGCGGTGCGGGCGGTAGAACTTCACAATCACCGGCGGGCCGTCTTCCTGGCCCACCTGATACACCCGGTTTTCAAAACTGTTCAGTTGCAGCAGTCGGCCATCGCTGAGAAAACCGGCGGCATCGACGGCATCCAGCATGTAGTCCGGGGTCAGGTTGTCGAAGGGATGAGACATGGAATTAACTCGGCCGGACGCCAGACGCAGGACGCCTGATGTTAAAAAAGAAACGCAAATACTGCGTAGCGTCTGATCTTATCACGCGGTTTCTGGAACCTCGCCGAGCCAGATTTCGTCGCCGCGTACTTCCAGTGGCACGGGGATCAGTTTGTCGCCGCTGCAGGGGCCGGAGAGGCAGTTGCCGGTGTCCACTTCGAACAAGGCGCCGTGGTTGGCGCAGGTGATGAACTGCTTGTCGCTGTCCATGAACTCGTCCGGCATAAAATTCAGCTCAATGCCTAGATGCGGGCACCAGTTAATGTAGGCGTGAATCTGGCCATCGAATTTGGCGACGACAATCGGCTGGCCGTCTTTCTGAAATTCCCGAGCGCTTTCGTGTTCGATGTCGTTGATGTTGCAGATGTGTTCCATTGTCTTTCCGTGATGCTGTGTCGTCAGGTGGAAATGCCGGCAGGACATCTCCACCGCAGGAGAAACCGGCGGAGGTTAGCTGGCGCCCATGTCCACCCTACGGCTATTCGCCAGGGTGGCGTTGCGAAGCGTTTGGTGGACCTCTGCCGGTAGGCGCGGGCCAAATTCGCTGACCAGGCGGGCGGCGGCGGCGGACGCCAGTTTGCCGGCGGCGGCAAAGTCATGGCCGTGAGTAATGGCATACAGGAAGGCACCGGCAAACATGTCGCCGGCGCCGTTGCTGTCGATGGCTTTTACCGGTACCGGATCAATCCGGTGAGTCTGCTCGCCATCCCAGACTAGCGCGCCGTCCGCGCCCAGGGTGATGACGGCGGAACCGCAACGGGGCTTGAGGGCGTCCAGGGCGGCGTCCACGGTATCGGTATCGGTGAAGCTGGTGGCTTCTGCTTCGTTGCAGAACAGTAGATCCACGCGCTCGCCGAGCATTTCATTCAGGCCGTCTTTGAAAAACTGCACCATGGCCGGGTCAGAGAACGTCAGTGAGGTTTTTACGCCGTGCTTTTCGGCCAGCTGGCGGAGTTTGACGGCGGCCGCGCGGGAGCTGTCGCCGCTGACCAAGTAGCCTTCCAGGTACACGTACTGGCTGGCGGCGATGGCGGCCTCGTCCAGTTCGGCATCAGAGACCTGGCTGGAGATGCCCAGATAGGTGTTCATGGTGCGTTCGGCATCCGGGGTCAGCATCACCAGGCATTTGCCGGAAACACCGGAATCCCGGGGGCCGTTCATGTTGGTGTCCACGCCGGCGGCGGTCAGGTCGTCGACGAAGATGTTGCCGGTGGCGTCGTCGGCCACTTTGCAGGCGTAGTAGCTGCTGCCGCCGAAATAGCGGGTGGCGACTACCGTGTTGCAGGCGGAGCCACCGCTGGTCTGCTTGCGGGGCTCGGCTTCGTTGGCCAGGGCTTCGATCAATTCGGCCTGGCGCGCTTCGTCCACCAGTGTCATCAGGCCCTTGCCCACTTCCATGCGCTGTAAAAAAGCGTCGCTGACCTCGATTTCCGTGTCTACCAGGGCATTACCGAGGGCGTAAACGTCGTATTGTTTTGTCATGGAAGCTCCGAACCGGATTGCAGGGGCGGCTATTATGGGCTGCCCGGCGCTGCATGCAAAATTTGTACGCCCGATGGGCCGGAAGACCCGTCTCGTGCAGGCTATTTCGCCGAAGGGAACATATTTCTCCCCCTACACTCATAAAGTACCCACACTTTTCTCTATACTCCGGCCCATGGCGAAAAAAGCGAAAAAGTCCCCCGCAAA
>UEXN01000748.1_pt1 | contig 29366 bp, 27 predicted proteins | sample 1796711 | NCBI WGS metagenome assembly UEXN01 (sample SAMEA4772470, study PRJEB27181) | metagenome | reverse complement strand
CCCCATTGAAGCCCAATGACTATGAACTTCTTTTTGATTCAACCACAAAGAGAGTTGATCTTAAGCGGGTCGCTCGTAAGGTTAATTTGAAGAATGTTGAACAGATGACAAAGAGTCAAATTGTTGATGCTATCGGTAAGCGTCTCCGATATATGAAAGTTCATGAACCTGTTAAATTCGCACGAAAGCGACGGGTTTCAGTTAACACAAACACAGCAGTGAATAACACAGCAGTGAGTAATGTTAACAATGCTAATTTCAATATCAACCGTGTCAACACCAATGTGAACACGAACCGGGTCAACACCAATGTGAATCGCGTGAACACGAACCTCGTGAACACCAATGTGAACCTCGTGAACACCAATGTGAACCGTGTGAACACCAATGTGAACATGAACCGCGTCAACACCAATGTGAACCGTGTGAACACCAATGTGAACCGTGTGAACCGCCCCAAAGAAAGAAATTCAAAGGTAACATTTCCATCCGGTGGTCTCTTTACCAAAGGTGGAAAACCAAAATTTTTGGGTGGTGTGAAAGAACCGGTCGGTAACAAGAAACCTGGATTTTTTGCCAAACTATTTGGCAAGAAAGAGAAAAAGAATTTTGTTCCCGCCAAGAAGTTCAATGGTTCAAAGGAAGGTTATGTTTTTAGAAAAGGTGAAAAGGGGTTGGGTTACTACTTAAATACCGGTGCCGTTCAGGGACCACAAATACCCACTGCGAATATCATTCAACCAACCCCAACTAATGGAGATTTCTCACTTGATCTCGCAGTCGCGAGAGTTAAGCAACTTGGTCTCAAGAGAGAGCAACAATTTTTAAACAAGATACAACTCGGGCGTCGTCAAAGAAAACAGATTGTCGTGGAAGCTGAGCAAGCCAAAGAAGAGGAAAATCAATTCATGGCGTACTTGGAACAGTTAAATATATCTAACACGAACCGCAACAGTTTCAAACGAAGAATGGCTACAGATGACTTTAAACAGCTCCGTGTTGAAGCTCAACTCAAAGCTGATGATAAGGCAAATGTCATACGCTCAAACGAAGAAAAGATGGCTCTATTTCTTAAGACGACATCTCTCACAAATACAAACCAGACTTTGTTTTTGAATAGAGCTCGTAAGGAGGGATCTAATATAAATGCTCTCATTGAAGAAGCCAGAAAACTCAACTCAGACATAAAGTCTAAAAAGTTGTCAAACAAACAAGATGAGTTTCGCAAAATACTTCAAAACTATAACAAGTTGAATGCTTCTGATAAAGAGGCGCTCATCGCTTCTGTCACAGAAACAATGAATGTCAATTCATTGAGAAAAATGGCTGATGAGTTACTTCAAAAGAGGATTGAAGAGAAACAGAATTTGGTTGCTCAAAATCTTCTCTCTTTCCTGACACCTCTCCAAATTAACCAGAAAAATAAGAATGATTTCCTGCGACGATTTAGAAATGAAGGTGCAAACATAAACACAATCAAGAGTGAAGCCCTCAAACTCCAAGAGTCCAAGGGCTCTGCGAACATTGAAGCCCTCCGCGTGAAGCTCGAGACACGTCTCGGCGAACTTGGACTCAACCAAATCAGTCAAAACTCCATCATGCGAAAGTTCAGAAACGGTAATCGCAATGTTGATAAATTGATTGAAGAAGCCAAGAACCTGAAGGCGCAGAAGGGTGCCACCAACCTTCAAGAGGCAAAGCAGGAATACCGAGCATTCATAAATGACTTACCTGGTCTCACGAATGCTGATAAGGCTGAACTCACGAAGAACAACGCGATGAACCGTAACCGAGCCAAGCAGGTGTCTAATAAGCGTCTGGAGCAGATGAAGATTAATAGTAAACAGGGATTTATCAATTTTATGACTGAGTTGGGTATTACAAACCAATATCGCGATGAGCTACTCGGAAACTTCAATGCGAACCGAATGACTATGAATGCTCTCAAGAACAAGGCAACCAAGATTGCTCAAAAGATTAAGAATGATAAGAATGCGGAGTTGAAGACTACATTGAATACACGCCTCGGAGAACTCGGCCTCAATCAAGTGAACAAGAACTCCATAATGCGAAAGTTCACAAACGGTAATCGTAATGTGAATAGCCTAATTCAAGAAGCTAAAAACCTAAAGTCCACCCGAAACGCAGAAAATATGAACGCGAAACGAAAGGAGTACACCGCATACCTCAATACTCTCCCAGGTCTCACAAATGCGGACAGGCAAGGTCTCCTCAACAATATGAACCGTAACAAGGCGAAGACACTCTCAAACCAACGAGTTGCTAACCAGAGGGAGAATGAGAAGGCGCAATTTGAAAAGTTCCTCGTGAACCTTGGACTTGATAATGGTGACAGGAAGACAATGGTGAACAAGTACAACAGCAATACCCTGACCGTGAACGCACTCCAAAAGGTTGCGCAAGAATTGAAGAATGAGAGAGTTCAACAGCAAAAGGTGGCGAACAAGAAGACCTTGATGGAATACTTGGAAACCGCTAACATTTCAAGAAATGTCAAGATCAATATTGAGCGACGCTTCAACACAAACCAGGGAAATCTTAGGACGCTTCAACTTGAAGTTAATAAGATGGTTAAGGAAGCACGAAATGCGAAGATTGCCAATAACAAGGCGAAGCTCGCCTCAAATGTGAAGGGGTCAATCCTCTCAAACACAAACAAGAATGCGTTCATTCGTAGGTTGAATACCGAAAATGCCAACATCACCGCCTTGCGAAGTGAGTTGAATGCAATGGTGACAAAAATGATTGAGACTCAGCGTGCGAAGGATCGTGACGAACTTGAAGAGTATATGAAGACCCAGGGATTGTCACCAGAAAATCAAAAGGTGGTTCTCAACAAGTTCAATGTGAGTAACAAGATTGCCCTCACAAACTTGAAACAAGAAGCGAACGCCATCTTGGTCTCGCGCATCCAACAAAAGAGAAATGCCAACACTGGGGTACTCACAAACCACGGAAGAAAACTCGGTCTCACAAACCAAGAAATAAAGAACCTGACCAACAAATTGAACCGTGAAAAGTTGGAACCATTGATGAATGAAGCCAACGCCATCGCGAAGAAGAAGGTTCAAAACCAAAAGAACGCACTCAACCGTGCGAAGTCCGAGTACATAAACAAACTTGGTCTAAATGCCAACAACAAACGAAACATCTTGAGCCAAAATCTCAACCTGAACGCCACAAAGGCTTTGGCGAACCAGAGACTTCAAAATAAGATTGCCGAAAAACGAGCTAAAAATGTGACAAAGTTGGGATTACACCTCAATAAACTCAATCTCAACAATGGGGAAAAGCGAAAGTTCTTTAACAATTTCAATAGGAATGTCAACTTGAATACCATCATGAAGAATGCCTCAAACTTTGAAGCTCAAAAGAAGGCTGGTATCAAGGCTGAACAACTCGCAGATCTCAAAAAGTTCTTGAATGAACAAGGTCTCAATGCGGGTGAGCAGAGGCCATTCCTCAATAAACTCAACAAAAACCAAGATGATCTCGCGGCACTCAAGGTTGAAGCCAAGAGGGTCGCGGATCAAAAGTTTGCGAAATTGAAAGCTCAAAAGCGTGATCAACTTGTGAATGTTCTCAAGGGATTGAGCAATCTCACCCAGAATGACATAAATGGTATTCTCAGAAACTTTGATAATACAAATGTCAACGCGGGTGTTCTCTCGAACAGAGCCAAGGAAATAAACAAGTCCAGGAAGGATGAGAGGTATGCCCAAAACGAAGAAGAGTTTTACATGTACCTCAATACTCTCCAAAATCTCACACCCGAAAACAGAACTGAGATTACCGCAAAGTTGAATGGCTATTTTACAAACTGGAATGCCATCAAGCAGCTGGCGACCAACACGGCCGTTGGGCGGGCCAAACAGAGAAGGGAAGCTGAAAAGGCTAACCTCAATAACCATATGACAAACTTGGGTTTCAACAATAATTCAAAGAGAATATTCTTCAAAAATCTTGACGATGGCAAGAACTTGAAGGTGGTGAAAAAGGATGCTGTGGCGTACAAAAAGGATCTGGATGCCAAGCGCAAGGCTGTGGCTCGTAAGGGATTTTCAAACTTATTGAATACCCTCTACATCAACAAGTCTGACCGTGACGTGTTGTTGGAGCAATTCAATGATGACACGACAGGTCTCAACCAACTCCAAAACAATGCCCGTGAGAGAGAGGCAAAGACGATTAACAGAAATAGAGGTGCGTTGACCTTGTACCTCGCGGACGAATTGAAACTCAATGCCCCCGATGTCAACCTCTTATTGAAGAACTATAACGCGGATCCAAGAAGTCTCAACACTCTCCGAAATAGGGGAAGACAGTTGAAGAACGCGCGAAATGAAGAAGAGCGCAAGGAAATTCGCAGACAGGTGAAGGAGTACCTCAATGGTCTCAATTTGTTGAACAACAAGAATAAACAGAATATAATAAACAAAAATCTTCCGTATAAAAATGCGAAGGCTGAAGGTAACAAGGCTCAAGAGTTCAAACGAATTGCGAAGAGGGGTGCCGAGCGCAACACCCTCACGAACGCCATCAAGAACCTTCCCAACACCGACAAAAAGGAGTTGTTGAACAAGTTCAATACACGAAATGTGACATTGAACTCTATGTTGAATGAAGCGAAGGATCTCAAGGCGAAGAGGATCGCTGAGAAGAGAGCTCGTGAGAGAACCGAACTCTACAACACACTCAATGGTCTCAATATGAATGTCGCAGACAGAAATGCGATAATGAACAAGTTCAACAAGTCAAACGCGACTGTGAATACTCTCAGAAATGAAGCCGTGAAATTGAGAAACCAAAGGATTGCCCAAAAGCGTGCCCAAAACCGTGGTGAACTTGAAGCCATTCTCAATGGGACAAACCTCAATGCCTCAAATAAGACAAGTATTCTCAACAAGTTTAACTCTAACAAGAATGCCACTTTGACATCTTTGAGGGCGACTATTGAGGAACTTTCAAAACAGCGACGCGTTGAAAAGCGTCTCGCCACCCGTGTGGAGGTTGAGAGGTACCTCAAGAAGGTTGGTCTCACCAACGCCGATACCAAAACGGTTCTCAACAAGTTTAATGCGGACAATAGCATTTCATTGAAAAATGCCAGCGACGAAGCGAATGCGATCCTCATTCAAAGGGTCACAGAAAAGATGGCACAAAACAGAGAGAACCTCGTACAACATATGAATGGTCTCAATATCACGAACGCCAACCGAGCCGCCATTCTCAAAAACTTTGATAGTGAAGCGGCGAGTTTGAACAATCTCAAAAATCGTGCGACCCAAATAAACACTGCGATCAAGACAAAGGCATCACAACGCCGAGAACTCTCCAACTACATTAACAGTTTGGGGGTGAATGGCAAGGAGCTCCTCAATAAGTTCAATAACGGTCGGTCAAATGTGAATAGCATTAAGAAGGAGGCAGACGAGATCCGAAAGGAGATGAATGCCAAAATTGTCAACACCAAGAGGGACGAACTCAACCAGTATATGACGAATACATTCATTCCAACTCAAAACAGAAAGGCGTTCCTGAACCGCATCACAGTCAACACAAATATGAACGCAATAAAGAGTAATGTCAAAAATATGGATAACGGTATCCGTGCCAAAAAGGAGAAGGAGGCCAAGAATAGGGATGACTTCTCAGTCTTCCTGAATGGCCTCGAGCTTACGAACAAGGAGAAGAGTGACCTTCTCAAGAACTATAATGGTGGTAAGACAAATGTGAGGAACCGAGCACTCTCCATAAATGCCGCGGTCAAGGCGAAGGCTGCGCAGCGCCAGGAGCTTTCCAACTACGTTAATGCCCTTGGTATCAATGGTAAGGCGCTCCTCAACAAGTTCAACAGTGGGCGATCAACCCTCGACAAACTCAAGAAGGATGCCGACAAGGCGAGAGCTCTCCTCAACGCCAAGGCTGTCAATGCGAAGAAGGATGATCTTCGTGCCTACATGAAAGAGACACGATTGCCAAACACAAACAAACAATCATTCCTCAATCGCGTTGAACTCAACACAAATATGAACACAATCAAGAAGGAGATTAGGGAGTTGAATACCGTTCTCAAGGGTAGAAATGACGAGTTCGCACGGAAGAAGTCCGAACTCAGTGTGTATCTCAATGGTCTCAATGACCTGACTTCAAACCAAAGGACGTCCCTCCTGAAAAAGGTGACCAACGCAAATACCAATATTCAATCTCTAAAGAATGAAGGCAACGCATTGAATAGGGAAGCCAAGAATAAGCGCGCGGAACAAGCAGCTGCCGAGGAGGAGAAGAAGCGCAAGGAAGCGGAGGCCAAGAAACTCCAAGATGAAAAGAAACTTGAAAAGCATCTCATGGGTCTCAAGCACCTGACGAGTAAAGAGATGGAGGGTTACATGTCCAATTTCAAAAACGGCAAGGCTCTCATTGATGATTTGATCGCAGTATCAAAAGTGAAGAACGCCGACAACGAGAAGGACAAGGATGCTCTACGAAACTATGTGAGAAAAGCTGACATCCCACAATTCAAAAAAGATGTGTATCTCAAGCAACTCAACGTACCCCATATGAACGCGACACCAATCAAGGGTCTCGTGAATGCGAATGCTGCGACACAAAAGAAAGAGATGGAAAAATTAATCAGGAATGCCGAAGCCAAGCTCAAGAAGCTTTCAAATGTGACTGCCGATGAGAGGGCTAAGTTTAAGAACAGATTGAAGACGGAATCGGTCAGTAATGTCCTCAAGGACGCCGAAAAGCTCAACACAAATAGAAAGGCTGCGAGAGCAGCTAAGGACAAAATGATTAAGAACACTGCCGAATCTCTACAAACTCTCACAGATCTCACACGGAATAACAGGAAGATGTTTATGAACCGTTTGAATAAAAATGGTCAAAAGAGGGTGATTATGAACGCGGTAGCACTCAACGATGAGAGAAAGAAGGTCAAGAGAGAAGAGGAGAGTGCGCGAAAAATTGAGGCGGAGAAGAAGCGTCTCGAAGAAGAAGCTCAAAAGAGGAGGAATGCCGAAGCGTTACGAATTAAGAAACTCAAAGAACAAGAAATGAAAAATGTGGCTTCCAAGCTTCAAGGTCTCACTAGCCTTGAGAGGGAGAACCGAAAGAAGTTTATGAACCGTTTGGCTACCAACGGTTCTCAAAAGGTCCTTTCAAATGCTACCAAATTGGACGCAAATAGAAAGGCTGATGCTAGACAGATTCGTGGGGGTGTTGAATTCAAACTCAAGAAGATTGGTGTTTCTGGTTCCAATCTTAAAACTCTCATGAAGCGGTGGAATGATTCAAAGAACAAAACAATATTTGATGACGCGCGCAAGATGATATCTACTAAGAGACAACCCCTCATAAATAAAGTCAAGCGTGTCGTACCCGCTGGTAATAATATGTCTCGAGCTAGACAAAAGTGGGAAGCGGCTATTCGTGAAGCTGAAAATGACGCATCACTCCAAAAGATTGAACGACTTTTAGAGAGCAAGTTGAAGCTCAAGGCTAGAACCGAATCGGAAGTCAAGGATCTTCCACCACGAGAACAATCGCGGTACCTCAAGAACTTTATGGCTTATCGAGACGATTTGAGTCAAAAGACTCAAGAATTGGACCGCATTGCCAAGACAAAGCGCGATACTAAGGATCGTGCGACGAAGGAGACTGCCGCAAAGCTTCAATCCATGAATAAGTTAGGGCGTGACAATAGGAGGCGTTTCATGAATAGAGTTGCGGGTGGTGAGAATGCTCGTAAGGTTTTAACAAACGCTGATAAGTTACAACGCAATCGCTCAGCTAAGCAGCGTCTTGAAGCTGAGCGTAAGCAGAGAGAGCAACAACAAGCGCAGCAACGCAAAGATCGGGAACAGAAAACGCGTGAATACGAAAAACAAAAGCAGGCTAAATTGAGAGGAAATACAGCTAGAATGCTTCAAGGTATGTCGGGTCTTGAGCGAAGAAATAGACAAGAGTTTATGCAGAGATTGGAGAGAGGTGAAGATCCTTCCAGAGTTATCTCCAATGCACAACGGAGGGACGCATCAAAGAGAGTGCGCCCAACAAGTGGTCCTGTGCCACAACAAGGTCGCATTGCACCACGCACTAAAAAGATGAAGGCGAAGAACCGCACCCGTGTGCAAGTATCTAGGCAACAACAACAAAGGAGAAGACGATAAAAATCTCACCCAATATTAAATGAAAGCCAAAGTTATTATTCCACTCAGCAACTCCGGTATTCTCAGTGTGCACGGTTACAGTGATGTGCGTGATAAATCCCCACTCGCGAGACACCGCGCTCTCGGGAAGGTGATCCGAGCGGGTGAACCACCCCTCGGTCTCTTCCGTCGTCTCAATGTGTTGATGATTCTCTTCAAGCGCACAGATCCCAAGTTGTCCAAGATTTTCAAGAAGGATCGTGATTGGGTCAAAGAAAAATATATGTAGATAACAGATATGTATGCCTATCTAATGGGAAGACAGGTAGAGCCTCTAGCCGCACGAGAACCCACACCAGAACCAGAACCAGAACCAGAGCCAGAGACACCCAGTAAGTTTGGGTATGGGTTGATAGCTGTGATGGGTCTTATTTTATCAAGAAAGTAAATAAAATACACATTAAATACGTAATTTATTTAGTTTTTATAAAGTCTTAAAAATAAAGTTTAGAATGAGAAACCCGATATTTCCTGATCGTAGCCACCGATTTCATAACCCTCCGAGGAAGATCCGGTAGAGCCGAGGAGATCAAAGCGCCCCGTTGGCCACCGATGCCACGTCTTTGGATATATACGCACAGCTGTGGTACTCACAGGGGTGTTGAATGGCACCCAGACAATTGTATCTTTATCGTTGACACCTGAGTAGACAAATCCATTATCAACATCCTTCCACTGACCCGCGGAATCCTTATACTTTGCGGTAAAACTCGTTGTCCAATGCCACACCCACGACCTATTGGGATCGTCACCATCACCGCGTCCCTGGAGTGCGACCCCAGCGACCTTGGTTGGGGTATCCATTTGCATTTCATACCATTCTGTACCATCTCCTGGGGCACCAGCTTTTGGGTGCCAACCAGTACCACTGTTCAATACACCCCTCTGTGGGTGCCAACTGGGGTTGTCATTATTCTTCCACCACGAAGACGCCGCACGCTTCCCCGGTGGAATATTGAGGAGCTTGAGCGCTGATTTTTCAAGAGTTGAGTTTGTGATGAGACCGGCACGGAGAGACATGTGGTTATTCCAAGTTTGTGGGTAAATACGAATGTACCTGGTCTTTACTGGAGTGGCAAACTTCGCTTCGACTTGGGTATCGGGATCTGTATTACCCGTAAATGTGGCACCTCCATCGACATCCTTCCAGGTACCCGCGTCGTAATACTTGACTTTGAAAGTTTTGACCCATTGGTCGGAGTCCTTTCGCCCCTTGATGGCGACACCGACAATGTCCGCAATCTTACCATTGTCCATTTGGTACCACTTACCAACCTTGTTCTTTTCCGAAGACCAAGCCTGAGGAGAACCGAGGTGACCTCTATTGTGATTTTTCATAGCGGCACGTTTGCTCGCTATTTGCCATGGATTGGTACCCGTCCTGAACTCAGCTGGGACATCGACGACAACTGGAGGTTTGGGAGGTGGGGGAACTGGAGCAGCTGGAGCCAAAGTTGGTCCCACCTTTGGTTCCTCATCCCCACCCATCATGAACATAGCAGCTGCTGAAGATGATGAGCATAACATTAAACCGACTACACCGATAGCTGCGGCTGACATTTTTACTATAAAGTCACATTTTTTTGGTTAAAGACTTAAAACGATTTTCTTTTAATGGAAAATTGTGATGTATGTTGTGAAAAGTTCAACAAAATAAATCACAAAAAGGTTGAATGCCCCTTCTGTGATTTACAGAGCTGTCGTGCATGTTCCCAGAGGTATCTCCTATCCATATCAGACGACCCACATTGCATGGGATGTAAAAATATGTGGAATCGTGAGTTCGTAGATACATTTTGTACAAAGTACTTTCGTAACACTGAACTCCGTCGTCACAGGGAGACGATCCTATTTGAGAGAGAAAAGGTTCGCATGCCAGAAACACAACACGAAGTTGAAAGGATACGCGCCATGCGAAAAATCCACTTCATCATAAATGAACAACGCAGACGTCTCATAGAACTTCATCAGAAACATGGGATTTATGTTCCAGTGACGAACAATATTCCCATACCCGATGAGATTCTTGAACTCCGCGAAGATATGGAACAGAGTTATCGGGAACTAGAACGCCTTCGTCACGGTGGGGAACTTGTCATCGGCGAAGAACCCAAAAAGTTTGTTCGTAAATGTCCAACAGAGGAATGTAAAGGTTTCATGAATGAGAATTGGTTTTGTGGTCTTTGTGATGGACACTTCTGTGAGCATTGTAATGAAAAGATTGAGGATGATCATGTGTGTGACCCGGATGCGGTAAAGACTATGGAACTTCTAAAGAAGGATACGAAGCCATGTCCCAAATGTGGAACAGTCATACAGAAACTAAGTGGATGTTCTCAGATGTGGTGTCCAGATTGCCACACAGCCTTTGATTGGCGCACAGGTCAAATTGAGACGGGTCGCATCCACAATCCACACTATATGGAGTTTAAGAGAGGTCATATCTCTTCAAGAGAACATGCAGACATACCGTGTGGTGGTGTACCATCTTTTAGAGAGCTGCGACAAATAAACGCACCCGATGACGTCATGCGTTTTGCGATGGTACTTTACCAACTTGACAGAGATCTCATATACAGATACGGTGATATGTACGACGGGGATAATCAATATCTTCGTGTTGCCTACATGTTGAATGAACTAGAAGAAGATAAGTTTAAGAAGGAACTCCAAAGACGAGACAAACAACGGGAGAAATACAGGGACATTAACAATATATTTAGAATGGTGATAGATACAGGAGGGGATCTCCTAAGACAGTATGTACTTGAACCCGATAGAGTTGATGAAATCATAGATATAGGATTAAAACTTGTAGATTATGCGAATGATGTCATGAAGACCATTCGGACAAGATACAATTGTCTGGTTCCCTACAATATTAATCTTTTCTAAAAGTAAGATGCTACGATTTGTACTCCTCGCCATTTTAGCGATTGCCCTTATATACGAGAAGGTAAATATTACAGACGAAGTCGCGGGTTCTAAGAATTTCCATCTCAGTGGTGGTGCCTCAAAGCAGATGTATCTCCTTATGCATAGAAACGGAATGAAACAAGAAGATCTCAAAAAGTTCGTGCAATTGGAGGATCGTTTTCTTCAAATTGAACGAAATTCGGTGTGTTCAGGAATATCTTATATTGTCGAAGCGACAACTCTTTCTAACTTAATAAAGGAGCTCTTCCCCAGTTACAACTTCGCGTATCACACAATTCATCTCAAGCAGGTGGCTGAACCAACTAAATCTGTGAACTCACGGATAAAATGTTAGAGTACTATAAATGTCTCAAGGGGCTATCATTGCTGGTGCCTTTGTGATGGCGATATGTTGTTCTGCTTCCTCGGCAGCTATGCTCATGATGGGTGGTCAGGAGGAGAAGACCCCAAATCTAAATGGTCCAGGCCCTGCCGGTCCCGCTGCTATAGATATCCTCTACGATGAAAAAGTTATGCCATACCCAGTCGGTGGTCACACTGAATTAGGAGCGGGTACATCAGTCGCTGCTTGTCGTGCGCTAGCTAAAGCTGGTAACCACACTAGCTTTGGTTATCGTAAAAGCACTCAACCAGGTGAGTACGCAAATACATGTTTTGCGTATAATAATTCTTCCGAGTTAAATGGTAAGATCCCAGAAGATATTGCTAATCATGTCGTGGGTTGTGTAGACCCCACAAAAGATATTACAAAGGGGTGTGCTTAAATCTGTGAACTCACGAGTAACATGTTCATGAGATTCCAAACAAGCATTTTATGCTTTGGACTCTCAATCTTAATGTAATTCTTAATGATATACATGATGAGTCCGTTATCATCCGACTCATGATTTTCTAGTAAGTATTTCACAGGATCTGGAGCTGTTGCGAAATCGTCATTGATTTTATATTGAAGTTCAAGTTCGCACATTAGCTTTTCACTCCGCCTTCCTTTACGAATGTAATCAGCGATTATATAAATTAATCCATCTAAAAACTCTTCGATGGCCATATCAATCCAAGAGTTTTGAGGTGTTCCCCATTCCGTCGTGTCGGAATCAACAATCACACCATGACCATATCGCTTCTTTCCGATCTCAAGTCGTTTGGTGATTTGTTCTGTGATTGATTCCATGTCTAGTTACGATTAGTTCTTTTTCCTTAAGTTTATCCAAGTCTTTTTATAATTTACAAGTTGTTTCATGGTTGGACCACGAGTCATAATATAGTTCGTCGCGGCATTTCTATATTGTGGGATCAAGTTCCGTGGTACACCGTTCACATTCAATTGATTCATGATAATCTTCTTTTCCAAGTTGCGACCTCTCTCCACTTTCCATTGGTTTACGACTCGTTTTTTAAGGCTGTCCACATCCCGTTTAAATGGAACACCTGTTTTATTCCCATTCTTCAATTTATTGAGTTCGGTTTTCATCATCCTGACATCACTATTGAGAGAAGGCATGACATTCTTGTAACGGGACATCCACCGCTTACCATAAAGTTTCAAGATGTCTTTACGAATTGTGTTTTCATTGAGACCTCTCCTTTTCATGACCTCTTCTCGTTTTGTATTCTTCTTTTTCTGTGTGACTTCTTTTCTTGTGGGTTTTGGTGGTGGTTTTGGTTTGGGTGCCGCCAATACATTGCGCGCCTTTTCAATCTTTTTACAGAGAGATTCTTTGGTTTCCTTCTCATCCAATTTGATATTGAGAATACCCGCTACACGAAGAAGTTCCGTTTTGCTATAACCCGTACAGGTCGCCCTACCAACTCTAAATGTATTACCTGAACCCGAAAGTGTTACATTCTTTTTCTTATTGGTATTTCTGAAAGTGGCGGTTTTCACATTTGAGATCTTCTTAATCTTTTCACAGATTTCCCCCTTCTTAGTTGACATTGTGATCCCAACGACACCCATCTTCTTCGCGAGATCCACGAGTTCTGTTTTTGAGAGACGCATACATTGTTTACTATCAATTCTAAGAGCAGCCTTTTGATTCTTACTCAAGACAGTGGTACGAGTCTTTTTTGTTGGTGTCGTCTTACCCTTTACGAGCTTCTTTGGAACTGCCGCTGTGAGTACGATATCCCCCCTTTCATGCATCATCTTGACGAGTTCAGCGCCATCGGTGTAAGAAACGAGCATTTCAGCGGGTGTTGGCGCACCCGATATTTGAACATTCCCACTCTTTGCGATAATGTATTTGTGACCCTTGTATGTGGCATACATGAATGGAGAAATATCTGGTTCATAACTCACATAGCTGACACCATACTTTGTCATCATGTTTCGTGTGAGTGTACCCATGTCCTTGAAAATGCCATTGACTCTGAATTGTCCACTGAGATTGTTGTATTCAAATGGTGTGTAAAGGAACGCTTCACGCTCGCTATAAGTATTTACCATAAAACGACGAATGAGTTCTGGTTGGTTTGAAATATTTGTTCCTATAAATCCACCCGAAAAGCGAATCTTACCATTTTTGTAAAAGTTTACAGTTGCACCTTTGGATTCCGTTCCGTCGGATACGACAACTTTAATCTGAACTGTAAAGAAGTTTTTACTGATATCACCCTTCTTTCCATACTCCTTCGTGTGTGAGAACCCTGTCTCAAATCTCCCATAAACACCGTTAATCTCTTTTGTGTCTATATAAAGACCCTCGCCAATAGGAGTTTTTGGGAGTGGTGTTTTGAGAAGGATTTTTTTGAGATTGATGCGTGTCTCTGAAGTGAAATTCTTGTTTACGGTTGCATTAAACATACCTGGATTTAATTTGCTAACACTAAATGTGAGTGGTGATGGTTGTCCAACCATTGCGATAATGTTATCGATATTGTCATTGTTGTTTGAATCGCTGACATCTAAAAACTGTGCAAATTCACCATAATTGGTATTGTTAATTATATTTTTTTCCAATCGTGGTGGAAAAGCCATCTCGGCTTCAATTTCCCGAACCAATGCATTATTTGACGCGGTTGTAGAGACAGAGCTTGGGCTGTTCGTGGGACGTACCTCTATCCCCGACTGCCTCACAAAGTCCCTGGGTGACTGGCTCATATTACTATTGCGTGGTATTTTTTTTTAGTAATCATCGGTGAAGCCCAGACTTTCTTCAACCACATCAAGTCCATAGACGACGGGCTGTCTGGGGTATACCCGACCCTTGTAGTTGACGACTTCTTCTCTCACTTCAATGTCACGGGAACTGAACGGACCCGCATAGAAGTCTTGATTGAACTTGGGCTTGCCAAGGTTGTTCGCTTGACAGTGTTGATTGAAAACCTGGATGAAGAGCTTCTGAGGTACGAAGAGTTCTTTTCCAAACACAATGTTCGTGGATTCCAGGAAATTGTGGAGAGTACTCGCAACCATAGCGACCTGCTTCTGGATTTTCTTGAAATAGTCGGGCACTACATTCCAGATATCTTTGTCCCTGTATTTGTTTGAGTAATCAAGGTACGCCTTGATACATTTGAGTAAAATGATTGGTAATTCACGATTCAACTTCTCGTCAAGTTGTGGATCGGCATCCCTCACTTGTTTGGAGAAGTTCCATGGAAGAATACGACGAAGAACAGAGCCTGAGTTATCCTTCCAGTTGGGAACTTCATTCCCACCCAAAACGCCTGGAACGGTCCACTCGATGGAGACTGCAGTTTTGTTCTTGACAGCAACAGAGACATCTTCCCCAGAAACCATGGACTGGAACTCAGCCTGTTCGAGAGCGAGGTCTCCCTTCACTTCTGGTGCGATGAACATGAAGGAATCCTTGATCGCTGAGAGACCGAACTTCTTCTCGATGTTGTTTGAAAGGGTGCCAACGTCTTCGTTTTCATAAAACTTCTTGAAAACTTTGGTAATGAGGGTAGACTTCCCGGAACGAGCGATCCCCTTAAAAAATGGAATGATCTGCCACCCATCCAACTCCCCAATATCAAAACACAAACGCCCACCCATCACATACGCCCAGTTACACACCTCATCTTCGAACTGCTGGTACTTGAGGATTGAATCGAACCAGGGGGTTGGAATATCTTGCCATCTCTCTACGTGTGAGAAGTCATCAAACTGTTGATCAAAATACTTACACGCGATGATTGTTGGGTCAAGGCAACGAAATTCGCGACTGTCATATGGGTAAAAGCAGCAATCATAGACGCCACGATCTGGAATCCATTCCTTACCTACAAACACACCATTTTTGAAACTCCAAACATGACGACGCTTGGTAATCTCCGGAAACTGAGCGTCGTGGCACTTGCTTAAATTATCAATGACATCGCGAAACACACTACCTCTGCTTGTAAAGTGTTTCCATGTAATGAAGTCATCGTCCTTCTGTGCCAGTGAATAAATAAACTGTTCAATACTAAACTTTGGTTGCCACGCACGCGTACGATGTCCCTCAACGGTTCTAATTTCTTCGCAGCACTGTCCCTTGTATCGGCGATACCCAGACTTGTATGTCTGATCAAGCGAGTACAAAAGACATTTTTGAAATGGGGTTGAGTTCTCAATTTCATCTTCGTCCATAGTAGAAGGATCGCCTGAATTGCTGAACTGTGGTTGTGCGGTAGGATTGTCTACCCTCTCAAACGATGTGTAGTGGCGACGGATATTGTCATAACCATCACTCAGTTGTTTTAACACATTGTTAATTCGCCGCACGATAGTCATACCATCATCGTTGGGTTCGAGTTTGTGAATCTTTAAGTCTCGCGAATGGTTTTTAACATTAATTAGGAAGGTTCTCTGTCGGTCGCGGTTACCTTTAATGGCGAGAATGTCAATTTGAGCTGGGATTGGGTTTCCAGACTCGTCGAAATATTCGGGGTGGATAAATTGCCTATATCCCAACTCTCTGGCATTTCGAAAGTCGTTCGTCTTGAGAGACCACGCCTGTTCAAATCTATCGACAACATCGAGAACCTGTTCTTCTTTCATTGATTGGATATGCTGCTTCTGAAGTTCAACGAGAGCTTCATACTTATTAGGTTCCTTATCAATGAAATGGGTGTGCTCCATTTCTATTTATTGAGATACGATTTTTGTTTCTAAGCTGATTTTGAGGACTGCATCTTGGCAAGCATCTTTATGAGAATCTTATTTTGGGTTTCTAATTGGTAACAAAGATTTACCAGGGCAGAGCAAATAGTATCCCCGTCTGGGGTCGCGAGAAGGGATGTCATGAGACCCGCGATATCCATACCTTCATCTTCATCTTCTTGGAAGAAATCTTCATCTTCACCCTCGGACATGAGCATTTCTTCTTCGTCGGATACAATCTCACCTTCTTCTATTTCATCAGCTGATTCTTCATCCTCAGGACGAGACGACATTTAAACTAGACTGAGAAAAATTGATTTTGAAATTTTCGCACCAGCGCGATTTCAGCCAGAAAAAAAATCTTGCTATATAGTACAAAAACTCTCACAATGGCCGGTGGTCTCATGCAACTTGTCGCTTACGGCGCCCAAGACGTCTACTTGACTGGTAACCCAAAGGTTACCTTCTTCCAAGCTGTCTACAAGCGTCACACTAACTTCGCGATGGAAAACATCGAACAAACTGTTAACGGTACCGCTGCCAACTCAGGCCGCGTGTCCGTCACCATTGCCCGCAATGGTGATTTGGTCGGCGACATGTACGTCGAACTCCAATCTGCTGCGGCGAACACCAGCACCGCGGATGGTGATGATGCTTGCTGGGTCGCCGAGCGTGCGATCGCGTCCGCTGAATTGTCCATCGGTGGCCAACGCGTTGACAAGCACTACCAACGCTGGTGGCGTTTGTACTCCGAGCTTTACTTGGATGAAGCCAAGAAGGCTAACTGGGCGAAGATGACCACCGCCAAGACCGGTAACACCGTGTACTTGCCTTTGATCTTCTTCTTCAACCGCAACCCAGGTTTGTACTTGCCATTGATTGCGCTCCAATACCACGAAGTCCGCATCGACTTCGATTTGACCAGCACCTTCTCCACCTACTTGAGCACCTCCGTGTTCAAGGTCTGGGCGAACTACGTGTACTTGGACACCGAAGAGCGTCGCCGATTCGCGCAAAAGGGTCACGAGTACCTCATCGAGCAAGTGCAACACACTGGCTCCGACACCGTCACTGCGGGCTCCACCTCCAACAAGCGTCTCAGCTACAACCACCCAGTCAAGGAATTGGTGTGGTGCTTCAATGACCCAGCGGCGGCGAACGTTGCCACCTCCTTGTGGAACTTCACCTCCGAACCAGCGGCGGCTGACATTGTCCTTGAGTGCGATGCCCGCGCGGGTACCGCCGCCAACTGCTATGTGCCAATCGGCCAAGCGGGTGGTGTCCCACTCTACAACGCCGATGCGTCCACTTCCGACTTCGACGAAGAGCGCGTTGGTCCAATGACTGATTTCAAGTTGGTCCTCAACGGTCAAGACCGATTCAAGGCCCAAAAGGGTAAGTACTTCAACCAAGTGCAATCATACAACCACCACAGTGGTAACCCATACGCGGGTGTGTACTCGTACTCCTTCGCGCTCAAGCCAGAAGAACATCAACCAACCGGTACTTGCAACTTCTCCCGCATCGACAACGCGCAAGTCGCGGTCACTCTCCCAGCGGCGGTTGCCTCCACCACCATGCACATGTTCGCGGTCAACTACAACGTCCTCCGCATCCAATCCGGTATGGGTGGTCTCGCCTTCTCCAACTAAGCTAATTATGGCTTAAGTATGTGATCTCGTCTCGTTTCGCGCAATAAAAAATTAAGTTTAAAAAATGTTTAGAACACAATTTTTAAATCTAATATTATAGTAAAATGGGTGTTAATGTTACAGAAGAACTTGTATTGGGATCTGGTGTCTCAGTGAACAGTTATTACGTGTCTATAAATACAAATGAAATCAGAATCCAAAAGGATGTCAGAGAAAACCGTGAACATGTGTATGATGCGGAGACCGATACACACACGGATAGTGTCACAACTACAACTAAATACACAGCGGAAGGCGGCTTTACAATGTGGATTTCAAAGGAAGCTAAGGAGTCTGGTAAATCTTCCATAGGACGGAAGCGTGTCGCCATCGAACAGGACACACCAATAACTGGAAATATTTATGATGTTTTGTACACTGAATTGAAAACTCAACTTCCAAACTCTACAGATGTATAAAAATATTTTTATATAATAAATGGCTGAGAAGCAAACCAAGCAACAACAAATGGGAGTCTGGATTCCAGTGTCAATCCTCGCTTTGGGTGTGATCGCGACCGTTTTCGCGATGTCCCGCAATGGTCGTAATGGATATTTCAAACTTAAATAAATGACACATGTAATAACAAATGCAGGACATTTACACAGATGGTAGTTGCCTCGGCAACCCTGGTCCAGGTGGGTGGGGTGTTGTTGGCCCAGGATTGAGAATCTCTGGGGGACAAGACAACACTACAAACAACGCTATGGAAATGACTGCAGTCGTTAAGGCGCTTCAACAGTGTCTCGCACGCGACATTCTTGAGATAAGGCTATTTACCGATAGTAACTATGTCAAGAATGGTATAACTTCATGGATTAAGAATTGGAAAAGGAATGGGTGGCGTACAGCTGCGGGTACACCCGTTAAGAATAAAGAACTGTGGATTGAAATTGATACACTCTCTCAAAAAATGAAGTCTGTAGAGTGGCGTTGGGTCAAAGCACACAACGGAGACCCACAGAATGAATTAGTAGACTCTCTCGCGTATCAGGAGGCGACAGAGATTAAAAATGCCCGCGTAAAATAATGGAAGCACACGAGGAGACTCACCCATGGTGTGAGAAGCAGGAGAGGCTTCTTAAATCGTGGGCAGAGAGAGCTGCAGGATATCGCTGGTTGCACAACCACGCTCGACTCCATTTTAAAAAGCAGAACGACTACTTGTCATACCCGAGTATAGTCATCGCAAGTATCACAGGTGTTGGTGGTTTCGCTGTACTTAATCCAAGTGGAAATGAGAGTATTTCATCCGAGACAAGGGCTAAAATCATGATCGTTCAATACATGTTTGCATTCCTCAATGTACTTGGTGGAATTCTTACGAGTATAGGTAAGTTTAGTCAAAGTCTCAGTCTTTCAGAATTACACTCATCTATGTGTGTTCAATATTCAAAGTATTATAGGAATATTGATATGGAACTTTCACTAGACCCACAAGATAGAACATGTGTTATTAAGTTTGTCAAGAAGTGTCGTGAGGAATATGATAGGCTTCTCGATGAGGCCCCTGACATCCCCGCGATATCTATACAAGCCTTTAATTTAGAGTTCCCTGAACGCACAAATAAACCAGATGTGTGTAATGGACTCAGTATCATTGTGAGTGATGAAACGTCGTCGCAACTCGGTTCTAATCGCGCCGTTACCAGGTGGTTGGGTGCGTTCAAGGCTGTCACACGTAAAAGTAAGGATGGAACTAGTATAGATGATTTAGCGAGAATGGAAAGCGTTTAATTAAAGAATATGTGAGTGTATAGGTCATAATGGATAAGTTTGTTGTGGAATTCCCAAACATACTTACAGAAGAACTGTGTAAAAGTATTGTAAATAGGTTTGAAAATGATACAAGAAAAACAAAGGGTTACTTTTATTATAAAATTGACGGTGAACTGGTGACCCGAGACAAGACAAATATGGAACTATCTACTCGTGGAGTTGAGGGGTGGGTAGATGTGGAATCCATTTTTCAAAAGAAGTGCTGGGAAGTGTTTAATGAATACATGAAATACCTAAAAACTGAATTTGATTATGGTGTAGATAATCATATATATGACCGAGAACTCGGCGACGCAAATGACGCGTATAATACCGGCTTTCCCATTCAAAGAATAGACAAAGGTGGTTCATATGAATGGCACCACGATGGCCATACAGGTAAAACATACTTCGTACAGCTTATCTTTTATCTAAACACACTCAAAGACGATCAAGGTGGGTGTACTGAGTTTATTAATGGCCGAAAGGTAAAACCCGAGGCGGGAAAAGTTCTGGTGTATCCATGTTCGTGGACTTTTCCACACACAGGTGCGGAAGTTAAATATGGGTCCAAGTATATATGTACGACGACAATTGGTATTAGTTAAGTTCTGTACACGACTTATCCGCGACAAAAGCGTAGAATAATGTAAATAGAGTTAATGTGGGTAACAAAACCTTCTGCCTTTGTGGAAAGAAAGCCAAACCTAATATGAGTAGACACAATATATAAATGTACAGAAATTGTGTGTATTCAACCACGGCTCTTGTGTAACGATCAAACCCTGGAGAACCTGGGTATGACACGAAGATGGCATCTGATTCCTGTTTTTTGTCGAGGGGTCCAAAGTTTTTGAAAATCTTTTCATCTTCATCAATTTTTACAAACTCGGACTTTTGACATACTGTATTTATATTTGTTTGATCATCTTCACATTTTTCTGCCAATGCTTCATCCAAAACACTTTTAAGTTCTTTAGCATATCCCATATAAAGGCCAGAATTGGCAGTTGATTTTTTGCCACATTTTCCAAAAATCATATGAGTTAATAGTTTACCAGGTACTTCTGGATCTTTGGATACCAAAACCTTACAATCACACTTTTTGAAAAGTTCTGTGACTTCATGTGGATTTTTGTTGATTTTGGTATCAAAACCGTCAAGAAATATCACTATATCAGTGTCATTTTTAGTTTCAAGATACTTTGTCATCGCCTTGTATTTATCACTGAATCCGTTCCATTTAGTTCCCCAACCCAAAACCTTTACTGGAACACCAAACTCATTGTCAATGAGATCCTTAAACATACCCTGAGACTTGTTGGCGTATGTCACAATTTCCATAGACATTCCTATAGATTATACATATATAAAAACTAAGTGCGTATGTAATTCAAAATGAACATTGGTATTCTCACCGCCGGTGGTGTTTGTCCAGGTGTCAACACTCTCATTCGCTCAATCACTCTCCGCGAGAGAAATCAAGGTAATAAAGTCCATGGTTTCTGTGATGGATTTAGAGGTCTCAATCAAAATACCAAGGAGTACTTTGATCAAGAACATATTGATGATGGACCGGGTTCACTCTTAAAAACATCATACGACTATGTTGACATTGACCGTGCCGTAAAGAACCTTGGTGATTACGACCGTCTCTATTGTATTTGTGGCAATGAATCCATGAAGTCTGCGAGAGATTTAGCCCTAGATGATCGGGTGGATACCAATATTATTGGTATCGCTAAAACAATCTTCAATGATATGCCAGGTTTAGAATCTATTGGTTTCCAAACAGCTGTTCAAGAGCTTGCGAGGTACATTGATTCTGCGTACATTGAAGCGTCTTCAACAAACTCCATCGTCTTCCTAGAAGTACCTGGAAGACACAACAGTGGATTGACAACACACGCAGGTCTCGCGAGAAACTCAAAGATAACGAATGTCATCACACCAAGTACACGCGGTGATTATCGGACTTCTATTGAATACAGCTACGGAAATCGTGGGTACGCTGTTGTTGTTATTTCTGAAATGTGTGAATATGACTACTTAATCACCAGTCTTTCTGTAAAAGCTAAAGTGATTACTCCAGGTTACCTCATTGGTGCGGTTGATCCGTGTACATACGATAGTATTCTCGCAGAACGCATGGTCAGGGAAGCGTTTAATCACGCACAAGAACACAGAGACTTCATCAAGGGTGCGACAAGTATCATGCCATTCAAGGATTATCTCCGTATAGTGTAGGTTGAATGTTTCGGGAACTTTACAAACAATCAAAGTTTGTGGGTGCCCAGGTTTCACCACCGAATCAGGTCACTGTGATAATGGAGGATGGCATAGAGTATTACACATCCAATGTTACATTTAGATCTGAAGCTACAATTGACAAGCAATCAAAGCAGGTTAAAGGTACACCACGCGGTAAAGAAAAGATAACCCAACTCTTTGTGGTTCCAACGACGAGGCAGAAAGGTCGTTTTACAGTTACAGAGTATGAACTGTGAGAGTTCCCGTAGTGAAATGGTAATCACATAGACCTTATACAATTTGTATATACGAGTAGAGTTAAGTCTACATCCCGGGATCAATACCCGGCGGGAATATTTACCTTTTAGATGTGCGTCACATATGTAAAAGTTAAACATTACTTTATGATATAATGACTATTGTACCAGGGTTCAGTTACACAAATGCCGCCCACTTTGCAAAACTATCAGAACTCGCATACGAGAAATCTGAAACTGTATTTAAGAAAACTATAAAGACACATGGCTATAAAAATATTATATACTTTGACAAGTCTGGCGCACAGTGTTATGGTTTGGAACATGATGATTATGTAGTTCTCAGTTTTAGAGGAACTGAACCTACAACCGCCAATGATGTAAAAGCTGATTTAAATATTATTCATGGCAAGGATGAAAATGGTATAACGATTGGAAGTGTTCATTGTGGTTTCAGAAATGAAGTTGACACACTGTGGCCAGATATAACCACATGGTTAAAGGACAAAAAAGACAAGCAAATCTACACATGTGGTCACTCACTGGGTGGAGCTATGAGTGGTATTGCTGCCAGTCGTTTAGATGGTGCAATTTGTTACAACTATGGGTGTCCAAGAGTTGGTACAAACAAGTGGAGAAAAGCATTTGATAAGGAGCATAAAATGTATAGGTTTGTAAATGATCGTGATATCGTTCCACGAATTCCACCAAGAATGATGCGTTACAAACATGCGGGTGAGTTACATTTTATAGATAAAAACGGTGAAATTAAAAGAAATCCAAGTCCATTCAGACAACTCGCAATCGGTTTGTGCAACATGTGTAGAAATCCATTAAGAATTGCCGAAGGTATTCCAGACCACAACATGGGAGACTATCACAGATTTATTGAGAATTGGTCAAATAAGAAATAATTGTATATTATAATGAGGTATGGCTCTCTAGCGCGCAAGATGTTCAAGGTGCGTTGGGGTCTTCACGGAAAGGGTCTTGTTGAGGATCATCACATTATTCCTAAACAGTTCAAGAAACATCCCATAGTTGTGAAATCAGGGTACGATATAAACGCGAGTGCGAACCTCATAATGTTACCAACACGCCTTGGTAAGTTTGTACTCCGTGTGAGGGATGACCGTATTATTCATTCGGGAAAACACACGAGCTACAACAATTATGTTGAGAAGATGTTAGATTCAATGAAATCTGTAGATCAATTTACAGAATTTACAGATTTCTTGAAAAGGGCGTGTCGTCACAGACCTCAAGATATTCCATGGGTTTAGTATCCCCACTTTACATCATCTGGTGTCGCAGTTGGATAGTTTTTTGAAAAATATCGTGGACGACCATGTTCGCTGTGACCGATTGTACTATTGTGGGTACGATCAATTTTCATGTGCTTTCTCATATCTTTATAGTATATACGAGCACCCGCTGATATTAAATCCTCATGTTTCATATCAATGTGATTATCCATGGGTAAAAAGTGATGTGTATACTTCTTCATATTTTGAACATTTATCAAATAACACTTTGTACTTGAAATCCACTTTACCTTTTCAAGTTTTCCATCTATCTTATCTGGGAGTCTTGAGAGACAATGAAAGAAACACATTTCAAATTCATCACCTCTCTCGTCAATAACTTTTTGAATCTCGTCGTAGAGTTTATTTGATTTTACAATTACATTATCTTCAAAGATGACCGCGTAACGAAGACCTTGGTCAAAACATCTCTTATAAAAATCCATATGTCCCATGAAACATCCAATCGCTCCCATGTTAAAATATGTAATATCAGGTCTTTTAACATTTGGATTGTAATGCATTTCTACAGCCTTTTCAAAGTATTCCTCGTCAATTTGATGTTCAAACTTCCGCGCATTTTTTATGTTTCTCGTATCTGTACCATAGATAACTTCAACTGGAACTTCGGGGTTGTGATACTTCATAAACCTCCTGCGTCTCAAATCTTCCTTGGGGAGGGTGAGTAAAAAACATTTGTAGTCGTACCCTTCCCTCGTCTGACGGCGATAGGTGGCAAGAAGTGTGGCGACCAATAAAAGGACAAAGATGACCCAAATCATACCTACTTAAACATTAGAAAATATTATAGGGTAAGGATGAATCTCGTAGATATTTCTGGACTCGTGAGTTCCATTTTAATATGTCTCATGTTTGTACCAGAAGTTATTCATGTGTATAAACACAAGGATGCGAAAGCTATTAGCTACCCATTTCTACATCTAAATTTACTGGCGAGTATACTAGCTCTAATTTACTCTGTACATTACAATGTCATTCCCATGACCATTACAAATGTTTCAGCCGGAATTTTTTCATTAACACTTTTCCACTTTAAATATGTAAACGAGCTTAAAGGGGAGAATCAATCTATTGATGAAGTGGGTGTATAATAACCCCACTTCAACCTAAGGCTTCTATGATGTAATGGTATCATATTGGACTTTGAGATTAACGAAGATGATCCAAATTTCCGTGTTCGATTCACGGTAGAAGCTTTAGCTGGTCGTACGCAAACTGGTTAGCGAACAGATTGTAGCATATGTAAAGCTAAGTAACACTATTAAATTAGTGTAATCAGTTCTCTGTTGTATGCACGTTCGAGTCGTGCCGATCAGACTTTTTCGCCTGTCTTCCAAGGGTTAGGAATGTTGGCTGTTACCGTATTATAGATTAAATAAGTCTATATAATCCGAAACCAATCAATCTGAGTTCGAATCTCAGCGGGCGAGTTTTACTTTTTAGATATGTGTCCCATATGTAAAATGTGCTTTCTTTGATTAGGTCTCGTAAAGTTTTCGGGGTCTTCTATAAACCTTTTTCTCGCATCTATAGCCTCTTGTTTTGTTGTGTATAATCCGAGAAACCTGTTATTTTTGCCGTCCCAAAAAGCTGCCTGCCATTTCTTATCATTTGTCTTGAACGTAACACCTAAATCATCCCTATTTGGATCTCTTTTATTGGGTCTCGTGAAGTTATCTGGGTCTTCTTTGTATCTTTTCACAGCGTCATGAGCTTCTTCTTCTGTATCATACCGACCCAAAAATGTGTTGTTCAATTTAGCTGACCATTTATTTCTTTCTTTTTGGTAAGAAACACTTAAATTCATACCATTAGGTGAGCGCTTACGTGGTGGTATCTCGTAAGTATCCGGGTTATTTGTGAATTCCCTTTGAACTTCTAATGCCTCTTCTTTCGTTTTACAATTAGCGATTGTATAATCTTTGTTATCACGACGCCCTCTAACACTCCAAGATGTTGTTCTCCCATCTACTTTTGACTTAATCTCTCTAATTGTACCAAGCAATCCACCTCTTCTTAGACTTATTTCTCTCTGTTTTTCAATCATCAACTGTCTCGAGTCTTCACTGACTTTTTCACTCTTCCCCCCACCTTCTCTCAGATTATAACCATTTGGTGCCATCGTATTGTGCTCGGCAATAAACTTGTTTTCCATATCACTTAGAAGGTTACTATTTCCTTCCCATAGAGTTTCCACTTCAAAGTTACTCCAATTGTGTTCTTTTATCGCTTCAGATAAACATCTACAATAACTTCTTTGCCCCCTATGTTGTTTCACTCTCTTATTTAGTCCCTGTACCGTCTGACCCACATAGGCCATTCCAGTTGGTTTACACGTTATCTTATATATAACCCCTTGGGGTCCCATACATTCTTTAATTTCCTCCTCTTTAATTTGATACTTGTCAATAGTTGATTGCTTTGGCATCTTTTGGGTCTTCTTCATTTGTCTAAGAACCTCTTTACGCGCGCGCGTATAGATAAAGCTGGGATCTTTTTTGCTCTCCTCATATCTCTCTGCGCGTGTCTTAGCTTGTCTTGTGTTTAGGCATCTCATACCCTTAGCTTCCCAATCCCCAATAAGTCTCTTGTATAACTTCTTGATATCAGTTGGATTTTCAGCTTGAAGAACATTTATTTTTGAATGTGGTGTAGTATCGCTCCTATGCCACCCAGCTTTCAATAGTTTATCAAGTTCTTCACACTGTTTGATTTTATAATCTAATTTGCTAAGCCACCTCTCCAATCCATAAAATGGAACAAACCCATTCTTGTTTATAGATACAACATCAATACACGGGAAATCATAATTTACATATTTAGTGACAAGTTTGTCTACTAATTGATTTCTGGTTATGGATGGGAGGAGTGATTGACCATTTGCTCCCATTCTCATTTTGGCTTGACCTACCCAGAAAGTACCGAGTTGCGCATTCTCGAGAATAAAAAATGAAGTTGAGTGGAAGTCCATACTATACCTGAGATTTTATTTTCGGCTTAAGAAAAATGCCGTAGCCTGGAGTTTTGAGGTCATATGAAAAAATCTGTGGTCACATCGGGACAAGATTGAAAAATTCTATTTTTATCTAAGAGGAAAACTTTATAATTGTATAAGAAGTTTAAAAAATTCTCATAGTAATATATTTTATAAAAGTCCCGATATGACCACAGATTTTTGAAGGGTGAAATACTTTAAAGAAAAATGTAACTTATAATTAAATGGAGGAGGTCAGCCTTCCCGCCCCACCAGAAGGGTTTGAATATAAACTGGTAGCTAAGCCCAAGAAGCCACAGGTTAAAGATAAAGATCCAGCAGACCTGACACCGAAACAAATTGCCGACCTAAAATACAGGGAAAAAAATAAGGAAAAAGTTAGAGAAAAGAACCGCAGATTATATGAAAAGAACAAGGAAAAACTCAAAGAACAAAATCGGTTAAGATATCAAGAGAAGAAATCTGTGGTCACATCGGGACAAGAATGAAAAATTCTATTTTTCTCTAAGAGGAAAATTTTATAACTCTATACAGACTTTCTCAGAAATTATAAGTAATACATTTTATAAAAGTCCCGATATGACCACAGATTTTGAGTATGCGTTAAATAGTCAAAAATATACTACAGTATAATAATATAGCATCTATGGCCAAGTGGTTTTAAGGCGTCTCTTTAGTATCCATTGTTCAATACCATAAGTAGGAGAAGATCGTGCGTTCGAACCGCACTAGATGCATTCCACTATTTTTAGAATCTACCAAGATTGTAAAAATAACTTTAAACTTTTCGCATATTAACCATTACCTTAACAATTTTTCATCCAAATTGTCAAGATAATCAACATTAATTGGTGGTGCCTCTAAGATTTCAACATCTAATCTATTTTCCTGTTGTGTGGGTCTTACTTGAACAATGCGACACTCCCTGGCACTCAACATATTCTGTGGTACAATGACAATGGGTCTGCATAAAAGAAGGTACATCTAATATCTCATCTCATTTAAATGGAGCTCAAAGAACTCAAAGATCATTGGGAAACCCTTAGAGAAGAATTAGATGTCCTCCCCAATACATTCATTTCTGAAAAGCCCAGACCAACGGGGCATTGGGAGGGTTCAGAAGTTCTAAAAGAGATCGTAGCTCAATATACATCTGGAAAGTGCGGTTGGCTCAAAGGTGGACAAACACATGTCCAAGATAGTTGGATAAGCTGGCCTCTTGTTTGGGAAGGTAAGCCAGTTCTTGGAAATTGTCTAAAATGTCCAAAAACACACGAGTTACTTTCTCAAATCAAGGGAATACATATAGCTGGTTTTGCCCTTATGAAACCGGGTGTACAATTAAAAGAACACACAGATCGCGTTGGTCCAAGTTACAGATTTACTTATCACCTCGGTGTCAGGTGTCCAAAGGGGTGTTTTTTACATCACCAAACACTCGGTGACATAGAGGAAGAAGATGGGAAACATATTGTAATGAATGCTCAATTCCCTCATTGGGCTGAAAATACTTCCGAAGAAGATCGTGTCATTCTCTATATTGAATATTACAATTCAACAACACCCCGTTGATTACTTCCCCATCCCCTCATACTAATTTCACTCACCTCACACCATGGATAAACATCTTCACCCACAAAGTTTATAGCGTCCATACCAGCTTCAATGCATTCGTCGCAGGTTTGCATACTGTCGTCTATGATACACCCAATACCGAGGGCACGACATACATCAACCTTTTTGACTTCATTCTCAGTAAAACTGTTTGTAAGAATGACATCATCAAATATACCCGGAAAATACCGTTCAATCCATAACTCTGTGGATTCTCTTACATCATCCTGGCGACCAGTGACTATATAAAGTTTATCAAACGTTCGTTTGAAGTTTTGCATGGCTGGTTGCGCGCCAAGGATTGGTTTGAGGTAGAGGAAGTCTTTAGAACGATAAAACTTGTGGAGGATTTCTTGAGATTGTTCTTCTGTGCAATTGAAAATTTCTCTATAGAGATACTTGTATTTGGGTTTCGTGGGTAGAGCAATCCCTCTCCATTTAGCCATGGGTTCAACAAATTTTACGAGGACTTCATCTATATCCACTGCGAGTTTAGTGTTCATTTATTTCTACTGACATTATTCATAATCCCGAATCGTCACACCCACTGGAAATCTTGGTACACCGAGAGCTGTCAAATTTTGAAAACGAACCGTGAGCTGCTTGCCCATGTGCTCCTCTCTCTCACGATAGTATCTTTCACGCTCCTTGATAGTACCCTCCGGTTTCACAGTAAACTCACGCCCATCTCCCGTTTTACAGACCCAAACTACTGCGTTTGCATCTCTACCGTGTCCGGTTTTCGCTCCCACGATTTCATATTCTTCGGTTTGAAACTCCTTAAACTTGAGTAGGTAATTACTTCTCTTTCCGATCTCGTAGATGCTCGTGGATTCACGAATCATAATTCCTTCGTGTCCCTCTTTAACAAACTTCCTGTGATACCCGGGAATCTCATCCTTGCTGTCTATGAGAAATGTATCAACCATTGTCGGTGTTTTACCCTTGAGAATGCGCTGTCTTTCAGCGAATGGCAGACTTGGACGATTCGTGTCAAAGTAATCAAATGCGTAGAACTCCAAACTCTTTGGATTCATCTTAAAAGCACTCGTGAGATCTTCAAAAGACATACCCGGGGCATAGCATTCACCATCCAACCATTCACCATCCTTAAGATTCTCGGTGAGATGTTCAACACCCTTGACAATCTTGCCAGTCCGCGAGAAGCATCCTCCCGTAGAGACGAGGAGACGCACACCATCTAATTTGGGTTGAA
>UEXN01000743.1_pt1 | contig 29528 bp, 33 predicted proteins | sample 1796711 | NCBI WGS metagenome assembly UEXN01 (sample SAMEA4772470, study PRJEB27181) | metagenome | reverse complement strand
TTTACAACGTCATATTCCTCAGTTTCTCCAACTGGGTCAGATAAGAATAACGCCCGACATGGCACACTGTCTGGAACCACCTATACATTTGGAACAGAAATAAATACGAGTGGTTCATATAATGGCAATTCTGTAGACATTGCGTTTGACCCCTCAGATGCATCAAAATGTATTGCTTTTAAATCAGAACATGATGGGTCTGAAAGCAGAGCGTTTGCCCAAATATTAACCATTAGTGGAACTACCTTATCATCTGGTACGAACCAGTATATTTATAAAACTACTGGTGGCGGTGGCGTGTATTGGGAAATGGCCGCACCAGCTATCGATTATCATGCTGCATCTGGTCATTTTATTGTGGTGGGCAGAGAAAGATCAGGCACAAACAAGCTTCACGCAGCGGGTATTTCTATCAGCGGAAATACAATCACACAGATTGCAAATGCACCAGCATATGATGACTATAATGCAGGAACGTTCACGGGCCTTGGCGTAGATCAGTCATATGATTCAAACCGAGTTGTATTTAGTTACATAAAGAGTGATTATAACAAGGTATCGATCGCATCTTATAACAGTTCAACTGGATTGTTTACAGAGGAAGCTTCACACACAGAAACGGCCAACACTTATGGTACCAACTTTAATAGCTGTGGAATGTCTAAAGATGGATTGGGATTGTTTGCAAATGGTTTCCTTGCAGCCAATAATAAGGTCGTAAATCTTGGCCGAATTGCAGTCACAGTTACAACTAGCAACCTCGACACAGCCAAGCTTCATGGGATTGCACAAGAGGCGGGTAGCAGCGGAGACTCAATCTCTGTTGCATTTGGCGGCATTGACGAAACTCAAACCAGTTTAACACCGGGTTCGACCCTATACATTCAAGGCAGTGGAGCAATCGGAACAACGTCAACAAATGCAAAACGTATTGGCAGAGCGATAACCGCAACCAAGTTAATCATGGATGGCTCACAATGAAGACATTAGTATTCAACGGATATTCTATCTATAAATTCGAAGACACAGATGTGATAGCCCAGAATGGACTTGAAACCTCTGTTTATAAAAACGGTGATCTTGTTCTTCGCATTTCAGATATGAACAACGCAAATTCAACTATTTATGAGGGCGTGACTGTGCCGACTGATTGGGCGGGCCACAAGTACAAATTTGATGGCGAAACGTGGACACAGAACCCTGATTGGGTAGACCCAGAAGCTGAATATTAAAGTAATGTAGCTTTATGGATTTGAACAAGAGCTTCCCTCTCGCCCTCATTCTTGGTCTCTTAGGTCAAGCTGGGGGCATCGTGTGGACTGTGTCTATGATGATGTCGGACATAGAGCGCAATAGAATGGACCTTAACACCATGTATGTCAGGGTTGGTAAAATTGAAGACATGGTCTACAGCCAGGCCGTGTCGGTAGCACGTATAGACGAAAACATAAAAGCCATACGCAGCAGCGTGGAGAGCATGGCCCTTCTTAAAGACTAGGGTTCACCACATATGATCGAAGTTTTAGCGTTGGCCTCTTCAGTCAGTTCGATTGCGGGGGGTATTTCCACGGCTATTAAAGCAGGCCGTGACATCAATGATTTACTCCCGCACTTTGGCAAACTTGGAAAGATCGACAGTGAGATCCAGCTTGCCGAGTCTGGGAAACACAAAGGCCCACTAGGGCGTCTCTCTAGCCCAGAGCAAGAGGGCCTGGCGATAGCTCAAAGCAAACTCAAGTACGATGAGGCAATGCGTGAACTTGAGTCTGTCTGCAGGCTTTATGGCAGACCTGGCACTTGGGACACTGTTGTCAGGGAGATGGGCGCTGCAAGGAAAAGACATGCAGACGCATTGAAGGCCCAAGCCGCTGCTAGGGACAAGCTTTTCTGGGGCATCTCCATGACAGCTGGTGTCCTGATCTTTGTGGGCGGCTGCGTCTTCATGTTCTGGGGTCTCGACAAAGCTGTGAACGGGTGACCCGCATGAAAGTATCTATGCCGTTTCACACGCACCAAAACATTCTCTTTAAGCCATACCAAGACATCCAACCTGAGCCACCTAAAGCCCACCACGACAACGAGAAGCCTAGCCCAGTTCAATCGACATACACCAGGTATGACAAGAACGGGCGTATCATCCCACCGCCCCCTCTCATGGGTGACACAGTAGATATTGAGGTAACTTAAGATGGACAGAATCCTTGAGTGGAAACTTATTCCACGCCTGATGCTTTTGGTTCTCACTCTTGTTTACATACGCTGCATTGAGTGGGCCCTGGCCCAGGGCACGGATCTGACAACACAACAGGCTGCTTTAATCTCAGTGGTCAGTGGATCCATGTCAGGCGCTTTTGCTGCATGGGTTGGCTCTGAGACTAAGAAGTAATTCCCCCCTACTACATTACTAAGGAGAAACGATATGAGCTTATTAGCTTCGCTTGTCAGCCCTGTGGCTGGCTTGCTAGACAAGGTTATTCCAGACAAAGACCAAGCTGCCAAGCTAGCCCATGAAATTGCCACCATGAGTGAGCAGCACCACCAGCAAGTTATGCTAGCCCAGCTAGAGATAAACAAAGAGGACGCCAAGGGTAACTGGTTTCAAAGCTCTTGGAGACCAGCGACAGCTTGGGTCTGCGTATTAGGTTTCACTGTAAACTTCTTAGTGTCCCCATTGGCTGCGCCTTTTGGTTTCGAGGTCCCTCAGGCCGACACAAGCGTCATGCTCCCAGTGCTCATGGGGATGCTTGGTCTGGCTGGCGCAAGAAGCTTTGAGAAAGTCAAAGGGGTTAACAAATGAAAAAGAACTTTGATAAATGCCTGTCTATGCTTTTGCACCACGAAGGTGGCTTCGTTGATCACCCTGATGACCCTGGTGGAGCCACAAACCTAGGTGTGACCCAGAAGGTCTATGAAGAGTGGGTCGGACATAAGGTAACCATAGATGACATGAAGAACCTGGATTTCACCAAGGTGGCCCCGATTTACCGAAAGAACTACTTCGATGGCGTGCGCTTCGATGATCTCCCCAGCGGCGTCGATTGGTCCGTAGTGGACTGGGGTGTGAACTCAGGACCCAGTCGAGCAGCCAGAGCTCTACAGAGGATCATAGGATCCGCAGCTGATGGCGCCATCGGTCCTAAAACCCTGCAGTCCGTTTCTGACATGGAACCCCGTGACATCATTGAGAAGCTACATGATGCGCGTCAGAGGTTCTATGAGCGCCTGAGCACTTTCAAGACATTTGGCCGTGGGTGGACCCGGCGAAACAAGGAAACCTTGGAGCAGGCACTTAGAATGCTTTGAGGCTACAGTGGTGGCTGGGATCGATCCCCTGTCACCCACAACCATAAGAGAAAGGGGGTGCCCATGATCTCTGGATTTCCTGTCCCAATTGCTGACGCCATTATGATCGGTATGCTGGTTGTCTTGCTAATTAAGAAAACTTAACCAGCTAACATCGGAGCTTCCATCAGTTTGCGCTGACGAAGTGATCGGTGTTTTTTCAACTAGGGTTGGGGCCAAGGGACCCCTATATACATTTGAGACAAAAACTTCTTGATTTATCCATCAGGAATTACTATCTGATGATCAAGGGTCGATGATCCGGAGATGACAGGGGTAAGCAGCGGAATCATAATCCGCGTGTCGGGGGTTCAAGTCCCTCCTCCGCTACCAACCAAAGTCATCATCGGAAACATCAGAGCCCTTGTACAACAAGGAGACTAGATGATGACTAAGATTACTAAAGCACAACTTAAAGCACTAGAGTTTGCAGGGGGCCACATTGCCGCTGGAAACGCTCCAGCTTTCATACGCACCGTTGAAAGTATCATCCGTGCAGCAAGCTCTCAGAAGCAGGCAGACGCAGTAAAATCCTTAGCGAAAGCTATGCTTCGTGGGGAGACAGTGTGATGACTTGTTCCTGCATAACCTACGTTGACGATAGCCGCTGGGGTAACGCCGTTACCGTCACTGAATACTGCCGTGTCTGTAGCCTTGATAGCTACCAGACCACCCTTAGCCGCGATGAGGCTATAGACCAGGCACTTAAGGATGCCGCTTGGGACACCCACAACGTCATAGCGTCATAACGTCAGTAGTTGGGAGACTTACAGATGATTACTTTTATTGACTTCGTAAACAAAGAGGCCACCCGTATGTGGTCTGGGAAACACTTGGTAGAAACCAAAGCCAAACTGGCGCGGTTCAGTGCCTTCCAGGGCATCGGGAAGAAGCCCCTAGATAAGATTACTGCAGTAGACATCCACGACTACGTGGGCCACCTACAAGAGCAGGGGCTGTGTGAGAACACGATTAACCACTACAAGGCAGCTATCAGCCGCGTCTATAAGCAGGCCTTGGATCTAGAGTTAGTCGAGAAGGCACCCAAGATTACCTTCGCTAAGATCAAGGGTGGTCGTGTGCGCTGGATGGATGCTGGTGAGCTTGACCTACTTAAGGCATTCTTCGATGGGCACCAGCACTGGTGGATGAAACACCTAGTTGCCATTGGTGTTGGCACAGGTATGAGACTAGGTGAGATCCTCAGCATAACTCCAGAAATGGTTGTCACTGATTCGAATGGTACTTGGATATCCCTGACTGACACTAAGAATGGGGACGATAGAATGGTCCCTTGCCCCAAAAGTGTATACCTAGCTTTGCAAGAGTTAGACTTCTGCCCAAAAAAGCATCACTCGCACCGTAAGTTTTACAATTCGTGGGCTGAAGCACGTAGACAGATTGCACCAAACGACAGTAGCTTTGTGTTTCACACCCTTCGTCACACAGCCGCTACCTACATGGCTAACGATCTTCAAGTTAACACGGTGCTAATAGGTAGAATCTTAGGTCATCGTAGTGGTCAAACGACCGCTAAGTATGTCCATGAGAAGCCAGAGACGCTGCAAGAAATAGCACACCAGATGCTCTCTTAGGGGCCTATTTTGGCCTCTAAAATAACTTAATGATATCAAGGGTTTGACTAAGAGACCCCTAAAAGAGAAATACACGGGAGGACTATAGATGAAGCAGCCTAAGCTTGACGGTAGCTGCCACGGTCGCAGAGCAAGTAGTTGGAGTGCCCCACACCAAGCCCCACCAAGGAATGAGTGGTCATTTGAGGGGGGCGTGAAGTGAATACACTGAATACCCTAAGCGAGCATCAGACTCGCATCGAGCAGCAAATGAAATCTAAGGGTTTCGATAGATACCAGGGAAGACAAGAGAAACAAAAACCAAGCCAACAAGAGGTCCCACATCGGATCATCGTAGAGGCACTCCCCAAGGTATCAGACGCAATTACATTAGCATTACAAGAAGACTTAAAGAGGTTCTCTAGTGGCTGTGGCAAACGCTCAGTTTGGTACGAGGAGTTGGAGAACCAAGATCCTGACGTCTTAGCATACATTGGTCTCAATTGTTGCTTCGATGCTGTCTTACATTCCAATGTACTAACCACAGCCCTAAGTAACATTGGTGCTAGAGTAGAACATGAGAAGTGGGCTGAAGGACTGCAGAACCACGACAGAGAGCTATTTAAGCGTTTGTCTACCCAAGTCACCAAGGCTCACTCAAGTGAACGCTATAGGTTCAAGGCCATGCGTATCATTGCAGCCAAGGAAGGCTATAGCAGCACTAAGTGGTCTAAGCAAAAGCGTGTAGCAGTTGCTGCACCTATCCTTAGCTCAATCCTAGAGTATTCTGATGTCTTCAACATGGTTGAGACAACAGTAAACCTTAAGACCATGAGGTCACTTGAGTTAACCGATGAAGCTAGTGAGCAGTTACTTTTGATGACTGAAAGAGAAGCTTGGTCTACACCTATGTTTGGCCCAATGGTGGTTGCCCCTACACCTTGGGAAGACTTTGAAACTGGTGTCTACTTAGATGACGTCTTGTCCTCTCTGGTCCCCCTGGTGCGTAAGTCTACTGGTGAACAGCGCAGAGCTATAGACAACAGTCTGAAGCATGGACAACCTAAGTTTCTACAAGCTTTGAATGCACTCCAAGCCACCCCTCTTAAGGTAAACCCTGCTACCTTAGCTGCATTGGAATGGGTGTCTGCAGAAGGGAAGCGCTTTGGTAAGTTTCCAGAGATGGAGCCACCAGAGTTACCTAGGCTCCCTGAGGACACCTCTGCTCTGTCTGAGGAATACATCCAGCAAATTAGGAAAGACCAGAAGGCTTGGCATGTCAAAAGGATTGAGGCTAAGGCCAACGTGCAAGTCATATCCTGTGATCTTCATGACGCCAGGGAAATGTCTAAGTTCGATCAGTTCTTCATTGGTTGGTCTTTAGACTTTAGGGGCCGAATGTATCCTGTTTCCAGCTTTAACTACCATCGCAATGATCACATCAAGTCGCTCTTCATGTTTGCTAGAGGCAAGAAGATCGAGGAGAGTGATGCTGGGTGGTTGTCTATTCACTTAGCCAACGTAGGTGACTTCGATAAGATCTCTAAGAAATCCTTAGAAGACAGGATCCAATGGTGCTTGGACAACGAGCCTATGATCCTAAGTGTGGCCTCAGACTTCAAGGCATCCTTCGACATCTGGTCTAAGGCTGACAAGCCCTTCCAGTTCCTCGCTGCCTGCGTGGAGTACAAGAAGCTTCAAGACCAAGGCATTGAGGATTACGTCTGTCACCTTCCGATTAGCTTGGATGGCACTAACTCTGGTGTCCAACACTATGCAGCTGCTTTACGTCACGAGGATGGAGCTATGGTTAATCTGACCCCATCAGATGAATGCCAGGACGTCTACCAAGTAGTTGCTGATGAAGTTAACAGGCTACTCAAGCTGGATGACTCCGAAGAGGCTAAGGTCTGGCTGTCTGTTGGCGTCGGTCGATCCACGGTTAAACGTAACGTGATGACCTATGGCTACAGTTCAGCTGAGAGAGGCTTTGGTGATCAACTGATTGAGGACCTCATGCAGCCGCTACAGAAGTCTGTGAGCTATGGTGAGCTAAGTAAACATCCGTTTGGTGTTAGCCGTAGAGAACAAGAGTTTTACGCTAGGTTTTTGGCTAAGGTAAACTACCAGGCGGTCCAGACAGTCATCAAGTCAGTGGCGTCTGGAATGGAGTTCTACCAAGCATATGCGGATGCTCTAGCTAGGGAAAGCAAGTCGGTGCGGTGGACGTCACCCTCAGGCTTTCCAGTGGTCCAGCGATACACCAAGTCCGACACTAAGCGTGTGAGGATCTTTTTGTATGACCGAGAGGCCAAGCTACGGAAGGAGACTAGGGTCAACGTGGCTAGCTTTGGTTCTGTGTTTGACACACGCAAATCTAGGAATGGGGTTAGCCCTAATGCCATCCACAGCCTAGATGCCGCCCACATGCACTTGTCTATCTGTGAAGGCTTAGAGAATGGCGTGGAAGACTTCTTTATGATCCACGACAGCTTTGGGACGTCTATCGATAAGACATGGAAGTTCTACCACTGCATCCGAGATGCTTTTGTGAACATGTATGAGGACCAGTGCGTCTTTGCTAACTTTGAGAAGGAGTGCAGGGATCGATTGTCTAACCCAGACATGGCCCTTCCCCCAGTGCCGACCAAAGGTGACCTAGATATCAGCGCTATCCGCGATAGCGAATACTGTTTTTCATAGGAGAGAAGACATGGAGCCTAAACTAAGGACATATGAAGAATACGTCATCTTTGGTCAGGTATACCAAACTGACGGGATATATGACTGGGAAGAATTTATGGAATCAGATACAGAACTTTTCGACCCACCAAAGTCAGCTGAAGAAGCCATGTCGCAGCTAGAACTCATGAAAGAAGACTGGTGCGAGTGTGTTGACTGGAAGATAGAACACCGTTTGGTCACAGTGATTCTAGAGCCCGTGCACGGTAATTAGTTAATACCTGACAAACCTAAACCTAAGTGAACCAAAGAGGCCCCCAAGTGGGGCCTTTTTTGCGTCTGGGACTAAGAGACCCCTAAGGAAGAAGTAACAGAAAAGGATCAACCAAATGCACCCAAGAGAGAAAATCTTGGGGTTGTGTAGCCTGTTCCAAAACCAAGGACAGGACATCCCCGACTGGCTTCTCAAGCAAGCCAAAGAGGCGAAGGTTACTTTGCCTGGGGCTGAATCAAACCAAACCAATCAGGAGACTAAAAAAGATGAGCAAAACTAGATTTACAAGCCCAGCTGGGACAGCCCAATACCCCTGGCTACAACCAGGACGCCCAGACACAGCCTTCGACGCTGAAGGCAAATACAAGGTGAAACTCAAGATAGCACCAGAGAACGCTGGGTCCCTTAAAGAAATCTTAGAGAACGTCAAAAGTGAAAGCTTTGGTGCTAAGGACAAAGTAATGATGCCGATGGATCAAGATCCAGAAACCGGCGAGATCGTCTTTAAGTTTCAGTCCAAGTACGAACCTAAGTATTTCGATGCTCAAGGTAACCCTATCCCCCGCGACCAAGTTCCATCGATGTTTGGTGGGTCTACCCTTCGCGTCTCTGGGATTGCTGATGGATACACCTCAGCTGGCAAAAAGGGCATCAGCCTGCGCCTAGGTGCCGTTCAAGTGATTGATCCAGTGTCTAATGGTGGCGCTGACAGTGGTGGCTTTGATGCTGTCGAGGGCGGTTATGTAGCCAACACAGTAACAGGAGCCCAAAGCTTTGAGACCAAAGAGACGGAAGACGATAACTACGACTTCTAAACAGGTTGGTCTTAAGTACGGGTTTCGCTCAGGTCTTGAAGACAAGGTCGCCCAGCAAATACGTGAAGCTGGCATCGAGCTACTCTATGAGACCGAGAAGATCATCTATGTGATCCCTGCCAGACAATCCAAATACACCCCCGACTTCAAGCTGCCAAAACCTGGTGGCTTTTTCTATGTCGAAACCAAGGGGCGGTGGACTGTCATGGATAGAGCCAAGCACCTTCTGATTCAGAAACAACAGCCTGACTTAGACATCAGGTTCGTCTTCAGCAACCAGAATGCAAAGCTCTACAAAGGATCCAAGACCACCTATGCAGCCTACTGCGAAAGGCACGGGTTTAGGTATGCCAATAAGGTTATACCTGATGACTGGCTCACTGAAGCCACAACAAAGGAGAGCGTGTGAATGGCACATGTCCGAGAGCGAGAGACCAGGCGTCTTAAGAAACCTGGGCATCTCCACAAAAAGTGAGAGCAAGGGGGCGGCTTAGGTCGCCCCTTTTTTATTATTGGGAGAAACCACATGAAAATCAAACGCAAGTCACCTCTGACTGGAAAAGAGTTAACGCTCAATTTGGATGTCACTGAAGATCAGATGTCTCGCTGGATGGAAGGTGAATTATCACAGAACGTCTTCAGTCATCTGACGGTAGATGAGCGTGAGTTTATCATGACTGGGATCGTCCCTTCCGAGTGGGAAGCTTTGTTTGGGAGATACAGATGACTGAGCTTACTGAAAGCGACTTTGTTGCCCATGTCCCCTGCGAAACCTGTGGATCTAAAGACAACGCCGCCTTGTATGACGATGGTCATACCTACTGCTTTGGCTGTGCGTCCTATGGCAAGGAAGAGTTTGGGTATGAGCGCACTATAAGTAATAAGGCACCGCCTAACCGTGACCTAGTGCCAGGCGAGCACTTGCACCTAGCATCACGCAAGCTAACCGAGGCTACGTGCAGAAAGTTTGACTACAGTGTCGGCAAGCACGGTGGTCAAGTGGTGCAACTTGCGACCTACCGAGACAAGCACGGCCAGCGCTGCGCCCAGAAGGTACGCACGAAAGACAAGAAGTTTTCCATCGTTGGCGATGCCAAGGCCATGACCTTGTTTGGGTCTCATCTCTGGTCCAACGGCAACAAGCTGGTGATAACCGAGGGCGAGATAGACTGCATGTCGGTGTCTCAAGCTCAAGGCAACAAGTGGCCGACAGTGAGTGTCCCTAACGGATCTCAGTCAGCCAAAAAAGCCCTCATGAACAACTACGATTACCTGTGTGGTTTCAAAGAAATCATACTGATGTTTGACAACGACAAGGCAGGCCAAGAGGCGGCTCTGGAGTGCGCTGAGGCCCTTCCGATAGGCATGGCTAAGATAGCTAACTTAGGCTCCTACAAAGACGCCTCAGAGGCTCTGGTGGACGGTAATGCCAAAGCCATCATGGATGCTATCTGGCAGGCGCGTGAGTACCGACCAGATGGCATCGTGAGCGCATCAGATCTTAGGGAGACCATAGGCGAACAAGAGGCCGTGTCTCCCATCCAATACCCCTACCAGCGGCTCAACGAGATCACCAAAGGGTTGAGGCTTGGATCCCTTGTGACAATAGCCGCTGGTAGTGGTGTGGGTAAGTCAACCTTCGTCCGAGAGATTGCCTACCACGTTCACAGAGGCGGCTTTCAGATCGGCATGTTGATGCTGGAAGAGACAACCAAAAGAACCGCCCAGGGCATGGTTGGTCTACACATGGATAAGAACATCAGTGTGGACCCTGACTGTACCACTAAGGAAGAGATCGAGGCGTCCTTTGATGACTTAGTTAAGGACCGTCAGTTCTACCTGTTCGATCACTTTGGTTCGACCGACATAGACATCATCTTGAATCGCATCCGCTACATGAACAAGGCGCTGGGCGCTGAGGTTATCTTCTTAGACCACATCAGCATCCTAGTGTCTGGGCTGACGGGGCAAGTGTCAGACGAAAGACGCCTGGTAGATGACATAATGAACAGGCTGCGTGTCTTGGTTCAAGAGCTCAACATCTGCCTGATCGTCGTGAGCCACCTACGCCGCCCTCAGGGCGACACAGGCCACGAAGGCGGTGCCAAAGTAAGCCTCAGCCAACTACGTGGATCCCATGCAATAGCCCAGCTGGCTGATTGCTGCATTGGCATCCAAGTAGACCCAGATGAACCCACAGCTGGCCTGCGAAACCTAGTGGTCTTGAAGAACAGACACACAGGGGAAGTCGGCGCAGCTGGGGTGCTTGAGTACAGCCAGAGCACAGGCAGGCTCAAAGACGCCGAGGGTAACTTTGGTGCCTTCGACGCGCCATTTTAACGAAGAGGAGAGCAACATGGGAGCACACTCTCACAAAAGCAAACAAAGGCACCCTAACCCCACCACGTTTAAGCGTGAGCGGTATGAGGTCGGGCATATAACCTTTGAGGTCATAGACCACCCAGATGACGGTAAAACCTTTGCTCTGATTGCTGGCGAAGCACTCAGCGCTAAAGACCGCCGACCATTGTTCACAGGTTATGTCAAAGAGGGAATGGGTAAGCAAATGGCGCGCCTAGCATTGAGGCTAATGGATCTAGAAAAAGGAGAGCAGCAACATGAGAAATAGAGAGACAGACTATCTGTATTCGCTAACCATGAACGACTACCAGGCAGACACAGCTGCCACTGCCATCTACAAGTGGAAGGTTGTCTACCCAGCACTGGGGTTGGCCTCAGAGGCAGGCGAGGTCTGTGACAAGATCAAGAAGCTGATCCGTGATCATGGGATCGACCAAGGTGGTCTAGAGGATCTCAAGGATGCCCAGCGCGTTGCTATAGCCTCAGAGCTTGGTGATTGCCTTTGGTATATCGCTGCGCTGTCACGGGACTTAGGCATCAGCCTAAACGAGGTCGCCCACATGAACCTGGAGAAGCTTAAGTCACGCCAGAAGCGTGGGAAGCTGGAAGGGTCAGGTGATAACAGATGAACCTAGTAAACTCTTTTGTAGCCATTGTGGCTTTTGAATCCTTTGATGACTGTGTGTCTTACGCTCACCAAAAGGACCTATATCAACAATCGTTGGACCAGTGCTTCAAGGCGCAGCTGGTACAGCCAGCTAAGAACTTAGCACCCATGACTAGCCTACGCCCTAAGGCAAGGCCAACTAAAGATTGAGCCGCTGGGTCTTTGACCTGGAGAGCAACGGCCTACTTGATACTGTAAGCACCGTACATTGCATTTGTCTGAGACACGTTGAGACCAACGAAAAGCTATCGTTTGGCCCCGATGAGATAGACCGTGCGATATACGTCTTGATGAATGCCGAGGAAGTCATCGGTCACAACATCATAGCTTATGATATCCCTGTTCTTCAGAAGCTGTATCCAGACTTTAGCATCCAAGGCAAAGTCACAGATACATTAGTCATGTCTAGGTTAATGAGAACTACGTTAGCTGAGACAGATACAATCAAGCATCAACTCAAGCCTCATGAGTTCCCTCGGAAGCTCATCGGCAGCCACAGCCTCAAGGCATGGGGTTATCGCATCGGTATATACAAAGGTGAATACGATGGTGGCTGGGAGAACTTCAGCCAAGAAATGCTGGACTACTGTCTTCAAGACACCGCTGTCACCATGACCTTGTACCAGGTGTTTATGGACAGCGGGTTCAGCCAAGAAAGCATAGACCTAGAGCACAGGTTGGCTGAGGTTTGCTTCCGTATTGGAAACAATGGCTGGACGTTCGACAAGGCTGCAGCCACTAAGCTTTACTCTGAGTTAGCACAGAAACGACAAGAGTTAGAGGATGGTCTACATGAGCTCTTCCCGCCCTGGGAGATCACTGAAGACTTCTATCCTAAGGTTAACAACAGAGCCCGTGGATACAAGAAGGGTGAGCTCTTTGTTAAACGTAAGGCCATCCATTTTAACCCTAGCTCACGGCGGCACATAGAGTTCTGTCTCAAGCAAAAGTACGCCTGGAAACCTAAGAAGTTTACAGACAACGGGCACGCCCAGATAGACGAGACAGTGCTGGCTGGGCTGCACTACCCTGAGGCACAGGCGTTGGCTGAGTTCTTCTTAGTACAGAAGCGCCTCGGTCAGTTAGCTGAGGGTCCACAAGCGTGGCTCAAGCGTGTCGATGACGATGGACGCATAAGACACACAATCGTGTCTGGCGGCACTGTCAGTGGCCGAGCAGCGCATAGGGGGCCTAACCTAGCCCAGGTGCCCAAGTGTGGCCTTCCGTATGGCGCAGAGTGCCGTAGATTATTCACGGTGCCTGAGGGCTGGTGTTTACTTGGGTCTGACCTGTCAGGGTTGGAGCTTAGGTGTCTCGCACATTACCTAGATGACGGTGGTGAGTATGCAAAACAGGTGCTCGAGGGTGATATCCATACACACAACCAGAAGGCAGCTGGGTTAGCCACCAGGGATCAAGCCAAGACGTTTATCTATGCCACCATGTATGGCGGTGGTGATCAGCTGATCGGTAAGATTGCTGGGGGCAATGCCAAGCAAGGCAAGAAGCTCAAGGACAACTTCAACAAGGCCATACCAGCCTTTGCACAGCTTCAGACAAACCTTCGCAGGGCATACCAGCGCGGCCACCTCAAAGGCCTCGATGGACGTCTGTTGAATGTCCGTAGTGAGCACAAGTTGCTCTCTCAGCTTCTACAGTCAGCCGGCGCTGTCATCTGCAAGAAGTGGGTAGACCTAGTCGATGCTGAGTTAACCAAGCATCACAAAGGTGACGCATACATCGTTGGGTGGATCCACGATGAAGTTCAAATCGCATGTAAAACAGAAGAGGTAGCTGCCGATGTCGGTGATATCACTAGAAGAATGGCGCAAGAAGCAGGGGTTGCTCTCAAAACTAAAATACCCATCACCTCAGAACATTCCGTGGGAAAAACTTGGGCTGCTACACACTGAGGTCAATTCACAGATGGCACACTTCATGTGCTTCTACCTGGTCTTAGACAGGGCGTGGAGACAACCTTTTAGCATCAGCGGAGACTTCTCACGCAAAGGCGCATTCTACGTGTGCATGGCTGCGTCCGAGGGACACATCACAACCAATGTCGGCGAAGAAACCTATGCACATAAGTGGCACATCACCGAGCTTGGCATGGAAACTAAAGGAGAGTTAGATGAGCTACTTAAAGAAGTATTTGCAGACGCCTCAGGAAGAAACAGTCCTACTCATTGATGGCGACTTGTACTTGTACAGAGCCTGCGCTGCCTGTGAGACTGAGATAGACTGGGGTGATGACATCTGGTCCCTGTCTACAGATCTGAAGGAAGCCAAGACTGTATTCCAGAAGACTATAGATGACTTCTGTGACACCTTAGGCACAGGTCACTTCATTGTCTGTTTGTCTGACAAAGGTAACTTCAGAAAAGAACTAGATTCCACATACAAAGGTGGACGAAAGAAAGTCAGGAAGCCCGTTGGCTACCTGGAGATGCTAAGGTGGGTCAAGAAGACTTACCGCTGGCACATAGAGCCAATGCTGGAAGCCGATGATGTCATGGGCATCTTAGGTTCAGCACCAAACCACAACACAATCGTCATTAGCGATGACAAAGATCTCAAGTCGGTGCCATGCAAACTCTTCAGGCCAATGTCTGGTGAGTTTCAAACGATCAACAAGGCCCAAGCAGATCTTTGGTTCTACACCCAGGCACTCACTGGTGATGTCACCGATGGTTATGCTGGGTGCCCATCGGTTGGCATTAAGACAGCCGAGAAACTGCTTAAGCAAAACCCTAGTTGGTCCACGGTGGTCAACGCATATGCCAAGCAGAAACTAAACGCGAACTATGCGCTTACCCAAGCACGTCTCGCACGCATCCTCAGATATGAGGATTGGGACTTGGATAGCAACACAATCAAACTATGGGAGCCACGCCATGAAACTAATGCCAAGAAAACGTAGCACAGGGATGACTGAAGCCTCAGTGCTATCTCAATGGGATCGTTACGTTGAGGTCTGCAAAGTAGATAACGACAGGGTCGTTGAGCTTAACGGTGGGCGCAATGCTATGGTACGGCTCTCTGACCCACATAAGTCTGACTACGCAAGACACGCTGGGCAGCTTGGTGGACGCCCTAGGAAGTGGGTGACCGCACATGGCTGACCCAGTAAGAAACCCATCACACTACACCCAGTGGTCCATACAGCCCGTCAAATACATTATGAGGAACGGTATGGAGTTCTGGCGTGGGAACGTCATCAAGTATGCCAGCCGCGCAGGCAGCAAGACATATGATGGCCTAACCAGGAATGAATCCGAAATCACAGATCTAGAGAAGTGCATCCGTTACTGCGAGATGCGTATCAATATGCTTGAAGGTAATAACCCCAATGAATGACATGAAGAACGACTTTGGCCCAGCCCTGCCAATCTCAGAAGAAATACACAAGATGAAGTATCGCTCAGTAGGCGAAAGCTTCAAAGAGGCCATGACTAGGGTAGCCAATGCCCTTAAAGACAGTGACGAGCACTTCGATACCTTCAGAAACATTCTGTACAACCAGCGCTTCCTACCAGCTGGAAGGGTACAGAGTGCGATGGGCGCACCCAGAACCGTGACGCCCTACAACTGCTTCGTGTCCCCTACCATCGAGGACAGCATGGAAGGCATCATGGCAGCTGCTACCAATGCAGCTAGAACCATGCAGCTGGGCGGTGGCATAGGTTATGACTTCAGCACCCTACGACCAAGAGGTGCCCTGATCAAAAGCCTCGACAGTAAGTCCTCAGGGCCCATCAGCTTCATGGGTATCTTCGATGCTGTCTGTCAGACTATAGCTAGCGCTGGGCACCGTAGAGGAGCTCAGATGGGTGTCTTACGTGTAGACCACCCAGACATCGAGGAGTTCATCAGAGCTAAGAACAACAGCACCAACCTGACAGGGTTTAACATCAGTGTCGGGGTTACTGATGCCTTCATGAATGCAGTTAAGACTGGTGACTTCTTTGACCTGACCTTTGAAGGCCAAGTGTACAAGACAGTGGATGCCAGAGCCCTATGGGATGATATCCTCAGGTCTACATGGGATTGGGCAGAACCAGGCATTCTGTTCATCGATCGTATCAACCAGAAGAATAACCTGTGGTACTGTGAGACCATAGCAGCCACTAACCCATGTGGTGAGCAGCCCCTGCCACCTAATGGCGCTTGCTTGCTGGGGTCATTCAACCTGACTAAGTACATCAGACAAGACCCCTACACCGATGAGTTCTCCTTAGATCTTAAGCAGCTGTCTGAAGACATCCCTGCAGTCGTGAGAGCTATGGACAACGTAGTGGACCGTGCAGTGTACCCGATGCCAGCCCAAGAGAAGGAAGCTAAGGATAAACGTAGGATGGGCTTGGGTGTGACTGGGGTAGCCAATGCTCTAGAGACACTTGGTCTTAAGTATGGATCTAAAGGCTTCCTGGATAAGCTGGGTGAAGTCATGGCTATCATCAGGGACCAATGCTACATGGCATCGGTGGCACTCTCAGCTGAGAAGGGGAGCTTCCCCCTCTATGATAACGTCAAGTATCTGGAGTCTAACTTCATCAAGACACTGCCTGACCACATCCAAGCAGCCATCGGTATGCATGGGATCCGCAACAGTCATCTCCTGTCTGTAGCTCCAACCGGGACCATCAGTCTATCGGCTGACAACGTAAGCTCAGGTATTGAGCCAGTCTTCAGTCACTACTATGACCGCACGATCCAAACCTTTGATGGACCCAGGATAGAACGAGTAGAAGACTACGCTTACCGAGTACATGGGATCGAAGGTGAGAAAGCCGATGATCTCTCTGTGTTTGACCATGTGGCCGTGCTGAACCTAGCATCACACTACGTGGACTCTGCCTGCAGTAAGACATGCAACGTAGGTGCTGATGTCACTTGGGAACAGTTTAAGGACGTCTACATGTCAGCCTATGATGGTGGTGCCAGTGGCTGCACAACCTTCAGAGCCAGTGGTAAACGCTACGGCATACTCAATGCATCAACCAGTGAGGATGCAGCTGAACCACAGGTCGAGGAAGACACAGGTACTGACATCGGTGGTGCTGAGGGTGCTGAGGCTTGCTACTACGATCCACAGACAGGCCAGAGAACTTGTGAGTAACACAGTGTAGGCAGCTGGTGCGGGGGTAACACTAAAGAATACTAAAGGTTAGCTCTCCCGCACCAACCTAGGACCTAAGTCCATCTTGGGTCACATAGGTCTTAGTTCTATGGTTATCAAGGCATTTTGTTACAAGATAACCGATGTTCACTATATGCCCCTTATCCGATGCCTCATCCCATGTATCCGATGACCCTTAAGTAGACAAAAGACACCCAAATACAACCTAGATACTAAGAGACCCCTATACGAAGGAAGCTACTACTGTCGACGACCGATGATCTACCGATGACCAAACCACATGACACTACAGTCCTCTCCCAGACTGTCTCTTGTCTTCTCCCATGTAGGTTTGGTCTTCCGTAGATCATCTGAGGTAGACTGAGGTAGACTGAGGTAGACTGAGGTAGACTGAGGTAGACTGAGGTAGACTGAGGTTTACCTTGGTGGGCTTCGGTTCCAATTTGTTCTTTAAAGACAACAGCCTTGTCCAGACAAAATTAGAACTAATGTCTAATGTCTGGGTTCGCTATCCTACGTTTTGTCATCGGATACACTATCCGTTGACCTGGCTATCCAACGATATCAATGACTTAGTTAATCAATGTCTAATCAATGGTCTTAATTAGGGTCCCATGCCCTCAGATCTGACCCCCAGTACACCCAATCAATCAATAGATTTCAAAAGACCGTTAAAGACCAGCCGTTGTTGTTGTTGTTGTTAGACGTCTTGAAGCACACCCAAGTTCCCCACAAAAGACCCACCTAGGTTTACAAAAGACCCACCTAGGTCTTCCCCAAGTTCCCCACAAAAGACCCACCTAGGTCTACTAGAGCACCACCTAGGTCTACCACCAAAGGATCCCAGTCATGGCCTTAGAAACAGGAAGTTACATCAACAGTCTGAACGCAGCTAACCCTGCAGCGACTGATGGTCTAGCCCAAGCCGATGACCACCTTCGTCTCATCAAGAGCACCGTCAAGGGCACCTTCCCCAGCCTGACAGGGGCTGTCACCAGCAACCAGGCTGACCTTAACATCCTGTCTGGAGCAGCAGCAGCTGGTGTCACTAGCACCGAGGTTGGCTACCTAGATGGCGTCACCAGTTCCATCCAGACGCAGCTGACAGCCCTAGCTTCATCAGTATCCTTAGTACCCTCTGGTGGTATCATCCTGTGGTCTGGTGCTATCTCTGCTATCCCCACTGGCTATGTCTTATGTGATGGCAACAACAGTACCCCAGACCTCAGAGCTAGGTTTGTCGTGGGTTCCCCTAGTGACTCAGGAGACTACGCCGTAGGATCCACAGGTGGTTCTGCAAGTGTTACCTTGACTGAGGCAAACCTACCCGCGCACACCCACGTAGCTACAGTTACTGACGGGGGCCACGCCCACACGGCCTCAGGTAGGCTGGTAGACAGCTACGATGGCGGTCATGATGATTATGTCATGGCTGACCTATCAACCACTGGGTCCACCAATGACACCCAAGAGACCTCTACGACCAACTCAGCTACCACGGGTATCTCTGTGTCTAATGCTAACACAGGCTCTGGGACAGGCCATGAGAACAGGCCACCGTTCTATGCCTTGGCCTACATCATGAAGACCTAGCCTAGAGAGTAGGTCACCATAGCAACTCCCGTCCACCAAAGTAGGTACAATCAGTCATGTCTATATTACCCGTGCGTAACTTAGGTAACGTAGGCGTAATTACTGACGTTGACCCTTTCAATCTTCCGTTCAATGCCTTCACCCGAGCTAAGAACGTCAGCTTCGATGGTGCCAACATTAAGAGATCCCCAGTCTTTCGCACGGCGTTAAACCTGAGCTCCATAAGCCCCACCTTTGTCTTTGGTCGCTACAGTAACACGGGCTACGACAGCATCCTGGTGGGCACCAGCAACTACAGTATCTTTGAGTTTACATCAGGTGGATCCCTGACCAGCAAGTACACAGGGTCAGCCAGTGCCACCACCAAGGCCTACACGGGCACTACCTTGTCTAACGTAGACTACTTGAACAGGGGCGACCAGGCACCCCTCTACAGACTACCTTCCCAGTCAACCTTCAGTACCCTTGCTAACTGGACCTCTGGTCACAAGTGTGCATCTCTAAGGAGCTACAAGGACTTCCTGATAGCCCTAGACTTAACTGAGGGTGCGTCTACGTTTCCAACCCGTGTACGCTTCTCTGATGTTGCCTTAGCCAACCAGGCCCCTAGCAGCTGGGATGCCACAGACACCACCAAGTCGGCTGGGTTCAATGACATCGTTCAGATGGACACTGCAATCATCGACGGTGCCACCCTAGGTTCCAACTTTATTATCTACAGTAGCGACCAGGTGTGGCTCATGGAGTTCGTAGGTGGCACCTTCATCATGAACTTCCGTAAGCTCTTTGATGATGCTGGGGTTATCAACCAGAACTGCATCGTAGAAGTTGAGGGACGTCATTATGTCTTTGACAGGGATGACATCTATACAACCGATGCTGTCTCTCGCCAATCTATATGCGATGGCCGTGTCAGAAACTACATCTTCAACTCCATAGACACCAATAGTACATCCAAGTGCTTCACCTACCACAACGACATCACCGAAGAGATCTACTTCTGCTACAAGTCAGCTGATGACATGGCTGAGTTCACTAGTGGATCAGAGTGTAACCGTGCAGCTGTCTTTAACTATAGGCATAACAGCTGGTCCTTCATGGATCTGCCCAACCTGGTTAGCAGCAGCACTGCCAACTTCAACAACGTGAACACCTATGCATCCTCAACTCTCACCTATGCCACCACTGGTGGAACCTACTTTGGTCAAGGTGGCAGCTTCTCACGTCACCCCATCTGCATCTCCCTGCAGAGCACTGCTGATGGTCTGTCAGACAACCAGATGCTAGCCTTGGATCACACAGAAGAAAATACCCAAGTTGCTCTACCGCTGTATGAAGAAGGCACTAAGCCTATACTCTTAGAGCGCATTGGTTTGGACCTAGACCAGGAGCTTGGAGCATCTGTAGATACCTACAAGACGATCCGTAAGATCCTTCCTCAGATCTCCACGCTGTCTACGGACAAGACCTTTAACTTCACTCTGGGTGCATCAGATATCCCAACGCTTCTACCCACCTATAGTACCCCCCAGGCCTTTGATGTCAGCACTAGCTACAAGCTAGACACCCGCGAATCTGGTCGCTACCTGAGCTACAAGATCGACGCTGGTACTGTGGTTAAGGACTTCACCATCAGTGGCTTTGATCTGGACCTATTACCGCTTGGTCGGAGGTAACTCAGGATGGCAACCAACACCGTCACAGACCTAGTAGTTAACCAATACATCAGACAGCCAGTACCCCAGAACCCCGAAGGAATGGCAGTCTACCTCTCAGGGCAGCTTCAAGAGATCGAGAACTCTATGAAGACTGTTGGCGAGGGCAGCTTACAAGTCGTAGACAAGCCCCCCTCTAGGCCCCTCAAAGGTATGCTTAGATATGCCGTGACCCCGTGGGACCCTCTGTCCAACGGTTTCCAAGGCCTGGTTGTCTACTCAGGTAACGTATGGCTGAGAGCCAGTGATCCAGAGGGCACTGTGGCAACCCTAGCTCAGGACGTCACAACGCTTCAAACAGACGTCACAAGCTTAGAAACAGACCTAACTAACGCCGAAACAGACATCAGTGCCAACTCCAGCGCTATCTCTACCCTGACGTCTACAGTCACCTCTCAAGGCAACACTGTGACAGCCTTAGCATCTGACGTCACAACACTTCAGACAGGTTTAACTAACGCCAATAGCTCCATCAGCGCCAACTCCAGCGCTGTCAGTGCCTTGACGTCCACAGTCACCTCTCAGGGCAACTCAATAACTTCTGTGGCATCTGATGTTACAACACTTCAGACAGGCCTAACTAACGCTAATAGTTCCATCAGTGCCAACTCCAGCGCCGTTACTGCACTAACGTCTACAGTTACTTCCCAGGGTAACTCAATTACTGCTCAGGCTTCTGACATTACGACCCTGTCTACCACTGTTGGAAACCAAAGTAGCTCTATTACGACCAATGCCTCATCGATCAACGGCATTGAGGCCAAGCACACCGTCAAGATAGACAACAATGGTCACATCAGCGGCTATGGTCTTATCTCTACAGCTAACAACGGTACACCAACCAGCACCTTCAATATAGCAGCTGATGCTTTCAAGGTCGGCGCAACGGACTCAGGCGGTAACGCTGTTGAAACTGTACCCTTTGCCCACTACGCCAACGCTAGAACTGTCGATGGCGTCACGATGCCAGCTGGTACATACATTGAGAACCTCTTTGTAGAAGGCGCAAGGATCAAGAGCCTTAATGCGGATGTGGTTAACACTGGTTCTCTAGACATCGACCGCCTACCAGGTCTCAGCCAGCTTGCTGCGCTTACTTCAGCATCTCAAGTTGACTTACAGACTAACAACGCTGAGACAACCTTCACGCTAACAACTGGTAGTCTTACAGCTGGCAGTAAACTTCTAATAATGGCTTCGTTTTCTTTTGCTGGAACAAGCGCAAGCAACAATGCCTTCGGGCAAGCATTCTTTGAGTCTACAGGTTTACTTACCGATTCAACGAACACTTGGAACAGGTCTCTTCCAGCTTACAACGGAGACAGTAGTTTCCCATTTACGTTCAATGGATTTGCAGCAGCAGTTAAAAACGGAAGTGATGGCACTGCAAACATCAAGATCCGCATTAAGAACATAGGGTCTAACAACAGGACCATAAGAATCCCAGCTGGTCTTGAGATCCTAGTTCTAGCTGTGGAGAAATAGTAAACAATGGCTGATTACACCTTTTACGATACATCCAGCGGAGCAATGGTCTACGCATGTAAATCAAGTTCACCCCTGCCAACACCAGAGAATATACCCACTGGCTACACCCTGATCGAGGGTATTCAGTCAACCCAAACAACCCTAGTCAACGGCGTGGTCACCCCTTGGCCTGACGATCAGATATCAGCGTCAAATCTCGCAGAACACATGGAGACGCTCAGGTCTGACCGAAACAAGCTTCTGTCATCTAGTGATTGGACCCAGACCCTCGACAGCCCTCTAACTGATGCAAAGAGACAAGAGTGGGCAGTCTATAGACAGCTACTGAGGGACCTACCAGCCAGCACCTCAGACCCAAGTGACCCAAGCTGGCCTTTAGAACCCACCACCTAACAGAAAGCACACAAAAGCATTACGGAGATTCCATTATGCCAAAAGGAAAAGGGACCTATGGGTCTAAAGTCGGTCGGCCACCTAAGAAGAAGCCACCAAAGACAAAGTAGCCCAGAAGAAACCTAACAAGCACACAAAAGAAAAAGAAGATTGGAGAACCATATGATCGGCGCGTTAATCGGCGGCATCATGGGCATGGCTGCAGCCAACAAGCAGGCTAAGGCTATCAAAGACGCCAATAACCAAAACAACCAGTACATGAACGCAGCTATGCCTTACATGAAGGGCGCTATGGGTGACATCTCTGGCGCATACCAAGGCATGGTTGACCAAGGGCCATACTCAGGCCCCTACTATGCTGGCGTCAATCCAATGCAGACCACTGCCAACACTGGCATGTACAACTTTGGCATGGCTAACACCGGCACTGGTCAAAACCTGATGAACCAGTCAGGTGGCTTTGGTTCTAACTCAGCTGATCTCTACAACCAGTTCCAGGGGATGGCTAACCGTCCTGACATGATGGCCGATGCTTCCCAGTATGCCACTGACAACATGAACCCCATTGTCCAAGCAATGATGCGTGATGACAGTAGACGCCTAAACGAGCAAACGCTCCCTGGCATTAACATGGCCGCATCAGGATCTGGCAACACGAACTCCAGTCGTGCTGGTGTCGCTGATGCACTCGCCAATCGCGCATATGATGATCGCTTTGCTGACGTAAGCACTGATGTCTACAACAGCCTACGTGACGCAAGGTTGGCCCAAGGTAACACCGAGTTTAACCAAGCTAACACGGCACTGTCTAACGCAGGCAACGCTAACAACATGATGGCTAACAACTTCAACACTGGTCTGAGCATGGCATCAGGCGGTTTCAACACTGCTCTGGGCGCTGGAAACAACCAGAATGCCTTCGACCAAGGTCAGATCGATGCTGACAGAGGTCAATTCGATTACACAACTGGCTACAATTACAACCTAGGCAAAGACTACTTGAATGCCCTAGCTGCTAACAAGACCGAGGGTAACTACGCCCAGAACCCAATTAGCCCAGGTGCTAGCGCATTAAGTGGCGCCATGAGTGGTATGGGTTTCCAGAACCAATACGGGCAACAATTTATGAACATGCTGCCAACTAACTTTGGCGGCTATGGTAGCTACGGTGGTGGCGCTCCCCCAGCAGCACCAATAGGGGGATTCTGAACATGAACCTACCTTACGCTTTCTCCCAAGGTATCCTTAACCAGGGCCTTCCACAGCAGCAGCTACCTTACAACTTAGGTCAACCTGTCCTAACCAACCCAAACCAACCCCAGGCACCAAACCCACCAGCGCTATCAATGTCTCCATACGGTAACGCCCGTGGATCTAGCCGCACACCCCAGATCCCTAGTCAGCAGATTAACATGGGCGGCGAAGGCCTCATGAGAATTGGCGCGGCTGGTCTTGGTGCCGGCGCACAGGGGCCCCTGGCTCAGATGGGTGCTATGGGCAACATGTATGGCGGTCTCATGGACTACAATCGCCAACGCGAGATGGACGCCTTTAATATCGAAGAAGGACGCCGCGTAGAAGAGCAGCGCCGCGCTGACATCATGCGTAAACTGAATGCACGCAATAGTGCAGCTGCTGCTAAGGACGCTGCAAATCCAGAAGAAACCGCAAAAGTTAGAGTTGCTCTTCAGAACGCAGAAGATGTTCTGCAAGGATTTCAAGACTATGATGACGTAGTTGGTTGGCGTTCTTTGTTTACTAAGAAGTGGGATGAAATCACAGACAACAAGCGTCAGAACATACGCCTAAAGATTGAGTCAATGAAAGTTGACCGAGTGCTAGCAAACATTGCCCAAACCAAAGGTGCTATCTCAGAACGGGAAATGGATATCTTCATGTCTGACCAACCGTCTTGGATGGCTGGTGAAGAAATATGGACTAATTGGGTAAAAGACTACATTGCAGCCCTCAAAGTTATGAACACCAACTTAGCTAATGGCACCACCACTTTGAATGGCGCAAGTCTTCCCCAAGATCGCACTACAACCGCCACACCTAGTGCCCCTGCAGTCTCTGAAGATGAGCTAAATGAAACCGACAGAATAGTGAACGGGGGGTAACTTATGACGCAAGACCCCAGACTAGGTTCCTACAGTAATTGGCTTAGAGCCAACCAAAACAAAAGAGATACACCAGAGTGGCAGAAGGTTGCGAATGCTTACAAGAGCCTTAGGTCATCAAATGCAGCGCCACAGGCTGTAGCTCAACCTCAGACACAACCAGCAATACCCGCGTCTGAAAAAGGTGACACCTCTATGAGTTCTGCCTTCAAGGCAGCAGATGCCCAATCACAGGGTGCGTCTATGTCTGGTATGGCATCTTTGCAGCGTAACTTATCACAGGGTCCTATCGGTCAATTCCTACAGAGCACCACTGAGAACTATATTAACCCCGTAAGAGAATTAGCTGGGTATGACCCTATAGATCGTGCCCAAGTAGAGGCAGATGCGTCTGCTAGACTTCAGGCGGGTGCTGATAGAGCCAATGCAGAAGCTGAAAAGATTGCAGAGGACCTAGACTTCTACAATATGACCACATCGGACATTAATAGTGTCGGTGACTTTGTTAACTTTATTGGTCAGAAGACAGCCCAAGCAATCCCATACATGGGTGCAGCCTTGGCATCAGGTGGTACTCTTACATATCCATTTGCTGTCGGTGAAATCAGCCAGAACTTGTCAGAGATTGAGGGTTTATCCCAAGAGAAAGCAGACGATATTGCCGCCGCTGGTGGTGCCATCTCAGCTGCCTTGGAAAACTTAGGTATTGCCAAGCTTTTACCAAAAGGAGCATCTAATAGCATTCTAGGCGGTATTGCGGGCGGTGTAATAACCGAGGGCACAACCGAGGGCTTGCAAGAGCTAGTTAACATCGGATCTGAAGCCGTAGGTGGTAAGCAGTTTTCAGAAGGTGAAATCCTAAACAGACTGAAAGAGGCTGCAGCTGCAGGGAGTGTTGCTGGTGGTGCCATAAAAAGTGGCACACAGACCGCTGCTAAAGTTAAGAGCCTGTTTACTTCTGATGGTAAACTTAACGTAAACAACCTTGATAACAGTACTAAGCTTGCAGCTGGTGATGTCGCTAGACAACTGAAGCAAATTGCTACAGCTGAAGGATTTAATCTTAAAAACATAAACATCAGTTCACAATTTGGTGCCAAAGGTGCCTTAGAAGAAGCTCGCAAGCAAAACAACGGTGAAATCACAGAATTAGTGAAGGCGCTCAAGGATAAGCTTAATAGCAAGAATTCTAAATCTCTTGATCAACTGTTAACTGACTATGCGCCTGCCAATGCTGCAATAAAGCAAGGTAAGAACAAAGTATCTGGATATGTAAACAAGGCAGATATGGCTGCATTAGCCCGTCTGGTGGGTCCTTACCAAGAGGGCGCTACCCTCATGAATGCTTTAGCCAAATCTAATGTAATCACCGGACTATTTAAAGACGGTATGAAAGGCGGCGTTAGTCAATTTACTGACTACTTCAATCCACTTGGTACATCTGGTGCTGTCTACGACCCCACACGCCTTGGTAACGTTGTCCTTGGTGGTGGTTTAGCCGCATCAACAGGGCTTTCATCAATACCAGTACAAGCAGGCATAGTAGGCTTAGGTCGCCTGGTTGATGCAGCCACAGGCCGCCGTAATAAGTTAGCAAGGTTCGTCAACAAGAACGTCAATGCACAGGGATTACCCTCTCCATCTGGTGTCTCTCTGGTGGACAAGGCTAAGACAGCTGCAGCGGATGCAAAGGTACGAAAAGAAGCTCTAGCTCGCATAGCTACCCAGATCGATGCTCCACCCAACGCCAACTCCCCAGTAGGAACAATCCTGTCTGGCACAGGACTATCACGGGACGGTCTCTCGCAGACAATCACACGTATGTCCCAAGACTTCGCAGGCCAACCTGAGTTAGCCCCTGTCTTGGAGAGCATCCAACAGAATATGGATGGGGATACCAACCCCGTCTTAGAGCTCAACGAGATCATCCCTATCATCGGTCAATACGCCCAGATGACTGCCCCAGAACTCATTGTGGCAACCCCAGACAATCCTTTGTTGGCTCGCGGTGTACAGCAGCCACCAGCGCAGACCCAAGCACAGACTGCAGCACCTGGTCAGCCTAGATCTGAGTCTTCGATAAATGCAGACTTTGACGCCCTTGCCATTGAGAAAAAACAACTAGAAGCACAGGCCTCAAGCATTCAAGATGAAATCAGCAACTTGTCTTTGGAGGAAGCTCAAGCTCGAAAACAAGAGTTCGCAGCTAGAATGGCTCCTATCCAACAAAGGTTAGCAGACATCAGTTCTCAGATGGATTCATTAGGCGCTGAGAACCAAGCGCGTAGGTCTGGCAACCAGTTCACAACCCCAGAGAACTACCAGGCAGGCAGGAGCGACAACAACAGCTTCGTCAGAAACCTAGAATCCAAGCTTGCAGATGACACAACCCTAGCCCCCTTAGACAAAGCCCAGCTAACCACAGCCCTCGCAGACATGCAGGCAAGCCTTGGCCCTAACCCAGTCGAAGCTATGACTGAGATGGTCGAGGATCTGGGCAACATGGGCGTGTCTCAGGAAGCTATTGACACGTACGTAAAACCGTATGCTGACCGTGTGATTGCCCAGCAAGCCCGTGTTGGACGTATGCAAGCCCCTGAGAGTGAGGATCGTCCTAGGTTTTCTAAAGACCTAAACTCTGCGTCTCAAAAGCCTACACTGCAGACATATGTAAACCCTCTGAACGTTCCCACAACTGAAATCAACGCTACTCGCCTTAATGAGTCACCGAGTGAAGCTGATATCCAAAAGATGCGTGAAGGCTCATATAAGCCTACTAAAAAGCGTAATCTGGTTGAAGCTGCAGATTACATGCACCAAAAGTGGAAAGAAGCCACAGGCCGTAGTGAGCCTTTTGAGTACACACCTGAGAACGTGGATATCATATCAACTTACATGGCAACTGAGGCGGCTAACGCACTACAAAGTGACGCTAACGCCATTGGATGGTATGACCGTAAGCTCAAAGCAGCAAAACGTGTTGTATCCCTTGTTGATCCCCGCGTAACCCAGTCACCAGACGCAGAAGCAGCTTTTGATTTTGCTCTAGCCGTTACTTCTAATGGCCAGGCCGTGGCCGACAACTTCCAGTATGCACTAGAGGTTTTCCGTCACTTTATGGACAACGGTAAGATGCCTACCGACACCTGGATTAAAGGTGGTGAGCGGAACGCCGCTATGCTTGAGGCATTTGACTTCTTTAATGCCTATCAGTCTTCTGGTGCAAACATGCCTATCCAAGACTTCATGGATCAAGACTTTACTGTCAACGAGCTCAATAGCTACATATCTCGGTTTAACGCCCAGTATGGCACAGAAATCAAAGTACCATCATCAGAAGGTGCAAACGCGCAAGTCAAAGGTTCATACATAATAGGGCCGAAGATCGGCCAAGGTTTCTATCAAAACATCCGTGGTAACTACGACCCACTTACGATGGACATTTGGTGGATGCGTATGTGGAACCGCTTGGTCGGGCGTCCATTTGTTGCAGACCCAGATCTTGACCAAGGTCGATCTAACGTCAAAGGAGCCTTGAAGACTGTAGGTAAACTTGAGCAGAAGATGGTAAACCAGACGCTCAAGGAAATGGGTGTCGGTAAACGTGATATTAACAAAGACCCAGCATTGTTTGACGATTTTGTCACTAAGGTCGAGAAAAGGTATCAGAAGTTTTACAAGAAGTACAAAGAGGAAAATGGTGTAAACCACACTAAGCCTAACTTCTTTAAGAAGACTGGAACACATGTAAAAAACCTGAAACCACAGCTACAAGCACAGCCAAAAGGCCCAAGTGAACGTGCGTACATGCGTGACGTTACAAAGGCCGCAATCGCAAAACTAAGTGATCTTGGTTACAATATCGAAACAGCTGACTTCCAAGCTCTAATGTGGTATCCTGAGAAACAATTATTTAGACATTTAGGCGTAGCCCCTGGAAGAGGCTCAGATAATGACTATCTAGATGCTGCAATCATGCTTGCGGAAGGCGAAGGAATAGCAAATGACCAAATCCAAGAAGCACTCCCCGATGCAGACGGAGACGGAGCCGTCAATAATCAGCCAAGTACCCCCAGAGGCGATGAAGGACTTTATCGAGGGGATGGTAGCGATGGCCCAAGCCAAGAGGGCCCAAGGTTCAACCAGCAACCCACAGGAGTCGCAGGCATCCTCGCCCAGCGGATTCAAGGAAGTCCTGATGGACCCACTGCCAGGGGTGCTATCCCCGATGTTCAAGAAGTAAAAGACCACGCAAATCACGCACGGGCTTTAATTGAAATTGGCAAGCCTGGGTCTGATTATGAGAATGGCATCAAAGACCAACGTATGGTCGAACACCTAGCTAAGGCAGTTGGTGTTACTCTCAAGATGTTTGATGACCACAACGCTATGCTAGACGATGGTGGTTTCACAGGTGCGACCCGCAAGCGTGGAGAAGACGCTGGTGGATTTTACATGCGTAAGCAGAATATCGCCCGTTCATTGGCCCCTGGAGCTACGGTAATTAGGTCTGGACAAGTAGTTGCACCATTTAGGTCTTACCTAACGGCACTGCATGAGGTTGCTCATGGTATTGCTGGTCGAGACATTGAGGGTAACTTAAGTCAAAATGTTAACATGGGTAAAAACTACCTAACTGGTAATCAAGATGCGGCACCAATAGATACTCTTGAACATATGATTGGCAACCTGGTAACAATGCCCAGCGCTAAGAAAAACAAGATTATTAAGGAAATCATGTCTCTCCAAGACAATGAGTCTTTCAATGGTGATGGTGTTTATTATCCAGTCAGGCCAACAGGGCCAGCTAAGGAAAGACTAAAGGTAATGTCTCCTGGGTCATCTGCAAAAAAGCAGTTGTCAGAAGACATAACAAAGTTTGAGAAATACTCTCGCAGCGTCCCAGAGTTTACTGTCGATCCTCTCATCATGTATCTTGAAAACCCTAAGAAGATGAAGAGCGTTGCACCTGAGACAGCCAAAGCCATCAGGGCGTTCTTTGTAAATAGCTCTAAGATCCGCTTCTTCAGTCACCCACTAGCGATGGCCTTTGCTGTCGTTATGGCAATGCTCATGAAGCAAGAGCAAGCTGAGGAAGAAGAACGTCAGCAGCAGCAGCAGATGCCACCTGGAGCATTAAACCAACCAATGCCCCAAGGGATGCTGTCAGCCTAATCCAGCACAACAAGGAAGCACACATGTTAAAGACTGTATTGGACCTGGTGCCAATCATAGAAGCTATTGAGAAAGTTAAAGCCTCTAAAATCCTCACAGACACACAGAAGCAAACTATCTTCTCAGAGATGGGCCCAGGCATCCCCGCCGATGTCTTTTGTAAACAAGTCCCACAGACGCTGTCGATCA
>UEXN01000741.1_pt1 | contig 29628 bp, 29 predicted proteins | sample 1796711 | NCBI WGS metagenome assembly UEXN01 (sample SAMEA4772470, study PRJEB27181) | metagenome | reverse complement strand
AATAAAGGACACCCATCACTTGGCGAATTGCCTACGGCGGGAATCGGCCTTCACTGATATTTCTCTGTTCGTAAAGGCAGTATTTTAGGGTCATGGATAAGCAAGGAGGCGACCATGACTCGAGCGCGTTACCAGCAAGTCTCATTAGGTGATACCCCGTACTATCACTGCATTTGTCGCTGCGTCAGGCGGGCGTTTCTGTGTGGCAAGGACCATTATTCTGGCCAAGACTATGAACATCGCCGACAGTGGGTCGTGGATCGCCTGGCGTCCCTGGTTGATATTTTCGCTATTGACCTGTGTGCCTATGCGGTGATGTCGAACCATTATCATGTGGTGCTGAAAGTCGACCGCGTTCGCGCCAGTAACTGGACCCAACGGGAAGTGGCGGAACACTGTGTCCACTCCCCTTTAGTGAGACAGTGGCGCTTCAATACAAACAATCGGGGGCGCGCACCCTTCCAGTGATAGTACGGTCTAGCTAGGATAAGTAATATCGGTCAATACTGATTATTACTTGGAGATATTTCGGCTGGCCTGTGTGGGAAATGGGAGACCAGATCCCCTTGTTGCCCCGTGTGTGCTAATTATTTTCTCAGCAAAAAAACCAACTCCACCGGAAGGCGATTCATCGTGCTTAGAGCACTTTTAGCGTTCACTCTTTTTCTTTCACTCGGTTACGCCCCGGCGGCTGCGAATAATACGCCTCCTACCTCTGAAGAACCATTAGATCCCAGAATCGTCACGAACGCCGACATAATCGGTGAATCCAGATGGTCGCAAGGAAACGAATGTCATTCTCGAGCGAGAGTACTACCTCAAAGATGGCCAGAACGAAATCTATGCTAAAAGACGCTTTAAAGTTCTACCCGACGGCAAGCTTGAGCTGATCTGGCGCTCTCCGTTAGCGGCCCGTCTGGATAAACGAGTTTGCGCTTTCCAAGGCGGGAAGCCAATCGTGCCCGGCCCTGACAACCGTGTTACATATTCAGCGGACGTGACCTACTCCGTCAGCTGCGAGCTACCAAAGATGAAGCCAAAATCCAGCGCGTTAGGTGTAACGCCACAGGATATTGTTATTGGTGACCCATATCTTAAATGATCGAATGGAAACCATTCGGCCTATGCCGGGACCAACGCTTTTTTCGGATGAACATCGGATGCCGGCTCCATGGCTTCCTTGGTTCGGTTCCGGTGGGCTCGATGAGTAAGCACTCAGGCACCAGCAGCGGGAAGAAGATGGCGGGGGCGTGTTGGTTGTAGTCGAGCCGGCGTTTGGTGATGTTGAGTGCGGTGACTTTTATTGTCCTTCGCTTGCTGGGCGAAGGTGAGGATGAATTCGTGGCTGGCGCGGCGCTCGGGTAGGCGGGTTGGCCGCGGATGGCTTCGACGCGCTTGAGCAGGTAGCGTAGCGAGCGTTTTTGTAGCACTGGGGCGGTGGTCAACCCGCTTCCTCCTCCAACGGCTTCCCCTGCGCATCCACAAATTGCACATCCCGCACGGTGAGGGCCTGGCCCTGTTGGTTGTGAACCGCTACCGGCGCCAGCGGTTCGCGGGTCTGGCGGTCCACCAGTTTCATTGTGTCTTTCTCGCCGTTCCAGCGTTCGCTCCACTGGCGCAGGGCGGTGACGACGGTAAACAGATCCCGGCCCTTGTCGGTGAGGCGGTATTCGTAGCGTTTGCCGTGCTCGCCCACGTCCACACGCACCATGACGCCGTTATCCACCAAGCGCGACAGGCGGTTGCAGAGGATGTTTTTGGCGATGCCCAGACTGTGCTGGAAATCCACAAAGCGGCGGGTGCCCAGCATGGCCTGCTTGACCACCAGCAGGGACCACCAGTCACCAACCTCATTGAGGGCGCAGGCTAGGGAGCAGCCCATGTCGTCGAAGCGTTTACGTGTCATGGTGGCAGTATAGATCAGGATGGTTGCATTAAGAAACCAAATAAGGTTTTATTACGCAACTAAACTGAATTGACCGCCCGTGAGGGCGGATGCGCTGATTCTGTTTTTTAATTGAAAAAATGCTGTGGAAAGGGCTATTGCGAGGGTGTTTGCCATTGCTAGCCCCTTTTTTTGTTACCCCGAATGCTCACGTCGGGCCAGGTATGGGCTCGGCCTAGAGAGTGAATAAACGAAGATTGATTAGGAGAGCTTCATGAGTAGTTCCTTGGATAGCCTGTTGCGTCCTTTTGAACTTAAGTCTTTGAAAATGCGTAACCGGGTGGCCATGGCACCCATGACGCGCACCTTTTCTCCGGGTTATGTGCCCAATGATCAGGTAGTGGGGTATTACCAGCGCCGCGCCGAGGGCGAGGTGGGCCTGATCATTACCGAGGGCACTTTTGTGGGCCACAAGGCCGCCAATGGTTATGAGAGTGTGCCGGCCATTTATGGCGATGAGGCCATGGCGGGTTGGAAGAAAGTGGTGGACGCGGTGCACGCTGCTGGTGGGCAGATCATTCCACAGCTGTGGCATGTGGGCTCAGTGCGTAAGCCGGGTATTGGCCCGGACAAGGATGTGCCTGCTTATTCGCCGTCCGGTCTGTTTAAGCCGGGTAAAGAAAATGGCGAAGCCATGAGCAAAGCGGATATCCAGGATGTAATCCGTGCTTTTGCTGAATCCGCCAAGGCGGCTAAAGAGGTGGGCTTTGATGGGGTCGAGATTCATGGTGCCCACGGGTACCTACTCGATCAGTTTTTTTGGGAAGGTACCAACCAGCGTGATGACGAGTACGGTGGGTCCATCGAGAACCGTGCCCGTTTTGGTGTCGAGATTGTTAAGGCGGTACGCGAGGCGGTAGGTGAAGACTTCGCCATAGTGCTGCGTTTTTCCCAGTGGAAGCAGCAGGATTACGAGGCAAAGCTGGCGCAGAATCCGGAAGAGCTGGAGCGCTTCCTGATGCCGTTTGTGGAGGCCGGTGTCGATGTGTTTCACGCCTCTACGCGCCGTTTTTGGTTACCGGAATTTGAGGGTTCTGATCTGAACTTGGCCGGCTGGACTAAAAAGATTACGGGTAAGCCGGTGATTTCTGTGGGCAGCGTGGGTTTGGATGGCGACTTCCTCAATAGTCCGGAAGGCATGGGCGGAACGGCTAACCCGACGGGGCTTGATGAGCTGGAGCGCCGCATGGATAACGACGAGTTCGACATAATTGCCGTGGGCCGTGCGTTGCTGCAGGACCCGAACTGGTTGGTGAAAATACGTGAGGGTAAGGAAGACGAAATTGCGCCGTTCACTAAGGCTGCGCTGGGCAGCTTGAGTTAAGAGTGAAAGGTTAAAAGTTGAAATGCGGGCCGGGGTTTACCAGGGCCGATAACATAGAGGCCGCGCCCAGATCTGGATGCGGCCTCTTTCGTTTCAGTAACACGCTTCGCTTCGTCCCTACCGCTGGCTTTTGTGTTTCAGGCGGCCTGGGCCTCACACGGTTTTGCTGCCCAAGCTCGTAGCGTGCCGCTCACTCCTCTGCCTGCTCCTCCAGCGACTGGTTAACGGCTAGCGCCAGCAGGGTGCAAATGACGCCGGATAGCAGGTACACGGTCACCGACATGAGTCCGAATTTGGCGGACAGGCCCAGGGCGACCAGCGGGGCGAAGGCGGCACCGAACAACCAGGCGAAATCGGAAGTGAGGGCGGCTCCTGTGTAGCGAAAGCGCGGGGCGAAGTTGGCCGTCACTGTGCCGGACGCCTGGCCGTAGGAGACGCCAAGCAGGGCAAAGCCCAGCAGGATGAAGGTGTCTTGCATGACCGGGCTACCGCCCATTAGCAGCGGGGTGAGCAGGCTGAATACGCCAATCATGGCGGCCAGGGCGCCCACGGTGGTGCGCTTGCCGATGCGGGCGGCGATCCAGCCGGAGCCGATGGTGGCGATGATGCCCACGAAGCCACCCAGTACTTGTACGGTGAGCACTTCGGCGGTGGTCTGGCTGCCCTGGAAGGCAATCCATGACAGTGGAAAAATGGTTACTACATGAAATAGCGCATAGCTGGCCAAGGCGGCAAAGGAGCCGATGAAAATATTGTGCCCTTCCTCGCGCACCATCTCGCTGGTGCGAATGGGTTCCAGCTCACTTTCCTGCATGGCTTCGGTGTATTCCTCGCCTAGCACCAAGCGCAGCCGCGCAAATAGGGCGACCACGTTGATGGCGAATGCCACGAAGAACGGATAACGCCAACCCCAGCTCATGAAATCCGCAGCGCTCAGGCTGTTATAAAGATACAGGAACAGGGCGCTGGCGATCACGAAGCCAAGGGGGGCGCCCAGCTGGCCAATCATGGTGTACCAGCTGCGGCTTTCTTTGGGGGCGTTTAGGGCCAGTAATGAAGGGAGGCCATCCCAGGAACCGCCGAAGGCGATCCCTTGCATCATCCGAAACAGGGCCAGCAGCACGATGGCATGGCCGCCGAGTTGTTCATAACCGGGCAGGAAGGCAATGCCCGCAGTGGCTGTGCCGAGCAGGAAGAGGGCGGTGGTGAGTTTGATGCCGCGCCCCCACTGTCGCTGGATCCACATGAACAGGGCGGTACCAAAGGGCCGTGCCACAAAGGCCAGCGCAAACACCATGAAGGCATAGAGCATCCCCTGCAGCTGGCCGGTAAACGGGAAGAACAGCTGAGGAAAGATCAGCACGGAGGCGATGCCGTAGACAAAAAAGTCGAAATATTCGGAGGTACGGCCGATGACCACACCCACGGCGATTTCGTTGGGGGCCACGGAGGCGTGGCTTTGTTTGCTCGGCATGGAGGCCGAAGAGGTCTGAGACATGTTTTACGCTCTTCTTCAGAGTTGTGGTTAGGGCTCTGAATAACGGCTTGCATGTTGTGGGCAGTGTTGAGTGCGCTGAGTGCGAGCGATTATTCAAAGGCTCCTTTGTGCATTGATTTCCATCAAGTATGGTTAGGACTTTAAGCCTGTGGGACAAAATGTCCAATACCCGCTACTGATGCCCTTGGATAGAGTCCCCACTACTCAAAAGCCAACCAGAAGGTTCGCCAATGCAATTATTCAAATACTTGCGTGGAGCGTCATTGACGTTGCTTGCCGCCGCCTTGCTTTCGGGTTGCGACGCCGTCGTGATGTCCCCCTCGGGCGACGTGGCCGTGCAACAGCGGGATCTGCTTGTGTGGGCCACTGTCCTGATGCTGCTTGTTATTGTGCCGGTGATCGTGCTGACGCTGTGGTTTGCTTGGCATTATCGGGAAACTAACACGAAAGCCAGCTACAAACCCGATTGGGACCACTCAACCGTGCTGGAACTGGTGATTTGGTCTGTTCCCTTGATGATTATCATCGCGCTGGGGGCCATGACCTGGGTGAGTACCCATAAGTTAGATCCTTACCGCCCGCTGGATCGCATTGATGCGCAAACACCGGTGCCGGCGACGCTGGAGCCGCTCACCGTAGAAGTGGTGGCGCTGGACTGGAAATGGTTGTTTATCTATCCGGAGCAGGGGATTGCCACCGTCAATGAATTGGCAGCACCGGTGAATCATCCTATTCGCTTCAAGATTACTGCCTCTACCATGATGAATTCTTTCTTTATTCCGGCCATGGCCGGGCAGATCTATGCCATGGCAGGCATGGAAACAAAGCTGCACGGGGTGATCAACGAGCCGGGTGTCTATAAAGGCTTTTCGGCTAACTACAGTGGTGCGGGTTACTCCCAGATGAAGTTTGATTTCCACGGGTTAAGCGAAGAGGGCTTCGATAGCTGGGTGGCGAAGGTGAAGGCCAGCGAGGGAAATCTGAGCCGCGATGAATACCTGCAACTGGAAGCGCCGAGTATTGATGAACCAGTGAGCTATTACGGTGAAGTGGATCCAACACTTTACTACGGTATTTTTAATCGCTGTGTAGAGCCAGACCAGCCCTGCATGGAAGACATGATGTACCACGCTGGAATGGATAAGCATGCAGGGCATCACGCTGATGCCAAGGCTGACCATGAAGGTAATACCGGCCACCCGCACCATGGAGGTCACCATGAATAATTTTCTCCTGATCGCAAACGCAGTAGGTGGCACCCATGTTTGAGAACCTGGACCTGATCAAACTGATCTTTGGTCGCCTTACCTGGGAGGCCATCCCCTTCCATGACCCGATCATCCTCGGCACCTTTGCCATGGTGGCGCTGGGGGGGATCGCGGTGCTGGCGGCGCTGACGCGCTATAAGCTGTGGGGCTACCTGTGGAATGAATGGTTTACTACCATCGACCACAAGAAAATCGGCATCATGTACATCATTCTTGGCCTGGTAATGCTGCTGCGCGGCTTCGCTGATGCCATCATGATGCGCCTTCATCAGGCTATGGCTTTTGGTGATGCCTCCGGCTATCTGCCACCCCATCATTACGATCAGATCTTCACCGCCCATGGCGTGATCATGATCTTTTTTGTGGCCATGCCATTGGTCACCGGGATCATGAATTATCTGATCCCGTTGCAAATCGGCACCCGCGATGTGGCCTTCCCGTTTCTGAATAACTTCAGTTTCTGGATGACCACAGGTGGTGCGGTATTGCTGATGATGTCCTTGTTCATTGGTGAGTTTGCCAAGACGGGTTGGCTGGCCTATCCACCGTTATCGGGCATTTTGCAGAGCCCCGGGGTGGGGGTGGACTACTACATCTGGGCGCTGCAAATTGCCGGGGTGGGTACACTGTTATCCGGGGTTAACCTGTTGGTGACCATCGTCAAGATGCGGGCCCCGGGCATGAACCTGATGAAGATGCCGGTGTTCACCTGGACCTCCCTGTGCACCAACATCTTGATTGTGGCGGCGTTCCCGGTACTCACTGCAGTGCTGGCCATGCTGTCCATGGATCGTTACCTGGATACGGCTTTCTTCACCAATGATCTTGGTGGCAACGCCATGATGTATGTGAATTTGATCTGGATCTGGGGGCACCCCGAGGTCTACATCCTGATTTTGCCGGTGTTCGGTATTTTCTCGGAGATCGTGTCTACCTACAGCCGCAAGCCGTTGTTCGGTTACACCTCCATGGTGTATGCGACGGTGGTGATTACCGTGCTGTCGTACCTGGTGTGGTTGCACCATTTTTTCACCATGGGGTCGGGGGCCAGTGTGAATTCGTTCTTCGGGATCACCACGATGATTATCTCGATACCGACCGGTGCGAAGATATTCAACTGGTTGTTCACCATGTTCCGTGGCCGGATCAGGTTCGACGTGCCCATGCTATGGACAGTGGGCTTTATGGTGACCTTTGTTATTGGTGGCATGACTGGGGTGCTGCTGGCGGTGCCGCCGGTGGATTTCGTGCTGCATAACAGCCTGTTTCTGATTGCCCACTTCCATAACGTGATTATTGGCGGGGTGCTGTTCGGCCTGTTCGCGGGTATCACTTATTGGTTCCCCAAAGCCACCGGTTACAAGCTGGATGAATTCTGGGGCAAGATGTCCTTCTGGTTCTGGCTGATTGGTTTCTACTTCGCCTTTATGCCGTTGTACGTACTCGGCTTGATGGGCGTAACCCGTCGTGTCAGCCACTTTGAAGATATGTCCCTGCAGATCTGGTTTCAGATTGCCGCCTTTGGTGCGGTGTTGATCGCCGTGGGGATCGCGTCTTTTATCATTCAGTTGGTGGTGAGCTTTATGCGCCGCGAGTCACTCAAGGACGAAACCGGAGATCCGTGGGATGGCCGCACCCTGGAGTGGTCTACCTCGTCACCGCCGCCGCCCTACAACTTCGCGTTCACCCCGCGAGTGCATGATCTGGACGCTTGGTGGCAGATGAAACAGCATGGCTTCCAGCGTCCTGAGTCCGGCTTTATTGCGATTCATATGCCCAAGGGCACCTGGGCGGGCATTGTGCTGTCGGGTATCAGTGTTGCCATCGGCTTTGCCATGATTTGGCACATGTGGCTGATGGCTGGCGTATCTTTCGTGGCGCTGATCGGCACAGTGATCTATCACACCTTCAACTACGACCGGGAGTACTACATTCCGGCGGAAGAAGTAGAGCGGATTGAAGCAGAACGTACAAGGGTGCTTGCCAATGTCTGATAACACCATGACGGCTAACGCGAACAGCACGCAGGATGGCCAGCTGGAGTTTCTGGTAACGGGGGATCATCACCCCCAGAACGGAACCTTGCTGGGTTTCTGGATCTACCTGATGAGCGACTGTCTGATCTTCGCTTGTCTGTTTGCGACCTACGGGGTGCTCAGCCGCAGCTATGCGGGTGGGCCCACCGGCATGGAGCTGTTCGACCTGAGCCTGATTGCCGTCAATACCTCGTTGCTATTGGTATCGTCCATCACCTATGGCTTCGCCATGCTGCAGATGCAGGCGAACAGGGTGAAGGGCACCATGATCTGGCTGGCCGTTACCGGCCTGCTGGGCCTGGGCTTTTTAAGCTTGGAATTGTATGAGTTCCATCACCTGATCCACGTGGGTGCCGGCCCGCAAACCAGTGGTTTCTGGACGGCCTTCTTCGCGTTGGTGGGCACTCACGGTTTGCATGTGTTCTTCGGCATCGTGTGGCTGGTGACGCTGTTGTTCCAGCTGAAAAAACACGGCCTGATTCAGGAAAACAAGCGCCGGGTGTTCTGCCTGTCCATGTTCTGGCACTTCCTGGACGTGGTGTGGGTTGGCGTGTTCACTTACGTTTATCTGATGGGAGTGCTGCCATGAGCGAGCATACACACGATCATGATCCTAACGACGCGGACATTCCCCACGTTTCCTTGAAGGAATATGCCACCGGATTTGTGTTGGCGGTGATCCTGACGGTTATCCCGTTCTGGTTGGTGATGGGCGGCGTATTCGAAAACTCTGCCACCACGGTGATGGTGATTCTGGGTTTTGCACTAGTGCAGATTGTGGTGCACATGGTGTTCTTCCTGCACATGAACTTCCATTCGGAAGGGGGCTGGAACATGCTGGCGCTAATTTTTACGTTGATTCTGGTATTTATTACCCTGGCCGGTTCACTGTGGGTAATGCATAACCTGAACGTAAACATGATGCCGGGGATGATGGAGGGGGCGTCTCTGCATGCCCCCTTGCATGCTCAGTCATGCTGACCTGAGGGCGCAACACGTAGCACGCACTCATGCGTAGGGCGGAGATCCTCCGCCTTTCCCTCCCCTCCACGTTTGAAGAGGCATGACCATGGCTCGTCGGCGTATTCTTTCTTTCCTGTTCTTGCTGTTGACTGCGGTGGCCTTCGCCGGTTTTGTGGCGCTGGGTGTCTGGCAGGTGAAACGGCTGGCCTGGAAGGAAGCCCTGATTGCTCGCGTGGACGCCCGGGTGCATGCCGAAGCGGTGATCGCTCCGTCGCAACATGACTGGCCCTCTGTTAGTGAGGACAGCCATGAGTACCTTCATGTCAGTGTGAGCGGCCAGTATCGGCCTGGGGCCGTTGCGCTGGTTTCTGCGGCGACGCAAGCGGGGCAGGGCTATTGGGTGATAGCACCGTTGCAACGGGCTGACGGCAGCTGGGTCTATGTGAACCAGGGGTTTGTGCCCCAGAAGAAACGGGGTGCGGCCCAGTCAGGAAAATATACGCCGGCTGAGCCGGTCACTGTCACCGGGTTGCTACGTCTCAGCCACCCCGGCGGCGGTGTGTTCCGGGACAATGTGCCGGCCGAGAATCGCTGGTACTCACGGGATGTGCGGGGCATGGCAGAGCACCAGGGGCTGTCGCCGGTGGCGCCGTATTTCGTGGATGCGCAAGCCGCAGGCAGCGAACTGCCGGTGGGCGGCCTTACCGTCATTCATTTCCGCAATAATCATCGGGTCTACGCCATCACCTGGTTTGCCCTTGCCTTCGGCATGCTGCTGGCGGCCTGGCTGGTGCTGCGGGATTCACGTCGAACGGGCTAAACTGGGGCTATGGAAATCATGTCATCGTCCTCACCCTCTAAAACTCCTCTATCGGGATCGCTATTTTCTGCACTGCGCCGCAGTAGCGACGACCTGACCGGCCGCAAGAACCTGCAGTTACTGATACAGCTGCGCTGGATTGCCATGTTTGGCCAGTTCGCCACCATTTTAGTGGTCAACTACGGCTTTGATATTGAGCTACCCGTGGCGCAAATGCTGATGGTGCTGTTGGGTCTGCTGTTGCTCAATGCGGTTAGTTTGTTGCGAATGAGGCTGCCAAAGACCATTGGCAATACCGAGTTGTTCCTTTCCCTACTGATTGATGTGGCCACGCTGACCATGCTGTTGGCGTTGAGTGGCGGTGCCTCTAACCCGTTTGTGTTTTTGTATTTACTGCAAGTGATTCTGGGGGCGGTGTTGCTGGAGGTGTGGTCTACCTGGGTGATTCTGGTGACCACCACATTGTGCTTCAGCTGGCTGGCCTGGTATGGCCACCCATTGCCTATGCCACTGGATCATTCCGAAGGGCTGTTCAGTCTTTATATCGAAGGCATGTTTATCTGTTTTGTGCTCAATGGCGTGCTGCTAGTGGTTTTCATTAACCGTATTACCCGAAATCGACGCCAGCGTGATGAGCATCTGGCGCAGTTGCGCCAGCGAGCGGCAGAAGAAGAGCACATTGTGCGTATGGGGTTGTTGGCTTCCGGGGCGGCCCACGAGCTAGGAACGCCGCTGGCGACCCTGTCCGTGATTCTGGGGGACTGGCGGCACATGGAGCCGTTCAAATCCGATGATGATTTAGCCCAGGAAATTGCCGAGATGCAGACACAGGTACTACGCTGCAAATCCATTGTTAGCGGCATTTTGTTATCGGCGGGCGAGGCGCGGGGGGAATCTTCAGAAGGAACCACGGTACGCGCATTTCTGGATGATTTAGTGGATGAGTGGCGCGAAACGCGTCCGGTGAAAGATTTTTTCTATAGCAATGAGTTTGGTGAAGACCTGAGTATCGTGTCCGACTCAGCCCTCCGGCAGAGCATTCATAATGTATTGGATAATGCACTGGAAGCCTCGCCAAATTGGGTGCGGTTGAGTGTGTATCGTGAAGGCGAAACCCTGCTGGTGTCGGTGGCAGACCGGGGCGCGGGCTTCGCACAGGAAATGCTCGACAATCTCGGGCGACCCTATCACTCCAGCAAGGGGCGACCGGGCAGTGGCCTTGGGCTGTTTTTAGTGATGAATGTATTGCGCACGTTAGGGGGTAATCTGAAAGCGAGTAATTTGGTGCAGGGCGGCGCATTGGTAACGCTGTCTCTGCCGCTTTCCGTGGTCGCCTTGAAACAGCAAAAAGGAGGAGCTAACGGTGACTGATACGTTGCAGCACGAAAAGCTGCTATTGATTGTAGAAGATGATGAAGCCTTTGCTCGCACCTTGACCCGTTCGTTCGAGAGGCGGGGATATCGGGTTGTTCATGCGGATAGCCTGGAGTCGATGCAGGTTTTGCTGAAAAGCCATGAGCCCGGTTTTGCCGTAGTCGACTTGAAGCTTAAGGGTGACTCGTCTGGATTGGCCTGCGTGCAGGCGTTGCACGAGCATGCTGAAGGCATGCTGATTGTGGTGCTTACAGGGTATGCCAGTATTGCTACGGCAGTGGAAGCGGTGAAGCTGGGAGCCTGCCATTATCTGGCAAAACCCTCCAATACGGATGATATTGAAGAGGCCTTCAGCCGGGCGGAGGGTAATGCAGAGGTGTCCCTTACCGCGCGTGCCACTAATCTCAAAACCTTGGAATGGGAACGTATCCACGAAACGCTGGCGCAAACGGGGTTTAATATCTCAGAAACAGCCCGCCGCCTCGGTATGCACCGCCGCACTTTGGCCCGCAAGTTAGAAAAACAGCAGGTAAAGTGAGCACTGCCACCCGTAATGGCAGGGCCCGCGTTCTCAGATCAGTGTGAAGGCCATCCTTGCCATCAGCCACCCTGCGTTAGCCGATTAATGAAGCTCTTCCGGCGGAGGGGTGTAGCGGTGGGGTGGTAGTTCTACCCGCTGGGTAACGCCGCCTTGCACTACCGTGCGGCCTTCGTAACGTTCCCCGCCGGTGACGGTAAATTCGAACCGATAGATGCGGGTGATGCGTCTTTTGCCGTGGTTGTCTTTGCTAAGAGTGAGTTTTTCCAGGCCAACGCTTTCGTCTAGAAATTCCAGTTTTTGTCGTTCACAAAAGCGCCGGGTCGCGACCAACGCTCGCTCACGGATGCCGTGGGAACGCCAGAACAATGCGCCGATCAAGACCAGCGCGGTGATTAACAATACATCAGATAGATCCAGGTTCACCGGTGTGCCCCCGGCAGGCCGCCAAACAGGGCCTGCCACTGAGCCTCGTTGAGGCCATTGAGTGTAGCCATGTTCCGTTCGGGAATCTGTTCCGGATTCGGGTAGCTGGCTAGCCCTTTGTCCAAACTGGCTTCGCGTAGGATGTGCAGAATCGGGTAGGGTGCCCGGTTGGTGTAGTTCTCCGGGTCGTCGGCAGTGGTATCGGCGAATTGGTAAGCGGGGTGAAAGCTGGCGATTTGATAGGCGCCTTCCCAGCCTTGCTGTTCTAGCAGGCCATCGGCTAGATCTAATACGTCATTGTAGTCGAGAAAATCGTCCAACTGGTCGGTAATGATCAACAGCGTGGTGTCCACTTCTTCTGCAGATACGCGATCCATGTGGTCCAGTTCTTCGTGCAGGTCCCCCAGCAAGGTTTCCACATTACGGCTATCGCTAACGGCAAAGCGTACCTGCCCGGCGGTGAAGGGCTTGCGCGCAAAAGGGCACAGGTTCAAGCCGATGACCACGTCTTCGAGCCATTGGCGGGTCTGGTTGATCGGGCAGGTTTTTTCCATGTCGTTAATCCGGTATTTCAATATTATCGCCAACGCGAACCACGCCGCTGGATAAAATTTCACAGCGCAGGCCGCCACGGCCCAGCAGGGCGTTGATCACCTGTTTAGGCGTTAGATCGCCTGCTAGCAGGTGACCGACTACAGAGCAGGGTTCGCAAAGCTCAATGCCGCGCAGGCGGATGTTACCGAGCTGAAATTCACGCCCTTCCAATGCATTGAGGTCAACCCCTTTGGTCAACACGTTACGCCGCAGGGTTGATGGAACAACCTGTTGCTGATATTCGCGGTTGAAGCTGTCGATGGCCTCGGCTTCGATCAGGGTAATTTGTTCTTCTGGTTTGGCATTGCGTCGATAGTGGCGGTCGCCAACGATGCCACAACCCGCGCGCAGCTGTACCGCAGGCTGATTTTCCACCGGGCCACGGGACTGGCTGGCGGTGTAAAGGGCGAGGATTCTCATGGAGCTCCTGGGCTGACGCCTGAGGCCGGTCGCTGAAGTACGCACATTGCACATATTGACGCGCCAGTTTAGCAGTTTCTTCCGAGTTTTCAGCGTCTAGCCTCTGGCGTCCTCATTAGCTAGAATCCACATCAATACTAATGATTGAGAAAGGACGCCCCTTGGACTGTGCCCTGAGCGACAATCCGCTTTTCCTCCTCACACCTGCCCGCTGGCGATGGTGATGCTCTCCCTGTGTCTGTACTGACACGTCTTTTGATTATTTTTCCTCTACAATTATTGCTCTAGATCGCGGTCCGCCCACGTGCTGGGCCGTAGCGAAATGCTAAGGACAATTATGTCACCACAAGAACTGGATCGTTTTGCCCAGCAGGGCTATACCCGGGTGCCCGTGGTTCGCGAAGTATTGGCGGATCTGGATACGCCGTTGTCTGCCTATCGCAAGCTGGCGTCGGGTCCCTATACTTACCTGTTTGAATCGGTGCAGGGGGGCGAGCGTTGGGGCCGATATTCCATTATTGGCCTGCCGGCCATCGAGGTGGTGCGGATTACTGGCCAGCAGGTGCAGGTCGATGGCCCAGAGGGGCGTCAGCAGTACGAAGTGGCTGATCCTATTGCTTGGGTGGAAGACTATCGCCAAGCCTACCGTAGCCCGGACCTGGAGGGCTTGCCCCGCTTTAATGGCGGCCTGGTGGGGTATTTCGGCTACGACAGCGTGCGGTATTTCGAGCCACGCCTGGGGCCGGCACCTGGCGAGGATGTGCTGGGCGTTCCCGATATCCTGCTGATGCGGTCTGAGGAGGTGGTGGTTTTCGATAACCTGCGCGGGGCGCTGTTCCTGGTGGTGCATGTGGACCCGACAGAAGAGGGGGTGCTGATGCGCGCCGAGCAGCGGCTAGAGGCGTTGGAAAGCCAGCTGCGCGCTCCCTTGTCGGAGCCGGCACATACCGTTTACGGCGAGCCAGTGGACGAAAACGATTTCCACCATGAATTTCCGCAAGACGCTTTCAAGGCGGGTGTGGAAACCATCCGCGAGTACATCCTGGCGGGGGACGTGATGCAGGTGGTGCCGTCCCAGCGCATGAGTTGTCCGTTCCAGGCGCCGGCGCTGGATTTGTATCGTGCCCTGCGTTATCTGAATCCATCGCCTTACATGTTCTATCTGGATCTGGAGGATTTTCATATCGCCGGCTCTTCGCCGGAAATTCTGGCTCGCGCTGAGCAGGGGCGAACCACAGTGCGACCACTGGCGGGCACGCGCAAACGCGGTGCCAATGAAGCGGAAGATTTGGCACTGGAAAAAGACTTGCTGGCGGACCCCAAGGAAATTGCCGAGCACCTGATGCTGATTGATTTGGGGCGCAACGATATTGGCCGTGTCTCCAAGGCGGGCAAGGTGGAGGTTTCCGACCAGATGGTCGTGGAACGTTATTCCCACGTGATGCATATCGTGTCCAATGTGGACGGCGAGCTGCGTGAAGATCTGGGGCCATTGGATGTACTGCGTGCTACCTTCCCGGCGGGCACCCTGAGCGGTGCGCCGAAGATTCGTGCCATGGAAATCATCGACGAGCTGGAGCCCACCAAGCGTGGGGTTTATGGGGGTGCGGTGGGGTATATCGGCTTTAATGGCGATATGGATACGGCCATCGCTATCCGTACCGCGGTGATTAAGGATCAACGCCTGTACGTGCAGGCTGGGGCAGGAATTGTGGCCGACTCCGTGCCGCAGTCTGAATGGGACGAGACCATGAACAAGGCCCGAGCAATATTCCGGGCGGTAAACATGGCATTGGGTGGTCTCAACCTGGCAGACGGAGGGCAGCAATAATGCGCGTGCTGATGATCGATAATTACGACAGTTTTACCTACAACCTGGTGCAGTATCTGCAGGAGCTGGGTGCTGAGGTGCTGGTGCATCGCAACGACCAGATTAGCCTGGAAGAGATTGAACAGCTGAGCCCTGATCGGTTGATGATTTCCCCCGGCCCTTGTACCCCCAATGAAGCGGGTATCTCCCTCACAGCGATTAAGCACTTTGCAGGCAAGCTGCCGATTCTTGGTGTGTGTTTGGGGCATCAGGCGATTGGGCAAGCGTTTGGTGGAAAAGTGATTCGGGCTCGCCAAGTGATGCATGGTAAAACCTCGCCGATTTACCACAATGGTGTGGGCGTGTTCCGTGATTTGCCATCGCCCTATACGGCGACTCGCTACCATTCTCTGGTAGTGGAAAAAGACAGCCTGCCGGATTGTTTGGAAATGACGGCCTGGACTCTGAAAGACGATGGCAGCATCGATGAAATCATGGGTATGCGTCACAAGACGCTGCCGATTGAAGGGGTGCAATATCACCCTGAGTCCATTTTGAGTGAGCACGGTCATGCCCTGCTTGAGAATTTTTTAAAGCTGGATGAGCAGGGGGAAGGGGCATGAATATTCCGCAAGCGCTGGCCAAAGTGGTCGATAATATTGATTTGAGCATCGAGGAAATGCGCGATGTGATGGGCCAGGTGATGACCGGTGGCGCCACCGATGCACAGATTGGTGCACTGATGGTCGGCCTGCGGATGAAAAGCGAATCTCTGGATGAAATTACCGGCGCCGTTATGGTTATGCGAGAGCTGGTCACCGGAGTGACGGTGGAGAACCGTCAGTATCTGGTGGACATCGTCGGGACCGGCGGCGATGGTGCCAATTTGTTCAATGTGTCCACTGCCAGTAGTTTTGTGGCTGCTGCTGCGGGTGCCCATGTGGCCAAGCACGGGGGCCGTTCGGTGAGCTCGCAAAGTGGCTCCGCTGATTTGCTGGAAACAGCGGGTATTGCGCTGGACCTAAGCCCGGCACAAATTGGCCAATGTGTGGACAATGTTGGTGTCGGCTTCATGTTTGCGCCGAACCATCACAAGGCCATGAAGTATGCCGTGGGGCCGCGCAAGGAGCTGGGTATGCGTACTCTGTTTAATATTCTCGGCCCAATGACCAACCCGGCCGGGGTTCAGCGCTTGGTGATGGGCGTATTCTCGGAAAGGCTGTGTCGTCCGCTGGCGGAAGTCATGGGGCGCCTGGGTGGCGAGCACATCATGGTGGTGCACAGTAAAGACGGCCTGGATGAGATCAGCCTGGCGGCGCGTACCCATGTGGCGGAGTTCAGAGATGGTGAGGTGAAAGAGTACGACCTGACACCGGAAGATCTTGGGCTGGAGTCCGATTCCCTGGTCGGCCTTGATGTAACTGACTCAAAAGCGTCTTTGGCGCTGATCAAGGATGCGTTTGGCAAGCGCACCACAGAAGCGGCTTGCAAGGCTGCAGACATGATTGCCCTGAACGCGGGGGCGGCCATTTATGTCAGTGGTATTACTCGCACTCACAAGGAAGGGGTCAGCATGGCGGAAGACCTGATCCACAATGGAGAAGCGGGAGAGCGCATGCGAGAGCTGGCCCAGTTCAGCACGGCCCTCAAGGTTGGCGACGAATCCCATTAAGGAGCGAGGTTATGAGCACAGGCACTATTCTCGATAAGATTATCGCCCGCAAGCAGGAAGAGATTGCCGTTGGCAAGAACGATTATACGCTGGGTGATCTACAGTCCATGGCAGACAACCAGCGCAAGGCACGTGGGTTTATTGCCAGCCTGTTCGGTCGGGTGAAAGAGCATCAGCCGGCGGTGATTGCGGAGATCAAAAAAGCCTCTCCCAGCAAGGGCGTGATCCGTGATGATTTTGATCCGGTATCGATTGCCCGCAGCTACGAAGCTAACGGTGCGGCTTGTCTGTCGGTACTTACTGACAAGGATTTTTTCCAGGGCGATGAACATTACTTGCGTGCAGCTCGTAACGCGGTAAACCTGCCGGTGTTGCGCAAGGATTTCATGATCGATCCGTGGCAGATTTTTGAGTCCCGAGCCATGGGAGCGGATGCGGTGTTGTTAATTGCGGCAGCGCTGTCCGATGCGCAAATGGATGAGTTATATCATGCTGCTCAACAGGCCGGATGCGATGTGTTGGTGGAAGTGCACACGGAAGAGGAATTGCAGCGGGCGATAGCGTTGAACGCAGAACTCATCGGCATCAACAACCGTAATTTGCATACCTTCGAGACCAGCCTGAATACTACGTTGACTCTGGCTCAACAGGTGCCGGGGGATCGTATGGTGGTTACCGAGAGCGGTATCCACTCCAGTGCGGACGTGAAGCTGATGCGTAACAACGGCATCCATAGTTTCCTGGTAGGCGAAGCCTTTATGCGTGCCGAAGACCCGGGCGCTGAACTCAAGAAGTTGTTCTTTTGAGCGCAAAGGTTGCGTGGTTTTGTAGGTAGGCTTAGCTGCGAAGCGGCGCCAGCCGACAGCCGCCGTGGATGTGAAACCGCGTTGTTATCTTCAAACGAAAGAAGCCCCGCACCCAATCGCTTGGGGGCGCCCCTTGCTTTATGAACCTTTGATGTCGTTCGCGACGCTATCAACTGTCCACTATCAATGTTCCATTGTTACCGGGTGCCGTAGACCACCATGGTCTTGCCCTTTACGGAGACCAAGCCCTGTTCTTCCAGGTTTTTAAGTACCCGGCCTACCATTTCCCGAGAGCAACCGACGATGCGACCGATTTCCTGGCGAGTGACTTTGATCTGCATGCCGTCCGGGTGCGTCATGGCGTCGGGCTGCTTGCACAGGTCAAGCAGGGTGCCCGCGACACGGCCGGTGACATCCAGGAATGCCAGATCGCCTACTTTGCGAGTGGTAGCGCGTAGGCGGCCAGCGATTTGGGCGGATACTGTGAACAGGATGTCTGCGTCTTCACGTGCCAGCTGCCGAAATTTTGGGTAACTAACTTCGGCAACTTCACATTCTGTCTTGGCTTTTACCCAAGCAGAGCGAGAGGGGTCGTTTTCAAATAGACCCATCTCACCGAAGAAATCCCCTTCATTAAGGTACGCCATGATCATCTCGCGACCATCGTCGTCCTCGATCATGACCGTCACAGAGCCTTTCAGGATGTAATACAGCGCATCCGATTCATCACCAGCATAGATGATGGTGCTCTTCGCCGGGTACTTGCGGCGGTGGCACTGGGCCAAAAAGTGGTCCAGATTTGGGATGATTTTGTTGCCGTTTGTCATGGGCGCTCAGTCTTGAAGCCAGAAAAATGTCTTAGTTATAAGCCTATGGATATTGCCTGTTTTTATGAGTTATGCCAAGGGGAGGGATTCTTGATCTTAGTATCCACATGGAAAATACTGGATAAATCTTTGTTAATAAAGGAATTTTAGATAAAAAATAGGGTTGCCTTGCGTGGCTGGAGACGGGGAAAATATTCCCGCTACTCCGTCGTGAAAGGGGTGGCGTGGGGCCCATGCTATGGTACTCTGCGCCCCCTTTAGCAGTGGGCGTAATCAGGCGTTCGGCTTGCGTTTGAGATGGGGTGACAGACTAGGAGATCACCATGAAAGCAGTGGTTAAGTGGCAGGGTGACGCCTGCTATGAGGCGGAGACAGAAAGTGGCCATAAGGTGCTGATGGATGGCCCGCCGGATCATGGTGGTCAGAACCGTGGGCCGCGCCCCATGGAGACCCTGCTGCTGGGGGTGGGTGGCTGTTCTTCCTTTGATGTGATTCATATTCTCAAGAAATCTCGCCAGGACGTGACCGACTGCCAGTGTGAGCTGACCGCAGAGCGTGCTGATGAAGTGCCTGCGGTGTTTAGCAAGATTCACCTGCATTTTATTGTCAGCGGTAACAGCTTGAAGGAAGCCCATGTGAAAAGGGCGGTCGAGCTGTCGGCAGAGAAATACTGTTCTGCCAGCATCATGCTGACACGCGGTGGTGTCGAGATCACTCATAGTTATATTATTGAAGACTGAGGTGCCCAGCGGGCGTCTTGGTAATGCAATGCACCGGCCAAGCCGGTGATTGGCGGCACCTATGGGGGTGTTGCAAACAAGGTAGCCGCAAAGGTTGCGGTGGTGTGTTTGTCTTAACGTGGCGATGAAACGCCCATAGGGTACGGCTGTGGTGAAAGATCCCAATCCCAAGATTACGGTTCACGGTTTTAATAACCTGACCAAATCCTTGAGTTTTAATATTTTTGATATCGCTTACGCAAAGACAGAACAGCACCGTCAGGAATATATCGAATATATTGACGAGTTGTATAACGCGGAGCGTCTCACCGAGATTCTCACCAACGTAACCAAAATCATTGGCGCCAACATTCTGAATGTAGCCCGCCAGGATTATGAGCCTCAGGGTGCCAGCGTGACCATGCTGATTGCTGAGCATGAAACACCACCCGTTGGAACTGACTGGGACGAAGAAGCGCCGGGGCCGTTGCCAGAGACGGTCGTTGCTCACTTGGATAAGAGCCATGTGACGGTACATACCTATCCAGAGTCGCACCCGGATAATGGTATCTCCACTTTTCGAGTAGATGTGGACGTGTCGACCTGTGGGGTGATCTCCCCGCTGCGTGCGCTGAACTACCTGATCCACAGCTTCGATTCCGATATTGTCACCGTGGATTACCGGGTGCGTGGAATGACTCGTGATCTGGATGGCACCAAGCACTACATTGATCACGATATCAATTCGATCCAGAACTTCCTGACGGAAGATACCCAGAACGCTTATCAGATGATCGACGTGAATGTGTATCAGGAGAATATCTTCCACACCAAGATGCTGCTGAAGGACTTCGATATTGATAACTACCTGTTTGGCGCCGGTAGCGATGAGTTCGAGCAAACCGAGTTAGACCAGATTGAAGAGCGGCTGAAGACAGAGATGCTGGAAATTTTCTATAGCCGTAACTTGGGATAAGCCCACAATAAGGTTTCACGCAACGCGCAGAATAAGAAAGCCGCACCCAAAGAGTGCGGCTTTTTTGTTGTTAAACGCCGCTACAGCGTGGTTAGAGCGTTGATTAGATCCTGTAGGTGGTGAATGTCATCACCTTACTCATTAGCGTCATGGCGTGGCGTACCGGTGGGGGGAGCTCGGCGCCGCCGGCGTCCTTGGCGGTGACCGCGTGCTTGAGTTCGTCGGTTTTCATTTGCGCAAGAATGGCGCGGGTGCGCAGGTCGCTTTCTGGCACCTGGTACAGGTGGGATTCCAGGTGTTTGACTACTTGATTCTCTGTTTCGGTGACAAAGCCTAGGCTCCAGCGGTCGCCGATCAGGCCAGCGGTGGCGCCCACTGCATAGCTCATCGCATAGAACAGCGGATTAAGCTTGCTGGGCACGCCGCCGAGCTCCTGAATGCGCTCTTCGCACCAGGCTAGATGGTCTTCCTCTTCCCGTGCGGATTCTTCCATGGCGTGGCGAATATGCGGCAGGCTGGCGGTACTGGCTTGGCCTTGATAGAGCGCCTGGGCGCAGACTTCTCCGGTATGGTTAATACGCATTAGCCCCAGCACGTGTCGGCGCTGGTCGCTGGGCAGGGTGCCGGCTTCCGGGGCGTCCGCGACTGGAGCGGCATGGGCGGGCGTTCGCTCTGCCTTGGTGGTGCCAGGGGTTAGGGTGCGCAGGGCGTTATCAGCGCGGGCGAGTAGCTTGTCCAGTGGAGACAGTCGGCGTTCAGTCATGGCAAATTATCGCTGGCAGGCAAGCAAGCCACAGGCTTGCACGCGTGAAAAGTGAGTGGCTCCTAGTGTAGCCTAAGAATGGCTGAATTGAAGCACCCTACCGACTAGACAACATAACAAGGGCCTGTGTGCCAGCGTATTGCGTGAAGCGTGCAAGCAATAATGCATGAGTGACCTGAATGACCTGAAGATGCTGTTGGAGTCCCGCTATCCCATTGTGGTGATTGAAACCTGGGAAGAGCTGCGGGCGCTGGATTTGATTCGTCGCTTGGGCATGCGTGAGGGCCGACCAGTGTTTGCCTGGAATGCGGTGGATGGCTTACGCAGGCTGGAGTTGGAACAGAGCCCCAGCCAAAAACACACCATTGAGCCCGATGCCATGCTGGGACAGATCCGCGCTACTAACGAGCCGGGCATCTATGCGCTGTGTGATTTGCACCCCTACCTGGACGGGGAGCCAAAGCCTATACGCTTGATCAAGGAAATCGCGCTCCATCATGAGCGTTTACACCACACCCTGGTGCTGGTTAGCCACGAATTCACCATCCCGCCTGAGTTACGCCGCTATTGCACACGTTTTAAATTGTCCATGCCGGATGAAAAGCAGCTGGAGCATATTGTTCAGGACGAAGCGCGCCGCTTCAAAAAGGAACGCGGCGAGCGGGTTCGTGCCGACAGAGCTTCATTGGATCGGTTGGTGCGCAATCTGCGCGGGTTGAGCGTGGAGGATGCTCGCAAATTGGCCCGTGGGGCCATTATCCATGATGGGGCTATCACCGAGGAGGATTTGCCGGAGGTGAATAAGGCCAAGTTTGCACTAATGGAAATGGACGGGGTGCTTAGCTATGAATACGACACCGACAGCTTTGCCAATGTGGGGGGGCTGCAGGGCCTGAAAGATTGGTTGGGCAAGCGCGAAGGCGCCTTTCATGATAGTCCGGTCCAAGGCATCGACTCGCCCCGTGGGGTGATGCTGGTAGGTGTGCAGGGTGGAGGTAAAAGCTTGGCCGCCAAGTCGGTGGCGGGGCTTTGGGGTTTACCATTGTTGCGGTTGGATATGGGCGCCATATACAACAAATTTTTCGGTGAGTCCGAGCGCAATGTGCGTGAGGCCTTGGCCATGGCGGAAACTATGTCGCCTTGTGTGTTGTGGATAGACGAAATCGAGAAGGGCATTGCGGTAGGAGATAATGATGGGGGTACTTCCCGCCGGGTGCTGGGCACGTTGTTAACGTGGATGGCAGAAAACCGCAGCAAAGTCTTTATGGTGGCGACGGCTAACGATATTGAACGGTTGCCCCCAGAGCTTATTCGCAAGGGACGACTGGACGAAATTTTCTTTGTTGATTTGCCTTCCTGTGAGGTGCGTGAAGACATTTTTTGCATCCACCTGAACAAACGTGGGCAGCAGGCCACGGCCTTCGATTTGTCGCGTTTAGCTCAGTGCAGCGATGGTTTTACTGGCGCCGAAATAGAGCAGGCAGTGGTGGCCGGGTTATACAGTGCAGGGGCAGGAAATCAGCCCCTGGATCAGACCTTGCTGGAAGCGGAGCTGGCGGCCACGGTGCCATTGTCGGTGACCATGGCGGAATCGCTGGGCCGCCTGCGGCAGTGGTGTCAGGGGCGAGCGGTCAGTGCCGGGGGGTGACTCTGATTTGTTAGAGAACTGCTGAATAACGCCTTGTGGACTCAGCCTTTCAAGGCGGCTCGCAATCTATACACGGGACACAGAGAGCGGGGGCTGAAGGACACATCTGCAGTGCTTTGTCGTTAGGAAAGAGAGCCGCTTTACCCGTCGGGACAAAACATAACCGGCTAGCCTTGTGGCCATGCTGAGTACGCAAGGCGTTATTCAGCAGTTCCTTATTAGGGCGGGCCTCCAGGTTCCAGTGCGCCGCTTGTTTAGTCGGGTGTGCCGTCGTTGGCGAGCTGTGGTGTTGCATCCGTTTTGTGAGTCTGAGTGAAGCGTACCAGCGTATCGCGTAACACATTGAGTTCTACGGGTTTGGGCAGATGGGCATTCATGCCGGCAGCCAGGCTGCGGTCTTTGTGCTCACGCAAAATGTGGGCGGTCAGGGCCACAATCGGCACCGCCGGCAAGGCTTGTTTTTGCTCGTGCTCTCGAATCATTCGGGTGGCTTCGAAGCCATCCATCTCAGGCATTTCGCAATCCATCAAAATTAGGTCGTAACGCGTTTTGCTGGCCAGTTCCAAAGCTTCTTTGCCGTTGGAGGCGATGTCTGCTTTCAGGCCTAATTTGCCGAGCATGCCGCGAATCACTTTCTGACTCAGATAGTGGTCTTCCGCCACCAGCAATTTCAGGCCAGGGTCCGGTTGGTGGGGAGGTTGGGGCGGTGAGTCTGGAGACTGCTTGCCTAGCCCCAACTCTTCTGCCAAGGCTTGGCGCAGCCGCGGAGCGGAAACGGGTTTTGAGAGCACCCGGTGGATCCCCACGTTACGAGCCTGAGTGGCGGTGGGGGCGTTGTTGATGCCGGTGAGCATTACTAGCACGGTGGGATGCACAATCACCGGGTCTTCATGGATACGAGCAGCCAGCTGCATGCCATCCATGCCGGGCATGTGGTGATCAAGAACCACGATATCGTACGGTTCATTGATATTGGCTTGGGTACGCAATGAGGCGAGTGCTTCGCGGGGGTCGTGGCAAGCCGTGACGCGCATGCCCCAGGACAGGGCGTGGTGACGCAGTACTCGAGTTACTGTGGTGGAATCGTCGACGACCAGCAGGCTGCGTCCAGCGAGCTGGGAGGTATCCACGTTTGAGCTTGGCGTTGGGGAGTTTTCCGCCGGTAGTGGAACCACGAACCAGTAATGCACATCTCTGTTATCTCGCAAGGTGCCTAGCCGTCCGCCCAGCACCTCTACTAGCTGCTCAGCAATGGCTAGGCTCAAGTGGCTGCTTTCACTCTGTTTTTGGTTGTCTCGAAGCCGGTTAAGGGTTTCTTCGCTCATGGCGCTGCCGGTGAACCCGAAGCGGACCCGGTCGGCCTGGCCGGTGGGCTCCATGGATACGTCGACTACCAGTTCGCCGGGGTGGCCGTGGCGAATCAGGGCGCCCATAAGATTGGTGACGATCTGGCGTAGCCGTCCGGCATCCCCGATGACCCGGGTGGGCACGTTGGTATGTACATGAGTAATCAATTCGATCTGTTTTTCTTCGGACCGCTCCTTGAACAGGTCGATGGCTTCCATGATCAGGTCGTGGATATCCAGTACGCTATGGTTGATGTCTGTGCCACGGGTGGAAAGCTGGGAGTGCTCAAGCACGTCATTGATGATGCGCAGCAGATTGTCGCCGGCATTCTGGATGGAACTCACGCATTCACGCTGGTTGGGTGTTAGCGGGGTGTCAGCGAGGATTTCCGCCATGCCGAGAATGCCGCTGAGAGGAGTACGTACATCATGGCCGATCCGGGACAGGGTTTCTCGGCGGGTGGCATCCACGGTTTCCGCCACGGCTTGTGAGCGCGTTTGTTCGATATGAAGGAGCGCCCGGTGGCGATGGCTGACCCTCAAGCCGACCCCCAACGTTACCGCTTCCAGGATGGTGCTGGCCAGCAACCACTGTGGCAGTTCTGCATTGGTTTGCAGAACACCCAGGTAGGCAAGGCACACTAGCATGGTAGGGCCGCTCACCAGCACGGTAGTAAAAAAAAATAGCCCACCGCCATTCAACTCCCAATGCCAACAGGTATAGCCCAGGAACAGTAATAAAAAGGCAGCCAAACTCACGCTGACGAAGCTGATACTGGCTGCCAAGGTAACCGGCAATACTAATGTCAGGGGTATCAGAGCCAATGCTCCCCATTTCAACAATTGGGTGCTGCGATGCAAAAGCGGGGCTATCTCTGAAAGATCGAAGAAGGAGCGTGCCACTCCGGCGGTGGAAAATAGAGTGAGCATCATCATGGTGAACAGGATGCGAGGTTGAACGGAGCTGTTTTCTGTCAGTGAGAGGGGAAGAAACCCTGCCAAGATTAGACTGATGGCGAGAATGCCGAGAATAAAACCGCAATGGTAAAAGTAGGTTTTTCCTCCACGCATGATGCCGGCGATCAGATTGTAGATGGCGAGGATGAGCAGTGCCCCGGTGAGGACCATGTAGACCGCCGTGGAGGCACTTTGTTTTTCCAATTGGGCGTTAATGCTGTTCAGGGTTAGACCATAGGTGAGATGCCCATGTGGCTGGAGCTGCAAATAAATCAGCTGCGGCTCGCCGGTGGGCAGGTGTAGCCTGTAGCTAACATCTCGCCCGGGGATGCGTTGCTCTTTACCGGCCTGGTGGTAATGGCCATCAGAATCGGGCTGGAATACGCGTGCATCCGGGTTGCCTTTAAGGGTGAGCGCGAAGTCCTGCTTGTTGCTCAGCTCATTCTGCAGGGCCACGCGCACCCACCATTTGCCATCACTAATCCCCAATCGTTCGATATAGCGAGTGGCGGGCTGAAAGTGGTTGCTGATTGGGGGCTGGCGGATGGTGGAGATATCACCCTCTTCATTGGTGTCAGGGTAATATTCAGAATAGATAGTAATGCGCGCTTGATCAGGCTCGCTATGAACCACGAAGGGGGGGGGGATATCTGCAAAAACCGCATTGGTGCTGGCCCACAGGACCAGCACCAAGAGAAAGAATAGTGGTTTAGGCCTGTACAGTCTCAGTATGGACTTCTTCTGTTGCATCCGCTGGTTTTCCCCGGTCAAGCACATAGGCGTTCAAGCCTGCTTCGGAGAGGATATAGGCTCCAAGCTCACTACGTCGACCATCACCGCATACCACATAGAAAAAATCTTTCTCCAGGCTCTGGACGGCGCGGCGTAATTCATTGAGTGGCAGGTTGCGGGCACCGGGAGTGCGGTCATGGCGGAATTCCATGGGCAAACGGACATCCACCAGAATACAGGCAGTGTCGGCTTCCAGCACCATGGTATCCAGCTCGTCTTCGGTGAGATGGCGAATCACCGAATCCTGCAGAATCGCTTGGAAATCATTTTTACCCAGACACATGAGTATACCATCGCTGGTCATGGTGATCGTCGCGTTACGGGGGCTGTCACTGATCAGGGCATCTTCACCAAAAAAACGGCCAGCAGAAAGGGCGGCGAGGGTTTCCTGTTTGGCGCCCTTGGTGCGGGTGACCATGGCTTTGCCTTGTTTGATCACGAACAGGATGTCGCCGTCGTCGCCTTCGCGGACAATGGTTTCACCTAACTGAACTTCGCGCTCCTCGAATTTCACGAACAGGCTGTGGATCATGGCCGGGGGCACGGCGGAGAACAGTTCCGATGAAAGCAGCGCGTCCATCCAGTCCCGTTCATTTGCATCGCCCTCATCGTCAAGCATGGACTCGGCGGCTTGGGTCCACGTCATCAGCAGGTCGAGCTTGTTGCGGTCGATGGCATACAAAGTGGTGGCTTCGGCGGTTATCGCATTGATGGTGTGTTCGGCGTAGTTGTCGATAGCCAGGTAATTTTCATCGTCGTCAGCGGCAAAATGGCGTACTTGAAAACTGGCATCGGTGAGATCCAGTGAACCTTGAATCAGGAAGTAGGCCTTGTCGCTGCTTTGGCCGCGCTTGAACAGGAGTCGACCGGGGCCAATCTTGATGACGTTGATTTGGCCCTGGATTTCATTGCGGTGGGATTCGCTCAGGCAGTCAAAAGGAATGAAATTCTCAAGACGTGACATATCCGCCGTTTGATTCGACATGGCAACCCCCCCTAAGGTGTGTGGGTGGGTGAGCCGGAGTCGGCTCACCTTTAATTCTTAGTTGCCTGTACTTTATGCTTTTTCGCGTGCGACTGCACGGTAGCCAATGTCGGAACGGTATTGGGCGTCACGCCATGTGATCTGCTTCACACCTTCGTAGGCGTTGGCCTGGGCTTCACCGACGGTGTCGCCGACACCGGTAACGCAGAGCACCCGACCGCCACTGGTGAGGACTTGGCCCTCTTTTTCGGCGGTCCCGGCGTGGAAGACCTTCACAGTATTAGAATCGGCCTGGTCCAGCCCCTTGATGGCATCCCCCTTGTTGTAGCTGTCCGGGTAGCCGCCAGCGGCCATCACCACACCTAGCGTGGGTCGCGGGTCCCAGCGTATCTCGGCCTTGTCCAGCTTGCCTTCCAGCGCAGCCAAACACAGGCTGGCCAGATCGGATTGCAGGCGCATCATGATTGGCTGGGTTTCCGGGTCGCCAAAGCGACAGTTATACTCAATCACCTTGGGAGCGCCTTCCGGGTTGATCATCAGCCCCGCGTACAGGAAGCCAGTATAAGGCATGCCCTCGGCGGCCATGCCTTCCACGGTGGGGGTGATGACTTCGTCCATGATTCGCTGGTAGACCGCGTCGGTGACCACCGGGGCCGGGGAGTAAGCGCCCATGCCGCCGGTGTTGGGGCCCGTGTCGCCGTCGCCGGCACGCTTGTGATCCTGGCTGGTAGCCATGGGCAGAACGTTTTTGCCATCGACCATGACGATGAAGCTGGCTTCTTCGCCTTCGAGAAACTCTTCGATCACTACACGGTGGCCGGCATCGCCAAATTTGTTGCCGTCCAGCATGTCGCGTACGGCATCTTCCGCTTCCTGCAGAGTCATGGCGACGATGACGCCTTTGCCTGCGGCCAGACCATCGGCCTTGATCACGATAGGGGCGCCCTGTTCGCGTACGTAGGCCAATGCCTCATCCATGTCAGTGAAGTTACCGTAGGCGCCGGTAGGGATATTCTGGCGAGCCAGAAAATCCTTGGTGAAGGCTTTGGAGCCTTCCAGTTGCGCCGCCGCCTTGCTCGGGCCGAAGCATTTCAGGTCATTTTCCTGGAAGGTGTCGACCAAACCCTCTACCAGAGGCGCTTCCGGGCCAACAATGGTCAGGTCGATGCTATTGTCTTTGGCAAAGGCCAGCAGCCCGGGTTGATCCAGTACGTCCAGGGCCACATTTTTCAGCTTGGCCTCGCGGGCGGTACCGGCGTTGCCGGGAGCAACGAAGACAGTTTCTACCTGTTCGGCTTGAGCCACTTTCCATGCCAGCGCATGCTCGCGGCCACCGCCGCCAATGATGAGTACCTTCATGGGGTGATCCATTTGCTATGAATGGTTAATCCTGATCGCATGTCGTGATCGGCGATGAGCTTGACGCCAGACGCCCAACGCGGGACCGGAGGGTCGCTTCATGCGTTGGACGTTTGACGGCCAGTGTTAATGCCTGAAATGGCGCATGCCGGTGAAGACCATGGCCATGCCGGCTTCATCGGCGGCAGCAATGACTTCTTCATCACGGATCGAACCGCCGGGCTGGATCACGCAGCTGATCCCTACCTTGGCGGCGTTGTCGATGCCGTCGCGGAACGGGAAAAAAGCATCGGAGGCCATCACCGAGCCCTCCACTTGCAGGCCGGCATGTTCAGCCTTGATAGCCGCGATGCGTGCAGAATTCACTCGGCTCATCTGGCCGGCGCCTACGCCTATGGTCTGACGGTCTTTGGCGTAGACAATGGCATTGGATTTGACGAACTTGGCGACTTTCCAGGCGAAGATCAGGTCGTGCATTTCGGCTTCGGTGGGCGCGCGCTTGGTGACCACTTTCAATTCACTTTCGGTGATCATTGTGAGGTCGCGATCTTGCACCAACAGCCCGCCGTTGACGCGCTTGTAGTCCAGGCCGGAAGCCTCTACACCCTCCATTTCACCACACACCAGTACCCGCACATTTTTCTTAGCGGTGGTGATGGCCAGGGCTTCTTCGGTGACGCTGGGGGCGATGATCACTTCCACAAATTGGCGATCGACGATGGCCTGGGCGGTGGCGGCATCCAGTTTGCGGTTGAAAGCGATGATGCCGCCGAAGGCGGATTCGGTATCGGTGGCGAAGGCCAGATCATAGGCTGTGGTAATGCCATCCAGGCTCACCGCCACACCACAGGGGTTGGCGTGCTTGACGATCACACAGGCGGGCTTGGTAAAGCCTTTTACGCATTCTAGCGCGGCGTCGGTGTCGGCAATGTTATTGTAGCTTAGCTCTTTGCCCTGCAGCTGTTTTGCGGTGGCGATGGATGCCGGAGCCGGGTTGCGCTCGGTGTAGAAAGCCGCTTTCTGGTGCGGGTTCTCGCCATAACGCATATTCTGGGTTTTTTCGAAGTTCAGGTTGATGGTACGCGGAAAGTCGTCATTGCTCATACCATCTTGGCCGCCCACCTTCTTGCCAAAGTAGTTGGCGATGGCACTGTCATAGGCGGCGGTGTGTTCGAACGCCTTGATGGCCAGGTCAAAACGCAAGTCATCAGACAGCCCGCCGTTGTTGGCGGCCATGTCGTCGAGTACGCGCTGGTAGTCGGCGGCGTCAGTGACAATGCCAACGCTGGCATTGTTCTTGGCGGCAGAGCGAACCATGGCCGGGCCGCCAATGTCGATGTTCTCGATGGCGTCTTCCAGAGAGCAATCCGGGTTGGCCACGGTGGCCTCGAAGGGGTAAAGGTTGACCACCACCAGATCAATGGGGCTGATGTCGTTGTCGGCCATGACCTGCTCGTCCTGGCCGCGACGACCAAGGATGCCGCCATGCACTTTCGGGTGCAGGGTTTTCACCCGGCCGGCCATCATTTCCGGGAAACCGGTGTAGTCGGAGACTTCGCGCACGGCGACGCCGGCCTCCTGCAGTTTCTTGAAGGTCCCGCCTGTGGACAATAGTTCCACGCCCTTGTCGGCCAAGGCCTGGGCGAATTCGACGATACCGGTTTTATCGGAAACACTGATCAGTGCACGTTCAACATTGCTCATGGGGTTTCACCAAGTTGCGTAGTCTTAATTAATACGAGGGCTAGAAACAAAAAAAGGG
>UEXN01000737.1_pt1 | contig 29763 bp, 15 predicted proteins | sample 1796711 | NCBI WGS metagenome assembly UEXN01 (sample SAMEA4772470, study PRJEB27181) | metagenome | reverse complement strand
CAACAATATTTACCAGATCTTATGGAAAAAGAAGCTGAAGTTTTCGGACCGAGAACTATTTCAGGATTTCTTTCACAAGTAGGAGCTGAAGAGGCAATGCAAGCTGATCAAGTTGTATGGTCTGAACAATCAAGATTACATTTATCTTACACGGCTACAGTAGACGCAGATGGAGATACAAATGGTACTATCGCAATCACAGCTGATATTGACGGAGATACAGCTGTAGGTTCTACAACAAGTAGAACTCACGGTATTAGAGTTAATGACATTGTGTTAATCGCACAAGCTGGTGTTGTTGTTAAGGCTTTAGCTGTTGAAACTCCAGATTCAAACGTTGTTTCAGTTGAACCTTATGCTACAGCTGCTTTGTCAACTTTATCTGATGGTACGGCTACTGTATTAGTTATTGGTTCTGAGTATGGTAAAGGAGCTTCTTATGCTGATGAAACTGGTACTTACAAGACAGATTCAAGAGGTGCTAACGAGCCTACGTTCAAATCGTTCCACAACAAACCAATCATTATGAAAGATTACTACGAAGTATCAGGTTCTGATGTTTCTAGAGTTGGTTGGATTGAAGTAGCTTCTGAGGATGGTCAAGCTGGATACATGTGGTACTTAAAAGCTGAAGCTGATACAAGAGCTCGTTTTAACGATCACTTGGAAATGACTATGCTTGAAGCTGAGAAAACTGCTGCTGCATCTATCATTGGTTTTGGTGCTAACAGTCAAGTTAGAGGTGCTGCTGATGCTGGCGCTAATGGTGCTGGTACTGAAGGTTTATTCGCTGCTATTGAAAGTAGAGGTAATGTAACCTCAGGTATTACTGGTGTTAACGCTGCTACTGATTTAGCTGAGTTTGACGCTATCTTAGCTGAGTTTGATTCTCAAGGTGCTATTGAAGAAAACATGATGTTTGTAAACAGAGCTACTAGTTTAGCTATGGACGACATGCTAGCTTCTATGAATTCTTACGGGGCTGGTGGTACTTCTTATGGAGTATTTAACAACTCTGAAGATATGGCATTAAACTTAGGTTTCTCTGGTTTCAGAAGAGGTTCTTACGATTTCTACAAGTCTGACATGAGATACTTAAATGATAAAGCTACAAGAGGTGGTATTAACAGCGCTGCTGGTTCTGCTGCTATCCGTGGGATTATTGTTCCAGCTGGTACGTCTACTGTTTACGACCAACAGTTAGGTAAAAACTTAAAGAGACCATTCTTACACGTTCGTTACAGAGCTTCACAAACTGACGATAGAAGAATGAAAACTTGGGTTACTGGTTCTGTTGGAGCTGCTACATCTGCTTTAGATGCGATGCAAATCCACATGTTATCAGAAAGATGTTTAGTTACACAAGGTGCTAACAATTTCATGTTAATGAAATAAGCATTATTTATATTAAAGACCGGGGCTTCGGCCTCGGCCTTTTATTTTTATTAATTTATATTATATTATATTATGGCAAAAAAACAAAAAACAGAAAAGGTTGTAAAACCTTTAATAGAAAAAGACTTCGAAGAAGTTGAAACAATGGAAGAAACAGTTACAGAGTTTTTTGAAGAACCTGTAGTTGAAGAACCAAAAGCAAGAGAAAGATTAAAACCATCTAACGAATGGGAAATTAAAGATAGGGTTTATTATTTAAAAGGTGGTAAAAGACCTTTATCTAGATCAATAAGATCTACAGGTATATTTTATTTTGACGAAGAAAAAGGTTACGAAAGAGAGCTTAAGTACTGTCAAAATCAAAAAACATCATTTGTTGATGAAATGAAAGGTGACCAAAGACTAGAGCACATTGTGTTTAGATCAGGAAGCTTGTATGTGCCAAAAGAAAAAACAGTTTTACAAAAGTTGCTTTCTTTATACCATCCAGGTAAAGATGTTATGTATGAAGAGTACAAACCATCTGCAATCGCTGCTGATGAAATTGATATATTAAATATTCAAGTTGACGCTTTGATTGCGGCTAGAAATATTGACATAGATATGGCAGAAGCTATCATGCGTGTAGAGAAAGGATCTGAAGTATCTAGCTTGAGTTCTAAAGAGCTTAAAAGAGATTTACTAGTATTTGCTCGAAACAACCCTAAACTCTTCTTAGAGTTAGCGGATGACGAAAACGTAATGCTAAGAAACTTTGGTATTAAAGCTGTTGAAAATGGGATACTAAGATTGTCTTCAGATCAAAGAAACTTTTTGTGGGGTAGTAACGGGAGAAAGTTAATGGTTATACCATTTGACGAGCACCCTTATACTGCTTTAGCACATTGGTTTAAAACTGATGAAGGAATGGAGATCTACTCTAATATAGAGAAAAGATTGAATCAATAACAACAATAATATGGTCGCCTCTCGGGGCGATCATTTATTAAAATTAAATTAATATGAGTGATAATAAACCTAGAGGATTAGGTGATTCAATAGAAAAAATAACCAAAGCAACTGGTATAAAAAAAGTTGTAGAAACGGTTAGTAAAGTTACAGGAAAAGATTGTGGTTGTGGTAAAAGAAAAGACAAGCTAAATCGATTGTTTCCTTATAACACAAATAAATAAAAAATGGCAGAATTCGGAATAAATATAGATACGGTTTATCAAACAGTACAAGCTTTAGCTAACAAAGAACAAAGAGGCTACCTAACACCTCAAGAATTTAATTTGTTTGCTAACCAAGCTCAGATGGATATTTTTGAGCAATATATTTATGATCTTGGAGCTCATACGGCCCAGTCCGAAGACATGCATGTAATGGGTGATGCCATAGCGTTACTCTACAATAAATTAGAACCTTGGCTTTCAATACAAACTGTATCCGGCGGAACAACACTACCACCTAATGGTAGAAACGGTAGAATATTTGTAAATAGAAATGGTGTTCGTAGAACTCTTAGACTAGGAGATCAAGATGAAATAAGAAACTTAAGAGGATCAAGATGGCACAAAGCTGGTTTTGATGAAACTATATATTTTGAAGATGGACACAATAGAATACAAGTGTGGACTGGTGCTGCGCAAGTAACGTCTGGAGTTACGTGTGAGCATATTGTAGGTAGACCTAACTTAGTATACTGGGGTTACGTTATTGTTAACGAAAAACCAATGTACAACCCTACTGCTAGTGCTCATTTTGAAATACATTCAAACGATCAAACTGATCTTATTATAAAAATATTAAAGTTAGCTGGAATATCTATAGAAGATGATCAACTATATGGTATGGCAGAAGCTGAAGACGGGGCTAACACACAACAAGAAAACAAACACTAAACTATGCCAGTAACATTACCAGTACCAGGAGGTGGAGGAGCCACTCCTCAATCTCAATATTACACAAACACACCACAGTTTGGAGAGTATCAATTTGTGAGTTTGGCTGAAATTATAAACAACTTTGTTGCAACGTATATTGGCGAGGGTAAAATATTACAAAATACTTTGCGTGGCGATGTACATTTTCACGCTCATAGAGCATTACAAGAGTTACACTACGATACTTTAAAATCTTGCAAAGCCTTAGAGGTTGAAGTTTGTGCTAACTTAAGAGTTCCACTTCCACACGACTATGTTAACTATACTAAAATAACAGTTGTTGGTGAAGGTGGTGTAGAGCATGTTTTATACCCAATGCGTCATACTAGCAATCCACAGACTATAGTTCAGGATACTGACGAGTGCACAGATTGTGGTGATACTAGTGATAGTTATACATTCCCGGTTGTTGATGCTTGTGATGCCGATGCTCCAGGTTCATCTACATGGGATGCTTTTTCAAGTGGTGGATTATCAACTGGCGTTAGTTCTTCTTCAAGCCATCATGGTCACGCTCATAGTCACCACGATGATTCATTTGAAAATAGGTTTGGCTTACAGCCAGAACACGCTCAAATAAACGGTTCATTTTTTATTGACTGTAAAACCGGTATGATATACTTTAGCTCAAATATTTCCGGTAAAAAAGTGATTATACACTATTTAAGTGATGGTCATGGAACTGCAAACGAGGCTATGGTACCAAAATTAGCTGAAGAAGCTATGTACAAGTGGATAGCCTACGGTTGTGCTTCTGCTAGAATGGATATTGCAGAGGGTGTTATACAAAGATTAAAAAAAGAAAGATTTGCTGAAACAAGAAAAGCAAAGATAAGACTATCAAACATAAAAATTGAAGAGATCACTCAGATAATGAGAAACAGATCTAAATGGATTAAACACTAGAGCATGCCAGAATTAAAGAATACCTTTACTGCTGGGAAAATGAATAAAGATCTCGATGAGAGAATTATTCCTAGCACTGAGTATAGAGAAGCATTAAATATTGGAGTGGCTACATCTGAAGATAGTGATGTTGGAGCTGCTCAAAACATATTAGGTAACGTAAAACTTACGTGCGCTATCCAAGGGCCAAATCAAAAGTATTTAGAATCATCAAGACATATAACATCTACGGCTGATCCTTTAACAGATCAAATTTACAGATTTATAAACACTAGCGGGGATTTACCTGCTGATGACCCAAGCAACGTTTGGATGGATAGGATAATAGAGTTTGATACAACAGCGCCCTTAGCAGAACCTTGTAGTAGTTTTGAAGAAGGTATATTAGTTGCTAATAAAGAAAAAGCGGTATTAATTGATATATGGAAAGTAAAATGCACAGTCATAAGTTCTAGCGAAGAATGCGCTGATGGTAACACTACGCTTGTAGTTGGCCCTGAAAATGTTTTTCAAATAAGACATGGTATGCTTGTTCATGGGGCTGGTATAAATGAGTCTGACGAAGTATATGTTGTATCTACAGAAATTGTAAGTATTAACCAGATAAAGTTAAATTTAAATAAAACTTTAAACAGTTCTATATCAGGTGTTATAACACTTGAGGCAGACAGAGTTTTAAACTTTTCTCCAGATAGATACATAACTGGAGTTAATGTTTTAGACGGAATGATATTTTGGACTGATAATTACTCAGAACCTAAAAAAATAAATATAGAGAGAAGTAAGGCTGGTAGTGTTGTTACTAGAAGCGTTGCTGATTTAAAATATAGTTTTCAAGATTTTGATCAACATACTAGATTAATTGTAAATGAAATTAACCCAACAATCTGTACCAAGGAATCACCTAACCCATGTGATGACGGTCCTGATGTTAGTAAATTTGGTTGTACAGATCCTTTAGCCCTTAATTACGACGGTAGTGCTACTACAAATGATGGTTCTTGTTGTTACATTTCAGGGTGTATGGATCCACTTTACGTACAGTTTGATCCATCAGCTTGTGTTAGTAATCCGGCGGATTGTATTGATCTTATTGTTGATCCATCTACTGGTCCTTGTGATAATTTACCTTTAGAAGGTGTTTACAGCGGAAACGTTAATGTACATGAGTATCCAGGAGATTATGTTTCTAAAACCCAAGTCAACCACTCCCCACTTACTTATGACCCTGCTATTTGGAACGTAGACTTAAGATCAGCTAAATTCCAATTTCTTGGCGGAAGCACTACATCTGGTTTTAGACATGACGTTAGATATATTGCTGTAGGTAAAACTAACACGTATGGCGGTAGAATGTGTAGAAACTCAAATACAAATCCACTAATTTTTCATCCATCGGACAACAATTATCTTTATCCCCCTGAATATTCTGATACAGCTGTTTTACCTACTTTAAAATCTGGACGTCATTTTACTGGAAGTCTTAGTCACCCTAGTGGCTTTGAAGAGTCGGTAACATTTTTCTGTTATCAAGATCTTTTAACATGGTACTTATCGCTTTTACCTGACTCACAATTCATTCCTGATAATAGTTATCTCGCAAACCCTCCATACCAAAGTTACTATGATAACGCAGTAGCGCTCGGTGGGGTTTTTGACTTAAATGGAATTATATCAACTGTACAGTCTGATGTGCTAATAGTTTACACTGACTCGGAGTTATGTTAAGAATTAAAATAAAATAAACAAGAAATATGGCTAACAAAGGAACATTAAGTGGTTATGGTATTGCATCTGGACAACCTCAACAACCAGCAGGCACTCTTGCTGGTCCATTATCTACACCAGGGCAGGGCGTTTCGTTTCCAGTAAGACCAGCAACCAATTCTTGGGTTGTTAATTCTGGAAAAGGTTTTAGTGGTGGTAGTTCTTTTAATCAAAGTTCAACAGCAACTTACGTGCCAACTATTTTCCAAGAAACATGTCAAGACGTTTATGTTCAAGAAAAACACATATCCGTTGTTAGAAAAGGACCAACAGCTCCACCAACCTTAGAAATGTTTAGTTATACTAGAGCGGATCTAAATGCTAATGGATTAGTTGATATTGAAAAAGAGTTTAATGGAGCTGATCCAGGTATGATGATAAGTCACTTTCCTATGTCTGGTGGCACCACTATTATTCTTATAAGTGCTTTTTACAAACCTAACGGTGATAGAAAAATTGCTGGTGACGAGGTTGTATTGCCTATACTAGATATTGACATGGACTGGCAGGATGGGGATGTAATAGTTATCTCCCACGAGTATGTTGATACTTCTGGTATAAAAAAAAGTGCATCATGTAGAGCTGTTGTAACAGATACGCAGAATAACGCCACAAGCCTTGTAGCATGTACTCTTTTAACAAACACTGTTGGTTTTCCTAGTGAGGTTGATCAATTTGATTTGTTTACAGCAAAGCTCGTTCAAGGAGACCCAATGTTTGAGCTTAAATTCCCTAAATTTGCTTATAGATATAAATTTGAAGATGGTGAGTACTCTGTGTTTTCACCGTGGTCTCAAATAGCATTTATACCTGATGAATTTGATTATTTTCCTAAGAAAGGTTATAATCTAGGTATGACAAATAGACTAAGATCTTTAAAAATAAAAGATTGGGTTCCTAAAAATATACCAAAAGATGTTGTTCAGGTTGACCTTTTGTTTAAGCAGTCAAATTCACCTAACGTTTATACAGTTGAAAGCTTTAAGCAAGATGATGTAAATTTACCTGGTAAAAGTTATAACCACTGGAACTCACCTGGTACCGGTGCTAATTTTGGCAGCTACACAGTTAACTCTGAGCTAATACACGCTACTGTTGCGTCAAACCAAATGTTAAGACCTTGGGATAATGTTCCAAGAAAAGCTTTAGGTCAAGAAATAACGGCAAATAGATTGGTCTTTGCTAATTATGTTCAAAACTACAATACAATAGATAATAATGGTGCCGAGATAAAACCGATGTTTAGTATTGCTGCAACTTTTGAAGAGACACAAACTACACCTGATTTAATTAGACTACCTGGAAAATCGTTAAAGTCAATGCGTCAATACCAATTAGGCGTCGTGTATAGGGATAGATATGGTAGAGAAACACCTGTGTTGACATCGGAGTCAGGTACTTTTAAAATTAAAAAAGATACAGCTCAAAACTATAATAAAGTAAATATAAATATAACATCTGATGCACCAGACTGGGCTGAATCATTTACAATTTACGTTAAAGAAACATCAAACGAATATTACAATTTAGCGATGGATAGGTGGTATGATGCTGAAGATGGTGGTATATGGGTATCGTTTCCATCTTCTGAAAGAAACAAGATAAACGATGAGAGTGTATTGTATTTAAAAAAGCAACACGATTCAGACATACCAGTTACTACTGACGAAAAGTATAAAGTTATAGATATTAAAAACAACGCGCCTACGTTTATAAAAACAGATAAACAATTTTGGGGAGGTGTGGATATGATGCTACCGCCAGCCGGTTGGGGTACAAACGGAAGACCTGGTAGCTGGCAGTCAGGTATGTTTGGAAGTACTGGCCTACCATTACAAGGTAGGTTCTTTTTAGATGTATATGCTGAGTATGCGGAGCAAACTGTATTAGCTGGCATGAAGTCCATGAATAAAGACGGTCTTCAAGTTAGAATCTGCCAAGGCGCCGGTCAACTTGGAACCGCTTACACCGCTTCTACAGTTACCAATCAAAACACGAGTAAATCTGACTGGTATGATGTTTCAAGAATAAGTTTTATAGGTGAAGAGCCAGCAACATACGTAGAATCTTATACTAGTCCAAATACTGGTATCACTACTGAGGTTGAACTAGAAGAGCCAAACGCTCAGCATCCACTAATAAGAATAACATTAGAAAAAAAGATGGGAGCTGACATGGCTTTTACTGAACCTAACGATAATTTAGATCTATCTAGAGGTTTGTCTTTAGAAGTAAGAAATTCTATAGTTAGAGATAAAGCTCAATTTGAAGGAAGGTTTTTTGTAAAGCTTCACAGAAGCAACGATTTAGTTAGAAACATAATACAACCATCAAACCCATTGGCAGACGCTGTCTATGTTGTAGAAAGTAAAGGTATAAAATACCTTTGTGATGCTCATCCAGGAGTTCAAGAATGGTCTTCGCATGTTCCATTACAAACTAGGACACTCCCAACGTCATCTGGTAAGTTAACAAATTATATTAAACCAGGTATAGCTATTGGTAGATATGGTGACCCTGGTTTCCCAACAGTAAATCAAGTGCAAACGGTTAGTAGTTATAGTGCTGCTGCGGCTGGTTGCGATTGGAGAGATGTGATGGGTGGTTGGAAGTTTCGCCCATCTACTAATTGTGGTAGTGGTGGTAGAACTAATGACCAAGGTACTTTTGTAAGTGATTTTCCAAACCAACAAGGTACGTATCCTTATAGTAACGCACCCGTAGGCGAAATGGGTTGCTGGCCATTTGCACCTGGACCAGATTTTGATAACAACAGTTGGACAGATTTTGGTCTTGGCGGCGGAGGTCACGAAACCTACGTGCATGGTTGGGCTAATAATAGTGGTAATCCAAGTTGGTGGGGTAATAAATTCACACCACACACGGATAGTCATGGTCAAACAAAAGTTAGTAGCAATCAGCCTTATAATTGGCCTTCGTTTATACCCTCGCAATGGGAGCCATCAAGCAAAAAAACTTCTCAAAATTTTACTTGGTATAACGTTGATGATAATGGCAGTTTTTTAAGTGGAGTTAGTTTCAATGATGGCTTTGATCCTGAAACAGCACGTGAAGAGATAGGAGAAGGTGTTAACCCTTATTTAAAGCCAGCTATTTGGGGTAGAGATTGTTTTGTAAGAGGTGCTTGGGAAAAAGAACTTGGTATTGATTTAAGATCTGTAGAGGTTACAACACATGCGGGTCCAAAGGTACCAGGAGTAATGTGGACTCCAAACACAATGTCTGATTTAAATAGAGACTGGATGGGTTACTGGAATACTGGTACTGGTTCTTTTGATACTCAATGGCCTTTTGTGCGAGCTTCTTGGGATAGATGGTTTATAGATAAAGTTGGTGCAGCTGAAAACTACGCTGGGTCTGGTATATGGGATGATGACAATGTTTCACACATAGCTATCTCTTATTGGGGTATAGGCACAAATATTGGTAACATAACAGATCCTCACGATTTGTCTTATCATCAAGAGGGAGAGCTTACGTTTGCAAACTCTATAAGTACTGTAGGTACTATGTTTAGATTTAAATCTGATCCTGATCAAACTATTTACACTATAACAGATGTTAAAGTTGAAAAGGTGTTTAACTATGAAAGTTTCCATGGTAACTGGGGTTATGATGATGATGGCGATGATGTTGCTGATCAAGTTGGAAAAGTTCTTCCACCGCTTGGCCCAGTAAAACGTCACCCACGAGGTTTAGGTGGTCACCATTTGTTTTACTCTGACCTATGGCAAGGAGACGATTTAGATAGAGAGAATACTGGTAGAGCAATGCAAAACAATAGGTTAAGATTTAACCTTGTTTTAGACAAAAAAATTGGTAGTGGTCCAAATGGATTTGACCCTATATACAACCACGTTGCACCCGTTTTTAATCATCCAACTCTTGATGATGGAACTTTAGTTTGTAATATACCAAATTGGGGTGGAGGTGTTAGAGCAAGAAACATCTACGATAAAACAGCAGCTAGTCATGTTAGTTTAGAAAAGGGTGGTACGCCATGTCCTTTAGGGGATAATAGCGATCCAACATCAACAGCTAATTCAACTACAAGATATTCTATGTATAATCTTGCTAGTTACTGGAACTCTACATCAGCTGCTGAAACATTGTTAGATGCGGCTGGCGGAGAGCAACCTGAAAACTTAGATCACGCTTTTTACACTAACAATCCTGGTGCACATATTGGTTTACATGAAAGAGGTTTAAATGAAACTTTTATAGAAATAATTGAATTTTATGATGGCGAGGATGCTACTAAGCCAATGAGTAATAATCCAGGTGTTTTTGAAACAGAACCAAGAGAGGACGTAGGTATGGATATCTACTATGCTGCTAGTCCATCATACCCTGTTAATTTAAAAAGATATAGATTTGATGTAGATGACGAACCAGGTTGGTATGATTACGGGTTAAGAGGAGAAGAGCACGTAAAGGTTGGTAGCGTAGCTATGAACAATGGTATTTCGGCTACTGTTGATGGTGTAGAAGAAAATAGAATTTGGACAAACTCTTCTATAACTGGTTTTGTTGTAGGGCAAACTGTTACTTTTGAAAGTCAAGGAGAAGGAGCTTACTACGGTATTGGTATTGATAATAACTTTGTTACAGGTAAGATAAGCGCTATCATTACAGATAAAATATTTGAAATAGAATCAGAAGTGCATAGTATGCAAAGAAGTTTAGGTTACTTTAATTGTTATTCATTTGGAAATGGAGTTGAGTCTAACAGAATTAGAGACGACTACAATCAAGTTACTATAGATAAAGGAGTTAAAGCATCAGCACCTTTAGCTGAGGGTTATGAAGAAGAAAGAAAAGCTAGTAGTTTTATATTCTCAGGTATATACAACTCTACTAGTGGTATTAATAGAACTAATGAATTCATACAAGCAGAGCCAATAACCAAGGATTTAAATCCAATTAATGGTAGTATACAAAAGTTATTTGCTAGAGATACTGATTTAGTTACGTTCTGTGAAAATAAAGTTTTCAAAGTATTAGCTAAGAAAGATGCTTTATTCAATGCAGATGGTAATAAGAACGTTACGTCTAACGCTGCTGTATTAGGTGCAACAGTACCTTTTGAGGGTGAGTTTGGTATATCAAGAAATCCAGAATCATTTGCATCGGAATCTTATAGAGTTTACTTTACAGATAAAGACAGAGGAGCTGTTATGAGGCTTTCTAAGAGTGGTTTAAAACCTATATCAGATAAAGGCATGAAAGATTGGTTTAAAGACAATCTGATGAACGCTAGCTCACTTATAGGTAGTTTCGATACTAGAGAAGATCATTACAACTTAACAATTGAAACTAAAGATCAAGATGGCATTGACAATGCTTACACATTAAGTTTTACTGAATCTAAAAACGGTGGTTGGATAAGTTTTAAAAGCTTTATAAAACAAGGCGGTATTAGTTATAAAAACAAATACTACACGTTCCCTTCAAATAACTTTAACATGATGTCCACGGCTGCCGGTTCTGATTCAAAAAGATTATACGGAGACAAGTACGGTGATGGAGTTGGTATGGCTGAGACTTGGATGCATCATGTGGACTTAGACTTTACTAGAGTTTCAGCACAAGAGCACAAAGGCGTTAATATAGTTTTCTTAATCCCAAGTGGAACAGGTCTTATCGTGGAGGGTATGAATGTTGAGGGTAATGGTGTGCCAGTAGACACTGTAGTCAACACAGTAAATCTTAATAACTCAATTGTACTTAACAAAAACGTATATATTGAAAATGCTGAGGTGCTAAGGTTTACTACAGCTAGAAATAACTTCTATAGTTTACAGTCTCACTCTATGGTAAGAACAATGTTCAATGGCGCACAAGGTACCGTTAAAAGATTTAAAACTTTAGATTACGAAGGTTCACAAGGTAAATCTTTAGCAAATACTAGTGATAATTATAAACTACACTTAGACGGTACAACTGTAAATGTTGGACAAGTTTATACTAACAACATGCCAAAAAATGGTTGGGAGGTGTTTGAGATAAAAACAGATATGCAAGATGGTAGTATACCAGAGTTTGTAGACAAAGAAAATAAATGGTTTAATTACATAAGAGGTTTTGAAAACGCTGGATTTGGAGATGATGTAGATACAGCTGAATTTTCAGCACAAGGCTTAGGAATAACAAATATATAAAAAATGACTTTAATTTACCCAGGAGGAGGAAATTGCGATCCAAACGAAGAGCCGTGTGTTGGGCCAGATTGTATTGACACGCCGGTAGGTGATCCAGACGGTCCAACTGGTGGTGATGGTTGTTTAATTAATTGTGGCGGACCAACTACTTGTACTGGCCCTGACTGTGTAGATGGTGAGTGTACTGGTCCTGACTGTAGTTATGGTGAAGATGGTGATTGGCATGTTTACTGGATGTGTGACGCTAACAATGTGCCTGTTAACCTAGGGGAGGTTATTGTACTTAACCCTAGCTCTCCTTCTAGCAACACCATGGAGGTTTTGGAATCACAAAACAAACACTTTGACGATTCAGACTTAGGATTTGAACAGTTTGGTTTAAATAAGATTCAAATTGGAGATACGTTTGAAAAACTTGATAATAACGATTACATAATCGTTGGAGAAGATGGGCCGGCATTTATAACGATTTTTCCTTGTTTTACTTATTTAGGTAAAAAATTTGCAGATTCACCTGGCCAAGCTGTTACAAACGGAGCAACATACACTGAGGTTCCCTGGGCTGATGGCTCAACGTATAACTATAGTAAAAATGGCGAACCCTGCGAATGCACTACAGCGCCACCACCGCCACTACCTGAAACCGGCTGTCAAGATCCAGCGGCTTGTAACTACAACTCAGAAGCAACGATTCACGACGAAGACTTATGCTGCTATGATGGTGGTTGTACCGACGAAGCTGCTGTAAATTACAATCCTGAGATTTGTTGTGATAATGGTACTTGTTGTTACACACCTGGATGTACTGATCCTAATGCTACGAATTATGACCCTGCGGCTTGTTTTGATGACGGTTCATGTTGTTTAAACGGTGGTTGTACTGATAGCACCGCTTTTAATTATAATGCATTAGCCTGCGAAGATGATGGAAGCTGTTGTTACACAGCTGGATGTACAGATGCAACCGCGACTAACTACGATCCATTAGCATGTTTTGATGATGGTTCATGCGAATACTGTGAAAGTACTGAAACTAATTCTTGCGAAATAAATGGGGCTACAAATATGAATGAGTTTTGGAATATTCAAAACATGCAAAGTGATGCTCACTTACAATGGTTTATTGATCCAAATAATTATCAAATTCCTTTTGGTAGCAGGTATTTTGAGATTGACTTTGATGATAGCCCATGTAAAAGTGAAGGTGGAGGTGGTGGTGGTGAATATAGCAGAGGTGGAGGTAATACGGATAATTCTTGCGTTGGACCAAATAATGGAAACTACATGCTTATAACAAGCTATGAAGTTTCGGTGGATTTGCAAGGTTCAGGCTCCGGAACTACCCAAACTCAAGTTGTAACCTCTTGGAACGATGCTATAACTTTTTTAAATAGTCCCATCGCAGCAAACAATCCCATATTCAACGAAAATATGGATTGGACTGCTGTTCAACTTTATCTTAGTGAGGTTTTCCAAAGTTGGAATATTAGCATGGTTGATTATGAATGCTGCGAGTGCACCGGTGGTTCAAGTTGCGGATGTACAGATGTATTAGCAACTAACTATGATCCGAATTCTACTTTTGACGATGGCTCTTGTGTTTATGAGTCTTGGGATTGTGATGGTGTTGATGGGTGTTATAATCTAGGAGCTTCTGGAGGACAATATAATTCTTTAGCTGCTTGTCAAAGCGCTTGCGATGGTGGTGGTACTGACGTGGCTATCTCTTTTGACTGCACGGAGAATGGTTGTGTTGATCCTTTTACTGGTAACGGTGCTTTTGCTTCGTTAATTGCTTGTCAAAGCGCTTGTGATAGTGGTGGCGGTGGTGATGTTGTTGTTTATGGATGTACAGACGACAGAGCGCTCAATTATGATCCACTCGTAACTACAAACAACGATTTATGTGAGTGGGAAGTACCTCTTTACTGTTCGTATACCGAGAGTACAGGTACACTAACAACTCCAATATGGATTGACGAAACTGGAGTTTCTAACACTATTTATGATTGGGTTACACAGATGAACGAAACATATACACTTCAGTTTGGTGCACCGGCAATTGGAAGTAGCTTTGAAGTTGGTAGCTTAATAGGTTCAGACTTTTGTATTACATACTTAGGGAAGTTTATACACACCGGCGATCCAATTAATGCTGCTACCAACTTGATTTCAACAGTTGGACTTAACGGCGCACTTGTAGTTGCCTCAACTTCTTTTACAACCGGCTCTTGCTCTGCTTGCGCGAACGACCCATTAATTCTCTATCCTCCTGAATAAAATAAATTTATGCCAAATATAATATTACAAGCAAGTTCTTTTAAAAAGAACTACACAATAGACACTTTAGTTGTAACGGCTAATCAATACGCTGATGCAAAAATATTCACGTTGGAAATAAAACCTAACGAAGACTATATTGTAGATGCTACTGACTTTACAAACGGATTCATTGATAAAAACATAGTTTCTGTAACTTATTCAAATACAAAAGAAATAGTTGACTTTACAAATAACGTTAAAGTACAAGTTACGTTAATGGACAATATAAACTTAGAAGGTAGTAACACTGTTGTTTTCGTACCAGTTATTGGTGTAGCTAAAGTAGTTAACAACGTTTTAACTTTTATTGATGAAACAAGCCAAGCGGAGGGTATAACTGTATTTGATAAAATATCCGGTGGTATACTTAAAGACTCTAGTATATCTAAAGATATGCATTCTAATACTTATACTGTTACCGGTGGACCTGGAGAATCGGGTGTTATCATGCAAAAGATATTTATAGCGGACGAAGGTTATGTTTTTTCAACAGTACCTAAGTGGACTATAAAATCTAGGTTTAAAAAGAATTATACAATAACATCTCAAGAATTTAAAGATGAAGATGGAATCTTATTTCAAAAAATATATGAAATAGGTTATTCATTTCCAAACGACAAGTACATGGAGGAGTATCAAGATAAAATAATTTTTAGTTAAATAATATGAAAGCAAGAAAAAAAACCACTACAGCCTTAAGATCTGTTGATCCTAATGATACTAAAAATCACAAAATATTTTCTTATGCTACATCGACCGCACCTTCTGGTCCTAATAGAAAGAAAACAATAACTGTTAGGGGTTTACCTGGTAGTAAGTTTACCTTGTTGGCTCAAAATGAAAACAATGAGGTTTATAGTTTTCAGGGTGGTGGTTTTGACAGAACTGCCTCTGGTTTTACGGGGGTAATACCAAGCGATGGTGTTTTTAAAGCTATTGTAAATACTCAAAGAGCTGCTGGTGTAGACGTTAGGTTGGTGTCATCCGATCCTAAAGCTGCCACTCAAGTTATTACAGCAGCTAGTACTGGTGAATCTACCGTTAAGGTTAATATTGAGTGTGTTACAACTGGTCTTTCTAATATAACAATTGTAGATGCATCATCTTTTGAGTCTGGAGCTATTAGCGTTGATGGAGCAACTTCTATTGATTTTATATTCACGGTTACAGCAGATGCTGCAAAAGTTATAAATTTAGTTAGACAACCACATTTTAACTACGATAGTTCTAATGACGATAAAGATGAAGGTGGATTTGAATTGTATGACGGTACCGTATACAAAGATGGTGGTGGTAGCATTGTTAACGCAAATGCCCACAGCGGTAATGTTAACGGAGTAAAGATTTTGTCTGACATTAAATATAACCCAATTGCTGATGAATCTGATGTTGTTTTTAAAGTTAAGTTTGAAAAAAGCGAGTTACTTGAACAACAAGAAGTACAAGCAAACTCAGTAGGTCATTCAGCAGGTTTTGCACAAACCGTAAGCATCGCTGGTACCGTTACTGTTGGCCAAGCAGGGGCAAAAGATTCAAATATAAAATTAATGCTATTTAACTTCTTAGAAGTTCTTTCTAAATAATAAACTATGCCAACAATAACTATTACAGCACCAATAAACGTATCGGTTCAACCTAATGACACTTTGTACGCTTCTGTCGTGGTGAACAATCAAAGTGGTAAAAACCATCCATCAGCGGCAGCTGCTGACACAAAACCGGTTGCTATAGGTAAAATAACTGATATAAATAGAGCTCAAAACAAAATATCGTACACAACCACAAAGCCTAATGGTGGTTCGTATCCTAGTCCACCAGGTAGTTTTGTTTATCTTTTTGCAAGTAAAGACAATAGGGCCAACACTTCTGGTATAGTTGGTTATTTTGCTGAGTGTGAGTTTAGAAACTACTCTTCTAAAGCCGCAGAGATATTTGTTACTGGCGTAGAGTACGTTCCTAGTAGTAAATAATAGTGAAAAACTGTAACTATATAGCTATAATTAAATAAAATAAAATGGCTAAAAAAAGTATTGAAGATCAGATTGACGATCTTATATCTTTATCAGATGCATCTAGTTTACTTCCTTCAAGACCAGATATATACACTAACTACGGAGATAAAAGAATTTCAACTAGAAAAGATATTGTTGAGTTTGAAAAATATATTCAAACCATGAAGGGTAAGGTTGAAGGTATATGGGGTGACGGTAAGAAGTTAGTAAGAGATTGTCCTGATGCTTTTATAACCAATGAATTTGTTGATGGCATATATATAAGACAAATGGAAATGAAAACGGGTTGCACCGTTATTAGCGCTGTTCACAAACATCACCATTGTTGGTTTCTATTAACTGGACATATAACAGTAACCACCGAAGAAGGTAAACAAAATTTTGTTGCTCCTTGTAGAGTTATATCTCCACCAGGTATTAAAAGAATAATTTACGCTAATGAGCCTTCTTTGTTTTTAAACATTCATAAGAACCCTAGCAACACTAGGGATTTGGATGAAATAGAGAAAAACGTGTGGGCTATGAACTATAATGAATATGACGATTATGTTAAAAATAAAAAATAAATAATATGGCTGGATTTATGACAGCGGTAGCAATAGTAGGTGTTGCTAGCGGTATAGCTAAAGGTATTGGCGGCTGGAAGAAAAAAAGAGACGCTAAGAAAAAAGAGAAGGCTGCTCAAGCGGCTTTAGACAAAGCCACGGCTGGTTTAGAAGCTGTTGACACGTCTAATCCTTTTAAAGATGCCAAAAATGCTTACGCTGATTTAGAAAATAAAAAAGCTGGACTTGCTAATGTCTACGATAAACAAGAGAATGTTTATGCTGACATGGAGAACAAAATGAAAGGGCAAGAAAACGCTTTTGAAGGTCTTGAAAATAAATTTGAGGGTATGGAGAACTCAATGGAAGATCTTCAAGTTAATACTCAACAAGCAGAGTTTGAGGCGCAGCAAAACGAACAGCAACAAGCCAACATCATGTCTCAAATGGCTGGTGCGGCTGGTGGATCTGGTATAGCTGCTTTGGCACAATCAATGGCTAATGCTGGGGCTTTACAATCACAAAAAGCATCTGCATCAATTGGTGCTCAAGAAGCTCAAAACAACAAAATGGCTGCTAAAGCTCAGCAAGACATCGATATGTCTATTGCTGGTGAAGGATCTAAACTTCAAATGGCAGAAGCTGGTGAGCAGAGTAGATTAGACACTCAGTCACGACAAGCAGACATGGATATACAAGCTACTCAAATGAGTGCTGAGGAATCTATGCAAGCAGCAAGACTTGGTGAAGCTTCTAAGTTACAGATGGCTGAAGCAGACGAAGCTGCTAGCTTGCAAATGAGAGCCGCTGAAGGTGAGATGGAAGTTCAACAAATGAAAGGTGATGGTCAACTAGCGTCAGCTCAACTTGAAATGAATAAACAAGGAACACTAATGGACGCGGCAACAGGTCAACTAGATAAAGCTTCAGCAGAAAAAGCTGCTGGTGATAAACAAATGTGGGACGGTATTGGAAGTACAGTATCAGCACTTGGCGGTTTATAAAATACAATAAAAATGAAATACTCAAATATGAAAAAGATAACAGCGTCACCTTTAAAACAATTAGGAGCAACACCACAAGAACATGCGCAAAAATCTAAAGAGCAAACTGACGCTGGTTTAGATATAGTAGGGCAAGGCGCTAAGATATTAGCTTGGGAGGACATGCAGTTAGATATTGCTGCTATTGAACCAGAATCAATGAAACTTAGAAAGCTAGAGGATAACGTTTTGAGAGATGCTGAAAGAGAGAAGTACGCAGACGGTACGGCTATTAATTTAGGAGGCGCATATACTAGTGTTTTACTTCACGTTGTAAAAAGCTATAAAGAAGATCTTTTAAAAGCTTTAGAAGAAGAAGATGATGAAGCCAAGGGTATTGTTAACACTAAGTTGGCTGCTTTAAAAAACACTTTAGATGTTGTGAAAGAGCAAATAGCAGAATACCATGATGATCACTTTTCAAGTGAGTCTATGCTTTCAAAAGGAAACTCTAAACAACAAATAAGTTTTGCTACGCAAATATATTGTAGTAACCCTAACTTACAAATAGTACCAACTACAGAGCAAGATGTTATAACAGGTCACGTTGACTACTATGGTAACATTGTAAAGCAAGACCAATTGTATGCTGTTGTATTTGACTTTTATGGTAACAAGGCTTTATTAAACATTATAGATGGCAATAAAGGTATGTTTATAAAAAGCAATACTAGAGCTTTAGAGTACGTTACTTTTTTAACAGAAACACACGATAAAGCTAAAGAGGCTAACGCAGCTAAATCAGCTACAAAAATAGATTTAGGTCGTATACACTACAAAATCGATTCTATGTTTGGCCACAACGATGGCACAGCTAGTAAGGATCAAGACAACTTAGTTCTTACTTTTTGTCATGACAGTGAGATACTAAAAGACGGAAGCACGTTTAGACGCCACCTCTATGAGCATCCTAATATTGAGGACCTTAACTATGGTGGGTTTGATTGGGATACACTAGAGGAGGTAACACCGCTAGGTCCTGGTGATTCAAAACACTGGTACGATAATATCGATGCTTATGATAAGATGTTGCTTGTTGACGCTCTAACTAATGTTGATAACCCTAACTTTAATATAAAACTATTAAGAACCTTAGTTAAAGAATACTACACTACAAAGATAGAAAACGCTTGGTGGAAAGGTATGGGCTTTGAAGAAGGTAAGTTAACTCTAATGAGAATGAAGAGAGACAAACTTAATGAGGCTAGATTTAAAAGAGACAAAGCTAAAGCTGCTCAAGAAGGTCAACTAGACTTTTTATTTGATGGTAAAGTATATCCATCAGGTATGACAAAAGCTAAAGTTAAAAAGATGGAAGAAGATAGAAAAAAAGCAGCTGAAAAAGCTAATCCACAAGCTAAAGTAAAAGAAAAAGTAGAAGGACCAATAAAAGTTACTCCTAAAGAAAATAAATAATATGTTAAAACCATCACCACTAAAACATAAAGAGGGAGATGTTCAGTCTCACGCGCCATACGCCTCGGAAGAAGCTTATCACAAGGCTAATGGAGGAGAGGTAAAGGAGGTTACGGGTAACATAGTAAATCCTTTAGATTTAAATCCTACACTGCCACCAGTACTATCGGATGAAGAAAAGAAAGTTGCTGAAGATAAAAAAGCTTGGGAAAAAGATCCAAACAACCCAGTTAACATAAAGAAAGCAGAGTTAGAAAACGACTTAATACTTCAAAGCAATAAACAACAAAAAAAAGGAAGAAGTATAGTTAACAAAAACGAAAACAAAACTTCTAATCCAGTTGTTTCACAAGAGCTTGTCCCGTTATTAAAAGGGGTAGAAAGTTTTGATGCTCCAGAAAAAAAGGAGGAGCTTAAGGTTAAAAGAAATGAGGAAATTAAAAGCGTGCTTGGAAGTTGGGAAGATGGAAAGTTTACACCAGGCGAATATACTGTTAGAAGAAACCAAGAAAACGCTAATTTAGAGCAGATAGAAAAAAATTCTCAAATGGATCCAAACAAAGGTAGTTTTGGGGTTGGCGGATCTGGGAATGAAAACGTAAAAAAATATATTACTGACAAAAAGAATAACCTAGATATAGATAAAGATTTATCTAAAGATGTCGTTTGGAAAGCTCTTGACCAATCCCTGGTTAACGCAAGTATAGCTGATTTTGCTAAAGCTAATAAAATTGAGATTAAGGAGGTAGATAAAAATAGCAAAGAGTTTAAGGATTTTGCTAAAAATTACACTAGAGAAAGTTTACAGAAAAATGAAGACCTATACAATAGGGTTGTCAATGAAGACTATACTGAGATATCAAGCGAAATAGATAACACAAAAAAGAAAACCGAGTTTATACAAGATTACTTTAATAAAGATCAACAAAGTAAGGTTTGGAGTAGTGATGAGAGATTTTTGGGCTTGTATTCCACGAAGACTGCTGACCAGGTTAATGAGGTAACAGATAAAATGCTGGATGATTACCAACCTACTTTAGAGGGCATCATAAAAAATGCCGAGAAAATGGGTGGTGAAATAAAAACTTTATCTAAAAGCATCAACGAAGACCACAGGTGGTTAAACGAAAACGACCCAGCTGTAGAGTTGAAAAGATTGATGTCAAAAGAATATGCGACACAAGAAGAGGCTGATGCAGCTAACGAAGAGTATGCCGCTATTATTGACAAATATAATGGTGTTTTAAACAGAATGAACAGTAACATAGGCTCTGCTTCAGCTTATAGAACAACCTTAAATAATGGGCTTGAGGTAGCACAAGGTATAGAGCAGAAGGTTGAAAATCTATCTTTAATAAACGATCTATCAGGTGATTACTATGGTGAACTGTATAACATATCCTCAAGGGCTGTTGCCGCTACTTCAGAATTCATTGGAGGTATAGATAAGTTTTCGGAGTACATGAATCCTTTTCACATGCTAGACCCAGATGATGTACCGGTGTTTTTTAAGCCTGCACTAGAGTTTGCTCAAAACAGGTCACTTCTTAACACCAACCCAATAAGCGGTATAGCGGCTCTAGCTGGTGGTGATGCTGATTTTATGAAAGATGGGTTAGATAATTTTTCAAAAGCACTTAGAGATAAGCAAACTACTTACGAAGGAGCCGATTGGGGTACTAGAACAATTATGGATATGGCTGAGATGTTTCCTCAAATAGCTATTGGTATGACTGGGGTTGGCACGTTGGGATCGTTAGGTTCTATGGCGATGAGCTCTGCTGGTAATAACTTTGTCAGGTTTGAAGAAGAAGGGATGAAAGGTTGGGGTCTTTATTCAACAGCACTGTTTCACGGGGCTATGGAAGGTATATCAGAGCATATAACAAGTAAGTTTGGTTCTCGAGCGCTAGCTGGATATGGGACAAATAAAATCGTTAAACGAAGTTTTATGAACTACTCTAAAAATATGCTTGGGGTTGCTGCTTACACTGGTGAAGAAGCTATTGTCGAGGGTTTAAGTGAGGGAATTAATACTTGGTCTACGAATATGTGGGATAAGTATATGAACGGAAAAAAAGTTAATCTATGGGACGGTGTTGGTGAGTCTTTTTGGAAAGGGGCTAGCGTTTCCATAGGGTTTAAAGGTCCGTCTCTGGTCAAAGCTACATTTAATCCGTTCGTATCAAAATCAACAAACGTTAAGCTCGGTCAGATAGCTGATCAAATAAGAGAGTTCGAACAAGTTCTTACGTTACCTGCTACTAGAAAAAATAAGAAAAAAGAAGAGGCTGTAAAAAAGAAAATAGCAAGCTTAGTTAATGAAAGTAATAATATTTACGACAAAGCAATAACAACAACAGCTTCTATTGATCCTAAAGAGAGGCAAGAGTTAATAGATATAGAGGTTGAAAGTTACGATATAAAGAACGAGTACAGTGATATTGTTAACGACCAAGACATGGATGACAAGCAAAAGAAAAAAGAGCTTGACGCGTTGGAACAAAAATACTCTGGTTTACAAAAGAATAAAGAAGGAATACTAAACAAGTACGGCACTACGTCTGACAAAGATAGAATGAGTGCTTGGAATAATGTTGTTGAGTCGGTAAAAAGAAGCGCTAGGTTAGCCGAAAAAGAAGGTGCCAAGCCTGTAAACATTAAACAAATGAATACTCAGCAAATGCAGGACTACTTGAACACTCAAGATTCAGCTGAGATTACCGAAAGAGAGTCCACGTTAAACGCTGAGCTAGCTGGTTATCAGTCGATAATAGATGATCCAGCTTCTACTAAAAAAGAAGTTGCCAAAGCTAAAAGAGAAAAATCATCTATGATAAAAACTAAGCGTCAAGAAATTAACACTATGACAGCTTTGAATCAAGGTGATTCTCAAAACTATGGTGTTATGATACCTCAGTTTAACGAAAAAAAAGAGCTAGTGTCTTACGACCTAGTTTTAAATACCGAAACATCTTTAAAAGACGGTATGGTACAAACTGCTGCTCATGAGTTTTTACACGTTGCTTTTTACAACACGTTAAAGCAAGACCCAGCAGCTCAAAGAGCCTTAGGCACAGAGCTGGTGGATATGGTGGCTAATGATAAAAACGTCACTTTTACTAAAAAAGGTCGAGCAATATACGACCGTAGAATGGCACAGCAAAAAGGTGCTTGGGGTGAGGAATCATTTGCTATATTATCAGAGCTAATGCAAAGTGGTGACGCAACTATTAAAGAAAAAGGCGTTGATAAAATAAAAGGTATTTGGAGAAGATTTACACAAAACCACTTTGCTGGAGCAGATATAAGGTTTGACACCAAGCAAGATGTAAAAAACTTTGTAATAGATTATAATAAGTCTATAAAAAACAACAAACCTAGTAAAGCTATAGCCGGTATGATTGCTAAGGGAGCTAAAGGTAATTTAATTGACGTCCCTAACAATCCGGTTGAAAGACAAAATCAAAAAGCATTTTCTAGCGCTGTTGAGTTAAATCTAAAGGCTGATCCTGATTTAATGGATACATTTGATGGTTTTACAAAAAAGGAAGACGGTAGTCCTAAGTATACGTCTCAAGCAGATTTTGAAGCTTCTCCTGATTATTATAATGCATACCTTGAAATAGTTGAAGGTAAAAAGCTAGATGGTTTAATAAGACAGGGTATGACAGCTCAAGGATTACCAGCGGAAGCGTTGAAAGAATTTACTAGAAAAGTTAAAGAAGGTATTGGAAAAAGATTTCTACCTAGCGTCAACAAGAAAACTGGGGAGGTTACACCTGGCTACAGGGTGTCTAATGACAGTTTGTTTGGTTGGCTAACCGGTGTTGCTGGTGGAGCAGGTAAGTCTATTATATACAGAGCTAAGGGTGATGTTATGAAGCAATACACTAAAGACGCTAAAGCTGATATAACATCGTTAGACAAGCGTGTTGGTGAGTCAGGTACATTGGCCGATGTGTTGCAAGCTGAGAAGTCAAGCGAGATGGAACGTATTGAAAACGAAGACATGAGTATTGGAAGAAAAGATGCTTATGTCAATGGTCCAGTACCAGCTCTTGATCAACTAGAGCTACCTCAAACAAAGCAAAAAGTTGACGAAGTAGTTAGTAAAGTACAAAACAACAAAGACACTAAGGTTGAGCTAGATGGCTTGAAATATAAGGGGGTTAAAAAGTTATTAGTTGAAGCTCCAAAAGTAAAAAACAAGCAAGGTAAAATGGTAGCGCCAACAAAAGCTTCAGACGTTACTCCTACCGGATCTCTTTACGGGGTTTTAAAAACAGTTGCGGAAGCAATTGGTGTTGATCCAAAAAGAATTATAGCCAATCAAGATTTAGATGGCCCAATGAGGACAGCTGCTCAGCAGTTTTTATACAGTAAAATTGTTAATGAAGATGGGACTTTTAACAGAACTTTACTTGAAGATGTTTTACCTGAAGGTGAAACTAGAAGTGGAGAAGCTACTGGAGTTGCAAATACAAAATTAGGTTCCTTATATGACAAAGGTGGTAGAGCTTCGTTTGCGGAAGGTGCTACGGCTGCCGGTAAGTTTACTCAAACAAAAAGAACAGATGTTACGATGGAGGAAATGCTTGACGTTGTTGGTATTAATCCAGACGGTACATTTCAATCTGGAACAGCGTCGGATGGAGCTATAAGACAGATGATTCTCCAGATAGCACAGTTGGCAGGTAATCAAGGTTTAAGAGAAAACGCGTTAAAAAATGGTACTCACTCAGAAGCTGTTGTGGCTCAACTTGGAGACGGTAGAGCTGAAAGAGCATTTAGTCAAAGAGATCAAGGTGGTATTGAAGCTAACTGGTCTGAGCTTATAGATGCTGTTGCAGCTAGATACGATGGGTCAGATGTTCAACTTAAAAATTCAGCAGAGGTGGTTTATGGCAAGGGTAATCCACTAGTACCTAAAGTTGTCAAGCAATTAAAGTCAGATCTAAAGGGTTTTGTTCCATTTACACCGGACGTAGCTAGCGCCTTAGAAAGCGTGAATATGAATGTTGTTGAAAGCACGTTGACTCAACACTTAGCTGAGTCATTTCAAAATAGACAAGTAGAACTAGTGTTAAAAAACAAACTTGGTTTTTCAGGAAGTGTTACGGATGTTTTTAACGATGTTACTGGTGTCGGTCAAACTAAACAAAGGGTATTAGTAACAGATACGGCTGAAAACCTAGTTAATGATTTAGGAGTTGTTGATGCAGGTAAACTATTAGTAGGACATATTAGCGGTGGTTTTGCTAGTAACGGGGCTGTTGGTAATGGTCAAATGTTTGTGCCAGTTGAAGACGGCGGGGCATTAATACCAGGTATAAGCACAAAGATGGTTGATGGTGTTGAAGTTAATAGAGGCAATAGACAAAGCTATCAATCAACAAATGGTATGGGTGATTTTTTAGCTTTAGCAAACAATGCTAATATAGACCCTAGTTTAAAACAAGATGGTCAATGGATAAGAAAAAGTAATGCTAAAGGCTTTGCTTACGAAGTATATGACGGTAGTAAGTGGACACCTATTAATACTACGCTACTAAAAGAACAAGCAACGCAAGGGTTAAAAGACAGGAACTACGAGGCAAGAGAAAAACAAAGTATGGACGCTAGAAAAGCAGCTAAAGCAATGCTAGATATTGCTTGGGCAAAAGTTCAAGATCCAAAAAACCCTTTTAATAAAAAAGACTTTGCAGCAACTATGACGCAATTAGGGGCTGGCATGGAATCACCACTAAGAAAAGCTGCCAACTTAAGTGGTATACAAAAAGGAATAGAAGCCGTGATTGCTAGAGGAAAGAAAGCGGGTAAAAAAATGAAAGATATAGTTAGGTACGAGCACGCTACGTCTAAGCAAGAAATAAACTCTAGAATAGTAGATTCTTATAATGAATCTGATACTTTGAATGATGATGTTTGGGATGGTTACACTGTAAATATAATATCTGAAACTTTAGATAATATTATGAATGCTGTTGGTTACAAAACACAAGCGCCAGCTGATGGATCAACGAGAATGTATAATCCTAGAGTGTTAAGACATATTTTTGAAAACATGGAAAATATCAACTTAGAGGATATTGGTGTTATCGAGAGTATTAATCCGAAAGATAAAGGTGCTGCAACTGAATTTCTTGGCCAAGATTACGTTGATGCTATAAACTCATTTAGAGATATTAGAAATGCAGACCACACAAGTGTGCAAATTATTGGTAAAGCAGTAACCAAAGGTCGTTTATTTTCACAAGCAGATCCTCAGGGTATTAGCGTTTTAGATTTTGACGACACCTTGGCTACAACTAAATCAGGTGTTAGAGCTAAGATACCAAACACAGATGGAAAACCAAAACCAAATAGAAAAGTGGTTTTCTTAGCCGGTGGAGCTGGTAGTGGTAAAGGTAACGTTATTAGCAAGTTAAACTTAGAGAAACAAGGGTTTAAAATTGTTAACTCTGACATATCTTTAGAGTGGCTTAAGAAAAACAATGGTTTACCAGAAAATATGAACGACTTTACCAAAGAACAAAGAAGTAAGTTAGGTTCTTTGCAACATCAAGCTAGAGGTATTGCTAAAAGAAAAATGACAAAGTACAAAGGTACTGGTAATGGAGTTGTTGTTGACGGTACTGGTGGTTCTATTAAATCTATGCAAGATCTAGTTAGTCAGTTTGAAGCTGACGGATATGATGTAAGTATGATGTTTGTCGAAACATCGTTACCAGTGGCGCTAGAAAGAAACGCTGCTAGAAAAGAAAGATCTTTATTAGATAAAATAGTAGAGAAAAACCACGCAGCAGTTCAAGGTAATAAAAATGGTTTTAAACAAATGTTTGGTGGTAGGTTTATGGAAGTCAACACTGACAATCTAAGCCAACAAGACGCAATGCCTACTAAACTTACAGAACAAATGAACGACTTTGTTAGTGGTTACGAAAACAGACGATTAGACGCTGAAGAGTTCGCTAGCGAAGGAGCTGATATATTAGAACAAGGTGGAACGTTTGATTTCTCAGAATTTAACAGAGTAGTTGAAGGTGAGACGGCACCATTGTTTAATAAAGCAATGAAATTGCAAGATAAGTTTGGTAACAAAGATATGTTTGTATTAACGGCTAGACCAGCTGAGTCTGCACCAGCTATATTTGAATTTTTAAAGGCTAATGGTTTAAACATACCTTTAGAAAATATTACTGGTTTAGCTAACTCAACACCCGAGTCTAAAGCTCTTTGGATTGCTGATAAGGTTGCTGATGGATATAACGACTTTTACTTTGCTGATGACGCATTACAGAACGTACAAGCCGTACAAAACATGCTAGATCAATTTGATGTTAAGTCTAAAGTTCAGCAAGCTAAAAGACAGTTTAGTCAAAATCTAAGCCCTAAATTCAACGACATATTAGAGTCAACAACTGGTATAGAGTCTCAAAAAGAGTTCTCTGATGCTCAGGCAAAATTGAGGGGTAGAAATACAAAATACAAGTCTATAATCCCAGCGTCTGCTCAAGATTTCCAAGGGTTGTTATACAACTTTTTAGGTAAAGGAAAGCAAGGAGAGGCTGATATGGCATTTTTTAAGAAAGCTTTAATAGATCCATTTGCTAGAGGTATTAATGAATTAAACGCATCAAGGCAATCAGCAGCAAACGATTTTGAAAATTTAAATAAAAAATTTCCTGATACTAAATCAATATTAAAAGAAAAAATTGACGGTGTTTATACTGTTGACCAAGCTATTAGGGTTTACTTATGGAATAAAGCTGGATTTGACATCCCTGGGTTATCTAAAAGAGATTCTAAAATGTTAGTTGACTTTGTTCAGAGTGATGCTCAGACACAGGCTTATGCCGAGGCTATAGGTTTGATTTCTAAAAAGGAAGATGGATATTCTAAACCTAAAGATTATTGGTTAGCTGAAAGTATTACCTCTGATTTATTAAGTGATGGTGCTATTGGAGATGTTAGAGCTGAGTTTTTAGGTGAGTGGCAGCAAAATGTAGACCAAATGTTTTCTAAAGAAAACCTTAACAAAATTGAAGCTGTTTATGGCGGTAAGTTTAGAGAAGCTTTAGAAGACTCTTTATATAGAATGAGGACTGGTAAAAACAGACCAATGGGTGGCGGTAGACTTATGAATGGTTACATGAATTGGGTTAATAACTCTGTTGGTGCTATTATGTTCTTTAACATGAGATCAGCTATACTACAAACTATATCTGCTACTAATTACATGAATTGGAGTTTTAATAACCCAGCTAAGGCAGCGTTAGCGTTTGCTAATCAACCACAGTACTGGAAAGACTTTTCAATGATATTTAACTCTCCATATTTAAAACAAAGAAGATCTGGTAATCAAAGAGGTATAAACGAAGCTGAACTTTCAGATGCAGTTGCTGGTAGTGAAAACAAGGCTAAAGCAGCTATTGCTTGGTTGCTTAAAAAAGGTTTTTTACCAACACAAATAGCGGATAGTTTTGCTATTGCTTCTGGTGGTGCAAGTTTCTTTAGAAATAAAGTTAAAGCTCTAGTTAAAGAGGGTATGACTCAAGAGCAAGCTGAAAAGCAAGCTTTCTTAGATTTTCAAGAAATAACTGAAGTATCTCAGCAGTCAGCAAGACCTGATATGATATCTCAACAACAAGCGTCTCCACTTGGTAGATTAATACTTTCGTTTCAAAATACTCCAATGCAATATGCTAGGATAATGAATAAAGCCGCTAGGGATTTGGCTAACGGTAGAGGAGACACTAAAACGCACATGTCTAAAATGGCTTATTATGGTGTTGCCCAAGGTATATTGTTTGGTAGTTTACAATCAGCGTTGTTTGCCGCTTTAGGTGAGGACGAGGAAGAGGAGTATGATAAAAAGAAAGAAAGAATACTAAATGGCATGATTGACTCTGTTTTGTCTGGTATTGGTTATGGTGGTAAAGCAATAAGCACCGCTAAAAACACAATAAGAGAGTATGCTAAGCAGAAAGACAAGGGTTGGAATGCTGATCACACATACACTATATTACAATTATTAGGTTTTTCTCCACCTATAGGATCTAAGTTACGTAAAATATACGGATCAATACAAACAGAACAATTTAATCAAGGTGTGTTTGAGAAAAGAGGTTTAACATTAGATAATCCTATTTGGTCTGGTATTGGCAACGTTGTTGAAGGTGTTACAAATGTACCTTTAGGTAGATTGTCTCAGAAAATGTTAAACATAGATAATGCTATTGATGATAATAATAAGTGGTGGGAAAGAGCAGCTTTACTGTTAGGTTGGAACACTTGGGATTTAGGTATTAAAGATCCAGATATCGAGGCTATTAAAGGTGAGATAAAAGAAGAGAAGAAAATAGAGTCTAAGAAGAAAGCTAAGATCAAGAAAGAGCAAAAGAAAAAAGAAACAGAAGAAGCTAACAAAGCTGTTATTGAAGAGAACAAAAAGAAAAGCAAAAAGGATGGGATTTGTTCTGCCATAAGTAAAGGTGGTAAAAGATGTAAAAGCAAAGCTGTAAATGGAGGTTTTTGTACAGTTCACGAGAAAGCTGAGCAAAACGAAACAGGTACAAAATCCCAATGTAAGAAGATTAAAGACGGTGGTAAAAGATGCAAGATGCAAACGTCTTCAAAAAGTGGATATTGTTATTACCACGATTAAGTAAACAATTGAAAAAATAAGTGATTATAAATTGATATGGCAACAACCGCACAAGAAATAGCATTAATGAAAAAAGACATCGAAACTTTGAAAGAAGACGTGAAGGAGATAAACGACAAGTTGGATAGACTGATGGTCAAGCTGCTAGATCCAGATGAGGGTTTAGTAGTTAGAGTCAACAAGAATACTGATCGTTTAGATGAGAGAGATATTGAACTACCTATGTGGTTAAGGAATCTGGAACAGTTCAAACAGATGCAAAGATGGAAATCAAACGTCACGAAAGCTCTTTGGGGCTTGTACTTCGCTGTCATAGGTTATATTGTTAAACTAATATTCTGGTAAAATGAAAGGACTTATAAATTTTAAGGATTTTGCAAGCAATCCTGTGTCAGGAGTTCTGTTGTTATCTTTAATAGCAATAGGTTATTTGTATGTTGACAACAAAACAACATTAACAAGTCATATAAAAGTTTTACAAGAAGAAGTTATAACCCTTAGAGATGACTATAAAAAGTTGAATGATAAATTCATAGAGACATTAAAAAACATACGGTGAGAAAAATATGCTATACACTAT
>UEXN01000726.1_pt1 | contig 29993 bp, 41 predicted proteins | sample 1796711 | NCBI WGS metagenome assembly UEXN01 (sample SAMEA4772470, study PRJEB27181) | metagenome | reverse complement strand
CAAATCCCGGAGTACAAGACCCTTTATTAATTAGATTCTCTGATCAAGAAAATATTCTTGAATGGCAATCACTTGTAACAAATACTGCTGGTGATTTGCGTATCGGCTCAGGTTCAAAGATTGTTACTGCTGTAGAAACAAGACAGCAAGTTCTAGTATTTACTGACGTTTCATTGCACGCAATGCAATACTTAGGACCACCACTTACCTTTGGTATTAACGCTATTTCTGAAAATATCACAATTGCAAGTCCTCTTGCAGCTATTGCTATTGAGGATAATGTATTCTGGATGGGTGCAGAAGAGTTCTATGTGTACGGCGGTGCCGTTCAAAGACTTCCATGCTCAGTAAGAGATTATGTGTTTTCAAACATTAATAGTGATCAAATAGAAAAGGTTACTGCTTCTCTTAACTCTGCATTTTCTGAAGTTACTTGGTATTATCCATCTGCTTCTAGCTCTGAAAACGATAGTTATGTAACTTATAATTACGATCAAAAAATATGGTATTATGGAACTCTATCAAGAACTGTATGGTTAGATCGAGGTGTAAACGCAGAGCCTATAGCTGCGGGTAGCGATCATTATCTATATTTACACGAAATTGGATTTGATGATGGAAGTACAAGTCCAGCTACAGCGATTACATCATACATTGAAAGCAGTCAGATGGACTTAGGTGATGGTGAGCAGTTTGCGTTTATGCGTAGATTAATACCAGATATGACCTTTAGAAACTCTACAGCACCAGTACCAAGTGCTACTATGACGCTTAAAGTTAGGAATTTCCCCGGCGGAAACTATTTGGACTCTAATGCAAATACAGTTACAAAAACAGCCAGTGTTCCCGTAGAACAATTTACAGAACAGGTATTTGTTCGGCTTAGAGGCAGGTCGTTTGCTTTTAGAATTGAAAGCGAAGATACTGGTGTAGCTTGGAGATTAGGCTCTCCAAGAGTAGATATTAGACCTGATGGGAGACGGTAATGTCTCGTAACTTAAACTTACCATTTTTTCCCATACCACCAGATGAGTATGATCAAAGATATTTTGCAGAAGTTTTACGTTCATATTCCACATACATGCAAAACATGCAAAATCCGGGTGAAGGGCGTAATACTTTTACAGTATTTACGAATTTGCAAACAGACGATTCAGGACTAGAAGATGGAAGTGTTTTTCAACACGATGGGCAATTGCGTGTTCCCGTATTAAATATACCCTATGTAAGAGGTTCTTCAGCAATAGGGCAAGTAGGAGAGGTAACGGTGACTATATCATGAGCGATACAATTATTACAATGGATGACGGTTCAACATGGAAGCCAGCAACTAGCGTGGATGTAGTTTCTTGCGCAAATTGTGAAAATAAGGTAGACACACCTGAAGAGATTGCGTCATACCCAGACGGTAACTGTCCAGATTGCGGTGAAAGCTGGACTGGAACAGAAGAAAGAAGCACAAATATTAAAGTTACGGCTCCTGAAGGAATTTCTGGGTCAACGCTCTAGTATTTTAAATAAATATTTGGTAACTTATATATATTAAGTACGAGGTTAGTATAATGCAGAACATGGCTAGATACGGTAGAAACGGCGATACCACTATGGGACACCTAACTCCGGGTGAAACAATTGTCCCACAAGCGGTACTCCAAAGTAATCCACAAGTAGCTCGTGGCCTTGGTCGTGCGTTTAAAGATGTAGGCGCTGATCCTCGACGATACGTTGTTGGATCAGGGCAAAACAGCATAAACCCTGTAACTGGTAAATCTGAATTCTTCTTAGGTAATTTAATTGGTGCTATCGTAGGAAACCCTGCAATATCAGGCGCGCTTGGTAATTTAGCATTAAGAAAGATACAAGGAAAAGACGTATCTCTTCGTGATGCTCTAATAGGCGGTGCCGCAGGTGCTGGTCTTGGGGCTTTATCAGGAGGTGGTACAGGAATATCATTTTTGGACAGCATGATGTCTGGAGGGGATGCTGATAAGGGCGGTGGAATAATGAATTTATTAACCGGCGGTGGAGCTTCTGGACCAGATGAAGCCATTAAAAACTTAGCCTCTAAAGCTATAAGCTCTGAAGCTCCTGTGGCAAGAACTGAAGGTCTTTTAGGTATAGGTGAAATGTTTGGAACAGACCCTACTAAAGGAATTGGCAGATTTCTTAATACAAAAGCAGGTGAAAGCATAGCTTCTGGTATTGCGGCTCAATTAGTGGATAGCTTATTTAGCGAAGAAGAAGACCCTGATCCATATGGAAACATGGCTAGATTTAATAGAGGCGCAGGTCAAGCACCTGTAACTCTAAGAAGACGCGCTCCGCGTCAACAGACAGACCTTTTATACGCCAATAAAGGCGGTGTAGCTCACTATCCTCGTAGAAATGGTGGTATAATGCCAAGCGAAGGCTCTGGAACTAAAGATGACGTACCTGCAATGTTAACTGCTGGTGAGTTTGTTATGACCCGTGATGCCGTTAAAGGCGCAGGAAATGGAAACTTACAAAACGGTATAAACAAAATGTACGGCATGATGGATAACTTGGAAAGGAAAGCGTAATGGCTGATAGTGTAACAACCATACGGCAATTGCCAGCTTACATGCAGGAATACGATGAGGCGTTGCTTCAACGTATTTTTGGCGCTCCTGATGATGAAGGCGTTTTAACAGGTGGGATTATAGATGATCCTAACCTGTTTAATATTCCTGATTATGTTCAAGCAGGAAGAAATCCATTACAAGAATCTGTAGTTAATTCATTTGGCACTGAAGAACAACGTCAAGCATTTATGGATCGCTATCAGCCTTACTTTACTGACGAAAGTGGCATAGCAAGATACTTACCTCAAGCAAGTCAAGGCTTAGGTACTGGCGCGTCTACTATAGCCGATTCACTTGCTAATTATTTTCCAGAAGCTCAAGCATACTTACGTCAAGGCGTTGGTGGTATAGGTGCAAAGGGAATTTACGACACAGAAACAGCAGAAGCTAAGGCAAGAGCTGATCAATCTACACAATTATTTGATGCTCAACAACGTGCAAATGAACTTTTAAGCGATTCTCGTAGCGCAATAAAAGGTGGTTTGGGTCAGTTTGATCCATCATCTGTTGATAAATTTATGAACCCTTATAAAGAGCAAGTTCTTGATACAGCCTTGGCTAAAATAGATCGTCAAGCTGCACAAAGGCGTCAAGCTGATGCGGCGAACGCTATAAGCAAAGGTGCGTTTGGTGGTTCACGATCTGGTGTTCAAGCGGCAGAAACAGAAAGAGCCGTTGAAGAGGCAAGGCAAGGCACTATAGCTAATTTAATGTCTCAAGGATATGATAAGTCTTTAGCCGCAGCTCAAGCCTCTTATGAAAATGCCGCAAAGCGTGGTATAGCTGGTGGTCAGCAACTTGGTTCTTTATCTACAAGTCAGCTCGGCGCAGAAGCTAAATCATTCGAAGGCGCTGAAGGCAGAATGCTAAAAGCCGCTGATATGTATCGTAGTATGGGTCTATCTAGCGCACAAGCGCAAGCTCGTGCCGCAGAAGATGAGCGCAAGCGAAACTTAGAAACTGGTCGATTAATGGGTGGCCTTGGTGCATCTACAGGTCAACTAGGTGGTGCGCAAGCTGACATAGGTAAAGCATACGGTCAATTGGCTGGAGCATCTGCTGATATTGGTCAAGTGTATGCTGGAATGGCACCTAAAGACTTAGGATTTATGTATGAAGTAGGCGGAAAAGAACAACAATACGATCAGCAAGCTCAAGACTTCTATCGTCAAAACCAGTTGGCAACTACACAGCAGGCTTTAGCTCCTTATAGTTATGCTCAAAACTATTTAACTGGCGCTCCATCTGCGTCAATGTATAGTCAATACTCACAAGGTCCTTCGACTGCTCCTAATCCTTTCCTACAAGGTGTTGGTATGTATGCAACCTACCAAGGTGCGAATAGATAAAAAGGTAAATAATATGGCTGAACCTACAGGCAATCAACTCGCCAATACACTAAAAACCTTATTCCAAACCGAAGGTCCAGAATCTGGTGGTACTTACTTTGAAATACCTTCTTATGAAAGTAACCCCGGTGGTAGGTTAGATATGTTTAAGCAAATTGGAGAAAAGTTTTCTCCAGTAATTAAACAGAACCCTAGCAAATCTGGAATATATCAAGGAATAGCTGATGATATTAAAAAAAGAACAGAAGGCGCTGATGGTTTAGGTATATTTTTAGACGATCCTTTTAAGTCTAGTGAGTTAGAATTTGCTAAACGAGAAATAATAAAAAATGCAGGATTAGAAGATTTAGCTAATTCAAACCTGTATCCTAGTGGCTCAGAAGGTATGTCTTTAACTAAAAAGAAAATACTAGAAGATCAAGCATCTCGAATAGAAAATATGCCGAACAATTCTGCGGCTTTTGATGAATCTGGACTTGATCAAATAGCTGCAACATTAGAAGAAATTAAAAAACCTAGTTTATTTAATGCTGGTGATTCAATGGCGGCTGGTCAAGCTGGAGCGTTAGAATCTTCATTACTAGATAGCTCTACATCAGGTGGTCCAGATGATGGACTTAGGGGTGGAGAATCTAAAGTATTAGGTTCGCAAGAAAATTTAGATGATGGATTTGCTGCCGCTTGGCAAGATGCTCAATCAATTTTAGGAATTGATGCCTCTCCCAAAGAAAATGAAAGCAAAAAAGATGCTCTTGAAAGGTATAAAAAAGAATTTTCAGAAGCTACAGGAATAGATGTTAGTGGTAAAGTTGACAAAAGCAGAGCCTTAATGTCTTTTGGTTTAGCTCTTATGCAAAATAAAGCTGGTAAAGGTTTTAATGTTGGTAAACTACTTAAAGAAACTGCTGTTGCGGGTGAAAAAGCGCTTCCTGCCTTAGATAAAGCAACTGCTGATGCTAAAGCAGGCCAGCTTGCAGCAGGAAAGTACGCTTTAAATCAAAGGCAAGCTGACATTAACGCAGAAAAAGCTTCTGCTGCGGCTGCGGGAGATTTTAAAAAGCAAGTTTACTTAAAGTGGTATGACTCGCAACTAGAGCGAGAGGAATCTAACTTAAAAGCAGCGCAAGATTTGTTAAAAGCTCAAGCAGAAGGTGGCGGTGAGTACGATAAAAAACATGAATTTACTTTTGCAACTGGACAAGGAGATGCTTCAACTTGGAAAATACCAGTTGTTTACGATAAAAAATCACCTAATAGTGGAGTTATATTAAAACCTGATGCTTTTGCTAGAAAGTATATTGATGGACGAGCTGGTGTAGACGATGCAATAGAAATTATTGATGTGATGAGAGACGCATCTCGAGATATAGCTGAAGGTGGCGGTACTTCAAAATTTGCATTTGATAAATTAAAATCCATAGGCAAAGCAATTTTTCCAAAATTTAATACTGGAAATCCAAGCAGCGAACAAGAATATGCTCAAGGAGTAAATCTTTTAATGGGTAGATTTAAAAGATTTTTAACTCAAGAAACAGGTAATGGTATTTCTAACAGAGATGTCGAGATATGGGAAAACGAAATTATGAAAAAGCCGGGTTGGTTTACTAATTTTGATGAAACTAACTCTGCTCTTAATCAACTAGAAGATATTTTTAGGTCTAAAATGAACGAATTTGATGCAGGAATAGATTTTATTTATGATCCAGCAAATTTAAAAACAGGTGACTATGAAAGACTTATTGATAAATATGGAAGCGTTGATCAAATATTAGGTCAAACAGGAAAATTAATTTTTCAAGATGGAAAAATAGTTAGGGCTAAATAATGGCTGAAATACAAGTTGAAGTAAGACCCGGTGAATTTGCTCCTTTTGAAATAAAAGGAGAAAAGCCTAATTATGTTGAAATGAAGCAAATTGAAAAACTTGTTAAAGATATAGAGAGATCAGAAAACAACTCTATATCTGTTGCGTCTTCTGACTCTAATCAGTTCGACACTGAAACAGGCATTAAAGATTCAGCTTTAAGGCGTCAGTTGTCAGGGGCAGAAACTTCTAAAGAAGAAGAAAATGTACTTGGTCGATATGGATTTGGAGAAGGCGACTACATTCGTGATAGTCGTGGCAATCTTGCCTTAACGCCACAAGGCGCTCTTTTATTAGATATTAAAACTGACAAGCCAATTATGATTGATGAAAGTGGCTTTAGTTTAGCTGACTTGCAAGATTTTGTTGGTGTCGCTGGTGAAGAAATTGTCGGTGGTGTTGCTGGTGCTATTGCTGGTCAAGCCGCAATCCCTATTCCCGTTCTTGGTGCAATGATTGGTGCATTTGCTGGTGCTGGTGGTGGTAAATTACTTGAAGAAGGCGTAGAAACGCTAAGAGGCACACAAGAACAAACACTTGGTGAAGTCACTAAAGATGCTGCTATTGAAGGTGCTTTAGCCGCTGCTGGTGAAGGTATATTCGCAGGTGTAGCCAAAGGCTTTAACATGGCTGTTGGTCGTAGTGGAGTTGGTAAAAAGCTTTCACAAGGAGAAATAACAGAAGCCGCAGAAGCTATAGATGCAGGATACTTACCTTCTTTAAGCACTATTGGCGCAAACTCAATTATATCAAGACAGCAAGCAATTAGTGAAAAAGTATTAGGTTCAACTAATAGATTGGCTAATAACAACGCAAAAATTATGGAAGACTTGGCAGATTTAAGAGTTCTAGGAAGTGATGGAATTGTAGATGTGGTTCAAACCGCAGACGTACTAAGTAATGCTGTAAGAGCCGGTGATGACGCTCTTATTAAAAAAGTTTCTAAAACATCTAATAACTTATTAAGACACATGGATGATATAGCTAATCAAATGGGTAAAGCCGCAGTTAAAGATGGCGAGTTAGATTCAGCAATACAAACTTCTTTTCAAAACGCATTTAAAGCCTTTGACGATACTGCAAGAGTTAAGTATCAAAATATAAACAACCTTGTAGAAAGTGCTACAGGTGATGCTCAAATCTTTTCAACAAAAAATTTAGTCGCAGATGCGCAAAGAGAACTTGATAAATTAGTTGGTGCAAACTCTGGAAACTTAGGAAAAGTTAGTAACGCTTTAAATGACATTATTAACTTAGGTGATGATGCTTCGTTTGCACAAATATATAACGCTAGAAAATCATTAAATGATACATGGATGGGCAATTATGGCTCTGATAGTGTTAGGGCTTTGAAAGATAAATTTCTTGGAAAGTTAGACAACAGAATAAGCCCTAGAGGTCTTGGAAATGCTTTGCGTAGAGTTGAGGCTCAATCTCTTGGTGTTGCTGATAAAGAAGCAATGAAATTGGCTTCTAAAGAGTTAAAGAAAGCAAGTTCATTTTTCAAAGAAGGCATGGATAAGTTTGAGCTTGTTTCTCAAGCCGCAAGTATGAAAGAACTTTCAAGAGCTGTAAAAGGTGGATCAGATTTAAATCCAGCAGGTAAATTTAAATCTTTAATTAGAGACGACAATGCAAAGCTTTTAAAAGACACACGAAAAGTTTTAGGCTCTGATGTTTATGAACCTTTAAAAACTAGAGCTGCGGGTGAGTGGCTGAGAAGAACTTTAAATGAATCTGGAGTAGGTGAAGGCGCTAGAAAAAAATTTAGTGGCAGCGTATTTAAAAATAAACTAGATAAACTTGGTTCTACAGCCGATGAATTGTTCGGAAAAGAAGCAGCAGGAATAAAAAAACTCGCAGATCAATTAGACAATCTTTCTTTAACTAACATAAATCAAAGCGTAATTGACGATTTTGCAAAAGCTGGTGCTGATGATGCAGGTATTGATTTATTAAAAAATGTTAAAGAAGCTGTAGATGAAGAGGCTTTATTTAAGAAAACTTCTGTAAATGCAAAAATACGCAGTGGAACTTTAAGCGCAGAAGAAGCAGCAGATTTAATTGCTAGTCCTGCTATGCGTGGCCCAGAAGTTAAAAAGTTAAAAGAATTCTTTAATGATGATCCTGCTCAAATAGAAAATTTAAGAAGTTATTATATGAGTAATCTTATAGGTGACTTTGAAGAAACATTTTTAACAAACAAAGATTCATTTAAGCTTTTAGCTAAAAGATTTGATGCCGCTAAAAAAACAGGTACCTTAGATGAATTGTTTGGCGCAGATCAGGCTAAAGACATTTATAAATTTGGAAGAATTATGAGCGTTCTTGGAAAGTCTGCTCAAGGTGGTGATCTTGTAGCGGCTAATATAGCAGCTAATCCTTTTCAAAATATAGGAAGAATTGGAAGATTTTTCTTAATAGGTAAAGTTCTTTCAAACGAAGCAATGTATAAATCATTTGCCGCCAAGTATGGAAAAGAAGCTGCAAAAATAAAAACTCCTGAAGGCAAAATGCAAGTGTTCTTAAATGTAATGAACCAAACAATAAAATCTTTTGCAAAACAAACTGGAGCTAGAGAGACTGTAAATGCTGTTTCTTCTACAAGAGATAACGCTTCTAATTTAATAAGCGATCTTCAAAATCAAATAGTTTCTGAACCCGCTACGCCATCAGTAAGATCACAAGGTATAGATATACCGGAAGTAACGCCTTTAGATAGATCGTTTTATAATCCAGAAGCCGTTTCTCCTATGCAGACACTTTCAGTTAGAGAGCGCGCAAGACAAAGCCCTGCGGCAGCGGCTACTTTGTTAGGCGGTTTAGGTAACGCTGATCTTCTTTAGTCTTCTATAACAGATACTGAAGATAGGCCGCCTAGACCAACTGTGCCATAGCTATTTGGAGCTTGACGCCTAGACTTGACACTAGCATTAATATGTTCGTATGTTTCATCTATCATACGAGCAAGTTGTCGCCCAATAGCGCGATCTTCGCTTTCAGCAATGATAACCAGTTTATCATAAGCTTCAATAGAAACACCTACGGATTTATATTTTCCCGGGTTTGGCATAAAGGTTCCTTCCCATAAATGACTTTTCCTACTGTATATAATCCCAAGCGGCGTGGGTCAAGACCCAAATACGGAAACAAGAAAGTTATCATACAAGGAATTAAATTTGATTCCAAGTGGGAAGGCGAAAGATACCTATACCTAAAGTCACTAGAACGCGCAGGAACTATCAGAGACTTGGAGTTGCAGGTTCGATTTAACTTAATGGTTAATGATCAGAAAATATGCGCTTACATTGCTGACTTCTGTTATGAGCGTGAAGACAAAGATGGTGTATGGCACTACATTGTTGATGACGCTAAAGGCGTTGAAACGCCTGAATTTAAGCTAAAAAAGAAGCTTATGAAAGCCTGTCTAGGCATTGATATTCTATTATCGAAAAAAACTGCTTGACACAAACCCACTCTATATGGTTATAGTTGGGACTCTAGTAAACAGCAGAAAGGATTCGACATGAATAGTCGTGAATTATTCGAAGTCCGAGAAGAGCTAAAGGCAGCAATTGATAAATTGCGTAGTGATTTGAAGGACGTTGAGCAAAACTTAAAAGACACATATCTAACTCGTGCGAGAGAAGCATTAGGTGTCGATGGTAAAGATTTTGGCACAGCAAGTTTTATGGATGGCAACCGCAAGATTAAAGCAGTTGTCTCTAAAAAGGTGTCTTGGGATCAAGATTCTTTGCGTGAAGCTTTAGGTAGTTTATCTGAAGAAGACGCTAGGCACTATGGTAAGTTGACTTTTGCCGTAGAAGAGCGCAAGTTTACAAACGCTCCACCTGCAATCAGAAGCATTCTTGAAGAATGTCGTACAACAGAAGTTGGTCGCTTCACAGTAGAATTGGATACATAATATGGCTTTACAAATAATCACAGCCGATCAAAGACTTGCCGAAAAGAAGGGTCATAAGATCGTAGTTTGCGGTGCAAGCGGTGTAGGTAAAACTACACTTGCTCGCACACTTAATCCAAGCACAACATTGTTTATGGATTTAGAAGCAGGAGATGCAGCTATTGAAGGTTGCGCAATCGACGTTGTTCGTCCGAGAACTTGGGCAGAATGCCGTGATCTTGCTTGCTTCTTAGGTGGACCAAATCCATCATTAGCAGAAGATCAGCCATACAGCGAATCACATTATAACTATGTTGAGCAGATGTATGGCGATGGCGCTGACGTTTGGCAAAAGTATGACACTCTATTCGTGGACTCGATTACTGTTGCAGGTCGTCTTTGCTTTCAATGGTGCCTACAGCAACCAGAAGTCAGATCAGAACGGTCTGGCAAACTAGATACACGAGCCGCATATGGTTTGCATGGTCGTGAAATGATGTCTTGGCTTACTCACATACAGCACATTCGCTCTAAGAACGTTGTGTTTGTAGGTATTCTTGATGAAGTCACAGATGATTACGGAAGAAAACAGTACCATCTTCAAATTGAAGGTAGTAAAACTGGAAGAGAATTGCCCGGAATTGTTGACGAAGTTATCACTATGTCTATCTTGACAGGTGATCACGGACAGTACCGTGCATTTGTATGTCAGCCTTTAAACGAATGGGGCTATCCTGCAAAGGATCGCTCTGGAAGACTTGACGTAATTGAAGAGCCACACTTAGGCAAGCTCATGGATAAAATGAGTAGCGGTGGACATAAAACTGACAAAGAATTAATCTTTGTTGATCCAACAACACAAAACACTAGCGAAGGAGAAGCATAATGCTTAATTTAAATAACGTTCCACAAGACGAAAACCCACAAAACCAAGAATTCACACTTATCCCAAAAGGGGCAGTGGTTCGAGCAATCGTATTAGTACAGCCGGGAGATATGGAAATCCCTGAGTTTGGACAGGGGGCTTGGTTTAAGAAGTCTGCAAGTACATCTGCAAAGTGGATGAACCTTGAATTTACTATTATCGGTGGCGAGTATGACCGCAGAAAGTTTTGGCACAGCATATTCGTTGATGGCGATAAGCTAGGTCAAAGTGGTATGCCATTGGCAAAAGAAATCGGTTTGCGCACATTAAAGAGTATTGTTGAGAGCGCGAGAGGTATCTTACCATCTGATATGACGCCACAAGCACAGCAAAACCGAAATATTACAGGTATGGCAGACTTGAATACATTGGAGATTTGTGCGAAAATCGGTATCAAGAAGGGTACTAATGGTTACGCCGATAGCAATCAGCTTATGGCGGCACTAACACCCGATAACAGAGAGTTCTTTACTCAAGGAGTGGCACAGCAGGGTTCAGCGCCTGTTGCCAACACAGCACCACAAGCGGCAAGTCCGCAACCAACTGGTGCAGTACCTTCTTGGGCGCAAAGTTAATCTAGTGGCAGGGTCTATCTGCACCCGCTAGAACACGGACAGGGGGGCCGTGCGCCACAATCCCCCCAACTATTCTAGCAAATAGGTTTATTATGATATTACGTCCTTACCAAGAGGTAGCCGTTTCTGACGCGTGTAACGCATTAGACAAACACGGAAATACCTTAATCGTCGCTCCTACTGGAGCAGGCAAAACAATTATGCTTTCTGCTTTGGTTGGTAAGAGACATGAAAAAGGCAGAAGAGTTTTAGTAATACAGCATCGTGACGAACTCGTTTCGCAAAACAAAGCGAAATTTGAGAAGGTCAATCCGTATATTACAACAAGCATTGTTAATGGCACAGTTAAACATTGGGATGGCGAAGCCGTGTTCTCAATGGTTCAAACAATGTCGAGAGACAGAAACCTACGTGATCGCCCAATGTTTGATATGGTTGTGGTTGATGAAGGACACCATGCAGCCGCACCAACTTACATGAAAGTAATTAACGCTGTTCTTGAGGACAATGACAGCGCAGAGATCGTGGGTTTTACAGCTACGCCTAACCGTGGCGATGGCAAAGGTTTGCGGTCTGTATTCAATAATTGCGCACATCAGATTGAATTAGCAACTTTAATTCGTGAAGGATTTTTAGTGCGTCCTAAATCATTCGTGATTGATCTTGGCGTTGGCGAGCAACTTGATAATGTCACTAAGCGCGGCAAAGAATACGATATGGAAGAAGTTGCGGCTATCATGGATCGACAGGTGATTAATGATAGGATCGTATCTGAGTGGAAAGCGAAAGCATCAGGCAGAAAAACTGTTGTGTTTTGCTCTACAGTCTCACATGCCGAACATGTTTGTGACTCGTTTATAAACTCTGGTGTTAAAGCAAACTTTGTTACTGGAGAGACAGACAAAGACGAACGCGCACAGATGCTACATGATTTAGAGTTTGGCGACTTACAAGTAATTGTAAACGTTGCCGTGCTGACAGAAGGGTTTGATGCTCCACCAGTATCTTGCGTTATCTTAACTAGACCATGCTCACAAAAAGGCACAATGGTTCAGATGATAGGCAGGGGTCTAAGAATACTCGATCCAGAGCTATATCCAAATACTATTAAGACAGACTGTATCGTCATGGATTTCGGCACATCTATCATTACGCATGGTGGGTTGGACGAAACAGCTAACTTAGATGGCGCGCACAAGACTGAGGGTGGCGAAGCTCCTACCAAGATATGTCCTGATTGTGGAAGTGAAGTATCTGCAAATACGCGCATATGTCCTATCTGTGAGCATGAGTTCCAGAAAAAAGTTAAAGAAGCATTAGATAGTTTCATTATGACTGAGTATGACCTGATGAAGTTATCTCCGTTTATGTGGATTGATCCATTTGGGAACGGAAACGCTATGATGGCTATGGGCTTCAGTGGGTTTACTTTGGTAGGTAATATCGGAAAATACTGGATAGCTATCGTGAAGGCTCAGAATGGGCGTCCTAGAGTGGTTTCTATCGGTGAGAAGGTACAGGCGATGGCGGCAGGCGATGATTTTCTTCGTGAGATCGAAGACAGCAACGCGGCTAACAAAACTAAGCGTTGGTTAAATCAAGCAGCTACTGACAAACAGAAAGAGCATTTACGCAGAAATGGCGTACAAATCAGTGCGATTGATTTCTCTTGGACAAAGTATAAGGCAGGATGTTGCTTAGGGTACTATTGGAATAAGCAAAAGATTGATAAGATAATTTCAGAACAAGTTAAAAAATTAACAGGGACTGAATAGATGCCAAGATTTGAAATGTATCTTATGCTTGCTGAAAAAGAAGATGATAAAGTTGAGACTTGTGAATACGAGATGATTTGTTGGGTTAAAGACTCAACTAACATGGAAGAAATAAAAGCTTCTGCGAATGAAAAAATCAACGATCACATTGAAGAGGCCAAGAGTATTGTCCTGTTTGGCACCGCAAGTATTAGAGTTAAAGGTGAAGAAGTTATAAACATTGGGTTTAGAAACAGCGAAATAAATCCTGATGACATTGATGATGTCATAGATTTGTTCGACTTAAATGAGGAGACAGTACATTGACAGCAGCAAGTAATGCACCATCAGCACTACCGCCAATGAAAGAGTTGGCGTTCGTATTAGGTAAGTATGGTTGGGATAAGAGGTTTTGTGACCTCACAGAAGAAGAAGTACAAACACTAATATTTGCAATACAGGAATCAACACCTCTAACTAAGGAGATAAACATTGGGAAACTCGAAGAAATCTACTATAAGTCAACAGGCGCTTGGCCTTCTACTTCAATCCCATTCTAATGAAAATCCTGTAGCAGATAGTATTACTAAGGTCGTAGATGATGCGATTGTTGCGAATGAAGAAAAAAGGGAGAGACGCAAGTATATCGGTGCTTCTAGCATTGGTGATGAGTGTCAGCGTAAAATACAATATCGCTATTTAAACTATGCGATTGATAAAGATAAAGCATTTAGCGCAAGAACTTTGCGTATCTTTCAGTTCGGTCATGAGATAGAAGAGTATGCTTCTAAGTGGTTAAAAGATGCAGGGTTTGATTTACGCACAGAACAAAAAGATGGAAAGCAGTTTGGTTTTTCTATAGCGGATGGGGAGATTCGCGGTCATATAGATGGCGTAATATGTGATGGTCCTGTTGAAATGGGCTACCCTGCTCTTTGGGAATGTAAGTCAGCAAATGATAGCAAGTTTAAGGCGTTTGTTCGTCATGGTGTAGCCAAGGCTAACCCAGTGTATGCTACGCAACTTGCATTATACCAGACCTATATGGAGCTTTATGAACATCCTGCGTTGTTTACTGTTATCAATAAAAACACGTCTGAAATATACTATGAGCTTGTACCTTATGATAAAAGGTTGGCTCAAGAGGCAAGCGACAAGGCAGTGAATATCTTGACTGCGGCGAAAGCAGGTGACATTCTACCTCGTATTGCTCACACCAAAGATTTTTTTCTTTGTAAGTTTTGTGAGTTTAGGGAAACTTGTTGGGGAGCAGATCAATGAATATACTGAGCGTTGGCAAGTCACCTAAAGATGTAGCCGAGCGTATTTCGAGAGAAGTGCCTCGTAGCGTACAGCTACAAACATTGATAGATACATATCCAGAAGGCGTTCAAAGGGGTAAAGAATTTTATATTGGATCTCTTCGTGGTGAGGCAGGAAAGTCTATGGTTATTAACATAGACATGCAAAGTCCTTGGTTTCTTAACGGGAAAGATTTCGAATCAGGTGAAGGTGTCGGGGGCATATGCAAGATATTTAAAGAAGGTCGGGGCTATTCACTAGCTGAATGCGTTGAATACTTTAAAGAATACATAAGCCCAGACTACGTTGCCCCGCCAGAAAACATTGTTAAGCCGAACAATCCGTCAAACTTTGCAGTTACAACTGCGCAGCAGGGATTTCCACAGCAACAAAAGAGCATGAGCATCAACTCAAGCACAGATTTTGAGGATGAATACAACTATACCGACGAAAATGGCATAGTTATTGTATCAGTTCGTAAGTATTTTGAGAAAAATGTAGAAGGTGAATTGGTACTTGACGCATCTGGTAAGCCTAAAAAGCAGTTTCGTCAGTTTATGGAAGGTCGCCAAGGCATTCCAGAACCTAGACCTCTATACAATATCCCGAACATTTTGGATTCAGACAAAGTTATTTGGGTTGAAGGTGAGAAATGTGCTGATGCGCTTACATCTCTTGGGTATGTAGCAACTTGCACAATTGGCGGTGCTGGTATGTTGTCAGAAAACACAGCATATAAGTTTGATTTCACGCCACTAAAAGGTAAAGAGCTAATACTTTGGCCTGATAATGACGCCGCAGGCAAGAAGCTTGCTTCTATTGTTGAAGCTCAAGCGAAAGAAGCGGGCGTAAAGTCCACAATGATTCTTAAAATACCTACTACTAAGTCTGAAAAGTGGGATGCCGCTGATGCTGTTGAAGAAAACTTTAACATCGAGAAGATGCTCAAGAAGAATGAGAGAAGTGTAAAGAAACCAATTAACTTACTTGATGAAAGCCTGTTAGTTGACCAATACTTTATCGGGTCAGTGCCTGAGCAGAAGTTTCTCATTGGTGATACAATACCTCTTGGAGTTCCATGCGTATTTGCGGCGGCAGGAGATAGCGGTAAAGGCATGATGACACTTGATCTAGCTATGAAGGTTGCGTCAGGTACATCTATGCAGTCTGCTTTTGGTGGTTTAGTCGCAGAACACGGCGATGTCATATTAATTACAGCAGAAGATGACAAAGACGAAATGCACAGACGTATTTCTCGTCTTGACCCTCAAAGACATAGAGAAGTTTACAGCCATAAACTGCGCGTCTTACCATTGCCAAACCTTGGTGGTGTCTTTCCTATCATGCAGAAGTTCGACAATACATACTTGATGGGTGAAGAGTTCTCGCGGATTTATGATCAGATGCTAGAGATGGAAACGTTAAAGCTAATCGTAATTGACCCTATGGCCTCGTTTGTTCACGCAGATGTAAACGCTGATCCGGCGGCAGGGGCTGCATTCATGAGTTTACTTGCACAGATGGCTACTGAAACTGGTGCTACTGTTATGGTTAATCACCATATGGCAAAGATCAAAGACAACGATCCAGTCACAACACCAGAACAAGCGCGTAGTCTTATTCGTGGTACTTCTGCTATTGTTGATGGCGTTCGGTCTGCATTTGCGGTCTGGTCTGTCGATGAAGGCACAGGAAAACAACGCTGTCGTGATCTTAATGTAGAATATACGCGTAATGGTGTGTTTGATGGAGCTGTCGTTAAGTCAAATGGTCCTGCAAATCGAGATATTAGACATTTTATCCGTAATCCTAATACTGGCCTACTCGAAGATAGGTCACAAGATGTCCGATCTATAACGATGTCACAATCTGTTCGGGATAGACTAGCGCATATTGTTGAGTTTGTTAGAATTAGAGAATTAGATGGTCGTGCCGTTACACATGGTGGTGTCAATAGTGGTATATTCCATGCTATTCGTGAGTCGGAAGCTATTGAGCCTTGTGTTGTCTATTTGCAAAGCGCAGGCGGTCAAACAACTATCAAGAAAGCCGTTACTGAAGCTCTCGCTATGGGAATGATACGAAAGTATGCCCTAACAACAGGTGGGGAAGAGAAATGGCTTGGTGCTATGGACGGATCACTCGCTAGAGGTGAGTATGAGCGTCAAACAGGTCGAGATAACATTTGACAATCGTGGGAAAATATGGCAATAATCCCATCTTTAAGGAGAAATAAAATGATTCACATTTTTAAAGATAAGAAACCCACATTGGAAGAGGCACAGTCTCTTGTAGATGGGTATGTTGAAATGGTTCGTTCACCTATTCATGGAGATATTCAGATTCTCGTCAATGAAGAAGGGTTATTGAAAGGGCTAGATTATAATAAGGAAGCATCTGAAACTTATGGAACGGGCATTGTAGGCGATGTCGTTGTTCTTAAAGGCGATGCTAGGTGGGACTAATGGATAAAATTCCACAAAAAGTTGTTGATAAGTATCAAGATGTATATAAGCAGTTTTGGGAAATTCAAATGAAGAAAGATCGCAAAGCTAACCCAAAGCTTGATTCAATATCGCCTAACTATAAAAAAAGAAGAGCTTCTTTTCACATTGTTAAAGATGAAAGTGAAGAAAAAACACCGAAAACCCTTACGAAGCAAGCATCTACAATCAATATGCTGTTGCTTCGGGGCTTCGGGATTAAAGAAATATCAGCAGTTATACATACTTCTGAGAAAGCAATCGTAAATATTAAAGATAAATACGAGCTGCCTAGAGAAAATTAATAAAACTGCTGCGCTGGCTGCATCCCATAACCTGAGAAATTGTTCGAGTTATTTCCATATTGCTGCGGCTGGTACGGGTTTTGCATCGGGGCAAAACTACTTTGACCACCATAACCTTGATTCATTCCGTATCCGCCGTATTGTTGCGGCTGGGGATAAGGCTGTTGATAAGGACTTTGCTGGTATCCGCCACCCATCATTCCGTATTGCTGGTATGGTGATTGCATCGGCTGCTGTCCGTAACCCGAATAATTCATTGGCTGCTGCATTCCATAATTCTGCTGCGGGCGCTGCATACCATAACCCGAATAATTCATCATTGGCTGCGGGCGCTGCATACCTCTATATCCTGAATAATTCATGGGCCGCTGCATTCCGCCATAACCCGAATAATTCATTGGCTGCTGGGGCCTGAACATTCCGAATCCACCCATAATACCTTGAGGTCTTTGCGGAGGTCTTTGAGGAAATCCACCAAACATTCCCATACCCGTAGGTCTTTGACTGCCAATACCCATACCCATGTTTGGCTGAAACCCAGAGTTAAAATACCTCTGATTTTCTTGGTACCTTTGATTATAGCCATAAGTATTAATTAAGTTTTTTTGATCTGGAGTTAATCCACCCATAAAATCATCAAAAGCAGATTGATTAAAATTAGGTTTTATCATACCAAAGTCTGCTGTCATTGAATTGTTCGGAAGATGCGAACCACTGTGTGGTGGCCTCATTGGGCTGAAATCAGGTTGAGGTTGATTAGTTTTAAGGGGTGGTTGACCAGAAAATGAAGCCATAGAATTTTTACGCTCATCTCTATACTCTTCAAAAGTTTGATTTTCAGTCGGCAAAACAACACGACCCATAAATCCGTTTGCTCTTCTGTCTGCGGCTTCTTTCTTTAGCCTATCATATTCTCGCCTTACTGGATCAGAAGAAGGAAAACTAGGTTGGCTAAATAAATTATTCATAGGGTCTCTATTAAAACCACCTCTAGGAGTAACGCCACTAGGTAAAAGGCCACCAAATTTATCTCTACCTTTTTTATATTCTTCAAAGGTTTGACCTTCGGTTGGCAAAACAACTTGCCCCATAAAGCCTCCGGCTCTTCTATCTGCCGCTTCCTTTTTTAACCTATCATATTGACTTCTTATATCTTCTGTAGGTTGGGTCATAATTCCAGAAGACACATTAGGTCGTCCCATCTGCATCGGTCTAATTGATTTTGCGTAAGGTGAGGCTACCATGTATAATCTCCGAGTGAACTTGTTCGGGTTATACCATTTATTTAGTTTTCGATCAATAATTGATTGACTGTGAATTTGTGTTGTTTATAAAAGCACGGCAAGGCGGTTAAATTTAATCAGATTTAAACGGGCAAAGTTAATATCAGATCAGAACTTAGATAAATTCGCTACCAAATGCGCTAACATTTAAACGAATTCATCGCCGCCTTGCGCGACTATTTTCCTAAATTGATAGGTCTTAATTTTGGCATAAGAGTGCTAGACGATACCCTGTCTGTTTCAATACATTGCCCCATACTATCCATATCTTCATATGGTTTGTATGCTTCTGGCAGCGCATTTCCACACTCATATGCGTTTCTATACAAAGTTTTCTTTTGAACTTCTGTGCCTTCTATTACATATGTCAGCACAAGCATTGTGTAAAAAGTCATAACGCTTCCTTATGTTTTTCGAACTTTCCGTTAGCATCTAATGCGGGCATTTTCGTTCTTTTTGGTTTCCCCGCGATCTCACCGCCGCACGCCATGTAGCCTGCACCATCGACCCAATTGTCGGGGTGTTCAGGATTTGATTTGATGCGTGCAACTTTTAATAGGTTCATCATAACTCCAACTTCATGCGGATTAATCACAATACCTAAATACGTTGACCAAAAATCCGCGATCATCTTGAAGTTATCTTCCATGTCTCCATGATCTGACGCTCTGTCTTTGGTCACGTATTGCTTTGCTGTTTCAAGAATTTCTGCTCTGTTAGTCATTTTGCTCTTCCTCTTCTATTTTTTTTATTCTCTCACCAATCCATCTCATAACTGGAACTGCCATTGAATTACCCATAGCCTTATATCTATGACCATTTGGACAATCTTCTGGCTCTTTTCCGCGCCATGAAATTTGACTGTAATTATCAGGAAAGCCCTGCAGCCGTTCGCATTCTTTGGGTGTCATTCGCCTAACAATATTAGTACATATCATAGGTTTTGTCGCTAAGTCAGCGCCACCTTGTCCGTAGCTTGCAGTTAAAGACATAGTTACATCAGACAAAGTAGTTTCACCTGTAGCTACAGCAACAATAGGCATATTTCCACCACCTGTTCCATACTTAGCCGTTACTGTTGAACATACTTCTGGCAACTCCTTAACTCTGCTATCCTGAGCGTGATGTTCATAAACAACTGCGTGAACATCAGTAGCTGTTTGACAAGGAGATAAATCTAAAAAAGGCTCTACTTGATTACCGCCATTTTCTGGCTTTCTTCCTATCCAATTTCCGGGCAAAGCATATGTAACTGCTAAGTTTTCAGAACCACCACCTATGTCACCGCCTTGCGCCCTAAGTGTCCCAACACCTTCTTTATATCCTGCAATACTCGAAGGCGTAAAAACAAGCGCATCTGTCTCTACTCTGGAGTTTCCTGTGCGACTATAAGGAGGGCCTGTGCCAACTGTCGGGGCAACTTTTTGCCTCTCTTCTCTGCTCGGCGCAGGATTCCCTGACAGGCTTTCGGACTCAAATAAAACACTTGCGGCACTTCGCCAATCTCCAAGACATCCGACAACGAAGACACGGCGGCGTCTTTGTGGAACTCCGAAGTATTGAGCGTCCAAGATTCTCCATGAAAACCCATACCCGATTTTCCCCAACGCCGTGATGAAGGTTCCAAAATCTCGTCCTCCGTTAGATGACAAGACTCCGGGTACATTTTCCCAGACAAGCCATTTGGGCTTAAATCGTTCAGCCATTGCAAGATAGGTGAGCATAAGGTTTCCTCTTGGGTCATCAAGTCCTTTGCGAAGTCCTGCGACTGAGAAGGATTGACATGGGGTTCCGCCAACAAGAAGGTCAATTGTTTTGTCATTATTCCATTCCTTAAATTTTGTCATGTCTCCATGATTTGGTATTTCGGGGTAGTGATGTTGCAATACAGCACTTGGAAATGGTTCAATCTCGCTAAACCATTGCGGTTCAAAGCCTAAATCGTGCCAAGCTACTGTAGCAGCTTCAACGCCAGAACATACTGAACCATATTTTAATTTAAAATTTTTATCCCCCATCTTTAATATCCAGTCGTTTCATCCAATTTACTAAAACCTGATAGCTCTTTAACCCGAGCAAGTCTGCGGCTTCGTGTAATGTCGGGACTTTATTTAAAGCTCTGTTAACATAGTCACGTTTTAAATTATCAACCGCTGCGGTAACATCAAAGTCCTCTTCGAACTTATCTAAAGGCAAGTAACCCTCAACATCGGACTTCAATGCCTCTAAATCTGATTGCGTTTTAATTTCATTCAAGCGATCAAGAATGTATCTGAAAGTTGGTCTTTCCATATTACTTGTCTCCTTCCAACTTAACAACAAGATCACGCTTAAACCTTACAGCTTCAGCCTTCGGGTCTTTCGCGTGAATAATATCGTTAAGACGCACAAGGACATCTTTAATGTCCATGCGCTTACTATTATTTTTTTTAATTTCACATACTAAAGTATTAATATCAAAATCGTCTTCTTTTATAAGGTCTTCAAAAAGGACAATTTTTTTTAAATTCCATTTTGCCATTACCAGTCCTTCCCAAATATTTTTGCGAAAACCTCGTCAAGCATACGCTCAAGCTCTATGTCTTTTTTCATTGGTCTTCCTTTTTCTTTTCGACTGAAATTAAAAATTTTACATGAACAAAACCGCCCTGCATCGAACTGATTGTGTAATGATTTGGACAAGTCTTTAACCAAGTTAAAAACTCCTCTAAATTTTCTACTTGCGCATTATTCATTAGTAATCTCCCTCTAATACTGGCTCCAACGCATCAAATTGCTCCTGCGCCCATTCGGGAACGCCGTTCTCCTCGTCATGAAGGTCTAAAACGCTTTGCGCGATAAAGTATACAGCTTTGGCTGTTTGATCTTCAAAAGTGCCTGTATCCCGATCAAGGCGTAAAACACGAATAGACGTGCAGTCCTTGCAATGATCATATGCCATGTGGCAAGCATCTTTAAAATTTTCGGGCAGCTCCTCAGCATGGGCTAAGTTGTTGTAAAACTTCTTTTCCGTGCCGTGCATGAAGTGACCTGATGAAGTGATAAGCCATTGAAATGATTGTGTCATCTTATTACCTTTCTTTGCTAGACCTAATACATAACATTTCTTATGTTCGGGGTCAAGGGCATAGATAAGAAAATTTATGTTCGGGGCGGATTGTAATCGGGATTTAAATCCGTTTTTATGTTCGGGATAAAAAAACCCCGACGTTGCAGTGCGAAACCTAGCCAGTCGGGGTTAGTTAGAGCAGTGTAATCAATACAGGTAAGGTTAAACTGATTACAATAATTAGAGGATAGTAACAAAAACCACGGGTGTCAATAACACAGCAGTAGGTTGTATAACCCGATGATTTGTTCGGCTTATGTAAATAAAAAAGGCGGGAGATCCGCCTAATTTTTTGTTATTTTAACCCGAATAATTTTTTTAAGAACTTTCGCAGCCTTGGAAACCATTTGCTCGGTTTAATATCTTCTTCCATCTGACCCAGTAAATCGGTTAGTTGTTCAAAGCTTCCCTTTTCGTCTGGCTCACCGAATTCAATTTCGCCCTTGGCAAATGCTGTATCCACAACTTCGCGAAATGTCAGCTCCTTGCCGTAAGGAATTTGCTTGTTTTGAATTCTATTCATAACCCCAGAAGGTGTACGGCCTAACGCTCTAGCAATTTCCTTTGTTGGCGTCTTAGCCTCACGCATAAGAATTAACTCTGCATCGTCTGCGGCTGTCCAAGGTTTGTTATTTTTCTTTGTTTTAGTCATTTTGCAATCTCCTTCAAATGTTTTGTAGTTATTTTGCAGGCTAAATTCCAAGCCATCATTGAATATGTATAAGCAACAATTCTTTCTTCATTGTTTAAACGATCAATCATATCTGTAAACTCTTTCATATTTTTGGGCGTGTGAACCAACTCGGTTGGTTGAATTGGGTTGTTTACTTCAATCATGCGGCTTGCTCCTTTTCAATTTCAGTAAGTGCGCGCTTCAAACTACGTTTAACGCGTTTTGATCTACTAGGCAAAACGAGGGCATCTAAGCCCTCGATTAACCATGAAATTTCCATAGCGGTCATAGAAACCTTAATAGCGGGAATTAAATGAACTTTCCCGCTAGTGTCGGTTTGCTGTAAGTGGTACATCATTCTTCTAGCTCCTTATAATGATACACACAATCTTTAGGCCAACTGTCTTTCCATGAAGAAATATAAGGTTTATCATCAGTTTGTTTAGATACCTCAACATAAACCTTCCAATCATTAATGATTAAATAACCGCCAACATCACTGCTTTTTTCAAATTCAATCATGCTACTAGCTCCTTTGCATCTGCTCTCGCGCGGCGTAAATGCCAATCATCAAGGCCAAAATCTTTGTAGCCTTCTTCAATCATACGATAATAATGTTCACTAGGTAAACTAATGCGCGATTGATCAACCATTTCGTAAATAATCCATGCGCCGTTTAGTTTACGCCTATTGTAAAAATGCGGGTAGCCCTCAAGTCTATCTAAAGAACGTAAGCAATCATGCGTAATTTCCCACAGTACAACAGGCAAAACGCTTTCAACGTCTGGAACAAAATCAGCAACGCCGCGAAATACTAGCCTATGATCTGGCAGGTAAAACGCGCCCATTGGTTTTGCTTGTGGACACCGAACCGCCATAGATTCGCGGTTGGTATTCATTCCATATGCCATATAAAACATTATGCACTTTCCTTCCATAAAGTTAAAGCATCAGAAAAATCCATATCATTTAAGATACGCCTAGTTTGACCCGAATGCTTGTTAGTTACCCATTCACCCTTGGTTACAGTTGGGTGAAATTTTGTTTGATAAATTCCGTCTTTGCCTTTGATTTGCATCAAAACATAAGACTTTAAATTGCGCTTCAATTCCTTCTCAGAAATCCAATCGTTGACCTGATCACTGCACCATGACTCTAAAGATTGCTCCAAGCTATCATGGATCATAACGCCATTTGCGCCCTCGTAACTAAAAGGTGAAGGCGGCAAAGATTTGAAGTGATCGTTAATCTCATTCATCTTAGCGCGATAGTCACCCTTAAACTTCGGGTGCGAATAATCGCGATCACAACCGCCGTGACCATCATTGCTTACAACAGCAACAGGCTTGCCATCTACATACAAAGACGCCTGATAACAATGCGTTTCTTGGCTCGCCCACTCAGTGCGCTTAATATTTTTAAGTTTAAGTAACATTATGCGGCTCCTAGTGTTTCTGCAATTTCATCAATTGATTTGGTTGTAGTTAATTTGGGCGCTTTGCTTGTTACTGTAAAATCATAAACAGGCCTTGCATCTACAAAAACCATGCCATCTTTCGTGTGACCGCCAATAAATTGACCATCCCAGTTAAGACGTTCAGCAAGCAACTTCGCGGCTACAATATAATTTTCCTCAGCATTTAACGCGTGATCATAACTCATGATAATACTTGCGTAATTGCCAGAATGTGTGGCCTTAATTCTTGAGCATCTTCTCTCAGTTTCCCCAATATATTTTGTTGTAATCGTCTGCATTTTATATACTCCGTTTGCTAGAATATCCCATATATACCCACTATATGCGCTATGGTCAAGAAAAAACATAAGAAAACTTATGCATTGATTTTAAACGATTTTCTACGTCAACTTTTTTCACGTCAAAACCTGACGCAGTTGATGTTGACGTAGAATTATGTTTGTTTTCAATGGTTTAGGTAGTTTACGTCAACTACGTCAGTTTTGCGTTTTGACGTAGAATATTGTTTAAAATCAATAGGTTATTTTACGTCAACCGCGTCACCCCCCTTATAGGGGGGGTTATATAACCAACCCCCCTGATGTGATTTGTGATCTTGGGAAAGTTGTTCCAGTGTGGGAACTGTTGGTTAATTATGGGCTTGTTCTTTTTTATTTATCGCGTTATGTTTTAGAGGTGCTGTAAGTTAAAAGGTTTGTAAATGCCAAAGGTCGGAGAACAAATAGAAAAGGGCGGACGTAGGTTGCAGCCACAACAGCAAAAGTTTTTAGATAATTATATTCACAAAGATATGACCCAAACGGGTGCGGCTCGGGCGGCAGGGTATAAGTCGCCGAATGTAAGAGCCGTTCAGCTTCTTAACAATCCAGTTGTTAAAGAGCGAATGGAAGAAATGAGACAGGAACTCGAAAGCAAGTACGGGGTTTCTGTAACCAAATCTGTTCGGGATATGCAACGACTCAGAGATGAAGCATGGGAAGCAGGGAACTTCGGGGCGGCTATTAAAGCAGAAGAACTCCGACTCAAGGTAACGGGGCTTATGGTAGCCCGTAGCCATGTAACGCACGAAAACGTTGATAATATGACACGGGATCAAATCGTTAAACAGTTGCAGGATTTCATGACTCGCGCTAAAGATCGCATGATTGATGTTACACCTGAACCAAATCCCACAAAACCTGAACAAATCGACATAACATACGATAACGAAGAAGCTGTATAGCGCAGGTTGCGCTCCGTGTGGGTGGTCTGGCGGGGTCTTAGACGCTCAGAAACACACCACCTAGCGCCTGAAGTAAACTTGTTCGGGTTCGGGGTTGCAAACTTGTTCGGGATAGCCTCAGCGGGCTTTAAAATCCATTAGAAAAAAATAAAGATTCGGGCTGTCAGCTCTTTGCCTGAACCGTAACCCGACAAATTGTTCGGGATAGTGCTGCTAGATTTTTGCTGCTATTCGCCGGGATATAAGCCGATAAATTGTTCGGGTTAGCGGCAGCAGCAAAACGCCCGGCGCAGCGAAGATTTTGAATCGGGGTTATAAACCGAAGAATTGTTCGGGTTCGGGGCAGCCAAAAGCAGCACACAGAAGAGAAACTGCTGCAACTTTTATCCCCATATCGTAAACTTGCTGCGAAAATTTTTTTCCGGCAGCGCAGCGCGGGATGACAAAGCGCACAATTGTTCGGGTTATTCGGGGTGCAGCTGAGTCAGCAGCAGCAAGATGACTCGCTGCCCGCAGCAGCAGAAAGTTAGAATTAGAAAACGCAGCCGCAGCAAGCAGCACAACTCGTACAATTGTTCGGGTTACACCCGGACTCGCAGCAGCGCAGCGGCAGCACGCAGCAGATCCTGAAAAATTTCCAGCAGCTCGTGAGCAGCAACAACCCAAACAATTGTTCGGGTTAGTCCAGCAGGACCGCAGCCGAATCTTTTTTACTTTACCTGTTGACATATATATAGGTGTGGGATATTGTGGGATTATTCTAGTAAAGGAGATGAAAGATGGAAATCACTGAAGTAAAGAATTCAAACGGAGTGACTGTTTATCATGTAGTAGATGACGGTTGTATTCACGAGTTTTGGAGTCGTAGGCTTGCTCGGGAATTTGTAGACTATTTTAGCAAAGGATAAAGATCATGAAAAATTTTCCCTCTCATTGGAGTAAGTTTAAATCAGATTGGATCGCAGACGCAATGCAATCGGGAAACATGACTCGTGAAGAAGCTGAAGATTGTTGGGATAAACAAGAATATCGGGACGCATAAAAATCTAACCTGATCCTTCGGGATCGGGTCGGGCTTCGGGGATCGGGCTTTCGGGTTCGGGCTTCGGGGTCGGGCTTATATATACTATATAAATATAGATATATATACATACACATATACACATACACATATATGTTATTACATTATAATTGTAAAAAAAATCTAAACTTGTTCGCTTTATTTAACCTATAGCAATGTTATGCGTTCCCGTGGTTTTTTATTAATCCGAATATTTGTTCCACATAATCCCATAAAACACTTGTATATATGGGAAAAACAATATATTGATTGTTTAGGGGCGGAGCTTTTTCCAAACCATTCTAGTAAAAAAGGTAACAAAAACAATGACTTACATACTAACATTTGGATTAGAGATAGAAACATATGGTGCAAGTATTCCTGTAGTTAGCAATGCTTTAAATAACGCAGAAATTCGCGGTTGTGATGTAAAACCTGATGGAACACCACGAGTTGATGCAGAAATAGTATTGCCACCATTAGCACCATGTGATTTTGCATGGGATTATATTAAAAAGATTTGCCGTGTATTAGAAGACGTTGGTGCAAGCGTTAATTCATCTTGCGGTTTACATGTTCATATTAGTAACGCGCCGCTAAACGAGGGTACAACCGCAACTCAATTTTGTGGTGAAAGTATTGACGTTAAAGAACGTACTGGACGCTTTTTTGCAAACCATTCCGAACCAATGGATTTTATAGCCGTACAAGATATTATGCGTCGATATACAAGACAGCAAGATGCGGTCAATTCTATGTTCCCTCGTTCACGTACTGATAATCGTTATTGTTCACCACTTAGTACGCGCCGCATTGAACAAGCTTCGACCATTAGAGAATTAACGTTTGGCAAGTTTACATCAATCAACTTGCAAACATGGTCGCGCGGTACAATTGAATTCAGACAAGCAAGCGGCACAATTGAAGCTGATAAAATTATCAATTGGGTTAAGTTTTTAAACAATCTTGTTTCACATACTCTTGAAAACAGAATTGAAAGCGGCAACCGAACAATTATAACAGATACGCCAGAACAACCGTTTAGACGCGGCGCCAGAGTTGGCGTTCAATATGACATGATGCGTTCAGATGGTGGCGCGACAACTCAACAAATAATGGACGCGACAGGATGTAGTGAACAGCGCGTTCGCGCCGCGGTTTCTGAAATAAGAACGCGCGTTGGCGATGCGGCGGTTGTCACTAGCACGCAACAAGCGAATGGTGCGCGATATGGTGATGGGACGCACCACACCAGTTACACGGTTTTATTCAGTATAGAGACGCAAGGGAACGCCGCGCAATTGCTTCCAGAAAACAGACGCGGCGTTGAAAGCATATGGGCAAACGTTGATGATGATTTGTTCGAATGGTGGCAGAATAGAATAACAACCTTGTCGGATAGAAACAGAATAGGCGCGCTAGCATAAGGCTAGCGTACCACTTCAGAAGCTTAGAGAAGCCCGCCAAGTGCGGGCTTTTTACTTTTCTAAGGTACCCTACCTAATCCGAACAATTGCTCAGTATCGGGGTTAATTTGGGCTTGTCCCCCCTTTTTTGTATATGTCGGTCAGGCTGAGACTTACACAGTGTTTTACTCAAACATTTACCCCAAAAAAACTTTTCGCCATTCAGGTCGATACATGGACAATAGGACACCCCCTAAAGGGGGATGTCTATGTTTGTCTGTATGTATGGGTCCCATAGACCCCCTCAAAAATTTTTTTCAAAAAAATCCATTGACGCCTCCCTTATCTTCCCATACCGTATCTTATAAGATGGAAATGGAGCTTAACAGTGCCTAAATACCGATTAAATTACGGTGATCAGTTTGAATTCTTTGCGCAAACTCCTGCTGAGGTTGTTCCTGTGATGCAGACACGCAGATATGGTCCTTTATCTTTTGGCCTTGAGTCTGAGCGTTTGTTTATGCGTCGTTCTGCGATGGAGATGTGTGAGTGGAATGGGAAGGATTATTATTTTCATGACAGGGATGCTTTAGCTGGCAGCATGATTAAAAATGGATTACTTGAGGTGATTGATTAAATTTTATTTTATTGCTACACTGCGAACAGATAAAATTTATTTGGAGATATTTTGATGGTAGCTGTAACGTCTATGCCGATGGGTCAACCGATGGGACAGCCTCAAATGCCTAACCCTATGGGTGGTTCGGCTCCGAATCCGATGATGCCGACGAATCCGATGCCAAATCCTATGATGGGTGCGCCTATGGGTGGACCGCCACCTCAGATGGGTGGGCAACCCCCTGTTAGCCCTGCACCTAATCCTAATTTGTCTACACAGATTAATGGCTATGGCGGGAGTGCATCTGGTCGTGCAAATTTCAAAAAGGCTTTAGGCACTAGAAAAAATAAATTTTTGCAGAGTCAGCAAATGCAGATGCGTCCACAGATGCAAATGCAGCCACAGCCACAAATTGCACCGATTGGTCGTGCGTTAGGTAATAGCGCGAATGTTGGGAGTGCGCCTGTTCAGTTAATGGGTGGTGGTGTTGTTCCGTTATTTGGTGGTTTAGGCCGTTACTAATGTCTAAGCAGGCAGATTTCATAGATTGCGTTGATCTATGGACAACGTGTTTACCGTATTCGACTTTTCCTAGTAGCACTATTTCGTGGCGTTTATCGCCTGCGATTGAGAGTGGTCAGTATAAGATTTGGCATAACGAGGGTGGATCGTGTGCAGGGTTTGTGACGTGGGCTTGGATGACGGATGAGGAGTTTGAGACGCGGGATTATTGGGGTCCTGAAATTTTTAGTCGAGAAACAGGTGACAAATTAGTTTTTGTTGATATGATTGCTCCCAACGGCACTTCTGGAGTGTTGGGTTTTTGTAGGGATCTTCGGCAAATGTTTAAGTTGGAGTTTCCAGAAGTTAAAAAGGTTTGGTCGCATCGCGGTCAAAGGTGCGGTGTTTATCCGAACAAAGGTGGCTAGAGCATGTATAATATATTACTTTCATTTTTAAAACCTCAGATAGCTTTTGGCGGGGAGTCTGGCGGCGGCGGCGGATCATCATCTGGGGGCGGTGGATCGAGAGCCGATAAGAAAGGTGCGGCGGCAGTTCTTTCTCCAGTATATACACCTCCAGCTCCAGTTATTACTTTTAATGATAATAACAACAGACGTGATCCTGTAGCTGTAGCTGCTCCTGTTTACACGCCACCTGCCCCTGTTATTTTTGATGACGATGATTATACGCCTACGTCTGCTGAATTAGATGCTCAACTTGCTGATTTAGGCGCGGCTAATATGACGGATGATTATTCGATAGTTGATTATAGCACAACTGCGAGTGGCAATCCGTTTATTCCTGCGGCTATGGCGGATTCTGATAGCGGTGGTTACATGGCACCTATTGGTCAGGATACACAAAGTGAGGCTTTAATTAGTCAAGCAACTGACATTGGTGGCGGTGTTTACGATCCTATAAATATTTTACAGACAGATGCTTATCAGCTTGGCACTGGCAACGCTATTATGCCACCACCTGTATATGATCCTCTTGATGACTCTAATGCTTTTACATCAAGAAACGCTACGAATGCTTTTGATACTGCTGATATTTATTCAGAACCTGTAGTAGATACATATGATCCACTTGATAATGATTTTGTAGATAGAAACCCTACAAACGCTTTTGATGTTGCTAATATTTATGCAAATGATGAGCTTGCTACGTCAGTTTATGATCAGCCCGGAGACGAAATGGATTTCGTTCCGATGCAAGGACCTGTCCAAGCTGCTCCTCCAGCTCCTCCCGGAGATGAGATGGATTTTGTCCCAAGGCAAGGTCCATCTCCTATGCCCGGATTTTTTGATGGTGATGTTGATTCAGGCACTTTTTCTAATACAAATTCTATAGATTCTAATTTCTATGACGAAATTCCGAATGATTTTTCTAACTTCTTAACACCGGGCGATGACTCAGGAATGGAGATGGATTTAAGCGCACCGGATGCTAACTTCTATGATGAGATAGCTTTTCAGCGCGATCCAATAGATGATATATTAGCTGGCGAACAGTTTACGACTAGCGCGGCTAATGTGCCTGCAAGTATCCCTGTTCAAACAGCCGATGATGGTTA